>Ga0268284_1000018_pt1 | contig 180711 bp, 142 predicted proteins | sample saktaG_14_FD_190137 | JGI IMG/M metagenome (GOLD analysis project Ga0268284, IMG submission 190137) | Saline water microbial communities from Sakinaw Lake, British Columbia, Canada - sak_2013_06_06_40m | ecosystem: Environmental > Aquatic > Non-marine Saline and Alkaline > Saline ...
GGATAAAATTAAGGATTTTTTTCTAATTCAAATGTTTTAGTCAACCGCAATGAAAATTAAAGTTCCCACATGGCCCGGCTTGCGGCAGGGCCATGCGGGAACTTTACAATCAACGGTAATTAGGAAGACCGAATTTATTCTACGCCTGTTTCTGCAATTCCGTCTTCATTCTCTTTCTGCTCCTTTTTCTCTTTCCTGGCCTGGTAAAGTTTCTTTCCACCGTAGGCTGCTCCCATGGCCAAAATTGATAAACAGAATGTAGCCTGCCTCACCCGCTTTCAGGTTATAAGTAACAGTCCGTGTTTTGGCCCTGGCCGATTTTACAGGAAAAGTCCTGATAAGGGAATTCCCTCTGATGGCGAAAGTGTCATGTCCTTCATAACCCTCGAATGGTGCTCCTGCTTTCATATCCTTTTCTTCAACAGGGGGCATGTTTATCATCGAGATGGACTTGTCTTTGTTCGAGGCGATACCGATGATGTTCCCATAGCTTCCCGATCCTGCTGCAACGGTTGTGATATAAAGCTCATCGAAACCATCGGCATCAAGGTCGCCCATAAGCACCGTATTGACAGGATCGACATCGGTGTATTTGAGCTCAGCCTTTGGCACCGGATCAAGTTTTACACTGATGTCGCTCAGGCTCTGTCCCTGCGGATGCGACTCAAGTACCACGAAGGTTTTGCCGGTTTTGGTTTTGAACTTTTTTTCGGGAGTTGTTCCTCCTGCATATTGCCCATTGGCAAACGAAAATACTGTGACAGCAAGAATTGTCAGCATGCCAGAAAAAACCTGCGTTCTCATAGAATCTGAAATTTAGAGATGTGAAATCATTTTCTTTGATTGCCAATACTCTTCACCCAAAAAGTGTATCCTGGCTCAGTAAGACAAAGCCAGGAATACACTAATCAACGTAACTAACCAAAATTGACCCAGGTCAAATGCTGATTTCATAATTGCTATTTCCCGTTTTGGATTATAATTTTCCTGGTTACATTATAGTCTTTACCGAAAATCTGAACAAAATAAGTACCGTTTGACAGCGTATAATTGAAGCGATAGCCATCGGCAGGATTATCAATCTGATCAATTGTCCTTCCAAGCATATCCCGGATAACGACCTTATCAATCATCTTGTCTGACCTGATATAAAACGATCCGTCATTAGGATTTGGGTATATGACAACCGATGATGTTTCTGACTCGCTGATACCCGTAACATGATCCACAAAAGTATTTTTAAGCGGGGAGTATTCTGATTCGCCACAGGTATTCATCGCCAATACCTTGATGGTGGCAATACCCTGGAAACCAGGATTCCAGTTAGCGGTCCCGGTAGTACCTGATCCAGTAATAATACCTGAACTTATTGGAAACAGCGCCCATGAATAACTATCAGCACCGGCAACCGGTACGATGGTATAGTCGCTGCTTATCACATAACTTAGATTAACTGTATCAGGGCCATCGGGTTTACCGGGAAGGTCGGGTAAAGGGATCACTGTTACAGAAACATTATCATTCACACTTGTAATGCCGTCATTAACGAATACTGAGTATACGGTATTTACTGCAGGTAAGGCGTAAGGATTTTGAATAGTAGCCGCAAAACCTGCAGGATTGGATATCCAGTTATAAGTATACGAACCAGAACCACCACCTGCCAGAGCCATCAGCTGGACCGGTTGTCCTATACACACGGTATCGGGAGTCGCAATTGCATCCACCGTTAGTGGTCCGCTTACATTCACAAAAATATCATCGTTATCGCTGCAACCATAAAAATCGGTCACGTTAAGTGTGAAGTTTACTGAGGTCGTAAGATTTATTGTCGTTGGATTCTGCATGTCAGGATTGATCAGGTAACTGGCTGGCTCCCAATGCCATGTAAAGGTTCCTGATCCGCCGTTAACCGAACCGCTGAGTGTGGTCTGGGCTCCGTTCGCAATGGATTGATCAGGTCCGGCATTACCAGCAGGAAGTAGATGAACCGTAACCGGGAAAGTGGCAGAAACGGTTCCATACCCGCAGGTATTGGAACCATAGACTGCAAGATTGCCGGATGTTGAATTGTTGGTAAAATTGATGGTAATAGCATTCGTGGAACCATTGTTAATTGTAACACCGGTTCCTGTATAACTCCAAACATAGGTCGTGGCATTGGCAACTGCAGGTAGAGAGTATGCAATGTTTGACTGACCCTGACAAACCGAGCCGGAGCCTGTGATTATTCCAGCAGCTCCCGGCAAGGAGTTAACTGTGATCGGGAAATTCGCTGATAACGGACCGTTGCCGCAGTTGTTGGTTCCCTGCACTTTCAGGTTCCCTGATGTGGCATTGCTTGCATAACTCACGGTTATGGAATTGGTGGTACCGTTTATGGTTGCCCCGGTACCTGTATAGGACCAGGAATAACCGGTGGCATTGGTGATTGAAGGAACTGTATAGGGAACTGTATTCTGCCCCTGGCAAACTGTGGCGGCGCCGCTAATGGCCCCGGGAGTCACGGGAAGCAGGGGCCCCGACCCTGTGTAATTAATGTAGTAGGTGGTGCTTGGCAGGTCGTTCATCGCATCCCCGTTGGAGTTCAGGTACTGGCATTCAGCTCCGCCGCTGGCTGTATTATTGAATGCCAGTGAAGGGATGCCCGAGATGAGGGTGAATTTCAGGTCGGCAATCTTACTGGAATTTGCGAGGCTGACACCTGATGTGCCGGTCCACGCAATCACAATTTTCGTGAGGTTGGCGGAGATGTTGGTCGCTGTCACCGTACAACCGGTAAGGGCCGGGTTGATGTTGGCAGCGCTGGTATAGGTCATCATTGTCGGGTCAAAGTCAAGCCTGAGGGTAAATCCCTTCACCATGTTGAAGCTGTTTACAGTGACCGGGATGGTAAAGGTTCCTGCACTGCAACCCGCACCTGTTCCCGCGGTAGTGATGGGCGCATTTACTGAATATACATCATTGAATGTCAGTGGCGTTCCCCTGAAACTACGCCCGTTGGCCATGGTCAGGTTTTTCAGCACGGTCAATGCATTCGTGGCCGGGTTGAATTCCACCAGGGTGCCAAAGCCACTGGGCCCGCCTGTATAGGAGGTGGCATAGAGCTTATTGTTCAGCACCGTCCACTCTCCTTCGAAACCTGCCCCGTCGGTTAGCCTGTTGAAATTATACACAATGGCGAATGTATTGGTGGCAATGGTGTAGGAGAATAGGTACCCGTTGTTGTTCGTTCCCCCGTAATTCGTGGAACCGTAGAGTTTACCGTTGTATTCCCTCAGCCCTGCATTGCAGTTTTTGATACCTGCCGGGAAGGTATATTCGACAGTGAAGTTGTAGTTCACAGGATCCAGGGAGAAAATAACCGCATTGCCAACCGGTGCAGGAGGAGTCACACCATAGCCTTTCACCTTGGTCGTTCCGTATATCTTTCCGTTGGAAGCCTTGATGTAATTTCCTTTATAGAATCCGTAAGTGTTCGAATTATGCGAAAATTTTCGTGTCGTATAAGTGTTGGTGTTGAAATCATACACATAGATGCTGTCTCTGAAACAGGTGAGGATCTTGCCGGTAGCGACTTCGGTGAGCCCGACGGCTTCGAAATCTTTATCACCTTGAAGATTCTGGCCGTTAATTATTTCAGTCCTGGTGTTTGTTGTCATATCATAGGAGGATATCCTGAAAAAGTTACCGGCATATCCCATGTGGATATAACTGTAGTATAGTTTGTTATTGGAGGCAAAAAGTGGCCGGTTGAATTTCAGGTTGAGTTGGAATGGATTCCAGGAAGCTATAAAATAGGTGTGTTTGAACGCATCAGGCAAAATCGTAAACGCCCCGGTCCGTGCATTGATTTTGACCAGGTCGCCAAGCTCATGGTGCTCATTGGCACTGAAACCAGGCTGATTGGGCAGGGAACCTCCCATCCCGGTATAACCCACAAGGGTGGAGTCGTTCACCTGTGTAAGCTCGCCCACCACCCCTCTTCCCTCCAGGGAGTTGTTTTCGGCAAGGACCGTGCTTACCTGTGTGCCTATATCGTACGAGAAAAATGAACCGGAAGCTGCAGTTCCCCCGTTGCCCATTAAGCCGATGATTTTTCCATTGTTGACGATGAACTGGATTTGTTTAGAGTATCCGGGGAGGCTGGTATTATGAGGGATAATATAGTCAAGCATTCCTGTCAGTATATCGTAACAGAACATCTGGTATAACGGGTGTGTGGGGTCATCCTCCCAATTACCGTATATCTTTGAGCCAACTACCTGGAATCCCGTATTATGAGGAAACAAAGGACCGGTGAGATCAAGTACCTTTACAGCTGTGTTTGAAGTGGGTAGGAATTTAATAATGGTACCGAAGTCATATGCCCCCCCGGCCTTGGAGAATGCATAAAGTTTCCCGTCATTTCCCTGGACCAGTCCGCCGACCTGGGATCCAAGTATATTTGTTTCGTAGAACCCAATGTTCCATTCATTGCGGACCTCACCTGTGCCCAGGTTGTAAGACCAGATCCCTCCACCCCAATTGCTGCCCAGGGGAATATTGGAGCTCAGTTTTGTCCCGTAAAATTTATTTGATCCGGGAATATAAACAATGTCCCCGGTAGGGGATTCTAAAATCGGGGCCAGCACCTGGGTTGATTTAAGATCATGAACATATTCCAGCTGATCGGTCACCGTATTGATACGGTACAGTACTCCATTATCTGCATCCATGGGATCGTTCCTGTTCTGCTTCGACAATACGCCGTAGAGGTTGCTTCCGTCACCGTGGATGAGGTTGCTTAATGGCACGTAACCGATAGCGAATGGGAGGTTGCTGAATTCTCCTATCTTTTTATAGGTCATGGTATTGACGTCAAATTTCCAGGCCCCGCCCACGTCATAGGTTCCGCCAAGTACTGCGATGCCGTAAAACACACCGCTGCTCATCTCCACCACCCTGAAGGCGGGAGCGGCCAGGTCATTATTGTAGGAGGCCGTATGATTGATATCGGCCATATTGAATTCTCCTGCCCCGGTAAATGAATACAGCACCTGGGTTTTATTGGTTGCGGGATCGAACCTGTAGAAAATTCCCCTGTCCGTTTTATGATCCAAATCAAGATTTACAACACCGGATGGCAGAAATGCCACCCCGTAATATTTCCCGTCCAAGCCCAGGGTCAATCCGCCTTTTTCGTATTGCCAGTCACCATCCGCATTTATTAGCACATTAGATGAGGTGAAAGGGTTTCCCCCAAGGCTGGTGAAAACAGAGGAATTGGTGGTGGCCGGGTTGTATTTCACAATGGCCCCGTTCGAGTTGGCCCCTCCGAATTCAGAGGTGAACAGGAGGTTCTGGCTGATAGCAGCGCCTCCGATCAGTAGGAGGATCGCAAAAAGGGATATTTTTTTCATACGATGGATGTTTAGTTTCCTGCGATAAATTTACATCAGGAAAAAGGCGATTCAAAGTCGAAAGTGATTTATTAGCATTGATTTACTTATCAAAACAAGGTTTATCCGGGGTACAAAAAGTGTACATTTGCAGAAAATCATAAAATAAGGCGACATGTAGGTATTTTACCCCTTTAGAAGGTGGGTTATCTGTTTTACTTTCATCATGTTAACACTTAAAAATGTGATCCGGAATTTAAAAGCTTTCTTTGTCCTTCTTATCCTGCAGCTGTCTTACTTCGGGATCTTGCCTGGCAGTGGGCATGCAGAGCCCGGGGTCGACAGCCTCAGGCAACGGATGCTTAATAGCAAGCAAGATCCCGTAAAGCTTTCCCTGATTCACTCGGAATTGTCAAGGGAATACCTGAGAAACGGCAACGATTCTTCTCTAAAGGAGGCATTGACCGGCCTGAATCTTGCCGAAAAAGGAGGAAGCCGGAATGGCATCCTTCGCAACTACGTCTCACTTTGCATGTACTATCTGACCAGTGACAGCCTAAACCTGGCAAGGAAATACTTTCTCAGAGCCATGGGCCTGGTAAACCAGGATACCGATCCTGAAGAAAAGATGAGAATATTGAACGGGCTTGGATATATCAGTGATTTGCAATCGGACCATGCCAATGCACTCAGTTATTACATGCAAGGGAAAAAGATTGCCGGGGAAACAGGGAATGATGTCAGGAGTGCCGACTTTCTCAATAATATCGCTGCCTTTTATAATTCAGCAGGGATGTATCAGAAAAGCATCGGGCTCTTAAAAGAAGCAAGTATCATTTACAGGGAGAAGAAAGATTCGGCCTATTATGCCAATTCTCTGGTAAACATAGGGCGCGCCTACCTCTGGCTTAAGAAGCTCGACAGCGCCCTGGCATATTATCTTCGAGCCTTACCTATTCAGCTAAGATTAAAGAACTATTATGGTCTGGTAAACCTTTACCTGGGGCTTACGGAAACAAAAATACAGCAATCGAGGCTCAACGATGCTCTTGATTTCCTGAAAACCGGGATTGAAATGATTGATTCCCTCGATAAGTCATTTCCTGGCTCAGGTTTGTTCATGAAGGTTGATGCTGAACAGGCCATGGGTTTAATATACCTGAGGATGAAAGAATACCGGCAGGCTGAAAGCCATTACAGGATAGTAAGAAAACTCGCTCAACAAGGTTCCTTTCTTCAATATGAAACAGAAGCGATAAAGGGCCTCAGCGAGGTTATGAAAAAAAAGGGGCAGAAGGACAGTGCTTTGTTTTTTGCCAGATTATATCAAAAATATTCCGACAGTCTATGGCAGATCAGGGATAATCAGAAAATTATACTTACAGAATTGGAGTTCGATTTTAAAAATGAGCAGGAGAAGAATAAAATTGAGATTGAAAAACAACAGGTTATTAAGTCAAGGAATGACCTGAATTACATACTCATATTTTCACTTGTTGCTGGGACTTCACTGGTCTTTCTGCTTTTGTACTTTCTTCAGCACAATAAAGCCAGGCACATCACCCTCGTAAAAAAGAACCTTGAGCTTGAAAATATTAGTCTCAAAAAGGACATTGAATTGAAAAATAAAGAGTTGCTGCTTCAATCAATGAACCTTGCTGAGAAAAAAGAGGTTATGACCGAAATTTCGGACAGGCTGCAGTTGATAATCGATACATCTATCTCCCCTGAAGATAACACCATTCGGAACCTGCTACGTGATTTTAAAACTACGAACTCGGAGAATTTCTGGGATGAATTCAATGCCCACTTCAGGAATATCCACCCGCAATTTTATCCTTCATTGACCAGGGACCATCCCGGGCTTACTCCCAATGAAATCAAGCTTTGTGCGTATATCCGGTTGAATCTCACAACCAAGGAAATTGAACAACTAACCCGGAAAAGCGAGAATACCATTAAAATTGCCCGCCACAGGCTTAGGCATAAACTTGGCCTTGGCCGGGACGACAACCTTACAGCTTATCTGAACAGGCATTAAACAGCAAAAAAAAACCACCCCTGACGAGGTGGCTTTTTTGTGAAGTAATTGCTTAGGCTGTTTACTTAACTTTCTTTACAAGTTCTGCTCCTGCCTTGAATTTTACAACTTTTTTTGCAGGGATCTTGATTTCTTTGCCATTCTGAGGGTTACGGCCTTTACGGGCAGCACGCTTAGTAACAGCAAATGAGCCAAATCCAACTAAAGCAACTCTTTCGCCTTTGCCAAGAGCTTTGGTGGTGGAAGTGATAACAGCTTCCAGTGCTCTTTTAGCTTCAGCTTTGGTGATTTTTGCATCTTTTGCAACTGCTTCGATTAACTGAGCCTTGTTCATTTTTTAAGGTTTTAAATTTATACTCAATTCTGATAATCCCTGCAAATATAAGGGCTCTGTGGAATTTGTCAAGAGTTTTTTATCCAAAACCATTGAAAATGTTGAAAAAATGAAGCTTTTGTTAATAACTCCATCAAGAAAACGTAACATTAACGGGGTTTTCAGACAATATTTCTTCCGGATCCTCTCAGAAACTCCTCTGTTTTCATGGGTTTGCGGCCTGCAAGTTGCAGCTCAAAAACACAAAGATCTCCATCGGAAGCCGATATTTTCAGAACTGTACTACCGTTGCTGCTGAATGTTCCAGGCATCGCCGACGGCTGCCCTACTTCAAGTCCGGCCCTTAAGATTTTCATTACCGGAGTAGTGCCATCCTTAAGCCTGATTTCAGTAAATGCAGCAGGTACGGGGCTTAATCCCCTGATCAGATTATAAATCTCTGCCGATGGCCGGTTCCAGTCAATCCGGCAGGTGTCGGTGTAAATCTTGGGGGCGGGCATTAGGAGGGATTGGGGATTAGGGACCAGGGGTTGGGGTTTGGGATTAATATTTCCCGAAAATACTGCTGCGACTGTCTTTACTACCAGTTCCGCCCCTTTTACCTTCATGCGGTCGTGAAGCTCTCCGGCGGTCTCATCCGGACCTATTTTCATGACTTCACTGAAAATAATATCCCCCGTGTCGATCTTCTCCTGAAGAAAAAAGGTAGTGAGTCCTGTTTCTTCTTCTCCGTTTATTACAGCCCAGTTGATCGGAGCTGCCCCGCGATACTGGGGCAAGAGAGAGGCATGAAGGTTGAATGTTCCCAGCCGCGGCAAATGCCAGACAGCCCTGGGCATCATCCTGAAAGCTACCACTACCTGCAGATCAGGTTCGAGCTGACTGAGCTCCTCAATGAACGAGGGATCAGAAAGCTTTTCGGGCTGTAATATTCTGAGCCCTTGCTGAAGAGCGTATTCCTTGACTTTTGAAGCCCTGAGCTTCATCCCCCGGCCTGCCGGCTTGTCGGGAGCAGTTACGACACACTCGACAAGATATCCGCCATCAACGAGAGCCTTTAAAGATTCGAGCGCAAATTCGGGGGTGCCGTAAAAGATGATGCGGGATGCAGGATACATGATAAAAAAAAGCCTGATTTCTCAGGCAAAATAAGTTAAAAAATGCAAGAAAAAACTTTATTTCTTTTCTCCAACCTTTCCTTCTGCAAAAGAAATATATCTCTCAATATCTCTTCCTTCATTGGAACGGGGATAATCTTCTTTGATCTTTTTATACATCTTCAGAGCATTATCAAATTCAGAAAGCTCAGTATATCCCATAGCCGCCTTCATATAAAAATACGGTGAAATAAATTCATTTTTTCCCATATCTGCCGCATCGATATAACACCCGACCCCCTTTTTAAGCTCATTCGTCTCTACATATGCATCGCCTAAAGCGCCTTTTGCAAGAGGCCCGATAACCTGATCGCTGCCACTGTATTTTTTAAGCTGCGTTATAGCATCTTCAAACTTACCGAGTTTCAGATAGCAGATTCCTGCATAATAATGCGAGAGATTGGCCGATTTTGTCATGCCGTATTCATCGATGATCGAAAGGAAGCCCAGAAACTGTCCGTCTCCGCTAAGCGCTTTCTTCAGCGAATCCTGCTCAAAGTACTTCTGTGCCATGAACATCTGGCTTTGAGCATCCTTTTCCCTCGGGGCAAGGTAAAATCTTTTAAATCCAAAAAAACCAAGAACTAACACGATAATGAGACTGATAACAATCAGGATCACCTTCTGGTTTTTTTCAATAAACTGCTCGGTTTTCCCGAATGCTTCCTCTACCGCAACAATCCGTTCCTCTGTCTTGTCTACCTGTTTATCAAGCTTTTGTGCCATCTTTTTGAAAAATTTGAGGTTGCAAAGGTACATTTTTTCCCTTTACCGCCTAATACTGATTCATTTTTTTACCTTTGGAACAAATATTTTAGCTGTTCTGACTGATGAAAACAGATATCGATATACTTGACCTGGAAAAAAAAAACAGTCTCCTTGCTCATCTTTTCGGGTTTGTCTCTCCTGAAAGAAAGGCCCGGTTTTCGGAGATTATTTCCTTACGGACTCGCCATCTTACAATAATTCTTGAAGACATTTTTCAACCGCATAATGCCAGCGCCGTACTGCGCAGCTGTGATTGTTTCGGTCTTCAGGACGTGCACATCATTGAGAATAAAAATAAATTTGACGTGAATCCTGATGTGGCGCTGGGTTCTGCAAAATGGCTCACCGTATATAAATACAACAACTCTTCATCAAATACCGAAAGCTGCATCCGCTCACTTAAAGAAAAAGGATATAGAATTGTGGCGACAACACCTCACAAAAATGATTTTACACCCGTCACCCTGCCTGTCGATGGCCGGTTCGCACTACTCTTCGGCACCGAGTTGGAAGGCCTGTCAACGGAGGCCATAGGCCTGGCCGACCAGTTCGTAAAAATTCCCATGTTCGGGTTTACAGAGAGTCTGAATATCAGTGTATCTGCTGCTGTTTTACTTCAAACCCTCACAAACCGGTTAAGAAACTCTTCAGTGACCTGGGGCTTGAATGAACAGGAAAAAACTAACGTCCTTCTTAGTTGGGCAGCTGCCTCCATCAAAAAATCCGACCTCATCATAAGTGATTTTCTGAAGAAAAATCCATCATGAACCTGTTTAATGAATCATTTTTTTTACCTTTGCCAGGTCAGAAAATTAAAATGAGTGAATATGGGAAAAGGTGATAAAAAAACAAGAAGAGGAAAGATCGTCATTGGTTCATTTGGCGTTAGTCGTCCCCGCAGGAAGAAAAAAGGAATTATTGCGCCTCCTAAACCAAAAGAGGTAAAGGTTAAGGTAGTGGAAGAGACTGTAAAGGCTACTGCAGCTGAAATCGCTTTAGAAGAAAAGAAAGCTGCAAAAAAAGCCGCCGCTAAAAAACCTGCCGAAAAAACTGAGGAAAGCGAGAGCAAACCGAAGGTAGTAAAAGCAAAGAAAAAAGCTGAGCCCAAAGAGGGAGAAATTGCCACCGAGGCTACGGCTGAGGCTCCGAAAGAATAAACCGGCGCAAAGGCAGTTTTCGCGGCTGAATTATTTTTTATACTTTCGTCCGGGTGTTTTTTAGCGTCCGGACTTTTTTATGCAGCTTATAAAAAAATATTTTCCTGACCTCACTGAAATTCAACAGGCTCAGTTCGCCCGTTTGCTTGAGCTTTTCCCTGAATGGAACAGCCGTATCAATGTAATCAGCCGTAAGGATATAGAACATTTGGAAGAGAGACATATCCTGCATGCCATGGGTATCGCAAAAGTTATTCATTTTAATGCCGGGACCTGGATTCTCGATGCAGGTACGGGAGGCGGTTTGCCCGGGATTCCTCTGGCCATTCTGAATCCTGAATCTGAATTCGTGCTGGTAGATTCTATCGGTAAAAAAATTCATGTCGCCGACTCTATAATAAAGGAAATTAACCTTACTAACGCGAGTGCGATGAACTGCAGGTATGAAGGCCTGAAACAACCTTACGATTTCATCGTTGGGCGTGCTGTAACCGATACAGCAACCTTCATTTCCGGTCTAAAAAAACTGATCAGCAAAAAAAATGAGAATAGCCTGGAAAATGGTTTTCTTTACCTCAAAGGAGGTGATTTCGAGGATGAGCTTTCTACGATAAAGGCAAAATGGAAGGTTTTCCCCCTTTCCGAGCATTTCCAGGAAGAGTACTTCCAAACCAAAAAGCTACTTCACCTTTTTATCTGATATCTGCCATCTGTTATCTGATATCTGATATCTCATAACAGATGGCAGATGTTTATTCGTAAAAGTTGTTAGGTTGGCAGAATTTTCGTTACTTAGCAAAAAATTAAATAAAATCCGTTATGGCTGAAGCTAAAAAGTATGTACCCTTTGTCTCTGCCGAAACCCAGATGAAGGAATTTACAGTAAGGGCGCTGATCGTAGGCCTGTTCTTTGCCGTTATTCTCGGGGCAGCAAATGCTTACCTCGGGCTAAAAGCCGGTATGACCATTGCCGCAACCTATCCTGCGGCTGTACTTGGAATGGCACTTCTCCGATTAATGCGGGGGACTATCCTCGAAGAGAATTTCACCCGTACCGTTGGTTCAATTGGTGAATCTGTTGCAGCAGGGGCAATTTTCACCCTGCCCGCTTTCTTTGTTTCAGGAATATGGCCTGATTTTTTTACATTTGGACATTACATCACATCTTCGCTCATCCTGATCGCCGGTGGTATATTGGGTATCATGTTTGTAGCCCTGCTTCGCCGGGTGATGGTTGAAGATGCAGAATTACCTTTCCCCGAATCGGTTGCGGCTGCTGAAATCCACAAAGCAGGCCAGGGCAGTTCAAGCGGGTCAAAATTCCTTTTCTGGGCTATGGCACTTGGTGCACTGATCAAGATCCTCGGTGAACTCAAGTTCTTCCAGTACCTCTGGGAAAAATTTATCCCCTGGGGTAAACAAGTTATTTCCGGCACAGTATTCCAGGGAAAAGGCGGCATCATGCTCAGCTCACCTGGCGTCAGTCCCGCCTATATGGGCGTAGGATATATTATCGGGCCGAAGCTGGGTGCACTCAACTTCAGCGGCGGTTTACTGGCCTGGGGACTGATGGTTCCCATGATCATGTACTTCCTCCTCCCTTCGATTGATTTTCAAACATGGGCTACTTTTCTGATGAGTAAAGATGCATCGATGACGATGGATCAGGCTTTATCAAAAGTTCAGGATCCCGCATATCAGATGCTTCAGATCTGGAAATTCATCGTACGTCCTATTGCCATCGGAGGCATGCTTGTGAGTGCAGCCTTTACTCTTTATAAAATGAGAAAAAGCCTTATCACAGGCGTCGGCAGATCGATAACAGATGTTAAGAAAGCTGCACAGGGCGCTGGTCAAGCCGCTCCCCGTACCGAGAAAGATCTGAGTTTTGGCACTATTATCGTTGGCATCGTTGCAGTAGCCCTTCTTACTTTTTCCATCACCTATTTTATTTTTGAGACCAACGTGCTGATCGCCGTAGTTGCTTCAACTGTTATGATCATACTGGCCTTCTTCTTTGCTGCCGTATCGGGTTATCTCGTTGGCATCATGGGATCGAGCAATAATCCAATCAGCGGACTTACTCTTACTGCTTTGGTCGTAACCGCGCTTATTCTGGTTGGACTTGGCGTACAGGGTGATGCTGGCGTTGCAACCGTGCTCGGCGTTGCCGCCATCGTCTGCGTTTCTGCAGCTGTAGCCGGAGAGATGCTCCAGGACCTTAAAGCAGGTCATATTCTTGGCGGTACACCCTGGAGAATGCAGATCGGTGATATCATCGGCGTGATCCTTGCAGGCGCAGTGATGTTTGTAGTGCTTGCTTACCTTAACGAAGGCGATATAGCCAGCGGTAAAAATCTTGGTTACCAGGGCGGTTTCGGAAGCCGTAATCTCTCGGCACCACAGGCAGGTCTCATGGCTATCCTTTCTCGCGGTATTGTTGAAGGCGCTATGGCATGGCCACTTATCATCTCGGGTATGCTCATGGGTGTAGCTTTTATTCTGATGCAGGTCCGCAGCCCGATGCTCGTTAGCGTGGGTATGTACCTTCCTCTGGAAACAACCTTTGCAATCTTTGCCGGTGGCCTTATCAAAGGAGGAGTTGACTATTTCACAGAAAAACGCAAACTGAATGAAGGACAGAAGATACGTGTTGAGAACACGGGGGTTCTGCTGGCTTCAGGTATGATTGCAGGCGAAGCTCTTATGGGTCTGGTGATTGCAATTTTTGCCGCCTTCGAGATCTTCCTTTACGATCATTTCGTATTCTTTAATAACCCGACCTACATTATAAGCCTTGTGATCATTGCCATCATCGCTTTCGTGCTGATCCAGATACCATTAAAGAATGCTGGTAAACCCGATGAACCGGCTCCACCGGCATCAGGAATGTAGTTCATGGAAGTATCGTTTTTCAAAAGGAGAAAGATCCTTAAACAGACAAACTCCCTTGATCTTCACCCGATCCGGCTTATGGAATCGGAGAAACGTGATGAAGACACGCTGAACATCCTTCTTCCCCGTTTTCAAAACAGGGTGGCATCAAAACTGCTTCAGCCCGGGTGGAAAGATGAATTTATCAGAATCAAACTCGATTCCTTCGGCTCGGCTGTATGGGGATTTATCGACGAGAGGCGAAGTACAGCTGATATCTGTGCACAGCTCAAGGAGGTTTTCCCGGAAAAGCTTACCCCTATTGAGGAAACTGAGGAAAGGGTTTCAAAATTTCTTTCTCTGCTATACCAGCAAAGGTTTATCAGTTTCTTAGAGTTGCAAAAAGATCAGTCAGCGGTAAAATAACAGGTCTTTTTTACTATATTTGTTCTTCAAAATCCTTCTAAACTATACATATTATGAGTAAAGATATTTTAAACCTCGAACCCGCTCTGCTGTGGAAAAATTTCTACAGCCTCACACAGATCCCACGCCCCTCGAAACATGAAGATAAGGTGAGGGATTTCCTCGTTCAGTTTGGCAAGAACCTGGGCCTTGAAACGATTGTAGATGAAGTGGGTAACGTGATCATCCGCAAACCGGCCACACCGGGTATGGAAAACCGTAAAGGCGTGGTGCTTCAGGGACATATGGATATGGTTCCCCAGAAGAACAGCGACACAAAGCATGACTTTGAAAAAGATCCTATTGAAACTTACATTGACAACGGCTGGGTAAAAGCCAGAGGCACAACTCTCGGAGCCGACAACGGCCTGGGTGTAGCAGCCTCCCTGGCGGTTCTTGAAGCTAAAGACATACAACACGGTCCAATCGAAGCCTTTATCACCACCGATGAAGAAACCGGTATGACCGGCGCCATGGGTGTCAAAGCAGGAGTTCTCAAAGGCGACATCCTCCTGAACCTTGACACAGAAGAAGAAGGAGAGATTTATATCGGATGTGCCGGCGGCACAAACGGCAATTTTACTTTCCCTTTCAAATCGACCAGCGTTCCTAAGGGCGTTTTAGCATTCCATTTAAACATCAGCGGAATGAAAGGCGGGCATAGTGGAGTAGACATTGATCTGGAAAGAGGAAATTCAATAAAAGTCCTTACCCGCATTCTTTGGGAAGGCAGCAAATATTTTGGCCTGAGGCTGGCTTCACTCGAGGGTGGAAGCCTTAGAAATGCGATCCCCCGCGAAGCAAGCGCATGGGTCGTGATCCCGATTGAAAATAAAGCAGCTTTCACAACCGTGGTGGCTGATCTTGAAAAGATTATCAGGAAAGAACTTTCAGCCGTGGAACCCACTCTGAAAATCACACTAAACCCGGCCGAAAACCCGGTTACACTCATCGATGAGGCTACTCAGGGAAATATCATCAATGCACTGTACGCCTGCCCTAACGGAGTAATCCGTATGAGCAATGAAATGCCGGGACTTGTTGAAACTTCAATTAATATCGGAGTACTTAAAACCAGCGGCAACACGGTTATCGGGCAGACTCTTTTGAGGAGTTCCGTTGACTCGGCAAAACTCGACCTGCAGAATATGGTCACAGCAGTGTTTACCCTGGCCGGAGCTGATATCAACATGGACGGACAGTATCCTGGCTGGAAACCAAATCCCGATTCAGCCATTCTTAAACTGATGCTCGAACTGTATAAGCAGATGTTTGGTAAAGATCCGCTGGTAAAAGCCATTCATGCAGGCCTTGAATGTGGAATCCTTGGCGGAACCTATCCAAACTGGGACATGATCTCGGTTGGCCCGACTATCGTTTCTCCTCATTCACCTGATGAAAAAACCGAGATTGCCTCAGTCCAAAAATTCTGGGATTATCTGCTGTTAACACTTAAAAACATCCCGATGAAATAATTTCCTTGGGGAATTAAAAATAAATTGTAATTTTGCAGCCCTAAAATAAGAATACCATGGCACAACCAACATTCCACCCTTCGAACACGAAAAGAAAGAACAAGCATGGATTCCGTGAAAGAATGTCCACGGCAAACGGACGCAGAGTTCTTGCTTCAAGAAGGCTAAAAGGCAGAAAAAAACTGACCGTATCGGACGAGCAAAACGACAAGAAATAATTTTGACGCTTTTGGAAATACCGTTAAACCGGTTCTGACGTTATAAAAAGAAGATAATTTCACATTATCTTCTTTTTTTTATTTTTGACACTCCATTCGTTAATAATGAATCGCATGAAAAACCTGAACTTCAAATCATCATGGCCATACCTGGCCGCCCTTGTCATTTTTCTTATCATAACCATGGCCTTTCTCTCCCCCCTTATCGAAGGTAAACAGATCCTCCAGAGCGATATCGTAAACTGGAAAGGTACAGCCAAGGAAATATGCAATTTCAGGGATCAAACCGGGCAGGAACCACTATGGACCAATTCGATTTTCGGGGGCATGCCGGCTTACCAGATCTCAACACGCTATACCGGGAACATGCTTGGCTTCATCGATAACATTATCACGGTCGGGCTTCCTCATCCGGCGAACATCGTATTCCTCTATTTCATTGGGTTTTTTATACTGCTCCTGGTATTGGGGCTCAATCCCTGGCTATCGGTGGCAGGAGCTATTGCATATGCTTTTTCATCATACTTTTTCATCATTATCGAGGCAGGTCATAATTCACAGGCGCATGCCATAGGTTATATTGCACCCGTGCTTGCCGGGATGATTCTGACACTCCGTAAAAAATATCTCTGGGGTTTTATCCTTACCGCTGTTTTCCTGTCACTGGAAATCAAGCAGAACCATCTTCAGATTACCTACTACCTCGCGCTGACGGCCATCATACTTGGCCTCGTGGAACTGGTCTATGCATTCAGGAATAAAACGTTTACCGCTTATCTCAAATCGGCCTCTCTGCTTATTGCAGCCCTTGTTCTTGCCATCCTCTCCAACCTTTCTCTTCTCTGGACCACTTATGAATACGGGAAATTCACCATCCGCAGTAAATCAGAACTGTCTACTGAAAAATCAAACCGCACATCAGGACTGGACAAGGATTATGCTACCCAATGGAGCTACGGGGTGGGTGAAACCATGACACTGCTCATTCCCGATTTCTACGGAGGTTCATCAAATGAATCTCCAGGTATGAACTCCAACATTGCAAAGGCCCTGCAAACCAACAATATTTCAGACGAAAATATCCGGCAGTTTGTTGCACAGCCCGGCCTGATGTACTGGGGTGGACAGCCCTGGACTTCGCCTGTTTATATTGGCGGGATCATTATTTTTCTTTTCTTCCTCGGGCTGATCGTTGTAAAGGGACCGCTCAAATGGTGGCTGCTTGCTGCAACTTTACTCTCGATACTGCTTTCATGGGGACACAACTTCATGTGGATGACCGAACTCTTTATGAATTACCTGCCGGGGTACAACAAATTCAGGGCCGTAACCATGATCCTTATCATAGCTGAATTGACCATGCCCCTGCTTGGTTTCCTGGCCATCAAAGTCGTGTTTGATGAGATGGAAGGTAAAGAAAGGCTAAACAAAGCGCTTTATATTGCTTTCGGTGTGGCTGGTGGACTGGCTCTTGTGTTTGCCGTTGTCCCGGATATGTTCCTGAATTTTGCAGGACCAAATGACGCTTCTCTTGCAAAATCATTCCCCGACTGGCTGATGCAGGCAGTACGGGATGACCGTAAAGCAGTTTGCAGGGCCGATGCATTCCGCTCATTTATTTTTATTACCCTAACTGCCGGCACTCTCTGGCTGATCATCAACAAAAAATTAAAAAAAGAATATGCCTATATCGGCCTTATTGTTTTTGTCTTGGCCGACATGTTCACGATAGCTAAAAGGTACCTCAACAACGAAAGTTTTACTACCAAATCAAGGATAGAAACACCGTATACACCTACTTCAGCCGATGAACAGATACTTGCAGATAAAGATCTCGATTACAGGGTGCTTAACCTTACAGTAAACGCTATGAGCGATGCCAGTACTTCATATTTTCATAAATCACTCGGCGGATATCATGGTGCGAAACTCAGACGTTATCAGGAATTGTATGAAGCCCATATTGAGAAAAACAATATTGCTGTATTGAACATGCTTAATACCAAGTATGTGATTATTCCTGACCAGAACAAACAACCCATGGCCCAGCAGAATCCACAGGCCCTCGGAAATGCCTGGTTTGTTAACGAATACAGCCTGGTCGATAATGCCGACCGGGAACTTGCCGCACTCAATGGATTTGATCCTTCCAGGGCAGCCATAGTGGATAAAAAGTTCAGTGAAGATCTCAAATCCTGGGTCCCCGGGAAAGATACCCTTGACTATATCAGGCTTACAGATTATCAGCCCAATGACCTGAAATACAACTACCAGGCAAAGAATTCAGGCCTTGCAGTATTTTCCGAAATATACTACCCCAAAGGCTGGAACGCCTATGTTGACGGAACCCTCACTCCCCATTTCAGGGCCAATTACGTTCTAAGGGCCATGATACTGCCAGCCGGCGTGCATAAGGTGGAATTCAAATTTGAACCAAAAGCGTTTTTCATCGGAGAAAAAATCAGCATGATCTCTTCCATTATAATTTTACTTATTTTACTTGCAGGAATTGTTTTTGGAGCCAGGAACATGTTTGCCACAAAGGCATGAAACGCGTTCTGATTATAACCTATTACTGGCCTCCCAGCGGAGGAGCCGGTGTTCAGCGCTGGCTTAAATTTGTTAAATATCTTCGCCGGTTTGGCTGGGAGCCCGTGATTTATACCCCCGAAAATCCCGAATTTCCCGAGACGGACTTTTCCCTGGCAAAGGATGTTCCGGAGAACCTCGAAGTGATCAAACAGCCGATCTGGGAACCCTACGATACTTACAAGAAACTCCTGGGCCGGAAAAAGGAAGAAAAGATCAATGCAGCTTTTCTCTCCGAGAAAAAGAAAAGTTCCATTCTGGAAAATTTCTCAGTTTGGATACGGGGTAACTTTTTCATTCCCGATGCTCGCAAATTCTGGATAAAGCCTTCGATAAAATTCCTGCAGGCTTACCTTAAAGCGAATCCCGTTTCGGCCGTGATCTCCACGGGTCCTCCTCATAGTATGCACCTTATTGCAATGGAAGTCTCGAAACGGATGAATCTCCCCTGGCTGGCCGATTTCAGGGATCCGTGGACAAACATCGACTTTTATAAAGACCTGAAGCTGACTTCCCGGGCCGATGCCCTGCACCGGAAACTTGAAAAGCAGGTCCTGAGCCAGGCTGGTGCAGTTACAGTCATCAGCCGGGGCATGGAAGAAGACTGCCATAAGCTGTATGAACGCCGTTATGAGGTGATCACCAACGGGTATGACCCTGAAGATACCGACATCAGCCATCCGCCGGAAATGGATAAAAAATTCTCTATCGCACATATCGGCACCCTGGTAAGTTCCCGCAATCCGGAAACATTATGGATTGCCTTGAAGGAAATGCTTTTTGAAGATGCGAAGTTTGCCGCTGATCTGGAGATCAAACTGGTAGGAAAAGTCGATTATAAGGTTATGGAATCAATTGAAAAGTACGGCCTTACTTCTTTTCTGCGGAAGATCGACTACATGCCTCATAACGAAGTGGTGAAATGCCAGCAGCAATCGAGGGTGCTGCTTCTGATCATCAACAACACCCCAAATGCAAAGATGATACTTACAGGGAAATTCTTTGAATACCTGGCCGCCCGCCGCCCTATTCTCTGCCTCGGTCCGGCCGATGGTGATGCTGCTGCTATTCTCACCGAGACCAATGCAGGGCTTCTTGCAGATTTCGGGGATGCCGGGGCTATGAAGAACAACATCCGCCTTCTGTATAATAAGTTTGGTAACGGACAGCTGAATTCCGAAAGCAGTAATATTGAACAATATTCAAGGCTGGAACTGACACGAAAACTCGCTGCAGCGCTGGAGGGGGTTGGGGGTTAGGGATTTCACCATTTCACCATTTCACCATTTCACCATTTCACCATTTCACCATTTCACCATTTCACCATTTCACCATTTCCTTACTCCACCCTCTTCCCGTCGGCCGAAAATTTTACTATCGCTTTCTTTTTCCATCGGCCGGTCAGATAGTAGATGAACGACAGGGCCGCACCGAAAAGCCAGCCGGCCGGGATGGACCAGTAGACACCGTATATTCCGATTGCAGGGTAGGCCGATAAAAAGTATGCGATGGGGATCCTGATAATCCATAATGCGAACAGCGAGATGAACATAGGAATCAGAGTGTCGCCGGCGCCTCTGAGAACCCCGTTCATGATGAACATGGTGGAGAAGAGGATATAAAATGAACCGATCACCATCAGGTATCCCCTCCCTAACTCAATTACCACTGGATCGTTGGTGAAAAGCATCATCAGGTATTTCCCAAATATCACGGTGATAAAAGAAACCACAAGCGAGATCAGGGCGGTCATAAGCAGTGTCGCTCTTAAACCGGCCATCACCCTCCCTGGCTTGTTGGCGCCCAGGTTCTGTCCGACGAAAGTACTTAAAGCCATTGAAAAACTCATCGCCGGCATAGCTGCAAAATTATCTATCCTGCCGGCTGCGCTGTAGGCGGCATTGGCATCAATGCCGAACTTGTTCACAATACCATACAGGGCAACCATGCCAGCAGCCACAAAAGTTTGCTGTAAGCCGGTGGGAAGGCCGATCTTAATCCCTTTCTTGAATATCTCAGGATCGAATTTGAGATCGGCAAAGGAAAAGTTGATCACCTTATGGTAACGGTTCAGGTAGATGATCTGTGAAATGAATGCTACGCCTTCAGAGATTACCGTTGCTACCGCCACACTCCACACACCCCATCCGAGGATGGGAACAAAGAGAATGTCGAGAATGATGTTCAGAACTACCGAGCCGATCAGAAAATACAAAGGCGTTTTGGAATCACCCAGGCCCCGCAGAATAGCGCTGGTGCCATTATAGCCGAATAGGAATATAAGTCCGGCGAGGAATATGTTAAGAAAAAGCTTTGCCTGTGGAATAATTGATGGATCCATGCCGATAAGGCGAAATATCCAGCCCGAGATAAGAATGCCAACAATACTCATCAGTATTGACGAAGCAAAAATGAAGATATATAAAGTGTTGATGGCTTTTTTGACCTTCACCATATCCTTTGCCCCGAAATACTGGGAGACGATAATAGTAAACCCCATCGTGATGCCAATGAACAGAGAGATCAGCAAAAAAGTAATCGGCATGGAAGTTCCCACGGCAGCAAGGGCCTGCTTCCCGATGAACTTGCCAACGATGATGCTGTCGATCAGATTATAAAACTGCTGGAATATATTCCCAAGCAACATCGGAATGGCGAATTTCCAGATCAGCTTTCCTTCGTTGCCTGTGCTTAAATCTTTCAAAAGGAGGTTTTTGGGGGCTGCAAAGGTAGTCAGAATATCCCGATTATTTGTACCTTTGCAAGGCAACAGTTCGTTCTGTCGCCGCGGCAACGCGGAGGAAAGTCGGGACAACAAAGAGCGCCATGCTTCCTAACGGGAAGGCGTCGGGTTTATGCCGGCGACGGAAAGTGCCACAGAAAAAAACCGCCGAAAGGTAAGGGTGAAAATGTGAGGTAAGAGCTCACGTCCGGGGCAAGTGATTGCAACGAAGGGTAAACCCCATGTGTTGAAAGGCCATGTATACCGGCTGCTAAGGACTGCTCGTCCGATGCCGGGGGGTAGGCCGCTGAAGCCGGGAGGCGACTTCCGGATTAGATAAATGACAGAAACCGGTTTACCGGAACAGAATCCCGCTTACAGAACTGTTGCTTTGTTTTTACCTCTGATTTGATTGTGAGAGTATGAAAATTGTTTCCGTTATTGGCGCAAGACCCCAATTTATCAAGGCTGCAGCCGTGTCAAGAGTATTACGGGCCACACCCGGCATGCAGGAGATTCTTGTGCATACTGGTCAGCATTATGATCAGAATATGTCGGATATCTTTTTCCGGCAGCTGGCAATTCCCGAACCGGATTACAATCTTGAAGTAGGTTCAGGCAGCCATGCACACCAAACAGGTATGATGCTGAAAGGTGTTGAAGATGTGCTTCTGAAAGAAAAGCCAGATTACGCCCTGGTATACGGAGATACCAATTCCACGCTTGCCGGAGCCCTTGCTGCAAGCAAGCTGCATATTCGCGTTGCTCACGTGGAAGCCGGACTGAGAAGTTTTAACAGGCTTATGCCCGAAGAGATCAACCGCATCGTCACCGACCGTATATCGGATGTGTTGTTTGCCCCTACCCTCACCGCTATCACAAATCTAAAGAATGAAGGACTCGAGACTCAAACTGTGTTCAGCGGCGATGTGATGTACGATTCTGTTCTGTTTTACCGTGAAATGGTCGTTGCCGGAGGCGACAAATATAAAACTGACGGTATTCCCGGCTCTTATCTTCTTGCAACTATTCACCGGGCTGAGAATACAGATAACCCAGAGAACCTGAAAAATATTTTTCACGCTTTCTCCAGAATTGAAAGCCCGATTGTTCTTCCTGTTCATCCCCGTACCGCCCGCTTGCTGAAGACAGAAATTAATATGCCCGCTAACGTGATCCTGATTGAACCAGTTGGCTATCTCGAAATGCTGTATCTGACCATGAAAGCCGAAAAGGTCCTTACCGATTCGGGCGGCCTCCAAAAAGAAGCCTATTTTCTTGGCAGGCAATGTATTACTATGAGAACGGAAACAGAATGGGTGGAAACCCTTCACGATAACTGGAATATAATTACCGGGCCCGACCCGGAGAAGATTATTGAAGCCGTTAAGTCTGAGCAGCCTGATGCCCCCCAACGCCAGGACTTTGGGACAGGAAAATCCGCAGAGGTAATTTCTCACACCCTGATGTTATCAGATATCTGATATCTGATATCTGCTATCTGCTATCTGCTTTTTCACCCTCGATTGTTAATAAAATCCCTCATTTTATTGATGTTTTCCTGCTAATTTTTTCGATAGAATTTCGTACCTTTGTTTAGTATTAACTGAAATATAAGTTATTGATTATGACTGATATAGAAAAAGATAAAGCAAGCCAAAGTTATACTGCCGAAAACATTACCGTTCTGGAAGGTCTTGAAGCTGTTCGGAAACGCCCTGCCATGTACATTGGCGACGTTAATGTTCGCGGACTTCACCATCTTGTTTATGAAGTTGTTGACAACTCCATTGACGAAGCATTGGCCGGGTATTGCAACAAGATCGATGTGATAATTCATACTGATAATTCAATAACGGTTTCCGACAACGGCCGTGGAATCCCTACTGATTTTCACGAAAAAGAACAGAAATCGGCCCTGGAAGTTGTCATGACGGTACTTCACGCCGGAGGGAAATTTGATAAAGACTCTTATAAAGTATCGGGGGGCTTGCATGGGGTCGGTGTATCGGTTGTCAATGCGCTTTCATCGATGCTGAAAGTCACGGTGAAACGTAATGGCAAGATATTTGAACAGGAATATTCACTGGGTAAACCTTTGCATGATATTAAAGTAACGGGCGAAACAACCCTTACCGGAACAACGGTGAGTTTTTTACCTGATTCTTCCATTTTCATTACAAGCAAATATGATTATTCCATACTTGCTTCGCGTTTAAGGGAACTGGCTTACCTGAATAAAGGTATTACACTGTCTATCATCGATGAACGTGAAACAGACGATAAGGGGAACATGTCCCAGGATGTTTTCTTTTCAAGTACCGGACTGACCGATTTCATCAATTACCTCGATGCCAACCGCGAAAAACTGATCCCTGAACCTATTTCAATGGAAGGTGAACGCTCCGGTATTCCTATTGAGATTGCAATGCAGTACAATACTTCATTTGCCGAAAACATTCATTCCTACGTCAATAATATTAACACCCACGAAGGTGGCACACATCTCTCGGGCTTCCGCAGGGCACTTACCCGTACTTTGAAATCGTATGCCGATAAGACCGGGATGCTGGCCAAACTCAAGTTCGATATCAACGGAGACGACTTCCGCGAAGGTCTTACCTGTATTATCTCGGTAAAGGTCCAGGAACCCCAGTTCGAAGGTCAGACCAAGACTAAACTCGGGAACAACGAGGTGATGGGTGTAGTGGATCAGCTGGCAAGCGAACTTCTTTCTTATTATCTCGAAGAACATCCCAAAGAAGCCAGGACAATCGTAAATAAAGTAATTCTCGCGGCTACGGCCAGGCATGCAGCCCGTAAAGCCCGGGAGCTTGTCCAGAGGAAAGGAGTACTTGGAGGAGCCGGCTTGCCAGGTAAACTGGCCGACTGTTCCGAGAGCGATCCGGCCCAGTGCGAGATCTACCTGGTTGAGGGTGATTCGGCAGGAGGAACAGCTAAACAGGGCCGTGACCGGCGCTTTCAGGCTATCCTGCCTCTCAGGGGAAAGATTCTGAACGTAGAGAAAGCAATGGCATACAAGATCTTCGACAGCGAGGAAATCAAGAATATTTTTACTGCTTTGGGTGTTACAATTGGCACCGAAGAAGACAGTAAAGCACTAAATCTCGAGAAGCTCCGTTATCATAAAATAATAATAATGACCGATGCCGATGTCGACGGAAGCCATATTGCTACCCTTATCCTAACCTTTTTCTTCAGGTATATGAAAGAACTGATTGAAAACGGTCACGTGTACATTGCAACTCCCCCACTTTACCTGATAAAAAAAGGAAGTGCTCAAAAATATTGCTGGACTGAAGAAGAACGCATTAAAATAATTGCAGAATTCTCGGGGAACGGAAAGGAATCAGGTGTTCATCTTCAGAGGTATAAAGGTCTGGGAGAGATGAACGCTGAACAGCTTTGGCTCACAACGATGGACCCGCAATTCAGGACACTGCGGCAGGTCATGATCGAAAACGGTACTGAAGCTGACCGCATCTTTTCAATGCTTATGGGGGATGATGTTCCGCCAAGACGCGAATTTATCGAGAAGAATGCCAAATATGCCAACATTGACGCGTAATATATGGGTTCCCGGAAATATCTGCTCATCTTTGGCGGCTTAATTATTGCCGCTATCCTTGTTTACCTTATTATTCCCAAAGGAAATAAGGAACAACAGATCATTGCAAAAGTCAAAAAAGGAAATTTTCCTATAGAGGTTTCTGTTACAGGAGAGCTTATTGCCAAAAGCTCCGAAAAGATTTTCGGGCCACAGTCACTTCGGCAGATTGGCGTCTGGCAGGTGAAGATTCAGGACATTATTCCTGATGGATCTGTCGTGGATTCAGGCCAGTATGTAGCTGCTCTTGACCGTACAGAGATATCCAATAAGATCAAGGATGAAGAAACGAATACCGAAAAACTGGAATCCCAGCTTACCAAGACTCGTCTCGACACCTCACTCGAACTCCGTAATGCAAGGGATGAACTGATTAACCTGCACTTTGCACTTGAAGAAAAAAAGATTACCCTTGACCAGTCCAAATATGAGCCCCCTGCCACAATACGCCAGGTTGAGATCGAGTTGGATAAGGCAACGAGAGCCCTCGACCAGGCTGAAAAAAACTATAAGCTGAGGTACGAAAAAGCTGTGGCCAACATGCAGGAAGTCAATGCCTCATACAACCAGGCAAAAAGAAAACTGGAGAACATGCAGGATGGGCTTAAAGAGTTTACCGTGAAGGCTCCGAAAGCAGGGATGGTTATATACAAGAGGAACTGGGACGGCAGTAAACAGGGAGTTGGGGGGATGATCAATGCCTGGGACAACGTGGTTGCCGAGTTACCGAATCTGAAGGAAATGATGTCAAAAACCTATGTGAATGAGATCGATATCAGCAAGGTCAAAGTGGGACAGCAGGTTAAGATCGGCATTGACGCTTTCCCCGAAAAGAGGTTTACAGGCAAAGTCATAGAAGTCGCCAACATCGGAGAGCAACTCCAGAACAGCAATGCCAAGGTGTATGAGGTCAGGATTATCGTCAATGAGTTCGATTCGATACTCAGGCCGGCCATGACAACCAAAAACACGATTATAACCAGCATTGTCGACAGTGTGTTCTTCACACCCATTGAGTCGATCTTCAATACCGACAGTATCACTTTCGTGTACAAAAAAGATGGCGGCTCCTTAATACGCCAGCAAGTGATTGTGGGAGAGAGCAATGAAAATGAGATCGTGATTCGCGAAGGCCTCAATGAAAAGGATGAAGTCATACTGGTCCCACCCGAAAAAGCCGAAAAATTACCCATGGTATTCCTTGATAAAAAGACACTGGATAAGTACCGGCCAAAGCCAAACAAACCGGTACAGAAAAAAAACGATACTTCAGTAAAAACCTTTCCAAAGGGCCCATCTGCTGTCATTATCAAGAACTAAAAGATAGAACGTGTTCGAACGCTATCAGTATATTTTCAATATAGCCCTGGAAGCGGTGTTTCTGAATAAGTTCCGCTCAATGCTTACGGCCCTCGGGATAATCTTTGGCGTTGCTGCCGTAATTGCCATGATGGCTATAGGGAATGGGGCCCAGAAGGAAATCCTTGACCAGATGAAACTGGTTGGGGTGAACAATATCATCATCACTCCGAAAATCGAAAAAGGCAAGGGAAGCTCCTCAAACCAGAGCAGCGATCAAAGCAGCTCCCAAAGCTCATCCAATGAAAAGAATAAAGGGAAGTTTTCTCCTGGATTATCGTTAAAAGATGCAGAAAGCATCAGGGAGATGATCCCGACAGTTCAGAAAGTCAGTCCTGTTGTCATTTATGAAGCCGATGTGATCAGGAATGCCGTCAGATATACCACTAAAATCAGCGGTGTTGCACCCGATTTCTTTGAACTTTTCAATATCGACCTTCAGCAGGGTGAGATGTTCAATACAGAACAGCTGAAGGAAGGAAAGGCAGTATGTATCATCGGCTCTACCATACAATCGAAATTTTTCCCAAGCGGTAGCGCTATCGGGCAGGATATCAAATGCGGAAGGCTGTGGTTAAGGGTCATAGGTGTGCTTAGAAAAAAGGAAATAAACCAGGCCAGTATGGAAAATCTTGGCATTTCCGATTACAACAACTCAGTATTTGCTCCTATCCAGACTATGCTGCGAAGAGTGAAGGACCGCACAATGGTTACAACGGCCTCCCTGCATGGATCCAGTATGGAAGTCTACGATGATATGATCATCTCGTCCAGTTCAGGAGGAGATGAAGTAGCAAAAAATCAGGTCGACAAGATCGTGGTGCAGGTAAAACAAACCAGCCAGATCAACCCTACTACAGATTTGTTGAAAAGGATGCTACTCCGCAGGCACCAAAGGCTGGAAGATTTTGAGATCAAGGTCCCTGAACTGCTTCTGAAACAGGAGCAGCGAACCAAGGACATATTCAACATCGTCCTGGGCTGCATTGCCGGCATTTCACTTCTTGTTGGTGGCATTGGGATCATGAACATCATGCTTGCATCGGTCATGGAAAGGATAAAGGAGATCGGCATCAGGCGGGCCATCGGCGCTACAAAACGCGACATCGTCCTTCAGTTCCTCATGGAAGCTACTCTTCTAAGCATTACCGGAGGTCTTGTCGGAATCGTGCTCGGAATTGTTTTCTCAAAACTGATCATGCAATTTACAACTATCCTTACTATCATCTCTCCCATTTCGATCATCATTTCCTTTGGGGTATCAGCTTCAGTCGGGATTATTTTTGGTTATATGCCTGCCAAACAGGCTTCGGTTGCAGATCCTGTGGAATCATTAAGACACGAATAAAAACTATATCGCGATGAAAGCCCTGCTTTTTTTTTTGCTGATCTCCCTGATACCAGGTCTCCTGCTTTCACCGAAAGCTTTCTCCCAGTCTGTTAATCACCCACTCACACTGCAGGAAGCTATTGAAATTGCCAAACGCCAGTCGGCCGATGCTCTCAACGCCAAACAAATTTTTCGCTCCAGCTTCTGGGAATACCGCACTTTCAGGGCAACATATCTGCCAGGATTAAGTGTTGATGGTACTATCCCTGAAATAACCAGCGCCTTCCAGAAATACGTCTACCCCGACGGGACCGTGAGCTATGTGCATCAGCAAAACACAACCTATACCGCCAATGCCTACCTGAACCAGAAAATAGGGTTCACCGGCGGAAATGTTTTCCTCAGGAGCGGCTTGCAGAGGCTCGACAACCATACCGACTCAACAGTGGTTTCATACTTATCCACACCCATCAACATCGGATACACTCAGCCTCTCTTCCAGTATAACTCATACCGCTGGGACCGCAAAATTCAACCATTGAAGTTCGACCAGGCAAAAAAACGCTATCTCGAAGACGTGGAGCAGCTGTCGATGACTACCACGAATTATTTTTTCGGATTGCTTCAATCCCAGATCGACAGAAAGATTGCGATGACCAACCTTAGAAATTCCGACACTCTCTACCACATAGCGAAAGGCAGATACCAATTGGGAAAGATTGCCGAGAACGATCTTCTTCAACTTGAACTGAATTACCTGAAGGCCCAGGCGGCCATTGACAATGCAAACCTTGCAGTTGAAAACGCGTTGTTCCGGCTTAAATCATTTCTCAGGATCAAGGATACTTCCAGTATGACACTCGTGCCACCTGCAGATATAAATTTCTTTAAAATAGACCCTGTGACAGCGGTGCAGCAGGCAAACAGAAATACTTCCGCTGCATTAGACTTCCAGAGACGCCTGATGGAAGCAGCCAGAGACGTAAACCGTGCAAAACTCGAAGGCCGTTTCGACGCGAACCTTACCGCTATCTTTGGGCTCACACAAAGCGGGCCCAATGTTCCCGACGCTTATTATAAACCTTTGGACCAGCAGCAGGTTGGATTACAGTTCACAGTTCCTATCGTCGACTGGGGTGTTCAGCGGGGAAAAATAAAAATGGCCCAGTCGCAGCAGGAGATCGTGAAAAATTCAGTTGAGCAGGAACTGATCGATTTCCAAAGGAACATTTACCTGAAAGTGGTGCAGTTCAATATGCAGGAACGACAGCTGATGATCGCGGCAAAATCCGATACCGTTGCAAGCAAAAGTTACGATGTAACCAAAGGCAGGTATCTGATAGGTAAAATTAATAGTATCCTGGACCTGAATAATGCACAGATTGAAACCGACAATGCCCAGAAAAACTATTATATTTCCCTTGAAACATACTGGCGGGGATATTACGAGATAAGAAAGCTCACTCTTTTCGATTTCCGTAAAAATGAACTGCTTCAGTTTAACATTAAGGATATCAAGTTGTAGCTATCTGATATCAGATGGCAGATGGCAGATGGCGGATAGCAGAATTTAATCATTTATTAATAATGCTTCTAAATAATTATTGTATCTTTGCCCTGATAAATTAAAAAAATAATTTAATAGTAATGTTATGGCAGTATTAGTAGGTAAAAAAGCTCCTCATTTTGTAGCTGATGCCGTTGTCAATGGCGGCGAGTTTGTAGAAAACTTCTCCCTTGACCAGTTCGTAGGAAAGAAACACGTTTTGTTTTTCTTTTATCCCCTCGACTTCACGTTTGTTTGTCCGACCGAAATTCTGGCATTCCAGGAAAAGCTTGGTGAATTCGAGAAACGCAATGTAGCTGTTGTTGGCTGCTCTGTAGATTCCAAATTCTCACATTGGGCCTGGCTGAACACTGAAAAGAAAAATGGCGGGATCAAGAGTGTGAAATTTCCTCTCGTTTCAGATCTCACCAAGACCATTTCGGCAAATTATGATGTCCTCGCGGGAGAATACTTGTATACCGAAGACGGAACCATGGAATTTGAAGGTGGCCCGGTTGCTTTCCGCGGTCTCTTCCTGATCGATAAGCAGGGTGTTGTACGCCATCAGCTGGTGAACGACCTTCCTCTCGGACGCAGCGTTGATGAAGCGATCCGTATGGTTGATGCTTTACAGTTTTTCGAAGAGAACGGCGAAGTTTGCCCGGCCAACTGGCATAAGGGCGACGAAGGAATGAAAGCATCCTCAGAAGGTGTGGCGGAATACCTTTCAAAGCACTGATCAGAGACGATAACAGAGCGTTAAGCCGGGGCCCATCGGACTCACCGGTAAAAGCTTTAACCTGACTGAATTCCGAAAAACGGTCTGGCCTATTGCCAAACCTATTGCTGTCCCCATAACCACATCCGACATCCAGTGTTTATTATTATAAATTCTGGACAAGGCAGTAAGTGAGGCCAGCGAATAGCAAAGCACGGGTACCCAGACCGTTTTTTTATAGGCTGAGGCGATTACTGTTGCCACAGCAAAAACAGCGGCGGAATGGCCTGAAGGAAAAGACTCATCGAATATAGGTCCAATCGGGCCCTCCCAATGATAAGGATCAGGAACGTCGCCCTGATCAGGCCGTTGACGATGAGTGATCTGTTTAAGGATCTGGGATGCAATGGCAGCATATACGAAAGCCTCCACTCCTTTCATTGCAGTCATCCGGGCTTTTTTATCATGGAAAGCAAAACTGCATCCGTACATGATTCCCAGGGCAGGAAGGGTATACAACCCGCTTCCCCAGGGCTCAAGCCCATACTTGCTAACAGCATCCAGAAAAGCTGTATGATTTTTTTGAGCAAAGTTCTGTATTGCAAGATCCTGAGTAACGAGGCCCAGGGTAAGCCCTGTAATCCCCATTGCGAGCGCCCATTGGGTCTGATTCCATCGAACAGGTGCAATAACAACATCCTTTGCATCGATCAGTCCTGATTTTATCAGGCGAAGATCGATCATGGAAGGATTTTTAGGCAAAGAATCACCTGCCTCCTGGGAGTATGATCCCAATGAAACGATGCAGATTGTAATGATTAACAATAGTGATTTGCTCACACTTATAAGGGTTGTTCCATGTCCTTGGCCTGGTTCCAGTATACATCCATCTCGGCAAGACTCATCTCATGCAAGGACTTCCCCAGCATCCTGGCATTTTCCTCAAGATACTGGAAACGACTGATAAACTTCCTGTTCGTCCGTTCCAACGCATCCTCGGGATTGACATCAATGAACCTGGCATAATTTACAAGGGCAAACAGCAGGTCACCGAGCTCATCTTCTTTTTTAGCATGACTGGCATTATCCCTTACATTCTCGCGTAACTCCCTGATCTCTTCTTCGACCTTCTCCCAGACCTGCTCCGGCCTTTCCCAGTCAAACCCTACTCCACTGGCCTTTTCCTGTATCCTGTATGCCTTGACAACGGCGGGCAAAGACTTAGGAACTCCCGATAACACCGAGTTATTGCCCTTTTCCTTCAGCTTGATCTTCTCCCAGTTGTCATGAACTTCCTTGGCATCTTTTACCACCACATCACCGAAAATATGGGGATGACGGTTGATCAGTTTCCCGATAATACTATTCAGAACATCAAGTATGTCGAAAGCTCCCGATTCTGATCCAATTTTGGCATAAAAAACCAGGTGAAGCATCAGATCACCAAGCTCTTTCTTTACCGCTTCAAGATCTTTCTCAATGATGGAATCAGATAATTCGTAGGTCTCTTCAATAGTCAGGTATCTCAGACTTTCTATGGTCTGCTTTTGATCCCAGGGACATTTGGCCCTGAGTTCGTCCATAATCTCCAGCAAACGCCCAAAGGCGGCAATCTTTTCCTGCATTATCGTTCTTTTCGCAAAAATAAGCATTTCCGCATTAGCGACTGAACTCCAATGTTCCATATTTTTGCAGCCGAAGTAAGCATCAAACATGCACTGGCCCCAGAATCGTTTTTATTCACCAATCAGAATGATCATCATCCCACTGATGTTCATTCTTGCCTTCCCCTCAAGATCAACGGCCCAGTTAGAGCATAAACTGTTTACCTCAAACCTTATTCTGGAAACCAAGTTTCATTATGGTTTTATTTATGCCCAGCATCTCGAACTTCAGTTATTCAATTCACATTTCCCAGCCTTTGAATTCAGCGTTGAACAGCTCACCTACGGACGACAAAGCTGGGAAAGGGCATACAACTACCCAATTCTCGGAGTAGCATTTTTGTATACCCCGCTCGGGAGTAATCCCGTTCTGGGCAGCGCTTTTGCACTCATGCCTTTTATCAATTTCCCTTTATATAAAACCAATACTTTCACTTTCGGATTTCGCTTTGCACTTGGAGCAGGCTATCTCACAAAAAAATTCGACAGGATAACCAACTACAAGGATATTGCCATCGGTTCACATTTCAATTTCGCAATCAATCTGATGCTGGAAGCAAGGTACCGCCTAAGCGAATATTTCACTCTTACTGCAGGCATCAGCCTTCAGCATTTTTCGAACGGCTCTATTAAAACTCCGAATTACGGGCTTAACGTACCCCTGATAAACCTCGGACTGGCATACAGACCGGTAAGGGATAACAAGGATATCGGAGACCGGTATTTCGCTCCGACTGAAGCATTTTCAACCACTCTCAGGAACTCCATCGAATTTAATTTCGGAATTGCCCTGGGATATAAAAACATGACATCTGAACTTGGGCAGAATTTCCTCGTTTACCATCTTTACGAGAACACTTTCTTCCAGGTAAGCAGAAAAAGCAAATTTGGCATGGGACTCGACCTGTCCTACGACGGATCTCATAAAAAAATTCTTGAAATGAACGGCATCAATAAAACAAGCCCTGTTGATATAATGAGGCCCGGCCTGAATGCAGCATACGAGTTAATGATAGGAAAACTGGGATTTATCGTGAACCTGGGGTTTTATCTTTCGGGAAAAGAGAGAAGCAACGGCCCCATGTACGAGAAATTCTCTTTCCAGTATGTATTTGCCAGGAACTTCTTTGCAAATGTCATGCTGAAAGTACACTTCGGAAGAGCCGACTATATCGGCTGGGGGCTTGGCTATAAATTCGATGTATTTTATGGTAAAAAGACTATTAAATAGAACTCTTGTCATCAGGCTTCTGCTTCTTCTCGGAACATTTCCGGGAATTTTTATGGTTGTTTCCTGCAACAAAGGAGGAAAATGCTTCAGTAATTCCGGTTCCATCATTATGCAGGAAAGACAGGTGTCTCCGTTCGACAGTATTGACCTGGCGGATGACGTGAATCTTATCCTTACGCAGGATTCGGTTGACAAGATCACTGTTGAGGCCGGTTCCAATGTAATATCAGGTATTACAACTGAGATCCTAAACCGTCAGCTCCTGATACGAAACCTGAACAGCTGCAACTGGCTCAGGAGCTATGAAAAACCTCTGAACGTACACGTCTCTGTTCGAAATCTCTGGAAAATCTATTATAATGCCTCGGGTAACGTTACTTCAACAAACACCCTGGCCGGAGATTCAATCAAGGTGGAGGTCTGGGGTGGCTGCGGAACTATTGAGCTGGCATTGAATCATCATCAGGGATGGTTTGGATTATTCATGGGGACGGCCAACTATGAACTCCATGGAAAGTGCGACATTACATCCTTTTATATTAGTGATATGGGGTTTTGCCAGACCAAGGACCTGACCACCAGGTATTGTTCTGTAACAAACAAAGGTACAAACGATTGCTATGTTAATGTAAGCGTCTCGCTCTGGGCTGTCATAGAGAATATCGGCAGCGTGTATTATACCGGGGATCCTGGAAGTGTCGGGGGAAGAATTACAGGAAGCGGGGTTCTGGAACCGTTTAATCCCTAATAAGCCCGGGCAAAAATAACCCTTTGCTCTGAAGGATTGCCCGAATAAACGCAGCGGCCGCTCTCCTTTTGATTATTCAAAGGGATGACCCTGATCGTAGCTTTAGTTGCTTCCTTTATCTTTTCTTCGGTTTCGGCAGTGCCGTCCCAATGAGCTGAAATAAAGCCTCCCTTCTCAATGGTCTCGAGAAACTCCTCCCAGGTATTTACCCTGAACGTGTTCTGTTCCCTGAACGACAAAGCCCGGTCATAGAGATTCTTCTGTATCTGGTCGAGAAGGTGAACCACTTTGTCCTCAATATCTGTGATCTGAAGGATTTCCTTTTCCAGAGTATCCCGCCTTGCCACTTCAACAGTCTTGCTTTCAACATCCCGGGGACCTATAGTGATTCTCAAAGGCACACCCTTAAATTCGTACTCGGCAAATTTCCAGCCCGGCTTGTGGGTATCCCTGTCGTCATATTTCACACTTACACCCCGGCTTTCAAGAGCTTTCTTAATCGGCATTACTACATCGGAAATGATCTTCAGCTGTTCTTCATTTCTGAATACCGGAACAATAACCACCTGGATAGGTGCAAGCTTCGGAGGCAAAACCAGTCCGTTATCATCAGAATGAGCCATTACCAAGGCTCCCATCAGCCGGGTTGACACTCCCCATGAAGTGGCCCAAACATACTCAAGCTGGTTTTCCCGGTTAAGGTATTTGACATCAAAAGCCTTGGCGAAATTCTGCCCGAGAAAATGGGAGGTCCCCGCCTGAAGGGCTTTACCATCCTGCATAAGCGCCTCAATTGCATATGTTTCCAGGGCTCCCGCAAAACGTTCTCCCGGCGATTTTACACCCTGGAGTACGGGAATGGCCATCCAGTTTTCGACAAAATCAGCATAAACAGCCAGCATGGTTTCTGCTTCCTTTACTGCTTCTTCCCTTGTTGCATGAGCCGTATGGCCTTCCTGCCAGAGAAATTCCGCAGTGCGGAGGAACAAGCGGGTTCGCATCTCCCAACGTACGACATTGGCCCACTGGTTGTATAAAAGAGGCAGATCGCGATACGATTTTATCCAGTTTTTATAAGTATCCCAAATTATAGTTTCGGAGGTTGGGCGAACAATCAGTTCCTCTTCAAGCTTGGCATCCTCATCCACTACAATACCCTTGCCGTCAGGTGAATTCTTTAACCTGTAATGAGTTACAACCGCACATTCTTTGGCAAATCCTTCAACGTGACTGGCTTCTTTACTAAAAAAAGATTTTGGAATGAAAATAGGGAAATAAACATTTGAATGCCCCGTTTCTTTGAACCTTTTATCAAGGGCTGCCTGAATTTTCTCCCAGATTGCATAACCGTATGGTTTTATTACCATACAACCTCTTACCGCGGAGTTTTCGGCCAGGTCGGCCTTGATTACCAGATCATTATACCATTGCGAATAATTCTCTGAACGGGTTGGAAAATCTTTAGCCATTTGATAATTTGGTATGATATTTGTTGCTATGCTAATACTATTATCAGCCCGGTAAAAGTACTAAAAATTGAAACATAAGGAACCAAAGCCATGAAAAGAGCAGCATTTATCGCAGTGATCATCAGCCTCCTCTTGAGCGCCTGCAAAACCCAGCAGCAGGCCGTTTCGTTGAATAATGATGATGTATATTCGACTCCTTCGCGACAGCAGGCTAAAACGACCGCCACACCTGTTTTTAACCAGGACCTGACTTCCGCTCTGGCCACAAACCAGGGAGTTGTTTCTCATGACAGCCTGAAAGCAAATGCTTCGACACTGGACTATAGTGATCTGTCTTATGCCAACAGATTACAGAAATTTCAGCACCCCCAGGGCAATACAACGTACTTCAGCAATACTGCCGTTGACAGCAATTATGTTTCCAACGACAACCCGAATGTCTCCATAAATTTTGGTTACGGTGGCGGGGCTTACGACTGGGGTATGGGCATGGGTTTTGGCATGGGCTTCGGTTGGGGATACCCTTACTGGGGATATGGTTGGGGATACCCTTATTATGGCTGGGGGTACGGTTGGGGATACCCTTACTGGGGTTGCAATTGTTGTAATTATCCTTACTGGGATGGTGGAGGATATTATAATTCCTATTACGGACCAAGGCAGAGCGCTTTAACAACCACTGCATATACACGAACTACCCGCGGAGACGCCACAACCACGACAAATCCGGGAAACTCCCGCCCGGGCACATCAGCCGCTGCAACACCGCGTGGTGCAACTGCTGGTGCAACCCCGCGTGGCACAACTGCTGGTTCTACCCCACGTAACGCTGCTGCCGTTACAACCCAGCGCAATCCTCCTGCATCACAGGAAAGATATCATTATACAAGACCTGCAACCAGCCGCCAGGGAACAAGCAGCAGAAATCCAAGCCAGGGCAATACCTCCCGCGACACAAGACAACAGCCTTCGCCAAGGTATGTCCAACCTGGTTCAGCGCCGGTACAACGTCAGGGACAGGTGCAGAATTACACCCCGAACAATTACAGGCAGGCGCGCTCAAGCCAGGATTACATCAATCCCAGGGTTCAGGCAAGAAATTCCGCAGGCCAGCCTGCAGCAACTTCAGTAAGCCGTGGTGGTTCATCCGTAAACCAGAGAGGTTCTTCTTCTCCAGGTAATTCCACCGGAACAAGAAGAACCGGTTCGGGGAGCCAGCAATACAGCGCCCCCAGAAATTATTCCCCGGGATACTCAAGTCCTTCAAGAGGAGGTAGTTCTCCCGGCTATTCTTCACCTTCACGAAGCACACCCAGCTATTCTGCACCATCAGGCGGCAGCCGTTCCGGTGGCGGTGGTGGCGGATTCAGTGGTGGAAGCAGTGGTGGAAGCAGCGGTGGCGGAAGCCGTTCCGGTGGTGGCGGTGGCGGAAGCCCCAGACGATAACGAAATATAATTTTTTTGCTCTAAATACTACGATCATGAAAAATCTGAAATTCATTTTCATTTCATTACTCCTTACTCAGACTGCCTTTACACAATCATCGTCAGATGTACTCAGGTACTCCAGGATATATTACAGCGGCACAGCCCGATTTGTCGGAACCGGCGGAGCTTTTGCCGCTCTGGGTGCTGATTTTTCTGCTCTTGCCATTAACCCTGCAGGGATAGGGCTTTACCAGGGATCTGAATTCTCCATGACTATTGCCCCTTCGATTGAAGGAGTACAAACAAATTATCTCAGCCAGATGAATTCGACCAACATTGTTGATGTAGGCATGGGAAACATGGGCTTTGTCTTCACATATAAACCCCAATCCGGAGCAGCCGGACCTTTTAAAAATTTTAATATAGCTTTCGGTATGAACCGGCAAAACGACTTCAACTCTTCATTCTCACTTTCAGGTCCTAATCATAACAGTTCCCTGCTGAATGTATATACCGACAAGCTCAATACCCACCGGGGGGCAATCCCTTCTGATTATCCCTTTGATATTGGTCCGGCCTATGATGCAGCGCTGATCTATTACGATAGTGTGAACAGGAAATATACAAGCGATCAGCCTCATGGAGGTGCGTATCAATCGCAGCAAGTGAGGACTTACGGGTCAATTAATGAATTCGACATAACCCTGGGTGCGAACATCAGCGATAAGTTATATATTGGGCTTACCTTCGGCGTACCTTTCATCAGGTATTTTCAGAACTCTACCTATTCCGAAAAGAATAGCGGTGATTCCATTCCTTACTTCAGATCTATGTATTATGATTATCACCTTGAGACCCATGGTACCGGTTTTGTCATCAAGGGCGGGCTGATTTACCGACCTGTGAACTGGATGCGAATCGGCCTTGCCGTCCATTCTCCCACCTGGTATACAAACATGCGTGACCACTGGTATTCAACTACTTCAGCTAATTATGACTCCGTATTACTGGATAACACCCAGAACTCTCCCGTGGGGGATTATAATTATTATTTGCGCACACCCTTCAGAGCGATCGGAAGCCTGGCCTTTATTATCGGAACCTACGGACTGATCAGCGCCGAATACGAGTATGTGAATTACTCACAGGGAAAGCTGAACTCTTCTGCTTATGCTTATACAAATGAAAACAATGATGTAAAAAGCAATTTCCAGTCCTGGGGCAATATCCGTGTCGGAACCGAATGGCGGATATCTGATTTCAGGGTAAGGGCCGGCGGAGCGTATTACAGCAACCCTTACACATCCGCTGGTATTGACGGTTCCAGGTATACGATCTCAGGAGGTTTTGGCTACAGGATGAAGCATTTTTACACCGATGTAACATACCAGTGGGCACAATCGAAAGAGCAATATTATATGTACAATTATCCTGGAATGTCTCCTTCAACGAACACTTACACAACGAATACAGTTCTTACAACAATAGGTTTCAGGTTTTAACGCCGGTTTGCTTTTATCCGGCTGATTCCAGCCTTAGCCTTCTGGCTAAGGCTGTTTTTATATTCCTCCGGCTTGCACGACAGGCATACCTTGTAAGCGCTGTCGGCCTTCACAAACTCTCCCTTATTCTCGAAAATCAGTCCCATCTGCAAGGCTGAAGATGCTGCAAAATACCATGGATCATTTTTGCCTCTCTGAATCGCAAGCTTGTAAAACGGAAGGGCCTTGTCGGGATTTCCCGATTCGTGATAAATTCTGCCTAAGCGGTAAGGATACTCTACGAGGTCTTTTCTGGTATTTAAAAATGATTTTGCAGGCCGGCTCTGAAGTTCCGCAACAGCCTTCTCATAATACCCTCCGTCGAAAAGCAGTCGCCCTCTGAGAAGAATCAGATTCGGAAGTTCTTTTGACTCAGCTTCCCGAACAGCCTGCCTGTCCTCATCCCCGCCAGCTGTTCCGCTGCTCAGAACTTTCGAAATTGCCCGGTGATAACCACTGGTGTCGCCTTGTATAAATTCCAGCCAGCCGACTTTCTGCCAGGCCGATTTGATGTAATGTACTCCTCTGAAATGGCCCAGAAAATACTTATAATTATTCATTGCCGTGGTGTCCAGGCTGTTAAGCCTTGCATTCCCTTCCATGAAATCAAGAAAATAAAACGGAAAGGAGGCCGCGTCCCGTGTCCTTTGTTTAAGTATTTCCAGGGCTTTCTCATTCATGCCATTTTTCATCATGATACTGGCCCTGGCAAAAATTAAGAGCGGACTATGATTTGTATTGTTTTTCGCAAACAGTTCAACTACTTTCAATGCTTCGCTCTTATCCTTCCCAAGGTTTACGCTCACCATAGCCATATAGAGTAAGGCCTGGGGTTTATACAGATTAAAGATCACGTTGTTCCCGTTGTAATCAGCAACGGTTTTTAATTCCTGGAGTCCCTGCCTGATTGTACCGCTTACTCCCATCAGGTTAGCTATCCATTTATAACTATCAGGGACAAGGCCGGCCAAAAAATGAGTTATGCCAAGGCCTAAATTGTTCAGGATGAAATCGGGGAATCGTATGGCGTTCTCGCTGAAATATTGATTTGCCTTGCGAATTTTAAGTGCGGCCTGGGTATGTTCTCCGAATTTCATCAACACAAAGGCCCATTGAAGGTTTGATTCACCCAGACAAAAATTGCAATAAGGTGAGGAATTAAGGCCTTTCTCCAAAGCATCCAGCCGGGCGATGAATTTAGGTTTAATCTGCTCATACTGACTATGATCTTCACCTATGAATAGTGTAAGGTAATCAATATAATTTTCAAGATAAGCAGGAATAAGATTTCCCGGATCGGTGGATTTTTCAGCAGCTATCAGCTGACGGGCCTCCTGAAAACGCAGATTCAGGATTTCCTGATATGCTTTCTGGCAAGCCGGTGTATAATTAAATTGAGCATGAGAAGAAAATGACAGCAATAAAAAAACCCAGCTTAGCAGGAATAAAAAGCTAAACCGGGCCTTAGGTCGGTAAAAACGATGGCACATCAGTGCACGCTTTTCACTATTTCATTGTCAACAAGAATTCTTCCGCAGTATTCACAAACAATAATCTTCTTATGCATACGGATATCGAGCTGATGCTGAGGAGGTATTTTATTAAAGCATCCGCCGCAGGCATCACGTTCAATCTGAACCACGGCAAGACCGTTCCTGGCATTCTTGCGTATTCTTGTATACGCGGTCAACAGCCTTTCTTCGATGTATTTTCTGTTCTTCTCTGAATTTGTGATAAGATCCTGTTCTTCTTTTTCAGTTTCAGCAATGATATCATCAAGTTCATTTTTCTTTATTTCAAGATCGCTCTTGCGGTCGGCAAACAGCTTCTGATAACGATCGATCTCCTCTTTCTTGATCTCTAGTGAAGCCTGAAATTCCTTGATGCGTTTTTCGGCAAGCTGAATCTCAAGATTCTGAAACTCGATCTCTTTTGTAAGCGAGTCGTATTCTCGGTTATTCCTCACGTTCATCTGCTGATCCTCATATTTCTTGATCAGTGCAAAACAATCCTTGATGAATGTTTTTTTCTCGCTTATTGATTTCTCAACGGCAATAGTCTCTTGCAAATAATTATCGACCCGGGTTTCCAGACCTACTATTTCATCTTCGAGATCCTGGACTTCAAGAGGAAGTTCACCCCTGATAATCCTGATTTTATCAACCTGTGAATCAAGTTGCTGAAGGCTGTACAAAGCGATAAGTTTCTTTTCAATCGAAACCTCAATTTTATCATCCGTACTCTCAGCCTTGGCTTTTGGCTGAACCTTCTCGGCGGGCTGCTCCTCCTTTACTATAACTGCCTTTTTTTTAGGATCCTTTGTTTCTTTTTCGGCTTTGTTTTCTGTCGTTTCTTTTACAGCAGGTTTTTTAGCCATTTTTGAAGGCTTCGAGGTTGCAATAAATTCTCCTTTTGTCTTTGCCATATAATCGATTATAAATAATGAACAGGATTTGTATGTAGTCCTGAAGAAAGGACTGCAAAGGTAGGAAATTTTTCAATTAATCTTTCAGTCAGCAGGTCTTTTATCCATTGCTCGCTTTCATAATGTCCGATATCTGCAAGAAGGATTCGTTGGCTGGCATTAAAAAAATCATGGTACTTTAAATCAGAAGTCAAAAAAACATCTGCCCCGGCCTTCAAGGCATCAGGAATAAGAAAACTTCCCGATCCGCTACAGATTGCCACTTTTCCGATTTTCTTATCAGGCAGTTCAGTATGTCTGACCAGGGTAATCTTCAGTTTCTTTTTTAACATTTCAAGAAAATCTTCAGGCTTCATCGGTTTTGTCAATTTACCCAGCATCCCCGACCCGCAGGAAGGAAACGAATTCGACAGAGGATAAATATCAAACGCAACCTCTTCATAAGGATGTGCTGACAGCAAAGCATTTACAAGTTTCCCTTTTATATAATTAGGAAATACGACCTCTATCCTGGTCTCTTTTTCTACATGAGGTACATTTTTCTCACCAACAAAGGGATTAGTTCCTGCGGAAGCCCTGAAAGTTCCCTGGCCTTCAACATTATAGCTGCATAAATCATATTTCCCAATCACCCCGGCGCCTGCATTAAACATAGCCTGCCTTACTTTATCGGTGTAGCCATGCGGAGTAAATGTGACCAGCTTCGACAGCATCCCGCCTCTTTCACTAAGGATTTTAACAGTAGTAAGGCCAAGCTTCCCGCATAGAAATTCGTTCAGGCCTGCGATTGAATTATCGATGTTTGTATGGATGGCATACACTGCAATATCATGTTTAATCACTTTTACAAGAATATCGGATTCGGGTTTCCCCGGTTCAACCTTTTTCAGGCCATGAAAAATAAAGGGGTGATGCGAAATAATCAGATTACAGCCCCGGCTTAATGCTTCATCAACCGTGGCAGGAGTTATATCCAGGCAAACAAGTGCCGCTGTGATATCCTGTTCCGGCAGTCCGGCCAGCAGTCCGGAATTATCATAATCCTCCTGAAAAGCAAGCGGAGCAAAGCTTTCAAGAAACGAAGTGAGTTCTTTTAGTTTCATATTTTACCGATATTAATACACAAAAATAAGAAATTCAGAGATTTACACAGAATTCCATGTTAGTAAGTTGTTTGCAAGTTTCAGGGATGACAAGCAAAGAACGCTGCTTTATTTTGAATATTTGATCTTTCAAAAAACAGACCAGGCTATAATGCAAACACCCAGAATTTTTATTGTCGACAGGAACCCTATTCATAACAGCCTGATCAAGTATCACCTTAATATCAACAAGTTTGCCCAGGTATATACTTTCCCTAACGGACAGGAGTGCTTGTACAGGCTCGAAAAAAATACGATACCTGGGTTCATCATTACCGATTATGATATTGGAAACTATACCGGTTTTGATTTCCTGAGAAAAGTCAGAGACAATTTTCCTGAAGTAAAGGTAGTCTATCTTTCATCCATGGCAGATCCTGTCCTGGCGATGAAGTTGCTTGAAGCCGGGGCCTCTGACTTCATTGTAAAGACCAGCAAACTGGAGACCGGAATATCAGAACTGATAAAGAATCTGAGGTATATGTTAAAAGAGGCGAACCAACTTTAAATCCTCACTTACTCCGTCATTGTCTTTTTTTTCTTAATTTTCAGCTCTGAAATCTATGCAGCTGGTTCAATACATAGTATATCCGTTTTCCCTGCTTTACGGATTCGTAATGCTGGTAAGGAATTTATTATTTGACTTCCGGATAATACCATCTGCGAAGTTCGACAAAGCGGTGATTTCGGTGGGCAACCTTTCGATGGGAGGCACAGGCAAGACTCCTCAGATTGAATACCTTATACGCCTGCTTTCCCCTGCCTGTCTGATTGCAACCCTGAGCCGGGGCTATGGCCGCAACAGCAAAGGGTTTATCATCGGGTCGGAGCAGTCGGACGTGAAGGAAATCGGCGACGAGCCCCTTCAGATAATAAGGAAGTTTAAGCATTTAAAAGTTGCTGTTGACGAAAACCGGAAGCGGGGCATAACAAACCTCCTCGGCAAATATCCCGGCCTGGATGTCGTTCTGCTCGATGATGCTTTCCAGCACAGGTATGTAAAACCAGGGCTTTCGATTCTTCTCACTTCTTATGCAAAGCTCTATTCCGATGACCATGTAATGCCATCAGGCACACTGAGGGAATTCCGCGATGGTGCGGACAGAGCTGACATCATCGTAGTCACTAAGACCCCGAAAATCTTCTCTCCAATTTCGAGAAGGAGGATATTGGAGGACCTCTCCCCCCGGAATAATCAGCAGGTCTTTTTCTCTTATATAACTTACGGCGACCCGATTCCTCTTCTGGAGCCAGTATCGGGTGAATTACCAGCCAGGCTGGTCAGCATATTGCTACTGACGGGTATTGCCGATCACAGTTTACTCAAGGAACACATACAACGAATATGCTCTGATGTTATCCTGATGAGATTCCGCGACCATCACTCATTTACCGCGACCGATATTGCTCAGATCGAAAGCCGGTTCAACGATATTCCTACCCAGAGAAAAGTCATTATAACCACCGAAAAGGACACGATGCGGTTAAACACTGCTGAGATTTCTCCACTCATAAGTCATCTTCCGATTTATTATTTTCCGATTCGCGTTGAATTTCACGGCAAGGACAAAGAGCTTTTCGACCATCAGGTTTCGAGCTTCGTAAACCGGTATAAAACAAGCCTTTGAATTAGCTAACTTTGCTGACTCTATGAGGCTTCTTATCACTGCGATATCGTTAATATTTCTTTTTGGCTGTTCTTCGGGCGGGCATAAAGAGCATAACAAGTCACTTTCACCTGAAAAACTCAAAGCCATCATACTGCAGAGCAAGCAGAGTAAAGCGAACGATGAACTTTTACAAAACGGGGAACGAAGCCGCTCCGTCATCCGCAGTAAAAAACGATTAAAACACCGAAGAAAGCCGGAAACGGTTGTTCTTGTAACTCATTACAGGCTGCCCGATACGATACAACTGAGTACCATTAAGGGTTTGCGTGCCGGGGCCACAAATCCCGATTGGTCAGAACCTCTGAACATAAATCTGCTTCTAAGTCCCGGAAGTGATACCCTATTCCGGTCGGCAATAATCCTGAGTCCCGACAGGGTATTGCAAATCGGGTTCGACAATGATTTTTTCGATAATACTGACCAGTTCTACACCAATGGCATACGGCTTAACTATGTGGCTCCGGCTATCAGTGATAATCCTGTTAAGCACATTCTGTTGCCATACTGGGGGAAGGGAAAGAATTACTATGGCCTTTCACTTGTTCAGAACATGTATACTTCGTCAACGACCAAGAAAGGAGGTATACTTTATGGCGACAGGCCTTATGCCTCCTACCTGTATTTTGGCAGTTTTAAAGTCACTAACGACGAATGGCATCATTACCGCCAGACCTCCGGACTGGATCTGGGAGTCATTGGTCCTCAATCGCTGGGGGGAGCTGTTCAGAAGCTTTTTCATAAATATGTACCGTACAATAACGAACCTCTGGGGTGGGAGTATCAGATAAATACCGATGCTGTAATTAATTACAACGTGGCTCTTGAAAAAGGTATTATAAACACCGAACATGTGCAGATGATTGTTACCGGGACTGCCGCCATAGGCACATTGTATACTAACTTTGGAGGAGGTTTCAATCTACGGCTTGGATGGTTCAACGATTATTTTTCGGATCTGGGGATACGGAAGAAGCAGGCTCTGAAAGCCAGCGGGGCCAGGCTCAGACAATATTTTTTTACACTCAGGGGCGGGGCCAGGCTGGTCGGCTGGGATGCCAGCCTTGAGGGAGGGATGATCAACCGCAACAGTCCGTACACGATTCCGCCCACGGCAATCTCAAGGATAGTCACGCAAACTTCCCTAGGTTTTACGGTAACCATCGGGGCCATTGGGATCGAGCTGGAACAGATCGTCCTGAGCCCCGAATTCAATAATAACTGGTGGCATGCCTGGGGGCATGTGGGGCTGCTGTTTGCTTTATGATTGTTGAAAACTAATTATCTTCAGATCAACCGACCTCATTGACTTTCATAGTATTTTTGGCGGATGGAAGAAAGATGGAAAAATCAGAATAAGGGAAGTATGGCAGAAGGTTTACCGAATAAGGAGGCGTCGAAAGGATTACGCAGGAGAAACAGCGCCGGATCTGTTTCAGACAGTTTCTTTGAGCATGGAAAAGTCCCGCCTCAGGCCGTTGACCTGGAGGAAGCTGTTTTGGGAGCCATGATGCTTGAAAACGACAAACTCGCCGAGGTCATTGAGATTCTCAAGCCGGAAGTTTTTTACAAGGAGCAGCATCAGAAAATATATTCAGCCATTCACAGGTTGTATGGCAGCAACCAGCCGGTCGATATTCTAACTGTGACCGAAGACCTGCGGCAGGCAGGGGAACTGGAAATTGTTGGTGGGGCGTATTATATCACTAACCTCACGAACAGGGTTGCGTCGGCCGCGAATATTGAATTTCATGCTAGGATTATATTACAGAAATACATTCAGAGGGAACTTATCAGAATATCTTCAGAGATCATCAGGGACGCTTATGAAGATTCGAGTGATGTGTTCGATCTTCTTGACAAGGCTGAGACCGGTTTGTTTTCCATCAGTGAAAGCAGTATTGGCAAGACCTATATGGACATGCAGTCGATCATAAAAGAGGCCATAAAAGAGATCACTGCAGCCCGGGGCCACGAAGGATCGCTGAGAGGCGTAGGTTCAGGTTTTACCGAACTTGACCGCATCACTTCAGGATGGCAGAAATCGGATCTCATTATTATTGCTTCCCGCCCTGGTATGGGTAAAACTGCATTTGCTCTTACCATGGCCAGGAACGCGGCGGTCGATTTCAAAAAACCGGTGGCCGTATTTTCCCTTGAGATGTCGGCGGTACAGCTTGTCACCCGTTTGATTTCTTCCGAAACGGAGATCCCTCAGGAGAAACTCCGCAAGGGGACTATGGAAGAATATGAATGGAAGCAGCTGAACGTTAAAATCGGGAATCTTCTTGAGGCCCCCATGTATCTTGATGATACCGCGGCCCTGTCGATTTTTGACCTGAGAGCCAAATCAAGACGATTAAAGGCAAGGCATAACATCCAGCTCATCATCGTTGACTATCTTCAGCTGATGCAGGGAAGCCACGAAGCCAAGGGAAACAGGGAACAGGAGATAAGCAGTATTTCGAGAGGCCTGAAGAGCCTTGCCAAGGAGCTTGATATACCTGTGATAGCCCTTTCCCAGCTGAGCCGTGCCCCTGAAAAACGCTCTGCTGCTGCCAAGCCTATACTTTCTGACCTTCGCGAATCAGGCTCCATAGAGCAGGATGCCGATATGGTCATGTTCATTTACCGGCCAGAGTACTATAAGATCGATGTAGATGAACACGGGGATTCGACATCCGGCGCAGCCGAAATAAGCATTTCGAAAAACCGTAACGGTCCTCTGAAAGATATTCAGGTAAGGTTTATTTCCAAATATGCAAAGTTTGCCGATACTGAGCAGGAGTACCCTCCATCGAATACTATTTCGGCTAATACATCGTTTGATGGCTCAGTGCGAACCCGCACTATCATGTCGAAAATGGATGAAAATGACCACCCGGATATGCCGTTTTAACAACCGGCTGATACTCTTCGTTTCACTTCTTGTTTTATGTGCCCCCGTGCAGGCAGCATACTTGCTTTTACCAATGGATGAGGCTCAGAAGAACCATCTCAAAGCATACGGCATTGCATTCTGGGTGTTACAGAAAGAGGTGGAGGTTGACTGGCTGCTGAATTACAGGGGAGGCAGTTTTCTGATCCAATACAGTAAACAGCTTGAGAGCGAGTGTTCTATTCGCGGTGTGACGTTCCAGGCCCTGGCCGACGCTCAGGCTGACGCAATACTGCAGGAGATCGCCGATCCTCAGGTTAACATGGAAAAGATTAAACTCCATAAAGCGCCAAAGATCGCCGTTTATTCGCCCAAGAATAAGAGGCCCTGGGATGATGCGGTGACTCTTGTGCTTACTTATGCCGAGATCCCTTATACAATATTGTATGACGAGGAGGTTCTTACCGGGCTGCTTCCTCTTTACGATTGGCTGCATATGCATCATGAAGATTTCACGGGGCAGTATGGCAAGTTCTGGACAGCCTATAAAAACTTTCCCTGGTACCAGGAGGATGTTCAGCTTCAGGAGGAATCGGCGCATAAGCTGGGTTATGCCAAAGTTTCGCAGATGAAGCTGGCCGTGGCACAAAAGATTCGGGACTTCGTGGCAGGAGGCGGATATCTTTTTTCGATGTGTTCAGCTCCCGACAGCTACGATGTGGCTTTATCGGCCGAAGGTCTCGACATCTGCGATGTGATGTTCGATGGGGATCCCGTGGATGCGTCGGCTGAAAAAAAACTGGATTACCGCAAGTGTTTTGCTTTTCAGGATTTCAGTCTGGTTAACAGTCCGTATGAATACGAGATTTCTTCTATCGATGTCACTGACGACAGGCCTAAAACCCTGAACTGGAACAATGATTTTTTCTCGCTTTTCGAATTTTCGGCTAAATGGGACCCCGTGCCTTCCATGCTTTGTCAGGACCATGAAAGCCTGATTCACGGATTTATGGGTCAGACCACGGCTTTCAATGAAAAATATATTAAATCAAACGTTCTGATACTAGGAGAGAACAAATCTCTGGGCGAGGCAAGATATATTCATGGTGATTTCGGGAAAGGTACATGGACTTTCCTAGGAGGTCATGACCCTGAGGATTATCAGCACCTTGTAGGTGACCCTCCAACCGACCTTAACCTGCATCCCAATTCCCCGGGTTACAGGCTTATATTAAATAATGTATTGTTTCCTGCGGCAAAAAAAGAAAAGAGAAAGACCTGAGGCAGAAAGATCAGAAGTTAAGTTTATTTCTGTTTATCCACCCTTTAAAGATATTTCCATCAAAGATGTAAGTGACCCGGTTATCGCATATGGCCTGGTTCGCATATTCAATATACCCTGAAGTCACCTGAACCGATGGGGTAGACAGAGACATTACTCCCTGGCGTATCCATGGGCAGTTAAAATCGTTAAGCAGGGGATAGCTTATTTGAAACAAAAAAGGATAACCGGCCGAAGACGATCCAAAAGCAGAGCCTGTTATTGTAAGCTGCAAGAGGCTATCGGGCAATATTGTGATCGCATCTGGAAGATGGTAAACAAACAATGAATGCCATTTGGTTGATTGGCTTGCATCTTTTGAAATGATAAGGCTATCGATGAATGAAGCATAAATGATGCCTGAACCAGTTGCATTACCCTCATTAAACAGGCTGTCACTTCCAATGAACTGCCTTGAGTCTTCGGAATAATTTTCAAAAACGACTTTCGCGTGGGTTCCTGGTGAAAAAAAATTCCCCGACAGATTCACGATGATATTTCCGTTCCTATCCACGCTGTCGGCACAGATTCTGCTTTGGTAATAAAAGATAAATTGCCGCGCTGCGCTGTCGTATCTCACACCAGCCTTATCGATAGAACCAACGCCATATTTTAAAATAGCTGAATCAAGGTTTGCTTTAAGCAGAAGGTCAAAAGTATGAAACAGCCCCCGCTCAGCAAATACAATATCATTCGCAATATTCAGATTTGGGCTCAGGTCGTAGGAACTGTCTTTCTTTTTACATCCGGCGGCAGCCGAAATAAACAGGACAGCAAAAATAATTATTCCTGCCGAGAATCTTGCCACGGGTTGTTTTATGCTCATTGTTTACGGTTATAATTTTCATAAGAATATGCGAAGCCAAGGTTCGGGTCGAAGGTGAAATCCTCTCTGGAAATAAGATTCCATTCGCTGAAATCGATTTCAGGAAAAAACACGTCACCCTCAAAGTCCTTATGAACCCTGGTAAGATAAAGCCGGTTGGCCAGTGGCAGGAATTGCTTATATACGGAGGCTCCTCCAATAATGAAATTTTCTTCTGTCTCCTTGCATTCGGCAACTGCATCAGCAATTGAATATGCCATGCAGCAGCCATCGATAATCTCGCCCGCGATATCTGTAATAACAAGGTTTCTCCGGTTAGGGAGAGGGCGTTTGGGGAGGGAATAATAAGTACGCTTACCCATGATTATAGTATGACCGCCGGTGATCTGTTTAAATCGTTTCAGATCATCAGGAATATGCCAAAGAAGGTCATTGTCTTTTCCGATAGCCATATTCCCGGCAATAGCAACAATAATTGAAAGCATGGTGCAAAATTAAATTGAAATTTCACCTTTGATGTGAGGGTGTGACAGATAATCGCTGAGTGTAAAATCTTCAAATTTAAAACTCAGGATGTCGTTCACCCTGGGGTTCAGAGTCATTGTTGGCAGGTGGAAGGGGCTTCTTGTAAGTTGTAACTTCACCTGTTCAATATGATTGAGGTAAATATGAGCATCGCCAAGAGTATGAACAAACTCCCCTGGTTTGAGCCCGGTAACCTGGGCCATCATCATGAGCAGCAAGGCATAGGAAGTGATATTGAAAGGCACGCCGAGGAAGATGTCGCATGAACGCTGGTACATCTGGCAGGAAAGGGTTCCGTTTGCAACATAGAACTGGAACATGAGGTGACATGGAGGCAATGCCATAAGATCCAGCTCACCGACGTTCCAGGCGCTCACGATAAGCCGTCGGGAGTCGGGATTTTTCTTAATCGATTCAACTACCTGGTTAATCTGGTCTATGTGAGTGCCATCGTGTTTGGGCCAGAAACGCCACTGGTAACCATAGATATGACCAAGCTCTCCATCCGGTTTGGCCCATTCGTCCCATATAGTTACCTTATTCTCGTGAAGGTACTTCACATTCGTGGCCCCCTGAAGGAACCAAAGGAGCTCATGGATTATAGAGCGAAGGTGCAGTTTTTTGGTGGTCATCATTGGAAAACCATCGGCCAGGTTGAAACGCATCTGATACCCAAAAACACTGAGTGTACCAGTTCCTGTGCGGTCTTCCTTCAGCACTCCTTTTTTAAGTACAAAATCAAGCAGATCTAAATATTGTTGCATGTGTTATTTCCCGGGCTTGTTACGGCGGTTCAATTCATCCCTTATACGCGAAGCTTTTTCATACTCTTCGTTGTCAATGGCAGACTGCAGCGTTTCGGTCAGTTCCGCAACAGACTGGGTAGTGAATTCCTGTTTGGTTTTGCTTTTGGGCTGAGACTCCGGGTTTAAAACAGAATTCGTCCCGGCATCCTCCTCCACCAGAATAGCAGCGGCTTTCATTATATCCTCGAACGTGTATATCGGGCAGTTAAACCGAAGGGCGAGGGCAATGGCATCGGAGGTGCGGGAATCAACTTCCTCTATTTTACTGCCATCACTGCAAACAAGCTGAGCATAAAAAACACCTTCATGGAATTTATTGATTATGATCTCTCTTATTTCTATGCCGAAGCTATCGGCAAACCGCTTAAAGAGGTCATGTGTGAGAGGCCTTGGAGTCTTAATTTTTTCCAGTTCAATAGCTATGGCCTGGGCCTCGAAACCCCCTATTATAATTGGGAGCCTCCGTTTTCCATCCTTCTCTCCCAGGATCAGGGCATAAGCTCCGGTCTGAGACTGACTGTATGACATTCCGATGATTTCGAGGCGGATCTTCTCCATCAGGCAGATTTGGATTCGTAGTACAAATTTACCACTATTCTTCCGGATTCTGAATAAACCTGAGAGGAAAAAAATGTCTTTTAATTGGATTGTTTAAAAAACCTTACTAATTTTGCGTTCTAACATGTAAATTTTTGATATGAAGAAATTGGCTATCCTTTTTGCAGCCTTGTTGCTGCCGTTTACAATGTTTGCCTCAGAGGCGGACTTGAAAATCCCGGATCTCACACCGGCACAGAACAATCTGCTGATGTTCGGGTTTGTGATTATAATACTGGGGATGCTCTTCGGGTACTACCAGTTTACCAAAGTACGGAAACTGAGAGCCCACCAGTCGATGCTGGATGTTGCTCAGATCATTTTTGAAACCTGTAAGACGTACTTGTTACAGCAGGGGAAATTCCTTGTGATTCTGTTTGCGATTATTGGAACCTGCATCGCTTTTTATTTTGGGTTCCTTCAGTCTATGCCTATCGGGGGAGTTTTTCTGATCATATCCTGGACGGTGATAGGTATTCTTGGCTCCTACAGCGTAGCATGGTTTGGCATCAGGATGAATACTTTAGCAAACAGTCGTATGGCATTTGCTTCCCTCGAGAGAAAACCAATCAAATTACTGAACATCCCTCTTGACGCCGGAATGAGCATTGGCGTAATGCTTATTTGTGTTGAGCTTATCATGATGCTCATTATTTTATTGTTCGTTCCCAGGGATTATGCAGGTGCCAGTTTCATTGGGTTTGCTATTGGTGAATCCCTAGGAGCCTCTGCTCTTCGTATCGCCGGCGGTATCTTTACCAAAATCGCCGATATCGGTTCAGACCTTATGAAAGTCGTTTTCAAAATTAAGGAAGACGATCCAAGGAATCCCGGAGTGATCGCTGACTGTACAGGCGACAATGCAGGCGACAGTGTAGGACCAACAGCCGACGGGTTTGAGACTTATGGCGTGACCGGAGTTGCTCTTATTTCGTTCATCGTGTTGGCGGTGGGAGATGTTGAAAACCAGAAGCAGCTGCTAACCTGGATCTTTGTAATGCGTATCTTAATGGTAATCACCTCAATAACAGCATTTTACATCAATAAGGTTTATTCACAGGCCAAGTATGGCCATAAAGACGACATTGATTTTGAACGTCCATTGACCAACCTGGTGTGGATTACCTCAATTTTATCGATACTTGTTACTTTCGGAGCAAGCTACATGATGATTGGCGACTTAAAAAATGACCTCTGGTTAACACTTTCTATTATTATCAGTTGCGGAACACTCGGAGCTGCCCTCATTCCTGAATTTACCAAAATATTTACAAGCCCTAAATCAAGACACGTTAACGAGGTCGTAACCGCTTCGCGTGAAGGTGGCGCATCGCTTAACATCCTTTCCGGTTTGGTTGCAGGAAATTTCAGCGCCTTCTGGCAGGGAATGGTATTTCTCGTATTAATGTTTGTTGCCTATGTTACCAGTAAGTACGGTCTGGATGCCTTTATGATCTATCCGGCCATATTTTCATTTGGTTTAGTAGCTTTCGGATTTCTTGGAATGGGCCCCGTAACCATCGCAGTTGACAGTTATGGCCCTGTAACGGATAATGCACAATCTGTGTATGAACTTTCTCTGATCGAAGAAAATATCGAACAGGCAACCATAGACATTAAAAAAGATTTCGGATTCACTCCCGATTTTGCAAATGCCAAGCATTATCTGGAAGCTAACGATGGAGCCGGAAACACATTTAAGGCAACGGCTAAACCTGTGCTCATCGGGACTGCGGTTGTTGGAGCTACAACCATGATCTTTTCTCTGATCCTTCTCATCAGGAACAAATTCGGAATTTCCCCGGAAGCTATTCTAAACGTTCTTAATCCTTATACAATTCTGGGATTTCTTATGGGCGGCTCTGTGATCTACTGGTTCACCGGAGCTTCTATTCAGGCTGTAACTACAGGCGCTTACCGTGCTGTAGAATATATCAAGAAGAATATCCGTCTTGATGAAAATGCCGAGAAAAAGGCATCGGTAGAAACTTCGAAGGAAGTTGTGAAGATCTGTACTCAATATGCCCAGACCGGCATGTTCAATATTTTTATTGCAATTTTCTCCTTCGCTCTTGCTATCGCATTTTTATCGGGTTACCAGGACACTAATTTCATGGCAGGAAATCCTCTGCGTTATCCGGCAGCTTCATTCTTTGTAAGTTACTTGATATCTATTGCTTTCTTCGGATTATTCCAGGCCATGTTCATGGCCAATGCCGGAGGCGCCTGGGATAACGCAAAGAAAGTTGTGGAAGTAGATCTGAAAGAAAAAGGCACACCCCTGCACGATGCAGCCGTTGTTGGCGATACTGTTGGCGATCCGTTCAAAGACACTTCATCTGTTGCCTTGAATCCCATCATCAAATTCACTACCTTATTCGGGCTTCTAGCCATGGAGATCGCTATCTCAGAGCATTTCTACAGTGTAGCGCCCTATATCGGAATTGTGTTTTTTGTGATCGCCCTGTATTTTGTATACCGTTCATTCTACAACATGAGAATCAAAAAAAGTTAACAATATCTGTCCTAAAAGAAACACTCCAGGATTAATTTCTTGGGGTGTTTTTTTTTCATTTCACTTTGTCTGTGATTCTTGGTATTTTTGCTGCTCTCAACCTGCCATTAAAAACTCATAGATATGATCACTGACAATTTTGCTAGAAGACACAACGGGCCATTTGGCGCCGAGATTGAAACCATGCTTGAGAAGATCGGAGTCAAGACACTTGAACAGCTTATCAACGAGACTGTCCCATCTGCTATCCGTCTAAAGACCCCTATGAACCTTCCGAAAGGGTTGAACGAATACCAGTACCTGAACCACATCAGGGGTATTGCGGCAATGAACAAGTTGTATAAAACTTATATCGGACAGGGATACTACAATACCATCACTCCAGCTGTTATTCTCAGGAACATTTTAGAAAACCCGGGCTGGTATACGGCTTATACTCCATACCAGGCCGAGATCTCACAAGGCCGGCTGGAGGCTCTGCTTGATTTCCAGACCATGATCAGTGATCTCACCGCGATGCCGGTTGCAAATGCTTCCCTGCTTGATGAAGGTACGGCCGCTTCCGAAGCCATGATTATGCTGTTCAATTCACGCGACCGAGAGACAGTCAAACGGGGTGCAATTAAATTTTTTGTTGCGGATGACATTTTCCCTCAGACGGCCGATGTGATCAGAACAAGAGCTATTCCGCTGGGCATACAGTTGGTTTTTGGAAGGCATTCTGAGTTTGTTCCTGACAATACTTATTTCGGATCAGTAATTCAGTATCCCAATCAGTTTGGCGAGGTAAGTGATTACCGCGGCTTTGTTGAGAAGGCTCATGCCATGAAGATCGGTGTTGCTGTTGCCGCCGACCTGCTGGGTCTGGCTTTGCTTACACCTCCGGGAGAATGGGGAGCCGACGTCGTGTTTGGTTCTTCACAACGGTTTGGAGTTCCTATGGGTTATGGCGGACCACATGCTGCCTTTTTTGCCACAAAAGAAGAATTCAAGAGGCAAATGCCCGGACGAATCATCGGTATTTCTGTCGATGCCAACGGCAACAGGGCCTTAAGGATGGCTTTGCAGACACGGGAGCAGCATATCAAACGTGAACGGGCTACCTCAAACATATGCACATCGCAGGTCCTTCTGGCTGTAATGGCCGGAATGTACGGTGTATATCACGGTCCCAAAGGGATCCGACAGATCGCGAGACATATCAACATACTTACCGGTGTTCTTGCGCAGGAAATTGGGAAATCCGGTTATAAACAGCTTAACAGAAACTTCTTTGATACCGTTTGTATTCAGCTTCCCGAAGGTGTTTCAGCGACGACGCTGTGCAACAATGCCATTGAAAAGAAGATCAACCTCAGGTTTATCGATGAGAAGCATGTTGGCATAAGCGTGGATGAAACCACTGAGCTGTACGATATCAACCGTTTGCTGGAACTGTTTGCTAAAGCTAACGGAAAAGGATTTACTGACTTTATATGTGATCCCAGGGAATGTGAGCAGATCACAACCATGCCGGCAGAACTTACAAGGACATCCGCCTTCATGACAAACAAGGTCTTCAACTCCTATCATTCAGAGACAGAGATGATGCGTTACCTTAAAAAACTTGAGATCAAAGACCTTTCGCTAAACCGCTCGATGATCCCCCTGGGCTCCTGCACTATGAAACTAAATGCTTCATCGGAGTTGTTCGCCTTGAGTTATCCCGAGTTCGGCGGAGTACATCCTTTTGTACCCAAGGACCAGGCTGAGGGCTATCAATACCTCATCGGCGAGTTGGAAAAAGATCTCTGCGAGATTACGGGATTTGATGCCGTTTCGTTTATGCCCAATTCGGGCGCTGCAGGCGAATACGCTGGACTTCTGGTCGTTCGCCAGTACCACATCAGCCGTGGTGAAGGCCACAGGAATGTATGCCTCATCCCCTCTTCCGCTCATGGCACCAACCCCGCAAGCGCCGCAATGGCCGGCATGCAGGTGGTTGTTGTAAAATGCGATGAACACGGGAATATTGACGCCAATGACCTGCGCGAAAAGGCTGTTCAGCATAAAGCTAATCTTTCGGCATTAATGGTGACTTACCCTTCCACCCATGGTGTATTTGAAGAGAACATACTTGAGATCGTTAACATAATTCATGAAAACGGCGGTCAGGTATATATGGACGGCGCCAATATGAACGCCCAGGTCGGCCTTACCAATCCGGGGATGATCGGAGCTGACGTATGCCACCTGAACCTTCACAAGACCTTTGCCATTCCTCATGGAGGTGGTGGTCCCGGAGAGGGCCCTATAGCTGTTGCCAAACATCTTAGTCCTTTCCTTCCCCGTCACACGCAGGTTTCGACCGGAGGGGAGACAGGAACCACTGCTGTTGCTTCAGGTCCATACGGAAGTGCGTTGATCCTGACGATATCTTACGCCTATATCAAGTTGATGGGAGGTGCCGGACTCACCGAGGCTACCCGGATGGCTATACTCAATGCCAACTATATCAAATCATGTCTGGAACCCTTCTACCCGATTTTATATTCAGGTAAGAACGGCCGTTGTGCACATGAAATGATTGTCGATTGCAACGGGATATCCCGGCAAACGGGCATTGGCGCTATTGATATTGCAAAAAGACTGATGGACTACGGCTTCCATGCTCCCACTGTTGCTTTTCCTGTTCACGGGACCCTGATGGTTGAGCCTACAGAAAGCGAACCATATTATGAACTGAACCGTTTTATTGAAGCCATGATCTCGATCAAGGGAGAAATTGACGAAATTGCTTCGGGAAAAGCCGATAAGCTTGTGAATGTAATCATGAAAGCCCCGCATACTGCGGCCATGGTAACGGCGGATGAATGGACTCTTCCTTATTCCCGGCAGAAAGCGGCTTATCCTATGCCCTGGTCTGGTGATGACAAATACTGGCCTACTGTAACCCGTATCGATGATGCGTTTGGCGACAGGAATCTGGTAAGTACATGCCAGGGATAGGGAACTATTTCATCTGGTCGAGGCAGTGTTTTATTTTCTCCCAGGTACGTTCGATGTCATTATCAAGGCCTACCGAAAAACGGATCAGACCTTCAGACAGGCCCATCTCCCTCTGTATCACTTCAGGGACTTCCGATGATGTGCTTTTACCTGAATTGCTGAATAACGTCTTGAAATAACCCAGACTTACTGCAAGATAACCCACGCCTTCGAGTTCCATGTGTTCCATCAGTTTCGATGCGCGCACTGCTGTTTCCATATCGATAGCGATCATTGCGCCGAAACCAAATTCCGGGTTCATGATTTTTTTCAGGACTTCGTGACCTTTATGTTCTGGCAATCCGGGGTAAATGATCCTGGTTCCATATTCCTTAAGTTTTCCGGCAAGGTAGGCGGCATTTTTACTATGTTGCTTCATTCGGATATGCAAAGTATGCAGGTTCTTCAATATGCTCGATGAACGCATGGGATCAAGGGATGGGCCCAGCAGCATGGCCGTCCCATTATTGACATCACAGAGAGCATCAATAAAATCCTTGTCTCCGCATATTGCCCCGGCAACACAATCATTCTTCCCATTAATGAACTTGGTCATGCTGTGTACCACGATATGTGCTCCATGCATTGCAGGAGCTACCATCATCGGAGTGAAGGTGTTATCGACCATCAGCTTGATACCATGTTCATTAGCAATCTTTGCCAGTTCAGGAATATCGCTGATCTGTAACAAAGGATTTGTCATGGTTTCGGTGTAAATAATTTTCGTGTTCGGCCTGATTGCATTTCGCACCTCATCCAGCCTCCTGATATCAACAAAAGTTACATCAATATTAAATTTTTTGATGTAGTTATAAAGGAATGCGAATGTGCCACCGTAAATGGTCATAGCGCAAACGATATGGTCCCCGCTTTTAACAAGCTGCAGAATAGCGCAGGTAATGGCCGCCATCCCGGAGGCAGTAACCCAGGCAGATTCCGTACCTTCAAGGGCAGCCAGGGCATCAGCCAGGTATTTATTCGTTGGGTTCCAGTGGCGGGAATAAAGGTAACAGCCTTCCTGAAGGCCGGCGAAAGTTTCGCTCATAGTGATAGCCTGCATAAAAGTATAGGTGGCCGAATCGGTAATGGAAGGATTCACATCACCGTATTCACCGAACTGCAGAAGGTCGAATATGCGTGTTGACGGATCGTTGGACTTTTTCATAATGCCGGAATATTTTCACAAAGTTACGAAGGTACTGTCAATTCAGGAAACTATTAATTCTGAAGTCTGCAATTCGTGTTAAACGAAGTCATACAGTAGCTGTCAGACTCAACTGATAAAGCGGGATAAAATTTCTTTGATTTCCGCATAATCCTGGGTCACAGGAAAGTGCGGATGTTCATCGATCACGTTCTGTGGCGGCCGGAAGAGAATACCCTCTTCAGCCTGCTTTAACATGGATATGTCGTTATAGGAATCTCCAATCGCAACTACCTGGTATTTTAAACCCTGCAGGGCTTCAACGGTCCTGCGTTTGGGATCGGGCTGCCTCATTTTGAAATCAATGATACGATTGGTTTTGTCCATGATGAGCGAATGACAAAATAAAGTGGGCCTCCCCAATTGTCTCATGATAGGATCTGCAAACTGAATAAACGTATCGGAAACTACGATAAGCTGTGTCTTTTCCTTCACCCATTCAAGTAATTCCACAGCACCCGGCAGGGGTTCTATCTGTGAAATAACATTCTGTATATCATGAAGCTTGAGTCCGTGCTCATCAAGAGTTCTGATCCTCCATCGCATCAGTTTCGGATAATCAGGTTCATCGCGTGTGGTACGGCGCAGTTCAGGAATACCGGTTTTTTCGGCAACATTGATCCATACTTCGGGAGTCAAAACGCCTTCAAGATCGCAGCAGACAATGTACATTGGATTTACGGGTTAAGAGTTAAGATGTACGATGTACGATGTACGATGTACGATGTACGATGTACGATGTACGATGTACGATGTACGATGTACGATGTACGATGTACGATGTACGATGTACGATGTACGATGTACGATGTACGATGTACGATTCATGGGTCACGGGTTTCGGAGATCAGCCATTGTTTAAAGTCGGGGTAGCTGTTGGGGAGGTCGGCGAAATATTCCGGTTTACCGTCGATTCCCATCAGGCCTGGGGGAAGATCAGGTACTATTCCTATAATCTTTTCTATTTCGTCAGGAAATTTTGCAGGATGTGCAGTCTCAAGAGAAACATAGAGTTGGTCCTTGGCAAGTTGGTCTCCCTCATCGCGAATATATTGTATGAGTCCGGCCCAGCCGACTGCTCCATGAGGCTCAAGAAGGAGTTTCCTGCGACTCCAGGATTCTGCAATAATATTCCGGGTTTGCTCATCCGTGATGCTGACCGACCATAATTCTTTTCTCATCAGAGCCATATCAGCAGCACGGCCAATAATCCCTTTCTCGTCCATGACGCCACCATACAAAGCCACCAGGCGGGCCAGATTGCTTGGATGCCCCACATTCATAGCGCTGGAAATACAGTTTCGGGAAGGTTCAATTTTACTGTATCTTCCGCTGAAGAGATAATCCGGAAATTCATTATTTTCGTTTGTGGCGATAATGAATTTTTTGACAGGGAGCCCCATTTTCATTGCAAGCACACCTCCCATCATATCGCCGAAGTTACCCGAAGGTACCGAGAAAATAATCTCCTCCCCTGCTGCTGCGAGTTTAGCGTAAGAATAAAAATAAAAAACGATCTGGGGGATAAGCCTTCCTATGTTAATGGAGTTGGCGGATGAGAGTGGAAGATGAGCCAGGCCAGGATCGGAAAAAGCCTGTTTGACCAGTGCCTGGCAGTCATCGAATTTAGCATCCAGAGCAAGCACTTTCACATTTTTCCCCAGGGTTGTCATCTGTTTTCTCTGCCTGTCTGTGACTTCATTCCCCGGAAAAAGAACAACGATATCGATGTTGGTCATTCCGTAAAAGGCATTTGCCACCGCACTTCCGGTATCCCCTGAAGTGGCAGTAAGGATAAGCAGCTTGCGGTTCCCTGCTTTCAAATAATATTGCATAAGCCTCGCCATCATCCGCACTGCGAAATCCTTGAAAGAGGCAGTCGGTCCGCGGTCAAGCCGCATCACGTATTTCCGTTCAAAAACCCTCTCCAGCGGAACTTCAAAGTCATAGCAATCTTTGACAATCCTGAGAAGTTCAACATCGGGGATCTCTCCTGCAAGCCAGTATTTTGTGACATGGTAAGCGATCTCCCAATACTCCATTCTCCTGAAACTCTCAATCTCTTCAGGAGTGATTTGAGGAATCTCAACCGGTATAAACAATCCATTATCGGGGGCCTGTCCCTGTAAAAGCGCTTCGTGAAAGCTAAGGTTACCGGCTTTGAGGTTTGTGGAATAAAATTGAAGTTGTTTATTCATTAATTCCGAGGATTAACGCAGCCCTAGCCCTTTCGATGTTATTTAATGTGATAAAATTAACGATTCTCCGGAAGAACGCAAAAAAATCTTCATGAAAGATGCGGGATGCAGGATGGAGGATGCGGGAAGGGTTTAGGATTCGCGCCGGATGATCATCGCGGTTGTTACTCCTCCGCCTCCGCAGATCGCAGCTACTGCAAGAGTTTTATCAAGCCGTTTCAGGGCATGATATGCTGTGACCAGTATCCTCGCCCCGCTGATTCCCGTGGGATGTCCGAGGGCAATGGCTCCCCCGTTTACATTCAGCTTTTCGCGGTCCCACTTCAATACCTTTTCATTAGCCAGCACCTGGATGGCAAAGGCTTCATTAACTTCGATGAGATCCATATCTCTAAGGTTCATCCCGGCCTTGCCGAGTGCCGCAGGGATTGAAAATGCAGGCCCCTCTCCCATCGTAGCCGGATCAACAGCAAGCTGGGCAAATGACACGATGGAAAAAAGTGGTTTAATACCGAGTTCCGCGGCTCTCTTGCGGCTTGTCACTACCAGAGCTGCAGCGCCGTCGCTCAGTCCGCAGGCATTGCCTGCTGTTACCGTCCCGTTCTTCCTGAACGAAGGTTTTAACGCGGCCATCTTCTCCCTGCTGATCTCATGCCTGATCGTCTCGTCGGTATCGAATACCGATGGCTGTTTCCCTGAAGCTGATTTTAACTCCACCGAAACTATCTCTTCGGCAAACCATCCATTTTTCTGTGCTATTGAAGCTTTCTGATGGCTGCCTACCGCAAATTCGTCCTGTTCTTCGCGTGAAATCGCGTATTTCTCGAACAGTTTCTCTGCTGTTTCCCCCATGCCCTGCCCAATCAATGGGTCGATGCTGTCGCTCCAGCCGTCCTCAAGGGTTTTATTTCCCATTTTAAACCCGTCCCAGCGTGCGCCCTTCAGCAGGTAAGGGATGGAACTCATACTGTCAAAACCCCCGGCAATCACAATCCCGGCTTCTCCAAGCCTGATCGCCTGGGATGCCATAGCCACCGAACGCATGCCCGAAGGACAAGCCATGTTGACTGTCACAACCGGAACGGATGCGGGGACACTACCCCTGACCGAGGCTGTCCGGGCGGGATTTGGGCCATTGCCGGCCTGGCGACAGCTCCCGAGTATCACCTCATCAACCTGGTCACCTGTAAGTGCGCAACGCTTCAAGGCCGCACTTACAGCCACGGCTCCAAGATCAAAAGAAGGGATGTCTTTAAGGCTTCCCCCAAACCTGCCCATGGCCGTGCGGCAGGCTGAGATGACTACGATGTCGTGTAAATCCATGTGACTGAGTGACTGAGTGATTGATTGATTGATTGATTGATTGATTTAGATATACTGGCCGCCGTCGACCTTAATTATCTCACCGGTGATGTGGCGGGACAGGTCTGAACAGAGAAAGGCAGCCAGGTTCGCAATATCTTCAGGCTGACCGAGACGTTTCAGAACGATCTCCTCCAAAGCTGCGGCACGCACATCATCCCCGGCAGTTTTCATCATTTCCGTTTCGATAAGTCCGGGCGCAATGGCATTCACATTCACATTGTATTTCCCTAATTCCTTCGCAACGGTCTTGGTAAGCCCGATAATTCCTGCTTTGGCAGCAGAATAGTTGGCCTGACCAAACTTCCCCCGTATGCCATTGATGGAAGTGATATTGACGATCCTGCCCGACTTCTGCTCTCTGAAAATGGGTGCAACGGCCCGGGTAAAATTGAAATATCCTTTAAGATTTACCCGGATCACATCATCCCATTGATCCTCCGTCATCTTCCATACTACGCCGTCACGGTTAATGCCTGCATTGTTAACCAGGATATCGAGCCTGCCGAACTCAGTGATTACTACAGCCACAGCCTCTGCAGCAGCTGCAAAATCAGAGATATCAGCTCTAACAAAAAAAGCTTTACGGCCAAGGTCTTTGATTTTCCGGAGGATGACATCAGCCTCCGATTCCTGCTTCAGGTCTATTATTGCCACATTGGCGCCACAGCGGGCCAGTTCAAGCGCAATAGCAGCCCCTATACCGGAGATGCCTCCGGTGACCAGGGCCGACCGGCCGGAAAGGTTTATACTTACTGAATGTTGCAGTTCCATATTGGGGTTTTAATTGCTCGTTTTCTTCGCCGACTGAATAGCTTCCAGCACTTTCTGAGGGGTGATCGGAAGTTCAAACACTCTTGCTCCAATGGCATCAGCGACGGCATTGGCGATGGCGCCAAGGATTGGCAGGGTGGCTCCTTCACCGACTTCCTTAGCCCCGTATGGTCCTTCGGGCTCATAACTGTCGACAATCGTCGAATGGATCTCAGGCATATCGGCCGATGTTGCGATGAGGTAGTTGTGAAGGTCGGCATTGATCATCCTGCCTTTTTTATCGAAGACTTCATTCTCGAAAAGCACCTCGCTCATGCCCATCAGAACTGCGCCTTCAGCCTGTCCTTCGACAAGCATGGGATTCACGGCAGTACCGCAATCATGGGCATCCCAGAAATTCAGGACTTTTACCTTCCCTGTTTCCATATCCACGTCAACTTCGCATACCGTGGCCGAGAATGAATAGGCCGGGGAAGTCCCTACCGCAGCGCCTTTATATGTACCTCCAAGGCCTTCCGGCGGAGAATAATGTCCTTTACCCAATAAGGGCCCGAGGTTTGAGAAATGAGCGAACCCGGCATCTTCCCACGGAATAAACACCGAGGGATTTTCTATTACAAAAATCCTGTTATCTCTTGCATCCAGCATCCCGGCATCCACATGCATAATTTCTGCAGCCTGGAGCAGCACCTGCCGTTTAATCTCCTCTCCCGCCATCTTTGAAGCATTCCCCCCCATCAGCGTCACCCGGCTGGAATATGCGCCGAAACCGATTGGTGTGAGGTCACTGTCGGCCGAAACCACGCTGATCCTGTCGTACGAGATACCCATGGCTTCGCAGGCTGCCATCGAAAGTACGGTATCGGAACCCTGGCCAATGTCGGCATCGCCAATGAACAGCACGGCTCTTGAGCCGTCCTCGACCACCTTGATCGTGGCGCTTGAATGCGGGAATTTAGAACGGTAGATGGGATAGCCGGCGCCGGAGACAAAGCCTCCGCAACCGATTCCGATACCGCGGCCCCGTGGCAGTTTGCCTTTTTTATCATCCCATCCCGACTGTTCCCTCACTTTTTCAATGCAAGCTGTAAACTCACAGGAATGTATATCCAGGTCGTTACAGGTATGGTACTCGGGAGTCATGGCGTTTTTAAGGCGGATATCGACCTGATCCATCCCGATGTCATCAGCAATCATAGACAAAAGAGATTCAAAGGCAAAACGGGGGTGCGGACAGCCATGCCCGCGAAATGCGCCGCAGGGGGGCAGGTTTGTATTCACCCTGTAGCCGTCGTATTTATAGTTCGGGAATTTGTAAAGAGTGGTCAGCATTGACCCGGCATAGTATGTCGACACGATACCGAAGCTCGAATAAGCGCCCCCTTCAAGCACAGCCTTTTGTTTCACAGCCGTGATCGTGCCGTCTTTCTTTACGCCTATTTTCAGATCAATATATTGTTTGTGCCGGCCTCTGCCGAACAGATACATCTCCTCGCGGCTGAACCTCATTTTAACTGCACATCCGGCAATCCTCGAAAGAAAGATCGACATGACTTCAATCGTAGTGGTAGCTGCTTTGGCACCGAAACCTCCCCCGCAATTGGTCATAATCACACGGATATCGCCCAGCGGAATACCCAGTATATGTGAAAGCTGGTGATGGACATAATGAACCACCTGGGTAGAAGTATGCAGTGTAACACGTCCGTGATGGTCCCATTCGGCAATGGAACAATGGGGTTCCATAGGATTCTGATAGGTGCGGTTGCCGACGAAACGATGTTCGCGTATATGGTCAGCCTCGGCAAATCCTTTCTCTATATCACCGAAATGATGGTCTACATGGGTATTTATATTATTCTCGTATTTATCGTCGAAAAGCCTGGGAGCTCCGTCTTTCATGGCCTCCATGGGATCGAACACAGCGGGCAGCTCCTCGTATTCCACTTTGATCAGGTCAAGCGCTTTGTAGCAGGTCTCCTCATCGATGGCAGCTACTGCAGCTACGACATCCCCCACAAATCTCACCTTACCTTTAGCGAGGATCGATTCATCGTATCTGGCAGGTGAAGTCCCCCAGCGTATGTCGGGAACATCTTCTCCGGTCAACACAACCTTTACGCCTGGAAGTGATTTTGCCCGGCTGGTGTCGACAGAAAGGATACGGGCATGCGGGACTGTGCTGAGCAGCAGCTTCCCATAGATCATATTCGGAAGAGAGATATCATCGGTATAAACAGCCCGGCCGGTAGCTTTATCAGGAGCATCGATCTTAGGAAGCCGTTTTCCTACTACACTAAGATTTATAGCCGATTTCTGGGGCATGAATTCCAGCTCGGCAACTTCTTTACCATTGATATAATCGCGCGCAGTCTCAACCGCTTCTATAATTTTAGTATAGCCGGTACAACGGCATAAATTGCCGCTCAGCTCCGATTGAATTTCGTCCTTGGTGGGATTGGGATTCTTATCCAGAATGCTTTTTGTGCGCATGATCATGCCAGGCGTACAGTAGCCGCACTGAATAGCCCCCTTCTCAATGAAAGCGCGCTGTATCGGATGAAGCTCGTTACCCAGGGCCAGTCCTTCGATAGTCTCTACTTTCCCACCGGCTGCATCAAGGGCCAGAACAAGGCATGAATTCACGGCTTTTCCATCGAGAATCACGGTACATGCCCCGCAGTCGCCGAGTTCGCAGCCTTTTTTTGTACCTGTAAGTTTCAGTTCCTCCCTGAGCAGATCGAGCAAAGTGGCCGAGGGTTTAACTGCGACTTCGTAATGGTTTCCGTTTACAGTAAGTTCTATAAGTTTTTTCATTATCTGGTATATTCTAATAATTCTTTAATCCTAAACTTTCCTAATCGCACATCGTACATCGCACATCGTACATCGTACATCGTACATCGCACATCGTACATCGTACATCGTACATCGTACATCGTACATCGTACATCGTACATCGTACATCGTACATTCTTATCGCAAATGCCTCCCTGCCGCATTGAAAGCAGCCACAATGGCCCGCCCGGTAATGACTTTCAGCACATCCCTGCGATATTGCGCTCCTCCCCTGATATCATCGATCGGAATGGAATCAGCCACTGCTGCGGCTCCTGCTGCCTCAAGAAGAGATTCATCATGAAGCAGATCATCAGCTTTCCTGCCTTTTATAACCATCGTGGCGCCAGGGCTGATTCTGGGGGTCGGGGCAACGGCGCCGATAACGACACAGGCATCCTTAACCATATCCCTTTCAATGCGCACCATAGCTGCAACTGAAACAACTGAAATGGATCCTGCCTCACGCAAACCGAATTTCGCATAAAAAGCACCAGTACCTTCAGCGGGTTTCGGGACGATGATCCTCGTCACCAGCTCCCCTTTCAGCAAAACTGTTTTTTTATTGAAAGTAAAAAAATCCGACAATAGCAATATCCTGATGCCTGCCTTGCTTATGATTTCGAGAGACGCATTCATAGCCAGCAAAACAGGGGCTGTATCGCAGCAGGAAGCAGCAGTACAAAGGTTTCCTCCGATAGTTCCGGAATTCCTGACCTGCTCTGAACCGATCTTCGTAGCAGCTTCTGACAGCGCCGGCAAAATTGCTTTTACCAATGCCGAGGTGATGACTTCATTATGCGTTGCACAGGCGCCGATATAAAGATTTTTTTCATCTTCGGAAATCAGTTTAAGTCCCTCAATCCTGTTCAGGCAAACAACCTCATCATGCCGGCGCAGGCCCTTCTTCATTTCAACCAGCAGGTCGGTCCCGCCTGCCATTGCAACCGCATTGGTTCCATTATTAAGAAGGCCAAGGGCCTCTGGTACGGATGTGGGCTGATGAAAACTAAATTCAGGTAAGTACATTTTTACTGTTTTTTTATTTATTTTTTTCACTGATTAGTTTTGCCAGTATGCTGATGGCGATCTCGTCGGCACTTTCGGCATGGATGTCGAGGCCTATAGGCATATCCACCCGCTCAAGCTCTTCCTTTGTTGCAATGCCATCGGCAATAAAATCGTCGGTGATCCTTTTTACCTTGTTCTTACTTCCTATCATGCCAAGATATATGTGTGGTTTATGGATGCAAAACGCCAGGACCTCCCGGTCGGTGGGATGATCCAGCGTAGCGATAACAATGAAAGTGCTTTCATCATATGCCAGTGTGGGCATAACTTTGGGAAAGTCGCCGCAAACCTTGTGAAACCCTTCAGCCGGCCAGCTGCCAAACACATCTTCTCGGCTATCGATCACGCTGATCTCAAAATCAAGGTCTATGGCATGCTTTGCAACTGCCTTACAAACATGGCCTGCCCCGAAAAGGAATAATTTTTTCTGTGGCATAAGGGGTTCTATATAAATTTCAACTGTTCCTCCGCAGCACATCTGGTGCTGTTCCATCAGATTATGTTTAAAAAGCCCGGGTTTCCTGTCACTGATAACTTTAACTGCATCATTTATTACAGCCCATTCCAAAGGACCGCCTCCCACGGTTCCATAGATCTGTCCGTTTTCCCAAACGATCATCTTGGCCCCGGTCTTCAGAGGGGTTGAGCCTTTTGTAAAAACCACAGTGCATAAGGCCGTAACGGGGCCGGTTTTCAGCAGCCCGGAAACTTTATCATATATCAAAGAATCTTTCATATTCTTCAGGGCTGTTGATGTTGATGAGCACCTTGCTGTCGGGCATCTCCACTTTTTTGCAATCCATCGTACTCATTACAGACTTCAAATTTCCATCATTTACGTGATAATTCCGTATTAAATCCATATTTTTCCTGTTCAGCAGTACCGGGTGACCGCCCTTTCCCCCGAAAACAGGGGAGACAAAAGCATCATCACTTTTGTTTTCGAACAAGGCAGTCAGCACTTCATGATCGATAAAAGGGTTATCAGCATTCTGAAAAAAACAATATCCGGAACTCTTTACTGCCTCAAGTCCCAGTTTCAGGGAATAGAAGCGTTCCCATTCCAGGTGCTCATTGACAATGAGCGAAACTCCCGGGGGCATTAGCTCCAATTGCTTCACTGATGCAGCAACTTCCAGATTTACGACCAGGATGATCTCAGAACACCCCCATTGGAAATATATTCCTGTAATCTTTTCAATGAACGTTTGCCGGGCATCAAATGAGAGCAAGGCCTTGGGTTTATGCATCCTCTGCGACCGGCCTGCAGCAAGTATTATCGCTGAAGTTTCCTGAGTGTTCATTAATTCGATCGGTTAACACTCTGTGATTCAGGAGCCATCCTGGTTCATGAGAAAGCACTCTCTCCCGTGATATCGTGTCCGGTAATCAGCAGATGGATATCGTGAGTACCTTCATAGGTGATCACCGATTCGAGGTTCATCATATGCCTCATGATAGGGAAATCGCCTGTAATTCCCATCGCGCCGAGGATCTGACGCGATTCCCGGGCTACATCGAGAGCCATCTTCACATTATTCCTCTTGGCCATGGAGATCTGCGCTGGCGTAGCCCTGTCATCATTTCTCAGCACCCCGACCCTCCATGCAAGGAGCTGGGCTTTGGTGATCTCGGTAAGCATCTCGGCCAGTTTCTTCTGAGTAAGCTGAAATGCCGCAATCGGTTTCCCGAATTGTTTTCTTTCTTTTGAGTACTGCAAGGCTGTGTCATAGCAATCCATCGCAGCGCCGATGACTCCCCAGGCAATGCCATACCTTGCCGAGCTCAGGCAGCTCAATGGTCCTTTCAGTCCCTGTACTCCCGGAAGCAGGTTTTGCTTTGGAATTTTCACATTATCAAAAACAAGCTCGCCTGTAACAGACGAACGAAGCGACCATTTTTTAAAGGTTTCCGGCGCCGTGAAGCCTTCCATGCCTTTCTCCACGAGAAGACCCCTAATCTTGCCCGATTCATCCTTGGCCCAGACCACACTGACATCGGCAATGGGTGAATTGGTGATCCACATCTTGGCTCCGTTCAAAAGGTAATGATCTCCCTGGTCGGTGAACCTGCTGAGCATGCTTCCCGGGTCGGAACCGTGGTTTGGCTCGGTAAGGCCGAAAGCGCCTATCATTTCTCCCGTAGCCAGTTTCGGGAGGTATTTTCTCTTTTGCTCCTCGGTGCCGTATTTGTATATCGGGTACATCACCAGTGAAGTCTGTACTGAAGCTGCCGACCGTATGCTGCTGTCGCCACGTTCGAGCTCCTGCATGATCAATCCGTAAGAGATCTGGTCCATTCCGGCGCCCCCGTATTCTACCGGTATATAAGGCCCGAATGCACCTATTTCGCCGAGTTCCCTGGTAAGATGACGGGGGAACTCATGTTTCTGGTTTGCCTTGTCGATAATGGGAATGACAGCACGGTTCACCCAGTCCCTGACTGCGCTGCGAACCAGTTTATGTTCATCGGTTAAAAGTTCATCCACCCAAAAATAATCAGGTGACTGGTATCTGATTGTCGGCATGTTTCAGCGATATAAATTATTATTCATTATAAAGATTCTCGTAATTGTTCTCCCAGCCGGGCAGATTGCCGCGGGGAGTGAGGTCGAGGGGCGGATTTTGTCCGCCGATATTCAGCAAACGCAGCAAGGCCGTAGAGATATACGGATTTTTCGCGGGATTGAACGCTTCGCCGGTCTCCCTGGTCAGCCGTTCATCGTTGCAGCCTTCATTAAAAGCATTCTGCTTCTGAAGATTATACAAAGCGACGGCATAGGGCACAGCGTACTTCTGCCTGAGGCGGGCCACTTCGAATGCTCTTTCTAACAGCTCGTATTCATCTTCAGATGTTCCATTTGAAAGCCCGAGTTGATGGGCGCGGGTAGCGGTCATACCCTGAAGGAAGAGTTCATCGATGAGCGAATCGCCAAACCCGAGGCGCTTCAGTTCCTGTACAGCGCCAAATCCGCCGAGTATACCATATTCTATCTCGGGCTGGTTATAATTTTTCTTAATGCGGAAGACATTTTTCCGTTTGATCGAGTCGAACTCCACTCCGCTGATCACCAGGTCGAATCGCTGATTGAGGAAGTAGGTGAATTCGGCTCCACCTCCCCATTTCTCGCCGAACACGCCTATGGTCCAAACAGGCATCTGCTGGATGAACCTGAAAAGTTTCATCCCTGCCTTTGTAAAATAAGATGCATCTTCTTCTCCCAGGAAGCTATACCCTGTTTTAGCATCGAACCAGCCTTTGTTGAACTGCCGTGCATCGGCGCCAAGCATCCGCATACCCTTTCCAGAGGCGGTAAAAAACAAAGCTCCGAGCTGTCCTTTCTCATACAGTTTTACTGAAATCCCTATGGCATGGTCGAGCTGGTCAAGGGTATTCCGGTTCCAGACATTACCCCTGAGCGGATTGTCAAAAATGATTGAAGCAACCCTGTCCTTTTTGGTCGGATATACATACTTCAGGTCATTGTAATAGATATCCATTTCACCGCTGCTGAAGTTGCGTTGGCTTACCGGAGTGCCGTAGATACGGCCATAACCGAGAAGGCTTTTCCAGCCTTTTTTCTTCATGGCATGCAGCAGAGAGGGGCGGTCTTTGCGGGGACCAGTCTTCCCGTCAAGATCATATAGACCGGGCCTGTCGGGATTTTCAAGGCCCGACTTTTTGACTAATGCCATGAAACCGTCGATCCCGAAATGACCCAGGAATTTATCGATGATCTCACATAGCCCGTACTTGAACCTCAGTCCGGTCTTGGTCGACGTATCAATATCGGCGGCTGTGGCATACCCATCCTGGATCAGGTCGAGGGCATACAGCATCACAGGTATCGCATACCTTCTGAAAGTCTTGCCACCCATATCTTCCGATGAGGCAATATGAACCAGGCCTTCGATGCTTTTAATCGTGGATTCCCTGTGGTCGAGGGCCCGTGCTTCCGACAGCGACCAGTATTTGCTTGTGTCAGGCTCGGTGAAATCAACATAGGTTTTTGACTGCGGATCATAAACCCCCACGGGTTTTTCACGGTTGGCGGGGCCCGCCCATTTAAAGAAGCCCTCTTTATCTTTGGAATATATTCCTATTTTGCCCGATTTCTCGAGGTCTTCAATCCACTGCGGATAATGCCGGTTATCCTGGTTGTATACTATCCGCAGACGATCATTAGCAGGAAGGGCTTTACCGAGATGTTTCGCACATTCGGTATAAGGCATATGGCCGGTGCGGTCCAGCACCATGAATGGGTTGGCGGTAAGCAGCTCAAAAACCTGGGGCAGTTCTACAAGGTCCTGTCCCGATTTGATATCCCAGCTGATGATGGCTCCCATTCCTTCGAAGATAGGATCAGCAACATAACCGTGATGGTCGTTGCGAAGGGTGATCACTTTCTTTTCCAGTATCTGCTCGGCAAATGCAATACCAGCCACAAAAGATTCCTCGGTGGCAAACTTCCCTTTCATCACATCAAACAGTCGGTTGGCATGAAACGGGAAATAGCCGTGGCCGGTAAGGAACTTATCTCTCAGGAACATATCGTTGAAAAGTATCGCCAGCTCTTCGGTGGTATGAGAAGAAGTATTCGAAAAAACGAAGATAAGCTTCTTCGTATCGGCATATTTCTCAATGTTCCCGAAAATCGATTTTTTTATATCGAGGCGTTCGGTAGCTGCTTCCCAGATGATCTCGGCCTGACCAAGCAGGCTGAAATCCTTACTGTAAGCGACCCTTGCGATACATGCTTCAGCCTGATCCGGCATAAGTCTTCCGCCATCAGCCATCCCTGAAAAATAAGCTCTGATGTCCCTTTCGGCCCTTTCAAGCGAGCTGTCGGCGACATCGATAAAAATGACATCACATGCCGTTTTATTCAGGATATCGATGCCGATGCCGATCCCCATCGTACCGGAGCCGATGACAGCGATCTTTTTAATATTATTCAGCCGTGCGACTTCTCTCTGTACCGATTTATTTCCGTATGCAAACACAGTTCCCATGATGTAATCTGTTGCTTTAGTTAATTTTAAACGATTTCCACACAAACAGCGCCGCCTTGTCCGCCCCCTATGCAGGCCGATGCGATGCCGGTCTTCATTCCGCGCCGTTTCAGTTCATAGATCAGGTCGGTGGTGATCCTGAGCCCGGTAGCTGCAATATTATGCCCCATGGCGATAGCTCCCCCGTTTACATTGGTGAGTTCCCTGTTCAATCCCAGCTCTTTTTCAACTCCCAGGTATTGTGCGGCAAAAGCTTCATTGATCTCGACCAGGTCGACGTGAGTCATCTTCATATTGAGCTTTTCGAGGAGGTCTTTGATGGCAGGCACCGGTCCCTGTCCCATGATTTCGGGAGGAACGGTCGAGAACTGGTATCCCTTCAAAACAGCGAGATACGGTATCTTATGCTGATCGGCAAAATCCCTGTCCATAAGTACTGCGGATGCCGCTCCGTCGCTGATCTGGCTTGCGGTTCCCGGAGTCACCAGTCCGTCGGCTTTCACCAGCGGACGAAGATTCGCCAGCTCTTCGAGACTGATATCATACTTGGTCCCTTCATCCCTCCATACACTGATTGAATTTCCGGACTGGTCAACGGTATCGACCGTGAATATCCCCTTCAGATAATCGTTGCCGGAGCCAGAGGCAAACCTGTTCCATTGCTTAGACTGGGCTTCCATAGCGCGGATATGGCTCAGGTATGAAAACTCATCGCATTGCTTACGGGTGATCCCCGTCTGGGCACCATAGAGTTCTGCTGTCCTGGGCATCATAGTTTTGAACAGGTTATGATTAAAACCTTCGAGCAGGTAATCCTTCAAGCCGGCTTCTTCGAAATCCCATACGCTGTCACGTTTTCTGCGTCCCTGGTGGATGAGGTTGGTCCGGGACATATTTTCCGTTGCAAATGCAATCACACACTTAGCGCCGGAATCCCCCGACATGATCTGGTCGTAACTGTCGGCCAGCACCTGGAAACCTGTTCCGCAAATCCTCAGGGTTGTTTTTCCCGGGGCGACGTTCAGGTTGTCTTTATCGTTGAACTTTTGCGCAACCCTGGCCGAGACGTTTCTTGGCAGATAGATATGCTGGTTTTGGGAATCGATATAGATCATCCCGGCAACTACCTGGTCTATTTTGATTTCAGACAGGCAGATGCCCGAGCGTACAATGGCTTCATGCATTGCGAGCACTGCGAGATCCTCGGCCGGCACAAAATTATAATAGCCGCCGTGCTTGCCAATAGGGGTCCTGGCTGCGCTTACGATGACGGTTTGTTTTTGACGTGGGCTCATATGTAAGATTTACGATTTACGAATTACGATTTACGATTTACAATGTACGATGTACGATGTACGATGTACGATTAAGAAGAACGCATCCGTAGGCTGCCAGGAACTGTGAATGTTCAGGGCTGCTTGAATCGGGATACTTTTTAGCGAACAGGCTGACGATAGTCGGGTGCTTGGCAGGCAGTCCGCCGGTGATCACGAGATGGCCTTCAACTACCGACATTTCTACGGAACGCTGAATAATGGAATTGTAGATCCCGATGATGATATTGGGCAAGGTGGCGCCATTCTTGATCATGCCAATAATTTCAGATATCGCGAACACAGTACAGAAGCTGTTGATCTTGACTTCTTCGGTAGCCTGGCGGGCAAATTCAGTAAATTCTTCAGGAGTTACATCCAGTCTGAAAGCTATTTCTTCGAGAAAAGAGCCCGTGCCGGCAGCGCATTTCCTGTTCATTTTAAACTTGTCGACCTGTCCCTGGGCATTCATGCTGATGAATTTGGTATCCTGTCCGCCGATATCGATTATGGAACACGGCCGTTTGTATATCTCATACACTGCTTTCGACAATGCAATCAGCTCCGAATTTGAAACAAAAGGAGCCGAAACCTGCTCCCGGCCATATCCGCAGGTATAAACAGGATATTCAATCTCATAATCTGCCTCGAAATGACTGATGATCTTAGAGGAAGCATTCGTAAAATTGTACCCCGACTTAACACAATGGAAGCCGGCCATACGGTTATTCTCATCAACAAGAACACCTTTTGTGTATGAAGATCCGAGGTCTATGCCGAGCTTGTACATTTATGAAATATTATTTACGATGGACGTTAAACGATGTACGATGTACGATGTACGATGTACGATGTACGATGTACGATGTACGATGTACGATGTACGATGTACGATGTACGATGTACGATGTACGATGTACGATGTACGATGTACGATGTACGAATTGTAGTTTATCATCTGCCGGAAAGTTGATGTATGAATGTTTCAATTGCGATGATGCTTTGCTCTTCACTGAAACAACGGGGGTCATTGAGATCTCCGTTAATTTCTATGAAGGGCAGCCGGGTCTTTTTGAACAGCCGGTTCTGCAAGCCGAACAGGTTGTTAGAGTTCCTTGTACAGGTCTTTGATTCATGGTAGATAATGCCATCCACCGAAAAATCGATCATCAGTTGCTGAAGGATGTCTTCCTTGACTGCATCAGACCTTACGATGAACAGTTTGCAATAAGCAAGAGCCGAGGATTCAAATGGATCGGCAGGGTCAAGGTCGTCGAATACCCAGCTGTTGCAGTATGTGGAGGCGACTATGCTGGTATTAAATTTGGAAAACAACTTGGCCATGCTGCTGAGTTTATACCAGAGGGGCATGCCTTCCCAGTAAATTCTGTGTTTTTCATGAGGTACGGCGCTGATCCCATCCTGTATCCTTTGATCCAGCTCGGCCAGGAGTACTTTATAATAATCCACGGCGTATTGAGTTCCCCGCATCACTACGATAGGGCCCATATGGATGGCCGAATCGAAGAAATTGATGGGTGAAGGCCTGTGCTTTGCTTTCCCCAGGATCTCTTTCCACAGAACGCAGCCGTCGTGCGAAAGCGCCACTGCCTGCCTGAACAGGTCCATATCGAATTTTCGACCGGCTACCTGTTCGAGTCCGGAGATTATGTTCCGGAACTGATCAGATACTGTTTTTATTATTTCGGGAGTGAGTTCAGTGATGCACAGAGGGGTGTGGATTCCAAGTATCGGGACATTAAAATGCCTCGCATAGAAAGCAAACCAGTCGCCTACTTCCCTGCACTGGTTCGTATTGTAGACCAGCACATCGGGTTTGGGTACCGACTTGAACCCGCTTTTCTGAAGCGGGGTTTCGTTTTGCAGGAAGGCGCCTATGTCGCTGGTGAGGTAAGAGCAGATCTCGGGAGAATATCCGTGAGCGACGGCCGAGGGTATGTATTTATCGGCATTCTTTCCGGCGCCAAGCATAGCTCCGTGGTTCTCGGGGAAATACACTTCGAAGCCCATGGAATATAAGAGCTCGGCAGGCCCCACACTGGTGCACCATGCGACTTTTCTCAGTCCGGTTTCAGCCGCTTCCCTGAGCCGGGAAAAATAGCCATCCATGGTTTTTCGCAATTCGCCAGCCGATTGCAGTTTTACAAGCTCGCTTTTTTCCTGGATTATTGGTTCACTCATGTTTAACAGTTTTTCCATTCAGGTTTTCTCTTTTCGAGGAATGAATAAATTCCTTCATTGGCATCATGGGTTTCCATCATTTCCTTAACGTACATATCGGCGAAAGCCGGCAGGTGTTTCAGCATAAAAAAATCAAATGAGGCCCTGGCTGCCCGGGTTGCAAACCTCAGTGCAGAAGCGCTTTTCGGAAGAATATTCTTCTGAATCCATGCATCCACCGCGACATCGAGGCTAGCCCTGTCGTCGAAGACATCATTGACCAGTCCGATATTTTTAGCTTCATCTGCTGTAATGACTCTTCCAGTGATCAGCAGTTCTTCAGCCTTTACATTACCAACCTTCAGCGGCAGAATCACTGAAGCCGGCGGTGCAAACACTCCCAGTATAACTTCAGGCTGCCCGATCCTGGCAGTTTTATCCGCGAAGATGAAGTTGCAGGCCAGGGGCAATTCAAATCCGCCGCCAAGACAATTCCCTGATAATTTGGCAAGGGTAGGAATATGCAATCCGATAAGTAAAAAAAACATTTTATGAAAACTATCCAGCATTTCCGCAGCCTTATCTTTGGTATGTTCTGCCACACTGGCACCATATGAAAAATTATTTCCGGCACCTTCGAAAGTGATCAGCTTGACATCCTTTTTATCTTTCAACGATGTAAGGAAATCATTGATCTCGCTCATCATGATGCTATCGAGGATATTGGCTTTGCCATCATCAAGGATCACCTTTGCTACAGCGCTATCGTACAAGTATTCAACTTTGATCTTTTGCATGTTTTCTGTGGTTATTTCTGTTCCTGGAACTGTGGGGAGATGGCTTTAATGAGGTCATCATTCCATTCATGGCCCTGGGCAAGCATCTGCCTGAGTTTGATAAAATCAGCTTCCCGCTTATCTTTGGGACCGTCGTTGAAAGCGCGGAAACCGGCTTTGCCTTCGGTCATCATGTTCAGTGCCAGCCAGTCACGGTTGCTTTCCTTGTTCTTATCCCAATGCTCGAGTTTATGTTTTCTGAGGGAATTGAGGGTTTTACTAAGGCAGTTGGGCATAAGGTACATCAGCCTGGTACAAAATTTCTCAACGGCCATATCCAGCATCGCGAGATCCATCACGCCTGTTTTCACCAGTTCTTTTGCTTTGGCGAGTTCCTCTCCTGTTTTGGATTTTCCATAGATGATCTGCCCCTTGCTGTTCACCCAATGATCGGTATAAACAAGCGGATTGGGAATAAATTCACCATTGACTTTCAGGGCCGGGACCACTTCGGTCAGCAATCCGCCTTTCAGGGCTTCGTAGGCTGACCACGGATCACAAACTGTACAGGAGAACATGGCACTTTCAATTCCGACAAAAAGCGGAAGGAAGTCGGTGGATCCCCCGTCGGGTGCGCTTCCGTGCTTAGGACCGGCCTGCCCGAATCTCGCAAAATCCTGGGCAATTGAAAAATCACAGGCCATACCAATCTCCTGTCCGCCCCCTATCCTCATCCCGTTGACCCGGCAAACAACCGGCTTGTCGTTCATCAGAATAGCAGAAACCATATCGTTGAACAAACGCATGTATTGCTTGTATTCCTGGGGGTTTCCGGCATAATATTCGGCATACTCCCTGGTGTTGCCACCAGTACAGAAAGCCTTGTCGCCTACCGCAGTAAAGACTATGGCAACCACGCTGCGATCGTTCGAGGCTTCACGCATCGCAAGGATCACCTCCTTGACCGCTTCGGTTGTATACGAGTTGAACTGCTGGGGGTTGTTGAGAATGATCCAGGCATTAAACAACCCTTCTACGGGCTTACCGCCATGGTCGAGACAGGGACGTTTTTCGAACAGTATCGACTTGTAACTGACTTCCGTAAGATTGTGACTTGCTAACATAGTATTGTTTTTTATGAATGAAACTGTTTAATCAAACTCCGGGACCAGTACCGATCTCTTTGAATACATATGGTTCAGGGTATTCCGGAACACTTCGTTGATCTTTGACAGGGGAAAAGTTTCAATAAAATCATCGATCTTCAACTTGCCAGTACCGATAAGATCTACGACTTCGGGATAAAGTTGCGGTTTACAGCCCCAGGTCCCTATCAGTTTTGCATCAAACGCCATCAGGTTACTCAGGCGAACTTCAGTCCGGTCGAGAGTAAACCCCACGATTGACAGGGTTGAGGTGAAGGTGATCAGATTAAATCCCAGTTCCTGTCCGGGTTTGGTACCCGACATCTCGAAAATCTTCCATCCGTACCGTGAAACTCCGAGTCCTTTCGCTATTTCCCTTACGTTTTCCTTGATCGCTTTTATATCCAGGCCTTTTATGTTCAGTACTGCGTCAATTCCATGCTTCTTCGCTGTTTCAAGCTTATTATCATCGATATCGAGAGCTAAAACCTTGGCGCCGAATATACGTACAATCAGCGCAGCATAAATGCCCACACCTCCAACTCCGATCACGATAGCAAAATCACCTGCTTCGAGTTCCGACTTTTTAATAACCTGGTAAGGAGTTGAAATGGCATCGGCTATGACTGATAATTTTTCAAGGGAATATTTTGACAACAGGGAATCCGGCACTTCGCAAAGAAATCTCGACGGAACAAGGATATGAGAGGCAAACCCTCCGTTGAAATCATTCCCCGGCATAAGTTGTTTCTGGCACATATTACTTCTGCCTTTACGGCACAATTCACATTCCCCGCATGGCAAAACAGCCGGAATGATCACATTTTTTCCAAGCCATTGAGCAGGACCTGCAACAACGGTTCCGCTGATTTCGTGCCCCAGTGTAAGAGGAAGTTCTTTCTTTGTTTTCACTCCGTGATGCCAGAAGCTGAGGTCGGTATGGCAAACACCGCAACCTGCTATTTTCACAAGGGCTTCATGTTCGGCAGGGACAGGCAATGGGCTTTCGGTAAGCTGAAAATCAGCATCGGGAGCGGTCATTTGAAAGGAGAACAATATTTTTTTCATCACGGTTAACTTTTATAATATTCGATGTACGATGTACGATGTACGATGTACGATGTACGATGTACGATGTACGATTTACTTACATTTCCCGACGCCGTTTTTGCAGGAGATAGCATTGACGAGGTTGGTAAGAACAAGGTTTATTGGTGTTTTTATATAATGTTTTCTTCCGTATTCAACGATTTTCCCGTTCATGAAGTCGATCTCGGTCTCCCGGTTATTTATAAGGTCAACGGCAAGGGATGGCATATGATTCCCTGCATTGCTGAGGTAACGTATCGCCAGTTTGATAAAATTGTCGGGGAGCTTTATTTCTTCGGCATTAGCAACCTGTACTGCTTCATACAGTATCTGTTCGATAATTTCCAGGGTATCGCCATTGTTCATGGCTTCTTTCATGGTAAGACGGGAAATGGCGCAGAGCGGACTGAGAGCCGCGTTAAGAATAGTCTTTTCCCATATCTTGTCGATAATGGTGAATGAATTTGCCTGTTCGGTTTTCATACCCACACTTGATAATGTTGCAGCAACCCATTTTGCCAACTCCTCCTGTGAATCATCCATTGAACCAATGTAATTAGGAGGATTAAAAAAGCTTATCGCCGTTACATTCGGCGCCTGAAGGTTCCCGGCAAAATTGATCACCATCCTGAGGATTGATGAGTTCGGAAAATGAGCGAGATATTTTTTTCTGACATCAATCCCGTTTTGAGCGCTCAGCAGGAACACATCTTTCTTGAGATTATGTTTAATGACCTGGACAATATGATCGACATGATAATCTTTTACAGCGGAGATGAGAATGTCAAAATCATGTTCAAGCATCTCCTCCAGTGAATAGTAAACATGTTTGAAAAAAGATTTTTTCTCAAGACGGTTAACTAATTCGATCCCTTCCTGCATGATCAGGCTGAGCTTGCCCCTGTCAAGGTCAGTAATAGCAACTTCACATCCTGCATGCTTGAAATGCACGGCTAAGGTATGGCCTATGGGCCCTAATCCGATAATCCCGATCTTATAATTCTTGTTTTCCATGATTTGATTATATGTTATAAGTCAATTTGTTTCAGATAATAATCCTTGCATCCACAACGCATATATCGTCGCCCGTTGCAAACAAAGGATTAAGGTCAAGCTCTTTAATTATTGGAAAATCGTTGCAAAGCATAGATATCCGTTGAATTATCTCAACAGTTTTTGCCTTATTGATTCCTTTTTGCCCTCTGAAACCGTTGATCAGGGCTGCAGCTTTAATTGAGCTGATCATTTCGCTGGCTTCGGTATCACTTAGCGGGCTGATGGCAAAGGCAACATCTTTCAGGACTTCGACAAAGATCCCACCAAGGCCGAACATGATGATAGGCCCGGTGCCCGGAGAAGCTTTCGCACCAATAATAAGTTCCCTGCCCGGGACAAGACATTTCTGGACCAGAAACCTCATTCCGCCACCCAGAGTACTTTTCATTTTCTCAACTGCAGCATTTGCTTCAGCAGTAGTCATAATGTTAACAGCAACACCTCCTACATCACTTTTATGAATGATCTGTTCAGAGTCGGCTTTTATTACGACCGGAAAGCCAATCTGACCTGCCACATAGACTACCTCTTTCACATCTGATGCAACTTTCCACGGAGCAACAGGTATTTTATAGGCATCAAGAATTGAGTACACATCATGAGCCGAAAGCACTTCCCTGTTCTGATGATGGGCATCGGTGAGTATCATCCTGACTCTCTCCTTTTCGACATCAGCAAATAGTTTTATTTTACCTTTTTCTGATGACAGGATAGAATTATAACGAACCAGTGAATACAAGGCCCTTGCAGCAGTTTCGGCAAAATCGAAGCAGGGGACCTCCCCTTCTTTCAGAATCGCTGAAGTAGCGCCCCATTTCTGTTTATCGGTCATATAATTACATACTATGGGCTTATTTCCTGAGCGGGCCGCTGCCGTGATCTCCCGGGCAACGCTTTCGCAGTCGACAAAAGGAGGAGTGACGAAATTCAGGTAAATACTGTCATACTGTTCCTCATTCATCATTACTTCGAGTGCACTTCTGAAATGAAGCGGGCCGGCGGTGGCAACTACATCCAGAGGATTTCTGATAGATGCTGATTCAAGCATGGTCCCTTTCAGGGTTTCAATAGCATTGGCGGATAAGGGTGGAAGTGTAAGTCCGCAGCTCACCAGCTCATCGATGGCGATGACCGAAGGCCCGCCTGTATTTGTGATGATGCCAACCCTGTTACCTTTGGGGACCGGCTGTGATGATAAAGCCACAGCAGCATGACAAAGTTCTTGCTGGTTAGGGAAGGTCAGTATCCCCGCCTTTTTATAAATGAGATCCATCGAAATGCTGCCTGCCAATCCGCCAATATGCGACCTTGAAGCTTCAGCGCCTTTATCAGTCCTACCTGCAGTGATGGCAAGAACCGGCTTACGTGCTGTTACTTTTTTTACGACCTCAATAAACTCCAACGGATTTCCAAGGCTTTCGGCATACAGCACAATGGCCCTTGTTTCTTCATCTTTTCCGTAATAACTGATGAATTCGGTAATGGAAACATCCGACCCATTACCATTGGAAGCATACATCCGCTGTCCTACACCCATATCATGAAAGGCCTGCATCAGTACCGCTCCTACTCCTCCGCTCTGTGCTACCACAGAGATATGTCCGGGATGAGGGAAGGTAAACGTAAAATTGCAATAGGCGTTGATGGCCGGATCTGAATTAATGATCCCCTGGCAGTTCGGGCCAACGATGCGTATACCATATTTTGCGGCCCTTTTGAGAAAATCATCCTCCAGCGCCTGGCCTTCGGCACCCATCTCCTTAAACCCTGCCGTATTTATAATGATGGCTTTGATTCCCTTTTTACCGCAGTTCTCAACTTCATCAGGTACAAAATGCGGAGGGATTACGATATGTGCCAGGTCAACCTCACCGGGAACATCAAGAACCGAGGGATATGCTTTCAGCCCCCTGATTTCATCCACCTTAGGATTTATAGGATAAACCGGGCCTTTGAACCTGTAATGGATAAGGTTTTTGATGATCACATTACCGATTGAGAGTTCCTTGGCAGAAGCCCCGATAAGCGCTACGGCCCTGGGTTTGAATAATGCATCAAGCGCGTCGTTCATTGAAATGTTTTTGAAGTTCCAGTCCTGTTAATTTCTGGTCAGATTTAACTTATAATATCGGAAGCCTCCCCAGATGGCAGCTCCGATAGCGCCTGAATAGATGGAATCGGGATGCGCCTTGATTTCAAGATTCATCTTACTTTCTTCGATCAGTTCCTGCACCGCCTGGATCATGCCGGTATTCATGGCCATTCCGCCGGTAAGGACGACCGGGGAAGTAGCTTTGAGTGAAGACAGCAGTTTGACGATCTTATTGGCTATCGACAGATGGATTCCTTTGATGATATCGGGGGTGGATATTCCCCGTGACACCATATTGATCACATCGGTTTCGGCAAGTACTGAACATATCCCTGAAGGTGTTTCGGGCGTGACCGATTTAAGGGAGGTAGGTCCTACATCATCGATGGCCAGGCCCAGATAACGGGAAATGTTTTCAATAAACTGCCCTGAGCCGGAAGCGCATTGCCCGGTCATCTTATAGTCAAGCACCCTTCCCAGTTCATTTATTTTAATGGCCCTCACATACAGGGCGCCCATATCTACAACGGTCATTGAGCCCGGGCATAGGAAGACGCCGCCTTTGGCGTGGGTTGTCATGCTGTAAAAATGCCCGCGTTTCCGCATCAGCATTTCTCCTTCACCTGTAGAAGCGAGGTAAGCGATGTCCTTGTAATTGAGTGAATTTCTCTCAAGGATAAGATCGATCAGCTGATCGGCGACCATTTCAGGGTTTCTTTTCCTGATCCTTTCGCTGAGCTGATCAATAATGACCGGCTGGTCTGAATACTCCATCAGTACAGCTTTGATGTTACTGCTGCCCACGTCGACACCTATGGTATAAATTTCCTGTTTCTTCATTTTTTTCCCGAAACCGGGCCCGCTATTCAAATAATTCCTGTATGTTTCATGCACCCCTTCGGGCAAACATGGCGCCTCCGAGGGCTCCCATGAATATCGAATCGGTATGCACATTGATCGTAATATCCTTGCCGTAATTCTGCAGCACCAGGTCCGAAACATATTTCAGCACAGCCTGGTTGCGGGCGACACCACCGGTAAATGTAAACTCATTCCTGACCCCTCCCGAGCGTGCAAGCAGCGACATAGCCCGCATCACGATGGCCCTGTGCAAACCAGCCAGGATGTCCGATCGTTTCTGTCCCACGTTTAGCAGCTCCCTGATCTCTGCAGCAGCAAACACAGTACATGTAGAGCAGATATTCACTTCATTGGTGGCTTCCATGGCCAGGGGGCCCAGTTCATTCAACGAAATGCTGAACTCGTCGGCGATATACCCCAGATAACGCCCGCAACCTGCAGCGCAGCGGTCGTTCATGTAAAAACTCGTGACTAGTCCATGACTGTCGACCTGTATCGCCTTGGTATCCTGTCCGCCAATATCGAGCACGGTCCGTGTATTGGGAAAAACTGCATGGGCCCCAAATGCGTGACAAAGGATCTCCGAGCGTATTGATTTCTCAGGGAAAGGCAGAAGGGCACGGCCATAGCCGGTACCAACCATATTGGTTATGTGGATATCAAGGTTGGCCACAAAACTGATATGCTCTTTCAGTGAGTCGTAAATATGCTTATAATTACCTTTTAGGAGATTCAGCTCGCTATCGAAACCTACACCGGTCTCTTCAGGAGAGGAATCGTCCATCCCCGAATATTTATCATTCAGCAGTTCCATCGCCTGATATACCAGGTCTCTGAAATCGTATTCGGTGAGTTCATTTTCAACATGGCTTATGCTCTTGTCGTAAACAAGCATTGTAGGTTCAAAATAATCTTTAGGAAGCGCGTTTACATCTTTATTGTATTTTTCGCTTATAATATCCCTGAAGAACTGATTCTTCTGGCCCAGGTTCCCATTGAGGTATTCATTGAGGACGGCAGGGCCGATCTCTTTTACGATCTGGTCGACAAATCCGCTGATTTTGTCTTTCTTCTCTCCGCTGAAAGTGCTTTCTATAGTATCTCTGAATTGCACATTCAGGCGGTCGAGCCTGCGTTTGAACTGCAGATATTGAAAAATGGATTCAACATCCTTTATATATCGTTTGTATTCGGGTTTGCTTTCGATTTCATCTTCGAGCTTCATCTTAAGCAGCGAAAACCTTGCATTATAGATGGCTTCGAGCCTTGCGATCTCGGTGGCAACCGTATAATTTGCCCTTGTGTTGGTAATTCCCCGACCAATGATCCTGTCATTATCATCAATGATGATGGCTTTGGAGGTGGTTGATCCGAGATCTATTCCCAAAAAATATTTCTTCATTGATGAACTTATTTAATTAAACTATTCCTGCTCCGTTCACAGGAGAAACCAATTCTCATCAGCAGTATCAGGACTGGATATTCATCATCTTCCTCTGCTCCAGCATCTGGAAAAATGATTCAAGCCTGTTTTTGATATTCGAGTAAGAGAAATATCTTGGATCGACCAGGTCGGATTCGATGAATCCAATAGGTATTTCCAGCTTTCGTTCCAGTTTCTGCATAATCATCAATTGCCCTGCAGAGAATGAATTACAACTTTTAATTGAATTTACCAGGAAGCCGTCGGCGTGGTAGTCGGTGATACATTTGGAAAGAAGATCAACACGTTGCTGAAGATTGAGATTAGTGTAGCAGTTCATGCAGTATTCGGCCAGGCTTTCGAGGGGTTTATCAGGATTGACACGGAAACCCATATCGTACACTCCTCCTACTTTTGTATAGGAAGAGGCCACGATCACGGCGCCCATGTCATAAAAAAGTTTCCAGAATTCACGAAAATGGGTCCAGTTTGGGGGGCCTTCCACCACCAGACGGAAGCGTTCTTCTTCCATCACACCCTCAGGAGTGATCGGCCCCAGCTTGTTATCAATGCGTTCAAGTATCTCCTTATATAACTCGGCATAATAATCAACAGCCTGGGGTGTACCCCTGAAGCCGCTGTTGATGGGGCCTATATAATACACCCCGGCGAAATAGGCATCGATGGGAGAAGGCCTGTGTTTGGTAGTATCGAAGATCTTTACAATATAATCCTCTACTTTGGAAGAGTTCCGGAGGATGGATTTCAGTTTTTCTTCATCATACTTATTCCCAGAAACTTTTTCCATTTTCGGGATCACCTCTTCCTTCAGCTGTTTGACCATATAGGCGGTCATCTCGGGGGTGATCTTATGGGCCTCCTGGTAAGGAGTATGGAGCATAGCAACCGGGACGCCGGGATACAGTCGTTCGAGGGTTTCAAACCATTTCATGAACGTAAAGCAGCCGGTATAGCTAAGCAGCAACAGATCCGGCTTCGGGATCTTTTCGCCCGTGGGGCCTATATTCCCGCTCAGCATCATCCCCACATCACATTTCACATAGGTGCATACATCTTCGGAATGACCATGCTGTTCGGCATCGCGGATGTACCCACCCGATTTTTTTCGCATTCCCGATTGTAGGGCGTTGATCTCGGGATATACAGGCAGCATATCGAACGAAAGGATCAACTCGGAGATGTTACCCGGAACGAAGGTATAGACCACTTTCTTCCCTGTCTCCCCGGCCATGCTCAGTTCCTTAAACTGCCGGGTGATCATCTCTTTCTGGATGATCATGCTTCGTTCTTTCGCAACCTCTTTCGACATATGTTTTTTTCAGAAGAGTTTAAAACTATCGCTGAGCACCTCTCAGTCCCAGAGCTTTATCGAATCAGAAAATGTACCCACCTGTTCCTTGATGACCTTGAACTGACCCGTATTTTCGCTGTAGAGGAAGCTCGCAAAACGGATGCCTTTGTCATTACATTCTTTTTGAAGTATCGGATGGTCAAGTAAAGCAGGGTCGCAGAAACTCGGAGCGGCAAAGATCACGCCGTCGATCTTCCGTTGCCTGATCAGCTGAAGCAGCCTGGCTTCCTTGGGATTACCCACATCATAAACCGATGATGAGAACGTACTCATATCAAGGTAAGCCTGAGTAATTGCCCCTAAAGGATCTGATCCGGCAGTATCAATATCACCCTGTATCCATCGGGCTCCAAGCAGGAAATCATCTTCTACGATATAGCAGCCTGCCAGTTCAATCGTTTTGATCAGTCCGGCCGGCGGTTGTTCACAGAAAGCTCCGATCACCAGGACACGAATCTTGTCGAGAGGATCGCCGAATTCCTGTTGCATATGCCGTATGACTTCCTCAAGGATCTCATTATGTTCTTCCACGGGGATCACATATCCAGCGCGTACTATATGGTAAACATCAGCAGCTGTAAGTCGCCATGGGAATTCCTGGCGGATGTCATACAACTTGCAGATAAGCTGACGGTTTAAGTTGAATAGTCCTATGGAATGATTGAGCTTTTGGGCGGTCACTTCAACCCCGTTCAGTTTATAGACCTGATCGAGGACCGTCTGAAGCTCATGCCGGTAAAAGGTACCGCCAATGTGGGGCATAAAATTCTGTGGAAAATCGAGGTATTTGACAAATTTACCGATCTCCATCAGCTGGAACATCCCGGAAAGGTTCCTTATGACATCGCAGATGGAAGGAAAAATGAAGCCGTCGAAGCCTTCAAAATGCTTATCGAGAGCCAGCTCGATGATACTGCGGGGCATATGGCAGATATACGACTGGTAATAGGCATCGCCTTTGATGATCAGTTTTTTATCACCTCCGCCCAGGATTCCTATGGCCAGTCCGTTGGCAGCATGAATGATCTCACGGGGAAAATAAACCGGCATGTGACCGATGAGGACCCTGTTGCTACTCTGTGATTTCCATTCTTTTGCCCGGGAAAAAGAAAGGTCAAAGGCCAGTACTTCACATCGGGCAATTATTTCGTTCAGGGTGCTCAGTTTGCGTATGGTTTTTTGATGAATAAAATCAGGTTAAAAGGCTTTCCAAAAGTAGATATTATTATTTACAAATTCAAAAATGCACATAACTTAATTTTGAGTCTAGTCAAAAATTGATATGGTTATTTTCGTATTTAAAAAGTTTTATTAAATTTGCTCATATTGATTGTCAAATACTCCTTTTTATGGACAGAGCTGAAGCGCTTGAGATCCTGGCAAGGCAAGAGCACCGCCTCAGGAGATATTATAGCCCAAACGGCCTTGTATCGACCGGCGCAGACTGGCAGGCAACCTGCTGGCAGTTTTTCTGGAGGGACTAAATGACTGAACGTTCCACACTTCTCTCGCCCGGCTTTGTGTTGATCAATCTCCAGTTTGGGCTGATCACAACAATTACCGCACTTTTTTTTCTTTTTTCAGGCTATCTAAGCCAAATGGGGTTCAACCCTGCCACGGGAGGTCTCATTTTAAGCGCCGACTCACTTGCGGCATTTATCGTCCAGCCTCTGATCACTCCTCTTATTCATGCCGGCAATGCCCGCCGGTGGCTTCTGGGCGGTGCTATCCTGTTCTCACTGTCATTGTTCATGCTCGGCCAACTCTCGGCCATTCCCCTGCTGATCGCAGCCCGCCTGCTGCAGGGAGCCGGGTTCATCTGCGTACTTTCTTCCCTTATTACCATGCTCATTCCCTTTATACCTCCCGGAATGAGCGGCCGCGCCTTTGGCTATGTATCTCTTGTGCGCCTGGTCCCATATGCGGTCATTCCGATGGTTTCAGATTTTGTTGCATTTCAGCCATCATCTTTTTCCTTGCTTCTCGATGTGGCTGCCGTCGCAGCTCTTCTTCCTATCCTCATGCTGATGATGCGCCGGCAGAGTACCGGCGAACCCCACCCCGATCCGGGATCTTACCGCATGATTGCAAGCCTCAGATCACGCCCGGTGGTTTTGCTGCTCATCTCTTCCCTGCTTTTCTATTGCGGTTACTCCTCCATGTTCTTTTACTTTAAGCAGTATGGACTCTTTGCAGGAATCACCCGCGCCGGCCTCTTCTTTTCAATTGCCACCTTCGTGATGATCGGCATCCGTCTTTTCGGGAGCGGGCTGTTTGACCGGTATGACAAGGCAAAGCTCGGTGCCACCGGCCTGTTTGCCCTTGCAGTTTGCTACGGAGTAATGCCCTGGTGCCATTCCGCCGCCATATTTATCTGCCTTGCGGTTGTTACAGGCCTCGGCTGGGGAATTGCCATGCCCCTTCAGGCCGCCGCCATGTTCGATATTTCATTACCCCCGGCACGAGCATTAAACCAGAATCTTCTGCTGATCATGATGCAGGGAGGTTTTTTCCTGGGTCCTTTACTGGGCGGGCAGCTGATCGCCGGTTTCGGCTATACCGCCCTATTCGCATGCCTGGCAACCTCCTCCCTGGCCGCGGCAGTCATGATGAACTTAAGCAGACAAACCTCCTCCGGGCAACCACCTGATAATAATAAAGTGAGAAGTATCAGCCATTAAACAGATTGATTCAAAGTCTGCATCGGATCGCTTGCCCTTCTCCCTTATTTTTCATACTTTCGCAGATTCATTAAATCATGCTAGTATGAAGTTTGATATCATTGTAATAGGCAGCGGCCCGGGGGGTTATGTTGCCGCGATACGGGCAGCTCAGCTGGGATTGAAAGTTGCCGTTGTCGAGAAAGCAGAACTTGGAGGCATCTGCCTCAACTGGGGCTGCATTCCAACAAAAACATTATTAAAAAGCGCCAGCGTTTTCCAGTACATTCAGCATGCCTCTGAATACGGCATTTCAGCTTCTGAACCCCAAGCTGATTTCCCGGCTATGATCAAACGCAGCCGCGAAGTTGCCGACACAATGAGCAAAGGGATACAGTTCCTGTTCAAAAAAAATAAAATAGAGCATCTGAAGGGTAGCGGAAAAATCAAGCCCGGAAAGGTAGTGGATGTGACCGACGAAACCGGAAATACCGTGGAATATGCTGCCGATCATATCATTCTGGCTACCGGAGCGCGCTCAAAAGAATTGCCGAACCTCAAACAGGATGGCAAAAAAATCATCGGATACCGGGAAGCGATGACACTGCCTTTACAGCCGAAGACCATGGTGGTAGTGGGTTCGGGCGCCATAGGTTCCGAGTTTGCTTATTTCTACAATTCCATAGGAACCAAAGTTACACTCATCGAAGTCCTTCCCAATATTGTTCCTGTGGAAGATGAAGAAGTATCGAAAACGCTTGAGCGCTCTTTTAAGAAGGCTGGCATGAAAGTGATGACAGGAGTTTCCGTTGAATCAGTGGATACCGGCGGTGAAGGATGCAAAGTCACGGTAAAGACTAAAAAAGGCGACGAGATCATTGAATGCGACATTGTGTTATCCGCCGTAGGGGTTGCAACAAATATTGAAGGTATAGGCCTTGAAGAGACGGGCATAACTGTTGAGAGAGGGAAGGTTGTTGTGGATGATTTCTATTGCACCAGCGTAAAAGGGTACTATGCCATTGGAGATATTGTGAAAGGACCTGCCCTGGCTCATGTGGCTTCTCATGAAGGAATTATCTGTGTTGAAAAGATTGCGGGCAAGCAAGTCGAACCACTTGATTACGGCAATATTCCCGGTTGCACTTACACTCATCCCGAGATCGCTTCGGTAGGAATGACCGAAAAGGCTGCAAAAGATGCAGGATACGAGATACTGGTTGGAAAGTTTCCTTTCACCGCATCAGGCAAGGCAACGGCATCCGGCGCCCGCGAAGGGTTCATCAAGGTGATCTTCGATGCAAAATACGGGGAATGGCTGGGCGCTCATATGATAGGCGAGAACGTCACGGAACTTATTGCCGGAGTAGTCACGGCTCGTAAGCTGGAAACCACAGGCAGGGAAATAATCGAAGCCGTTCACCCCCATCCGACTATGAGCGAAGCCATCATGGAAGCGGTAGCGCAGGCTTATGGGGAATGTGTGCATTTATAAATGGTGAAATGGTGAAATGGTGAAATGGTGAAATAGCGAAATTTAATCAGTCATTCTGTCAATCAGTCAGTCAATATGGAAATAATCAAAACTCCTCTCGAAGGCCTGCTTATCATCAAGCCTGATGTATTTGAAGATGAAAGAGGATATTTTTTCGAATCTTTTAACCATGGCAAATTTCTGAATCTGGGGCTGGACCTGAAGTTTATGCAGGACAATGAATCCAAATCGAAAAAGGGAGTATTGCGAGGACTGCATTTCCAGGCTCCGCCTTTTGCTCAGGGCAAACTTGTGCGCGTGATGCGTGGCTCGGTGCTTGACGTGGCAGTGGACATCCGCAGAGACTCACCCACTTATGGCAAATGGGAATCGATAGTATTATCGGGGCAAAACAAATGGATGTACTGGATTCCTGCCGGATTTGCCCATGGTTTTGCAACACTTGAAGACGACACGATTTTCTTCTATAAATGCACCAACATTTACAACAAAGCATCCGAGGGTAGTATTTTGTGGAATGATCCGGATCTGAATATCAACTGGGGCCTTGAGGCTCCCGTGATTTCCGATAAAGACAAGATCTCCCCGAAGTTTAAAGAGTTTATAAGTCCTTTCTCACAATGAAACAAAGCCTTAAGTACACCCTCATCATCCTAACAATTATTGGCATTTCGTGTCTTTTGATGTTTGCCGTAATATACCAAAAGAATTCTGGCAGGGAGTATCGAGAGGTGGCCCAGAGATCGTACCGTATTTTTTCGCCTGAATGCCCTGTAAAGGCTGATTTCGCGGGTGAAAAAGTACCGCTTGAGCTCTTTTACGTGAAGGAAAGTCTCGACAGGGAGATCATGATCAATACGTTTATGCATGCTTCTACCATACTGATGTTCAAGAGGGCAAACCGCTGGTTTCCACTCATCGAGCCTATATTGAGAAAGAACAAGGTTCCTGATGATTTCAAGTTTCTGTCGTTGGCCGAAAGCAATTTTTCTAACGTGGTTTCTCCGGCCAAAGCAGAAGGATTCTGGCAGTTCATCAAACCCACTGCAACACATTACGCCCTTGAGGTTAATGAAGAAGTTGATGAGCGGTACAATGTGGCAAAGTCTACCGAAGCAGCCTGTAAATATTTTCTTGAATCGTATGCAAAATATGGTAACTGGACTCTGGTTGCGGCATCCTTCAACCGGGGGATGGAAGGCCTCAGCGACGCTCTTGAAAACCAGAAAGCCAGGACTTTTTATGACCTCTTTCTTAACGATGAAACATCACGTTATATATACAGGATAGTAGCCCTCAAGGAGATTTACAACCATCCGGTTAAATACGGACTCTACCTGTGGCCCAGTGATTTCTACCCGGTCATCCCTACATATAGTATTGATATTGATACTCCCATCCATGATATCCCTGCTTTTGCTTTGAAGAATAAAGTCAGTTACAAGGTTTTCCGGGATTTAAATCCATGGCTGAGAAAATATTCGCTCACGAACAAGCTTAAGAAGTCATATCAAATAGTGCTTCCCAAAGAAGGGTCATTGAATTCAGATTTCCTTCTAAAAAGCATGGTTCCTTCCGAGACCTATTTCCACGACACCCTGAAAATTAACGAGATACATTAAGCTTTCACCGGCATTTGGAAGACAAGCTCGAAATATCAGGTGCAAGGGTTCATAACCTCAGGAATATCGACCTAAGCATTCCCAGGAACAAACTTGTTGTCTTCACAGGATTAAGTGGCAGTGGCAAATCCTCTTTGGCCTTTGATACCATTTATGCTGAAGGCCAGAGAAGGTATATGGAAACCTTTTCGGCCTATGCAAGGCAGTTTATTGGCAGTCTTGAAAGGCCCGATGTGGATCGTATTACCGGTCTTAACCCGGTAATTTCCATCGAACAGAAATCTGCCAGCAAAAATCCCCGTTCAACGGTCGGCACAATCACCGAGATCTATGATTTCCTGCGTCTTCTGTACGCAAGGGTAGCCGACGCCTACTCTTATGTGACCGACGAGAAGATGGTAAGGTATTCTGAGCAGCAGATTGTTGATCTGATCCTTTCACAATATACCGGCAAGCAGGTGATGATTCTCTCGCCGGTTGTTAAAGGGCGTAAAGGCCATTACCGGGAGTTATTCGAACAGATACGTAAGCAGGGATTCCTTAGTGTAAGGATCGATGGTGATGTGCGCGAGATCGCTCACGGGCTTCAGCTCGACCGCTATAAGATCCATGATATAGAAATTGTGATTGACCAGATTCAGATTGGCTCTGAATCTGTAAAACGGCTCGCGGGATCAGTGAACACAGCTATGAAACAGGGCAAGGATTCTCTTACGGTTCTTGATCTCGGGATGGACCAGGCCCGGCATTTCAGCCGGATGCTGATGTGCCCTACAAGCGGGATATCCTATGAGGAGCCTGAACCCAACACGTTTTCATTTAACTCACCTTATGGTGCTTGTCCCCGATGCAACGGGCTAGGAACGATATCGGAGATCGACATCCGGAAAATCATGCCTGATACCGCCAAAAGCATTAAGAAAGGCGGGATAGTCCCTCTTGGTGAATACAAAAACACCTGGATTTTCAAGCAGATTGAGGCTATCGGTGAAAAATATGGTTTCGATCTGAATTCTCCTATCATTGATATCCCGGAACAGGCTATCAACACAATATTATACGGATCGGACGAGATTATCAGGGTGAAGAATGACTACCTGGGGATCACATCTTCCTATTCGCTTAATTTTGAGGGCATTGTGAGTTTTATAAATTCACAGACCTCTGAAACCGCTCCTGCCGGTATTATGAAATGGGTGAGCAGTTTTATGAATAAAATGCCATGCCCTGAATGCCTGGGCTCAAGGCTGAAGAAAGAATCGATGCAGTTCAGGATTGGCGCAAAGAACATTGCTGAACTTGCAGTGATGGATATGCTTAGCCTGGAAGCATGGATGAATCACATAGATGAACATCTGGATGATCGCAAAAAATTTATAGCATTTGAAATTGTAAGGGAGATACAGAACCGGATACGGTTTTTACTGGATGTAGGGATAGGGTATCTTACCCTGAACCGTCCGGCAAGGTCTCTATCGGGTGGTGAAAGTCAGCGAATTCGTCTTGCCACACAGATAGGATCACAGCTTGTTGGAGTGCTTTATATTTTAGATGAACCCAGCATCGGACTTCACCATCACGACAATATGAAACTCATCAGGGCTCTTCAAAGCCTGCGTGATACAGGAAACTCGGTTATCGTCGTGGAGCATGACAAAGAGACCATTCTCGCATCAGACTATGTGATCGACATAGGACCGGGAGCAGGGATTCACGGCGGAAGGATCGTTGACCTCGGCACACCCGCGGAGATAATGAGAAACGGACATCTTACAGGGCAGTATCTCAGCGGAAAGAAAAAGATCAATGTACCTGAAAAAAGGAGGAAAGGAAACGGGAAGAGGCTGGAACTGTTTGGAGCTCAGGGCAACAACCTAAAAAGGGTTGATCTTGAAATCCCTCTGGGCAAGTTTATCTGTATTACCGGCTTATCGGGTAGCGGAAAATCAAGCCTGATCAACGAAACCTTATATCCGATCCTCAGCAGGTATTTCTACAAATCAGACAAAAAACCTCTTGCATACGACCGTATTGAGGGGATTAAAAACATTGACAAGGTGATCGAGATCGACCAGAGCCCGATCGGCCGCACGCCACGTTCAAATCCAGCCACTTATACCAAGGTCTTTGATGAGATCCGAAAACTCTTTGCCACCCTGCCAGAGTCAAAAATCAGGGGATATCAGCCTGGAAGGTTTTCATTTAATGTTAAAGGCGGAAGGTGTGAGACCTGTAAAGGTGGAGGGTTGAAAGTCATTGAAATGAACTTTCTTCCCGATGTATATGTGCTGTGTGAGACCTGTCAGGGCCACAGATATAACCGGGAAACGCTCGACGTCCGATACAAAGGAAAGTCCATCAATGATGTGTTGAATATGACCATAGAACAGGCGGTCGATTTTTTCGAGAACATCCCGATGATATTGAACAAGATCAGCACTATGAACGAAGTCGGCCTGGGATATATTACACTCGGGCAACAGTCGACGACCCTATCGGGAGGTGAAGCCCAAAGAGTTAAACTTGCGTCTGAACTCAGCAAGAACGATACCGGCAATACTTTGTACATTCTTGATGAGCCCACTACCGGACTGCATTTTGAAGATGTGAAAGTGCTTCTAAGCGTTTTAAACAAACTGGTGGCTAAAGGGAATACCATACTCGTGATTGAGCATAATATGGAAGTGATCAAGGTAGCCGATTATATTGTTGATCTTGGTCCGGAAGGCGGGGAACGGGGAGGCACGATAGTTTGTAAGGGCACGCCCGAGGAGGTAGCGGGGAATGACAAGAGTTATACAGGGCTGCATTTGAGGAGGGAATTAAATGGTGAAATGGTGAAATAGCGAAATGGCGAAATCATGCGCAGATGGCAGATGACGGATTGCAGATATTTTATTAATTTCACCATTTCACCATTTCACCATTTCACCATTTCACCATTTCACCATTTCACCATTTCACCATTTCACCATTTTATAATATATGGAAAACAAAGAAATTGAACAATTAAGGGAATCGTTTCAGCAGAAGAGCTGGAGCGAAACTATCTCGGTCGATACCTGGGAAATATTCAAGGTTATGTCTGAAATGGTTGAAGGTTTCGACAAGTTAAGCAAGATAGGCCCCTGTGTTTCGATCTTCGGATCGGCCCGTACTCCGGAAAGCAATAAATACTATCACCTGGCCGAGGAGATCGCTTATCTTCTCACCAAGAACGGGTTTGGAGTTATTACGGGTGGTGGCCCCGGAATTATGGAGGCGGCAAATAAAGGCGCACATTTCGCGGGAGGCAAGTCGGTGGGGCTCAATATATCCCTGCCTTTCGAGCAAAAGCCAAATCCATTTATTGATCGGACCAGGCTTCTCAACTTCGACTATTTTTTTGTGCGCAAGACAATGTTCATGCGCTACTCCATGGGATTTATCGCCTTGCCCGGAGGGTTTGGCACCCTTGATGAACTTACGGAAGCGATCACCCTCATACAGACCCACAAGCTCGTGCGATTCCCGATTGTGCTGGTCTGCAAGGACTACTGGCAGGGCTTTACGGACTGGATCACAAAGAAAGTTTTACCGGAGAGTATGATCTCCGAAAATGACCTGGCTTTGTTCATCGTTGTTGACACTGCTGAAGAAGCTGTGAACTACATCACCGACTTCTACAAGACTTATGCGTTGAAACCTAATTTTTAATTGCTTACCTTTGCCTCAGTAATAGAATAATTAATGCCCAGAAAGAAAAAAAAAGAAGCTCAGGAGCTGCTGCTGGAAGCCATTTCGGAAGCACTGCTCGAGAAAAAAGCAAAAGATCCCCTAATCCTTGATTTTAAAGGAACGGGCCATTCGGTGTGCGATGCATTTGTTGTAGCCCACGGAAATTCCCGTACACAGTCTGAAGCTCTTGCCGATGAAGTAGTACAGCGGGTAAAAAAACAAACCGGATTAAATCCCTGGCATAAGGAGGGTTTTGAAAATGCGGAATGGATTTTGATAGACTACATTGACGTTGTGGTACATATTTTTCAGGAAGCACAGCGTAAGTTCTTCAATCTCGAGAAGTTGTGGGCCGATGCCCGGATAGTTAAGATTGATGAACAAGATATAACGCATAAATAATTACAGAAGGCATACGACATAATGGCAGAAAAAGATAATACACCAAAAGAAAGTTTTAAACCAAATTTCAATCCTATTAAAGGCAAGAAACCCAAATTCAGTTTTTATTGGATTTATGGGGTCCTGCTGCTAGGATTTCTGGGATTACAGGTTTTCAATTACAATAATCCTGTTAAACCTGTTGATTACACCAGGCTTGAAGAGATGTTACTAAGTCAGGATGTTGAGAAGATCGTTGTAGTTAACAAGGAAAAAGCCGAGATTTATATCAAGAAAGAAAAGATACAAAGCGACACTGCTTATAAACAGTTCAATAAAAAAGGTCTGAGTACGGCCTTTAACGGCGCCAACCCTCAGTTTTACTACGAGATCAACAGCGTTGATATTTTAGACAGGCTGCTTAAGGATTGCCGCGATACTATTGCCACGCGAATGAAGCGCGACAGTGTTTCCGTAATGAAGATTGCAGAATTCAAGAAACAGTTTCCCTATCCACCGGGGACTGAAACGCGCAAAGACATTTTTGGTGATATTCTGGGATACATCCTTCCCATCCTCATCCTTGTTGGCGCATGGTTTCTTATCATGCGGTTTATGAGCCGTGGTGGTGGCGGCGGCGGGGCCCAGATCTTTAACATTGGCAAGTCAAAGGCAACGTTGTTCGACAAAGACACTATGGTGAACATCAATTTTAATGATGTGGCTGGGCTTGAAGAAGCCAAGGTAGAGATCATGGAGATCGTTGATTTTTTAAAAAACCCTACAAAATACACACAGCTCGGAGGAAAAATTCCGAAGGGAGCATTGCTCGTGGGTCCTCCGGGGACAGGTAAGACCTTGCTTGCAAAAGCAGTTGCAGGCGAAGCCAAGGTGCCCTTTTTCAGTATTTCAGGTTCCGATTTCGTTGAAATGTTCGTTGGAGTCGGGGCTTCGAGGGTGCGTGACCTGTTCAGGCAGGCCAAGGAAAAAGCACCCTGTATTATCTTCATCGATGAGATCGACGCTATAGGGCGCGCCCGCGGAAAGAATGCCATCACCGGAGGTAATGACGAACGGGAGAATACACTGAATCAGCTGCTCACCGAGATGGATGGTTTTGCAACAAATACTGGAGTTATCATACTTGCAGCTACAAACCGTGCTGATATCCTGGACCGGGCGCTTATGCGTGCAGGACGTTTCGACCGTCAGATTTACATTGAGCTCCCCGACCTGGAGGAGCGTAAAGCGATATTCAAAGTGCATCTGAAGCCTCTGAAACTGGATCAGAACCTCGATGTTGATTTTCTGGCCCGCCAAACCCCCGGTTTCTCAGGTGCCGATATTGCCAATGTTTGCAATGAATCGGCTCTGATTGCTGCCCGGAAGAACAAAAATATAATAGAGAAGCAGGATTTTCTGGATGCAATTGACCGTATTGTGGGAGGGCTTGAGAAGAAGAACAAAATCATCAGTCAGCATGAGAAAAAAGTCATTGCCTTCCATGAATCCGGCCACGCCGCGGTTAGCTGGCTTCTTGAATATGCTCATCCCCTGGTTAAGGTTACTATAGTGCCTCGCGGAAAAGCCCTGGGGGCCGCATGGTACCTGCCTGAAGAAAGGCAGATCACAACGTATGAACAAATGTTCGACGAACTTGCTGCTGCACTGGCTGGCAGAGTCTCGGAACATATATTTTTCGGTAAAATATCGACCGGAGCCCTGAATGATTTAGAAAAGGTCACCAAACAGACGTATGCCATGGTGGTTTATTTCGGCCTGAATGAGGCAGTCGGTAATATCAGCTTTTATGATTCCAGCGGTCAGAATGAATACGCTTTTCAGAAACCCTATAGCGAGCATACTGCTGAGGTAATCGACTTTGAAGTCAAAAAAATAATTGATGCAGCTTATGCCAAAGCTAAGGAACTGATCACCGAAAACAAGGAAAAAGTTGCTACTCTGGCTAATCTGCTCTTAGAAAAAGAAGTCATTTTCAGAGAAGATCTGGAACTAGTTTTCGGAAAACGCCCCTTTGAGAGAGAAGAGGAGCGGTTTCTTCCAACAAAAAATCCTCTTCCGACTGCCCAGGCAACTGAAGACAAAACCTAAGTTATAAGCCGATGGAAGAATCCACTTCACGTGAGAAGGTACTTAAAAGGGTGAGAGATGCCCTGATAGAGAAGACAGAACCTCCCTTTCCTATTATTGACCAGGAATCACCGGTCTTCAGGGAAATGACCGAACCACTTGATGTGAATTTTGCCCAGGAACTGGTCAAAGTCTCAGGAAAATTTGTGTATTGTGATAGCGACGATGAATTCACCGCTTTGCTTAAACAGTTTATCCTGGAGAAAGACTGGTCGGTGCTTTTCTGCCTTGACCCTATATTACAGAGATTGCTGAGGGAAGCTGGGATACCTTTCGTGTCAAATCAGAAAGAATTTCTTGATTCAAAGATCGGGATTACACGCTGCGAGTATCTCATTGCAAGGCTTGGATCAGTAATGGTTTCATCGCATCTGAGCCCCGGCCGGAAGATCAACGTATACCCTGATGCCCATCTTATCCTGGGATATACATCGCAACTGGTGCCAGATCTGAAACATGCCCTGGCTGCCATCCGCAAAAAATACCTTCACAATTATCCTTCAATGATATCTTTGATTACCGGTCCCAGCCGCACAGCTGATATTGAAAAGACCCTTGTGCTTGGCGCTCACGGACCTCGTGAACTTTATGTTTTTTTAATCGACGACCAGAATGCCCAGACATCCTGAAGATAAAGACTTCGAGTGGGAAGTTATTTTCAGCACTACTTTGCTGTACAAAGCGGAAATCATCAAAGGTCTGCTTGAAGATGAAGGTATGCCATGCGTTATTGTAAACAAACAGGATTCTTCTTATCTCGCTTTCGGGGAGATTGAGTTGTTTGTGCCACGGGAAGATGTTCTGAAGGCAAAGCAAATTATGGAAAGGGCTGTTACTGATGAATAATTTTTGGATGCGTACGATTACAGGCCTCAGCATGGTTTTTTTGCTATTATTCTCGCTCTGGTTCAATCACTGGCTCTTTGCAGGTACTTTCCTGCTGATAACAATACTTGGCCTCTGGGAGTTCTACTCCCTGTTCGCAGCCACAAAGATTCAACCTCAGAAGATTTACGGAACGGTATGCGGATGCATCCTTTATCTTCTCTTGTTTCTTAGTAATCATAAAATATTCGATCTGCCTTCACACACATGGTACTATATGCCAGTTTTTGCAGCCCTGGTAATGTTTTTTCTGTCTGTAATCATCGAAATATACAGAAAAAAATCCCGGCCTTTCGAAAATATTGCAATCACAACTACCGGCCTGCTGTACGTTGCTTTGCCCCTCGCCCTTCTGAACCAGTTATATCTGCCCGATTCAGCTTACTTCTTTGGCTTTCCGGCCTACCTCCTGGGATATTTTATCATCACCTGGGTATATGATACAGGAGCATATCTATATGGAAAACCTTTCGGAAAACATAAATTTTTCGAGAGGATCTCACCGAAAAAAACATGGGAAGGCACTATTGCCGGAACAGTTGTGGCTGGTCTCACTGCTTTCTGCCTGAGTCTCCTTGTCCCGGGAATTCCTTTGACCGACTGGCTTATGCTTGCATTACTCGTAGTTATTTTCGGGACTTTTGGTGATCTGAGTGAATCACTTTTTAAACGAAGCCTGAACATTAAAGATTCAGGAAACATCCTTCCTGGCCATGGAGGAATACTTGATCGGTTTGATACCGTGTTTATCTCAGCTCCTTTTGTATTTTTGTATTTTGTTATAAGAAACATTTAAACGCGAATGACGATACACCGGGAAGGATACAAAACTATTACCATAGTATTTCTGTTTGTTGTTACAGTACTTCTCGGGTTCAATCATATTTTTCCCGATCAGACCTGGTTTCATTATTTCCTTTATACTCTCGGCTTATGGTTTTTTCTGATGATCGTCCGCTTTTTCCGATCTCCCGTTAGGGATACCAATACGGGAAGAAACCGCATCCTTGCACCGGCCGACGGAAAAATAGTCGTTATTGAGAGGACTCATGAACCGGAATATTTCAAGGATGAGCGAATACAGGTTTCTATTTTCATGTCGGCTACGAATGTTCACGTGAACTGGTTTCCTGTTGACGGGGAAATAAAATATTATTTCTATCATCCCGGTAAACATTTGGTTGCCTTCAATCCGAAGGCAAGCCTGGAAAATGAAAGGGCTACAACCGTTATTGAAACCTGGGGGAAGCAAAAAGTACTGATACGTCAGATAGCTGGTGCAATGGCACGCCGTATAAAATGTTATCCCAAGGTAGGCGAACCCGTGAATCAGGGCGAAGAGCTTGGCTTTATTAAATTTGGTTCAAGAGTCGATCTGCTCCTGCCTGTTAATACCAAGATTGACGTAAAACTCGGACAAAAAGTAACAGGGACCCAAACTGTGATCGGCAGCTTTGACTAATCAACCGTTCAGTGCCCTTTCGAGGAAAACGTTCAGAGGTTGAATCAGCCTGAAGACCTTAATAACAAGTTTCGTAAAATCCTTATCATTCACCTGCTTGTCATCGGGCATATGCGAAACCGTATAATGCCGGTATTTCAGCAACTCAATATCAGGAAATTCTTTTGGGAAGTCTCGCGGAGGCAATTTCTGTTTATCCCATTCTGATAAGCCGTTGAAATATTTTGTTGCCTTACTGTTACCCAGGATAGCCTTGAATTCCTCTGCATTGTAAAAGATCTCCTGTCTTATTTTTTTAAGCTGATCTGGTTCAGGCATATATACACCCCCTGCTAACATTGATTCTCCCGGCTGAATATGCAGGTAATAACCCGGACCCGGACTCTTGCGACCTCCCCGGGAGATCCATGCACCCATATTGGTTTTATAGGGTGACTTATCCTTAGAAAACCTCACATCCCTGAAAATCCGGAACATACATTCCTTCGCGCTCACAAATTTAACTGCAGGATCGAACACTGCTATTTGCGGAATCAGACTGTCGACAAAGGCTTCCATCCCGGCTTTAGCATCGTCGTATAGTTTCTTGTTTGCATGAAACCATTCGCGGGAGTTGTTTTCTTTTAACTCATTTAAAAAATCGAGGATAATGTGGTTCATGGCATATGGTTTAAGAGTACACCTTCATTTTCAGCAACTTCATTAATATTCAGACAGGAAAATTAATCAATTTTCATGGTACACGATAATTTTTTCAACATTTTTTGGTCCGGGATGTATTACTTTTTGGATGATGGCGGATTAAGGAGAAAGGAAAGGGAGGAAAAACGTGAGGAAATTCGCAAAGAAGTTCGTGAGGAAGTTCGTAAAGAAGTTCGAGAGGAAGTTCGTGAGGAAGTTCGTGAGTAAAGGGCCTGGCTTTCTGTTATTAATCTTTTCGCTGAACATGCATGCGGCAGGAGAATGGAGACCGGTCGGAGGCCGTGCAAGCGGAATGTCGGGGATCTCGGTTGCATTGACCGACAACTGGTCGGCCATAAGCAACCAGGGCTCAAATGCATGGAATGAAGGAATCCTCTGCGGAATCTTTTATGAAAACCGTTTTATGGTCAAGGAACTGTCTGCCAAAGCATTTGTATTCTCAGCCACTATCAGTCCCGGTACATTTTCATTTACCTGTACTCATTTTGGAACAAGCATCTACAGTGAACTAAAAACCGGGCTGGGGTATGCAAGAAAATTCGGAAAGCATTTTTCGGCAGGGGTGCAGCTGAATTATTACCGTTTCCATGTTTCGGATAATAATGGTTCCAGCAACATTCTCAACTGCGAGGCAGGTTTGTTGTTCAAACCGGGAAAACATGTTGCAATTGGATTTCATTGTATAAATCCGGTGCCGGTTAAACTATCCCGGGTCTCAGGGGAATCCCTGCCAACTCTCTTTCAGCTTGGGCTTTCCTATAATTTTACCGATGAGCTTCTGGTTTCAGCTGAGGTAGAAAAAGATCCTGTAAGCAAAACCTGTGCGAGAGTAGGTGCCGAGTACCTGTTTGCCAGAATTCTCTCAGCCAGGGCCGGCATGGCAACCAGCCCTTTCAGGCTTAGCATTGGTGCTGGTATTGTGATCAATCGTTTTTCTGTTGATTTTGCCTCGGAATACAATCAGACGCTGGGATTCAGTCCGGCCATCTCAATCCAGTACCAAATCAGAAAATAACCCGTCTTCATCCGCAGAAAATGAAAAAAAGTATATTTAAAATACTCAATAGCTTACTTTGGCTACAGTTCTTTATTGGGGGCATAGCGTATGCACAGACGGAACCTTTACAGTGGACTGGTGATGGGCTGGATGACCTTAACTGGAAGGCAGAAAACGAGACTTCCAGCAGGATCATTACGGAAGATCAGGATGAGCTCAGGACACACCCCCTTAATCTGAATCTGGCATCGGAAGAAGATCTTTTAAAAATACCTGTACTCAATGGATTTCAGCGTGGCAAACTCCTTGCCTATCTGAAGGATTATGGCGAGCTGCTTTCTATTTATGAATTGCTTGCTGTTCAAGGCTTTGACTCTTGTCTGATCGAGAAAATTGCACCTTTTATAAGGTTTCTCCCCGTTTCACGTTTAGCCCCACTCACATTAAAAAACATATTCAGGTATGGAAAAAGCGAAGTATTGGTTCAGGCAGGCACTATTTTTCCCCGATCGAAGGGGTATAGCGTTCCCGGCAAGAGTAATGAAGGGGACATTATTAACTCTTACCCCGGCAGTCCGTTTGGGATGAGTTTCCGTTACACGTTTTCGTATTCTGACCGCCTGGCTATCGGGTTTTCTGCGGATAAGGATGCGGGTGAGCAATTTTTCGCCGGTGCACAGAAATATGGCATGGATTATTATTCGGGATATCTCAGTGTATCTGCCGGTAAGATACTTAAACGCCTGGTCATAGGAAATTTTCGTGCAGGCTGGGGGCTTGGTTTGACGTTCAATACAGGAAGTTCACTTGGAATCTATCCCGGTTTTAATCAGGAATTCTCAGGAAGCAGCGGCATCCATCCTACCCAATCGGTTTCGGAAAGCAACATCCTTCGCGGAATAGCGGTAAGTTTAGGGGCCGGGCACTTTACATTAAGCGGGATCTGTTCATCCCGTAAACGCGACGCCACCGTAACTGAAAAAGATCCTGAGAATGGAAATGCGACAGTGTTCAGCTCTTTTATAGAAACAGGGTATCACCGCACCGTTACCGAGATCAATAAGAAAGGGAAAGTCAGGGAGTTTATCTTCGGTGGTAACCTGAATTTCAGAGGTAATTTTTTCAGCCTGGGTGTTACTGCTTATTCCGTTTCACTCAGCGCCCGGTTTCAGCCGCGGACTGAACTTTACAACTATTTTACCTTCATGGGCAGGAATAATTTTGTGACAGGTGCTGACTTCAATTGTTTTTACCGTTTCTTCAGGCTATCGGGAGAAGTTAGCCGGAGTGCGAACGGCAGCATAGCGTGGATTGCAGGTCTGAACCTGAACCCTGATCCGAGGTTCAGTGCAGTAATTCTGTACCGCTGCTATCCCCCCGATTTCCAGAACCTATATTCAAATTGTTTCAGTCAGAGTAGCTATTGTTCAAATGAGAAAGCCTGGTTCCTAAGCCTTTCGGCAAGCCTGCCATGGCGGTTTAACCTTAGTTTGTTTGCTGATTTCTGCAGCTTTCCATGGGTCAGATTCAATATTGGTATGCCATCGACAAGTAACGATCTTGGTGCCTTGCTTACCTGGCCGCTGAATAAAAATCTGAATCTGATCTGGCGTTATATGTATTCCTCGGCAAACGCCAATAACATCCAAGCTGATGAAATAATCCACGGAACCGGTGATGGAAGCTCGGAAGATTTGCGTTTTCAGCTGAACTGGACCGTATCCCAGGCTGTCACCCTCCAGAGCCGTATCGAAATAAAAAAAACGAAACAAAATCTTCAGTCTGTAAGCTCGGGATGGCTGCTTTTCCAGGACATAAGCCTGAAGCCCCTGAGCTTTCCTCTGAAGATTGTGTTCAGGTATTCAGTTTTCGACTGCCCATTCTATAGTGCAAGGATATGGGCTTATGAACCTGATGTGCTTTACGGATATTCCATGCCGGCCTATTACGGACAAGGGATAAGGACTTGTTTGTTTATACGTTATGCTCCCGGCCGGCGCTGGGTTTTCAGCATCAAAGCGGGGCTTACAAGGTATAATGATAAAGACGTTATTGGGAGTGGGCTGGACCTGATTGATGCGAACTGGAGGCTTGATCTCACAGCTCAGCTACGGGTCAGGATATAACCATCGCCCTGCAAAAACGCGGAGCGATGGTTTACTTATTTATTTCTTCGGAAGTGTCCCCTGCTGACGCTGATGCATCTTCTGAAAACCTTCCATGCCATGAATGCCCATGGAACGTGAAATCTTCGAAACATTAGCCATATCGATAACACCGGTAAGACTAATAACAACTATCTCTTTCCTGCCTTTCATCAGCATGACCATTTCGCTGATCGTGCCGTTGGGATCGAGTTTTGTCATGAACTTGTAATTATCACGGCCTTCGGTAACGGCCATAAGTTCCTTGTATGTGGCAGGCGGAAAAAGTCCGGCCCATTCGTTGTAAATAGAAACAGCCTTGCTGTAATCGGTTGTATCAATATCATAAGTAAGGACCTTTAAACCTGTCAGCTGATCTATAATCCCTTTCATTTCCCTGGACGATGAGTCCTTTTGATTACCCATCATCGCCATGAATTGGGTGAACATTTCCTTTGACAGGTTTACAGTCGTAAACCTGTCCTGGCCTGAATATTTACTAAAAACCTTATCCAGCGGACTTTGTGCATTTAGCAATAATGGTACTGCCAGAAATGCCGTGATAACTAAACTGATGATTCTTGTTTTCATTTTTCTATTTGTTTATGGAAGGAGTTTGCATCCATTCCGGGTTTATAAACTGGGTTTGATATATATTAAATTTATTGAACTTGTGCACCTGCCCTATTGCATTATCGAGTGTTGTGAAGTGTTGAACAGCATCAAGCCCGGTGTTAAGGCCAACCGAAACCATCAGCAGAGCCTGTCTGGTTTCAAGAAAAGCCAGTTCTGTAGAAGTTCTTACAGCCTCATCGTGATGCCGTTTAAGGGTTTCGTTTTTTATTGCGAAGATCAGACCGAGCATGATAAGAAGACCGGCAGCAATACCACTCAGGTAGTACAAGCGTTTTTTACCCGGATGTGATTTCACAACAGATGAAGTCTCTCTTTTGTATTGCTCTAATTTTCGTATCAGTATCTCATCCTGGTTTTCTTCACTAAGGGTTTCACTGGCTTCCATAGTAAAAAACCGGAACAGTGGCTGATGAAGTTTGAGCGGTGTAGGCACATCCCCGCCTGAGAAAAATTCCTTTAGTAGCTTTTCTTCAGCCAGGCTTGTTTCCCCCTCGTAATACCTCTGAAGAATTCCTTCAATTTCTTTGGTATTCATAGCTTCTATTTGTTATGAGTATTTCACGGATATGTTTCCTGGCCCTTGAAAGAGCCACACGTACAGCATTTTCCTGCATACCCAGTATCTCGGCGATCTCATCAAACCCATATCCCTCAATATCACGCAGGTGAATAATCATTCGAGGTTGTTCCGGGAGGCTGCTCATTGCTTCTTTTACCCCTGCAACAATGTCGGAATAATCGGGCCGGATCTCTTCTGCTATTGCTTCAATGAACTGTCGCTGGTCATTCCAGCTTTCCACCGGGAACTTCCTTGCCTTCAGCTTGTCGAGACAAAGATTTTTTGTTGTGACCATGGCCAGGGCTTCGAGGCTACGGTATTCATCAAGTTTCTCACGCTGCTTCCACATTCTTATGAACACTTCCTGCACGATGTCCTCAGCTTCTTCAGTCTGCTCAAGCATCCGCTTTGCAAAACGAAATATTTTGTCCTTTAAAGGGTATATTTTTATGTTAAAGTCCTGAAGATTCATCTGAAGTTTAGACGACGATTGTATAAAATTATTACATTAATCTGCAATTTTTCAGTAAAATGCATGCCGGTACAATGATAGCTGGAATATTTTTCTACATTTGCATAAACCGACCGGAATAATTTAGTATTCACCAAACAATCAGAATTATGTTTAAAGGACATCCAAAAGGACTATTTGTGGCTTTTTTTGCCAACATGGGCGAGCGTTTCGGCTATTACACCATGCTTGCAATCTTTCTCCTGTATCTTCAATCGAAGTTTGGATGGACCACCTCTGAGGCAGGGCGTGTTTACGGCTTTTTCCTTTTCGGGGTTTATTTTCTTCCGCTTCTGGGAGGGTTTATTTCGGATAACATCCTGGGATACGGTAAAACAATACTTTTGGGTATTATTGTGATGTTTGCGGGATACGTTTTGCTGGCTTTACCCGGAACAGGTGAATATTTTATTTATTTCGCATTGGGTGTCATTGCCCTTGGGACAGGTTTCTTCAAAGGAAACCTGCAGGCCCTGGTTGGGAATCTGTATGATGAGGCAAAATTCAGCCACCTCAGGGATTCGGCCTTCAATCTGTTTTACATGGGGATCAACATAGGCGCTTTCTTCGCCCCCAGCGCAGCAGGTGGAATGAGAAACTGGATTCTTGCGCGTTCGGGCTTCACGTATGATTCAGCCATCCCCAGCCTCGCCCATAAATATTTAAATCACACCCTTGAAAACACAACCCAGCTCGAGCAGCTTGCACATGCACAGCAAGGTGCGCTCTTTACCAACCTTTCTGATTTTTGCAACCAATACATCGCCAGCATCAGCCAGGCATACAATGCCGGTTTCGCGGTTGCTGCAGTTAGCATGATCGCCTCATTGATCATCTTCGTGGGCTTCAGAAAATATTACAAAACTGCCGATGTGACTCATAAACAACAAAAAGCTGCAAAATCGCCTAACCTGGTTGAACTTACTGCCAGCCAGACGAAAGACCGCCTGGTAGCGCTTGGACTGGTTTTCTTTGTCGTCGGATTTTTCTGGATGGCTTTCCACCAGAATGGCTTTACTCTGACCATTTTTGCAAGGGATTATACCGTATCGTCTGTATCTCAGGGTTCCGCGATCATTTTCAACCTGGCCACTTTCCTGCCATTGCTGATTGCGATCCTGGGGGTTGTCCTGCTGTTTGGAAAAGGCAACGCGGGCAAGACCCGGATCATTGGTGGTGTGATCGCTCTGGCATCAATACTTGTTGCCTGGTTCACGATCCATCATCTTCAGCCTGAAGGAAATAAAATTTCACCTGAGATCTTTCAGCAGTTCAACCCGATCTTCATTGTATTTCTCACACCTATTGTTATCGGGTTCTTTTCATATCTCAATAAAAAAGGGAAGGAGCCATCCTCACCAAAAAAGATCGGGATAGGGATGTTGATTACAGCCGTTGGATTCCTCATCATGGTACTTGCTTCCCAGGGATTGATGAGCCCGGCAGAACTGGCTGTAAAAGGAGGAGTTTCCGACACTCTGCTTTCGCCCTACTGGCTCATAGGCACTTATTTTACACTGACTATAGCTGAATTGTTTCTCAGCCCGATAGGGATCTCATTTGTTTCGAAAGTAGCCCCTCCCCAGTTCAAAGGGCTGGCCCAGGGGGGCTGGTTTTTCGCAACCGCAATAGGGAACCTGATGGCTGGCTTTATAGGGCCTTTCTGGGATAAATGGCAGCTATGGCAATTCTTTATGCTACTTGTTTGTTTGACTATTTTATCTGCCATATTTATTTTCTCAATCCTGAAACGGCTGGAACGCGCAACAACCAGCTAAAACATCTTGGACTCAATACCACATAAGTGGGGGCCCCACAGGTATAATTCCTATACCTGGAAAATGAAGACTCTTTTCGGAGAAAGACTTCAGAAGCTCGCCATTGATGCCGGATTTACCTGTCCGAACCGAGACGGGACGAAAGGGATTGGAGGATGTACTTATTGTGTTAACGAGGCATTCAATCCATCGTACTGTGCAACTACCTCTTCGATTTCTGAGCAGATCCGGCTGGGAATAGAGTTTCATTCAGTGCGATACAGACGCGCAGACAAATTCCTTGCTTACTTCCAGCCTTTTTCCAACACGTATGCACCCTTGCATATTCTGAAAGAACGTTATGAAGAAGCCCTCTCCTATCCCGGCGTCGTTGGCCTTGTATTAGGCACCCGCCCGGATTGCATTGACGATGACATCCTCAGTTACTTATCCTCACTGACAAGGAAATATTTCATTCAGGTTGAATACGGGATCGAGTCCATCTACAATGAGACATTGAAGCGCATCAACCGATGCCATACCGTTGAACAAGGCGTGGATGCCATCGGCAGGACCAATGCCATGGGGATAAGTACAGGGGCTCATTTTATTTTCGGCCTTCCCGGCGAAACTCCTGAAATGATGTATAAGTATGCAGGGTTCATTTCAGCCCTGCCGCTCGACAGCGTGAAATTCCATCAGCTGCAGGTCATCAAGGAGACTGTGATGGAGAAAGAATTCATGGCTCAGCCAGGGGACTTCCATCCGTTCACCCTTGAATCCTACATTGATTTTATTATTAAATTCCTCGAGGACCTTAGCCCTGAGATCTCAATTGAACGCTTTGCAGGTGAGGTCCCGCCACGTTACATAGAAGATCATAACTGGGGATTGCTGAGGTATGATGAGGTGCTGCGGAGAATTGAGAAGGAGCTGGAAAAGAGGGAGACGTGGCAGGGAAGGGAAATGGTGAAATTATAATGAGCGAAGCAGTTCACATAAGCCGCATCAGGTGGAACACCGTAGCGGCGGTGTGAAGCTGCGAGCGATTTCACCATTTCACCATTTAATTAAACATCCCATCCAGATATAACCTCGTCTGTTCCTCCCTGGGATTCTCAAAGAATTGTGCGGCAGGTCCCTGTTCAATCACTTCTCCAAGGTACATAAATATTACATGGTCTGCTATTCGCCTGGCCTGCCGGAGGATATGAGTAACAACGACGATAGTGTAATTTGTCTTGATTTCCTGAAACTTCTCATCAATAAAACGGCTCGATACAGGATCAAGGGCAGATGTTGGTTCATCAGCAAGGATTATTTCGGGATTCACCGCCAGACCGCGTGCAAGGCAGAGTCTCTGTTGCTGGCCAATAGAAAGCTTGGAAGCAGGCTCCTTGAGTCTTTTTCTGACTTCCTCATAAAGGTTAGCCTGCCGAAGGTAATCCATAACCAGAAGTGAGATTTTCCGGTTTCCCTTTACTCCCCTCAATTTAAGGGCATATGCAATATTGTTGTAGATTGTCATTGGCAGGGGATATGGCCTTTGTGAAAGCAGCCCCATGGATTGTCTGAGTTTGTAAATATCGGCGTCGGGATCAAGGACATTCTTATCGTTTATGAGTATCTCACCGCTTACCTTAAGTTCGGGATAAAGGTCGGTGAGCCGGTTCATACATTTAAGAAGCGTGGTTTTACCACAGCCGGAAGGCCCCAGGATAACAGTTATTTTGTTTTTGGGGATCTCGCAATTGATATTTTTCAGAATCTGCGATTTTTCTGCAAATACATTCAGATTATTTATTTTAATGGCGGTCTCCATCATGCGAAGATCAGAAATTTATTTTTGTTTTATGATATCTTTTTCCAAGACCTCTAGAAAACAGGCTTACGATCAGTATTATAACTGTAAGGACCAGGGCCGATGCATAGGCTCGCTCCTGGACTTCAGGGACAGGAGATGAAAGCTGGAAGAATATTGACAGGGGCAAAGTCGCAACCGGTTCCATAAGCGAGTTCGGAAGGTTATCGGTATACCCGGCGGTGAAAAGCACGGATGCCGCATCGCCTATTGCACGGCCGAATGAAAGAAGCACAGCCGTGATAATTCCCGATACGGATTGCCTGGTAAATATTTTAAACGCCAGCTCCGATTTATTGCTGCCGAGAGAGTAAGTAGCCTCCATAAGCCCGGCAGGAACAGTGCGCAGTATCTCATCCATCGATCGTATCATAATCGGAAGGATAAACAGGGTTACGGTAATAATCCCGGCCAGAAGAGACGTCTGCAATCCGACCAGAACCATGAGTGTAAAACCAAAAGCTCCATAAACGATCGAAGGAATGCCCCATATAAGGTCAAGGATAAACCGAATCAGGTTTACGAGTTTCTTTTTACCATGAAGGAATACATTAATATAAAGAGCAACGGGGAGGCCGATAAGAAATGCCAGGATAGTGGCCCCGAATGCAAGTGTCATGGAGCCCACGATGGCATTAAGTATACCCCCTCCTTTCCCGTAATAATATCCGCCCGAAGGAATACTTGTGAGCATTTCCCAGGAAATTGCTTTCATCCCTTTTTCAAAAACACTATAGATAATCACACCCAAAATGAGCAGGATAAAGGCCGTCGACAAGTTCATCATCACACGGAAGAATGTTTCTTCAACTTTCAGTCTCCTCTTCATCCTAATACTTGTTATATCTCGAAATGAAAAAATGCATCAGAAGGTTGAAAAACAGAGAAACCACCAGTAGAAGGAGTGCCGCGAACATCAGCGCTGAATCATACTGCGGGATGGAAAGAACCTCGCCGTAATTGTTTGCAATAAGTGCAGGCAGGGTATAGCCTGGGTCAAATACGCTGGTTGGGACTTTCACAACATTCCCTACAACCATTAAAACGGCCATGGTTTCACCAAATGCCCTTGCCAGCCCGAAGCCCACGGCTGCAATAATACCCGGGAGGGCTTTTCGCAAAAGCACATGCTTCACCATCTGCCATTTAGTGGAACCAAGAGAGAGAGCAGCTTCCTTAAGCTCCATGGGAATGGTTTTAAAGATCTCTATCATGATGTTCAGGATAAAGGGGATGATCATGATACTTAATACAAATGCAGCTGCAAGTATACTGTAACCCATGGTTTTGATTCCAAGCCAGGGACCCAGGTAACGGGAGATGAACGGCACAATAACAAGAATACCCCAGACCCCGTAAACCACGCTCGGTATCCCGGCAAGAATATCAATTACAGGGTGCATTATCCTGAGAAAACGTTTCTTGGCATATTGAGTAACGTTAATGGCTGTGAGGAGGCATATTGGCGTGGAAATAAGGATAGCCAGCAGAGTGACCCAGATAGATCCTATTATAAAAGGGTAAAAGCCAAACTCTCCCCTGGAAGGATGCCAGGAGTGGGAGAAGATCAGCTGGCCCAGGCCGAAATCTCTGAGTAAAAGAAATGATTTGAAATATAATACGCTGAAAAGAAGAAAGGGAAGAAAAGCAACCAGCGAGAGACTAATCAGCATCCAGCTGTAGTTTACAACATGTCTTTGTTGGCGGTTGAGTATATACATCTTACTGCAGCTTCGTAAGTTCTTTGCTGATGTCTTCTTGTTTCAGAGCTACATATCCGGCTTCACCAACATATTTTTGTCCATCGGTAAGTATCCACTGCAGAAAGGTGCTCACAAGCTTACTAACCGGTTTACCTGCAGAGACAAAGTACAACTTCCTGGCAGGCGGGGAAGGATACATTCCTGTGTTGATTGCATTCATGACCCCGTCGAGATTGTTATAAAAAGCTTCTTCTTTATCAATTTTTCCGTTCCCGTTCAGATCTATGGGCATTACCGAGAGACCCAGATAAGGCTTTCGGGTTTGCATATCAAACACAAAATTCAGGTTGTTATATCCTATACCATATATATTTCTTCTTACAGCATCTGCAACGCCAGGGTCACCGTTCACACCAACCCCGGCAAGGTCTTCCTGTTTTTTGTTATTCAGGAATTTCGCCCACATGTCGGCAGCGCCGCAGGCATCGGAACGGGTAAACACCTGTAGTTCTTCATTCGACCCGGTTCCCAGTAGTTGTCCCCAGGTTTTAATATTTTCGGTGATGAAAACATTATAAAGTTTCTGCTTTGTTACACCTGTTACAGTAAGGCTGGCAGCAAAAGGGCAGTTGGAATTCATAACCGGAAGCACCGCGTCTTTTGCTGTAGCGATCCACCATGCGCCTTTGGCTTTCTCTTCAGGACTGATTTCCTTTGAATACATTCCGAGCTCCACCATTTTTGAGAGAGCATCGGCCATCCCTTTCCCTGCTCCGCCGGCGGAAATGTTTATGGTTACCCTGGGATGAAGTTTATGGAACTCCTCAGCCCATTTGACGGTAAGGGGGTAAAGAGCAAAGGCTCCCGAAATAGTAATTTTCCCTTTCAGCTTATCGTTGGAAGAAGCAGATCGGTCACCCGAATTGCAGGATGTGATGAATATAGATAATACTGACAGCAAAGCAGCTAAGAAAACCTTACCCCCGGGGTTTGCTTTCATATACCCTATAATAGATGATTAATTATTGCTTCCTCCCGGATTCCTTCAGCTTCGGCTTTAAAATTTCTGACAATCCTGTGCCTCAGAACCGGGATAGCCATCGCTTTTACGTCTTCAATATCGGGAGAATATTTGCCCCTTATTACAGCATGGCATTTTGCTCCGATAATCAGGTTCTGAGAAGCCCTGGGACCAGCGCCCCAGGTCAGGTATTCCTTTGCCCAGGGGTGTGCCAACGGGGTCCCGGGCCTGGTTTTTGATGCGAGTCCGACAGCATAATGATATACATTTTCAGGAACCGGAATCTTTCTGATCAGATTCTGAAAAAAGAGAATTTCGGCAGCAGAAAGAACAACCTCCGGTTTTTGGATCTGGTCGGAAGTGGTCATTTTCATGATCCTGATCTCCTCCTCAAGCGAGGGGTAGTTGAGCCATAAATTAAACATGAACCGGTCGAGCTGGGCCTCAGGCAATGGATAAGTACCCTCCTGTTCAATGGGATTCTGTGTTGCAAGCACAAAAAAAGGTTCATCCAGGTGATAGGTTTGCCCTGCTACGGTGACAGCCTTTTCCTGCATTGCTTCAAGGAGGGCGCTCTGCGTTTTGGGTGGGGTGCGGTTGATTTCATCAGCCAGAATGATATTGGCAAAAACAGGCCCTTTGATAAATCTGAAATGCCTTGATTCATCAAGTATCTCAGTACCTATGATATCGGAAGGCATCAGGTCGGGGGTGAACTGTATACGGTTAAAGCTCAGTCCAAGGACGTTTGAGATCGTATGTACTATGAGTGTTTTAGCCAACCCTGGCACACCAACAAGAAGGCAATGCCCTCTGCTGAATACAGAAATCAGAAGGCCGTCGATCACTTCTTTCTGACCTTCAATCACTTTTGAGATTTCCTGTTTCAGCCGGGAATATTTTTCCACGAGAGCATCAACAGCTTCAACGTCAGATTTATAATAAACGGCAGAATTATTTAATGTATCCATTTTCTAGTAAATTCGCAATTTTTGTACTGCTCGGAGATCCTGATATAACTTCCTATCATTTTCAGGTTCACCCATTCGTTGATCACCTTTTCTTTTTTCTGACTCAGCGCCATCAGCTGAATCCGGGAATAATCACTTTCAATGTTCGCACGGTGCGGATTTGTCCTGTCTTTCAAATAATAAATCCTGTACTCCTGTTTGCCACGGTCGGTCTTCATCAGCACAGGAGCACTGATATCGCCGACTTTTAGTTTATCGACTATAAAAAACACTTTAGGGTCAAGCTGTGAAAGCTGACTGGCTTCGAAGCGGGTAGTCCCGTTCGCATTATTCACCAGTAATCCTCCGTTATTTTTTGAAGGATCGTCGGAGAACCTGACGACAGCCTCATCGAATTTCATTTTTTTTGTACTGATCAGAAGCACCACGCTGTCGAGTGAGACCTTCGCCTTATTCAGGTTAGCCATGGAAACCTGGGGTTGTAAAAGAATATGACGCACGTTGATATATTCCCCTCTACGCTCGATGAGCTGAATAAGATGGAATCCGTCATCTGTCTCCACGATGTCTGAGACTTCGCCAGTCGTCTTTAGTTTAAATGAAGCGGCCTCAAACTCCGGCCTCATTTCCCCCCTCTTGAACATGCCAAGTTCGCCTCCCTGTTTTGCCGAACCCGGGTCTTCGGAATAGAGCACGGCCAGAGTTGCAAACTCATCACCTTTGGCAATTCTGTCTTTAAACCCCTTCATTTTATTGATAACGATCAGCTTTTCTTCCTGACCAATCACCGGTTGCCTCAAAATCAGTCCGATCTCAAATTCAGCATTGATCAGAGGAATACTGTCTTTATCAATCTTCCGGTAAAAACTTTTAACTTCGGATGGTGTGATGGTAAGATCTTTTGATATTTTTGCCTCTTCCTGCTCGGTAAGCATCTGTTCCCGAATAATATCTTTCAACTCATTTTTGATCTCCAGAAGAGATTTCTGATAATACTCTTCCAGCTTCTCAGGAGATCCTGCCTGAGAAATAAAGTACCTCATCCTTCGGTCCATCTCAGCTTCCACCTGTGAATCAGTCACCTTAATACTGTCGACCTGAGCCTGGTGAAGCAACAATTTCATATACAGCAGTTTGTCGAGGATCTGGCACTTCACCTTGGCCGGACTGCCTTTGATAATACCCTGGGCTCGTAGCTGAAGGTACTGACCTTCAATATCTGATCTGAGCACGATATTCCCGCCCACCACGGCAACAACCCCGTCGATAATTGTGTCCTGTGACTGCTGGGAATATCCTTTTAGCAAGGGTGAAAGGCTGATTACCATAATCAGGAGGAAACTTCGGATTAACTGCATGGGGATTATTCCTTTGTGGGTTTAAAATATGTCGAAATCGTTTTGTTTCTGTGCATTCTGAAAAATATAATCGTGCATCTTTCCCAGGAGTTCCATTTTCCTTTTGTTCAGGATTATGTTATGGATTTTTTGTGTTTCCATCTCCAGAGGCGAGTTGCTGTCTCTGAGCTTGTAGTCCTTGAACCGGATAAGGTAAGTAAAGGTATTGTCGCTGACTTCTACCAGCTGGTTCTTCTTCAGAAAATCATCCTGGTCGGCAGGTCTTAACGGGACATCGTTGATCAGATCTGTAAAAAAGATCCATTTCTCATCGTCAATGAAATATCCGAAGGATTGTTTTTCACAAAGATCAGCAAGTTTATTTCTGTTATCTGTTTTATCTGACAGCAGCAACATCCGGGCCTGGGGAATGAATTTCGATTTCAGCGGAAGTTTTGCATACAAGACTCTCACGATATTATCTCTGACAAGGAAAGTATTCTGATTTGTTTTATAATAATTCCTGATCTCCTCCCCGGTGACTACGGTATCAAGTTTCTGTTGTATTAGCTGGTTTTCGTATTCAAAAATGATCAGTGAGTTCTTGTAATTTTCAAGCTGCTTTGAGAAATCCAGCTGTGAACCCGGGAGGTTTTTTTCGGCCTGGTGAAGGATCAGACGTTGCCGTACCCAGTTCTCCACGTAAGATTTAACGATCATCAGGCTGTCTTTGGCAGAGATTCCCGGAGGTACCACTCCTTTTATGTCCGACTCAAAAAGGTAATCATCAAAAACACGAGCAAGTGACCTTTCAGTTTTCTTTTTCAGAAAACCAGAACAGGAAGTGAGAAAAATCAGGCAAAACAGCAAAGAGCGCCAATACATGGTCCGGACTTGGATTATTTTATTTTTGCAAGGACTTCACGGTTTACCACAACAGTATACTTTGCCTTGAGTGAGCCGATCCATTCCTTTTCAAGGAAATTCTGGTAATCGGCAGTGATGAGCCCGCGAGCTTCATTCAGGGATTTGGGCTCAGGTGAAAGAATACGTCTGATGTTCACAATTACGATCCCTCCCTTCACTGCAATATCCTTTGATATCCCTGTAGCAAAAGCAACCGTATCGATTAATGAATTATCTTTTCTGGAATATTTACCCGATTCAATAGTAAGTACTTTAGCTGAATCGGAATTCACTTCCTTCAGAATATCATCATCCTTAAGTCCGCTTTTAATAAAGTTTCTGACTTTCTGCGACAGGGCGGGATTTTTTAAGGTGTAAATGCTGGCTTCAGCTCTTGGTCCCCACATATAATTTTTTTTGCTCTTCTGATAAAACTCCTGAAGTCCGCTTGTATCTTTTATTGCCTTAGCCCAGACTTTCTGATCGGTGAGGTCAAACAGCAGTATTCCATCGCGGTATTCTTTCATCAGAGCTCTGAAGTCGGGGTATTTCGTTTCAAGAAATCCGTTTTCGTAGTTCAGGACCGTTTCATTTACAAAATCCTCATACATCACGTTAACATACAGTTGGATATCTTTCTTATCTCCCTTTTTCTGTTTCGAAGCAAGATATCGCGCAAATTCTCTCTGGGTAGAAGTCGAAGTCCCGATTTTAAACATTAACTGGTTTTTCTCCAACGCTTTGGAAGGATCCCATTTGCCGAAAAAGATACTATCGGTTACCAGAGTATAAAAATCATCCCTGGCTTTCAGATTTTCAGAGAAGTTGTATTCATTTTTAAGGCGGGCAAGTACTGCATCGGTAATCTGTTGAGCGCGGCTATCCTTCATAACCCGTTGTTTCAGGTCAACTTTTTCTTCATCGAAAGTGCCGATAGGTTTACGTTCAACCAGTTTAACGATATGCCAACCGTAGCCCGGGGTTAGCACAGGTACTGAAAAATCGCCCACGTTTGGAATGTTTGCTATGGCCGCAATGAATTCCGGCATCAGCCGGTTAACACCACGTTTTGGGAGAACCCCGCCTTTCGATGAGGAACCTTTATCTTCGGAATATATTTTCACCAGGTCTTCAAATTTCGCGCCGGCTTTTAGCTGAGTGTACAAAGAGTCGATCTTTGATTTTACTTTTGCCGAGTCGGCAGCGTTAGCCCCTTTGGGAATGCCAAGGAAGAGATGAGCGACCACGAAGTCACCCAATGCCGGGATCCTGTCGGTAACGTTGATTACATGGAACCCATAATCGGTCCTGATAGGTTTCGAAACCTGGCCGACCTGTGTGTTGTATGCAGCAGTCTCGAACGGATAAACCATGTCGAACACGGTAAAATAACCCAGGTCACCCTTGTTCCCTTTCATAAAAGGATGCTGTGCTGTAGCTTCACGGTCCTTGGCTGAAGGATCTTCTGAATATTCCATCACAACCTTGTCGAAGCGTTCGCCTTTTAGGATCTTTTCCCGGGCTTCCATTGCCTTGTTGAACGAGTTGAGGGTATCCTGGGCCGTGGCATCTGGTTTTACCCTGAAATAGATATGGCTTGCCCTGAGATCCAGTTTTTTACGTTCATAGGCCTCCTGAATGAGACTATTTAATGTTGCTTCATCAGTAAAAAATGGCTTGGCAAGCTGGTCACGGTAGCCATCGAGTTCCTTGATGAACGATGACACGGTATCAAGCCCAAGCTGTTCCGCCTGAAGAACTTTAAGTTTGAAATTAATGAATAGATCAAGGTAATCGTCCATCGACTTTTTATCGATCGCTTCACCTCTGACATTATTTTTCTGGTAAATCGACATGAATTCGCCCACGGTGACCGGTTTTCCGGCGATCGACATAAGAGTGGCGCTATTATCAACCTGGGAGTACGCATCAAAAACCAAAACAAGAAATAGTAGTAACGCGGATAATTTCAAGCTCATATTATTAATATTTAATTTGTTCTTAAATAATAACGTAAAAAATAGAAAAACAGTATTAACGGCTGTAATTTGGCGCTTCGCTGATGATAGTGACATCGTGGGGGTGGCTTTCGGTGACACCGGCCGATGTGATTTTGATGAACCTTGATTTCTGAAGAGCTTCCATGTTGGCCGAGCCGGTGTATCCCATACCTGAACGCAGTCCGCCAACCATCTGGTAGATCACTTCAGAGAGGGAGCCTTTATAGGGCACGCGGCCAACGATACCTTCGGGGACCAACTTTTTAATATCGTCTTCCATATCCTGGAAATAGCGGTCCCTTGAGCCATGCTGCATGGCTTCGATTGAACCCATTCCTCTATAGGTTTTGAATTTGCGGCCTTCAAAGATGATAGTCTCGCCGGGCGATTCATCCACGCCCGCGAAGAGGGAGCCCGCCATGATAGAGTGGGCGCCTGCTGCAAGGGCTTTCACAATATCGCCGGTATAGCGGATCCCACCGTCGGCGATTACCGGAACTCCGGTCCCTTTAAGGGCTTTTGCAACCTCGTATACAGCTGAAAGCTGCGGGATGCCTATCCCCGCGATGATTCTTGTAGTGCAGATAGATCCAGGCCCGATGCCCACCTTTACTGCATCGGCTCCAGCCTTAGCCAGGTCTCTGGCAGCATCGGCGGTACCTATGTTCCCTACCACCATATCGATGTTAGGATAGGCCGCTTTGAATTTCTTTGCAATTTCTAACACGTTTCTGGTATGGCCATGGGCCGTGTCGATCACGATAGCGTCGACACCTTCTCTGACGAGGGCGGCAGCACGCTCCAGGGAGTCGGCAGTGATGCCTATTGCAGCAGCCACGCGCAGCCGTCCGAGGCTGTCCTTGCAGGCATTCGGCCTGGCTTTAATCTTGATGATATCTTTATACGTGATAAGGCCGACAAGCCTGTTGTTTTTATCGATAACCGGAAGTTTCTCAATTTTATATTCCTGAAGTATCTGCTCCGCTTTCTCAAAATTCATGAACTCAGATATGGTAATCACCTTATGAGTCATTACCTCTGCCACCGGGCGCGACATATCCCTTTCGAAACGCAGGTCACGGTTGGTGACTATCCCTACCAGTTCTTCGCGTTCATTCACAACAGGGATTCCCCCGATGGAATGTTCTTTCATCATGGCCAGTGCATCGCCGACCAAAGCCGATACGTGTAAAGTTACCGGATCGAGTATCATCCCGTTCTCGGCTCTTTTCACCTTCCTGACCTGCAGCGCCTGGTTTTCTATCGACATGTTTTTGTGAAGAACCCCGATGCCTCCCTCCTGAGCCATGGCAATAGCCATATGCGACTCAGTAACGGTATCCATAGCAGCAGACAGAATAGGGATGTTCATAGGGATGTTCCTGGATAGCAGAGTAGAGATATCCACATCCCTCGGAAGAACCTCTGAATAGGCAGGAATCAGGAGCACATCATCGTAGGTTAACCCTTCTCCCAGGAATTTATTTGAATCTGTGATCATAGGCCTCAAAATAAAAGTGCAAAGATACGAAAATGACAGGAATTGTTTGTACAATATAAACGTATCATTTTTCTCGTCAAAAATCGTATTTTTGATCATTCTTAAAGACTCCCAGAACCCATGAAGCACATCAGACTGTTCCCTGTTTTTCTTATGGTACTGACATTTATACATGTAAACGGCCAGGACGAAACGGAATACAAACATATTACCCTGCCCAACGGCTGGGGCATCAGCCGGTTGGGAGAAAGCTTTCAGCTCGGCGATCTTCCGTTGAATATCGCTGTTTCTGCCTCGGGCCGTCTGTTGGCTGTGACCAACAACGGACAAAGCGATCAGTCTATTTATCTTATTGATTCACAGTTGCGTAAAGTCCTGGATACGATTATCATAAAAGCGGCCTGGCTGGGTCTTGTGTTCAGCAAAGACGAGAAGAGTCTGTATGCTTCAGGAGGGAACAAAAACATCATCCTTAAATATTCCATAAAAGACAGCAAACTGTCTATTGCCGACACTCTTGTGCTTGGTAAGCCCTGGCCCGAGAAGATCTCCCCTGCCGGTATAGCCCTTGACGAGAAAAAAAATCTGCTGTACGTCGTCACCAAAGAAAACAATTCGCTGTATTTAGTCGACCTGAAGAAAAAACAGCTACTCCGGAAGTTCAGCCTTGAGGGCGAAGGTTACGCTTGCATTCTGTCGGGTGACTCCCGGAGACTTTATATCAGCTGCTGGGGCTGTGGGAAGGTCCAGATTTTCGATACCGAAACCAGGAAATTCACCAACCCGGTCAAGGTTGGCAGCAACCCGAATGACCTTTGCCTTAGCAGGAGCGGAAGATACCTTTATGTGGCCAATGCTAACGACAATTCGGTTTCCTGCATCGACCTCCAAGCCGGGAAAGTCATAGAAACCCTGAATTCAGCTCTGTTCCCGAATTCCCCTGCAGGGAGCACGACCAACAGTGTAGCCCTGAGTGCCGACAACAAGACGTTATACATAGCCAATGCCGACAACAACTGCCTGGCCGTGTTCGACGTTTCCATCCCTGGAAAAAGTTTCAGCAAAGGATTTATCCCTACAGGCTGGTATCCCAGCTGCGTGCGTGTAGTGAATAAACAGCTGTGGATTGCAAACGGAAAAGGGTATACCTCCTATGCAAATCCCAACGGCCCAGATCCTGCAGGGAATTCACAGAAGATCTTCTCCCAGCAGGCCGACAGCCGCAAGCCACCAAAAGTACAGTATATTGGCGGGTTGTTCAGGGGAACCATGAGCATCATCGCCGAACCGGATGAGAAAAAACTGGCTTCATATTCATCTATGGTATATAAAAATACACCTTACACCCAGGAAAAAGTACTGAGTATCCCCGAAGCTCTGGGTACTGCCATCCCCTATGCTGCCTCATATAAATCGCCTATCAGATATGTGTTTTACGTCATCAAGGAAAACAGAACGTACGACCAGGTTCTGGGTGATGTACCTGAAGGGAACGGCGACACTTCCCTGGTGCTTTTCGGGCAGGAGATCACACCCAACCAGCACAGGCTGGTAAAAGATTTTGTATTGCTCGATAATTTCTATGTCGACGGGGAAGTCAGCGCCGACGGTCATAACTGGAGCATGGGCGCTTACGCTACCGATTACCTGGAAAAGACCTGGCCCAGTAGTTACGGCGGAAGAGGTGGTGATTATGACGCGGAAGGAAACAGGAAAATCAGCAATAATAAAGATGGTTTTATATGGAATTTCTGTGCCCGCAAGGGCATTTCTTACCGCACCTATGGCGAATTTGCCGATAATTACAAACCCAATATCCCGGTATTGAAAGACCACTACTGCAAGTTTTTCACGAGCTGGGACCAGGATGTTTTAGACACCATCCGTTACCGGCAGTGGAGGAAAGATTTCGACTCCCTGCTTTATATCGACAAGGTTCCTCAGCTGAATACCATTCGTTTTATAAACGACCATACCCAGGGATTAAAAGCCGGCAAGCCAACTCCTTTTGCACAGGCTGCAGATAATGATTTTGCCGTGGGGAGGCTGGTTGAACACCTGTCAAAATCACGGATCTGGGATGAATGTGTGATTTTTATTCTCGAAGATGATGCCCAGAACGGGCCCGATCACGTGGATGCCCACCGCAGCACCGCATATATCGCCGGAGGTTATGTGAAACGTAATTTCGTGGATCATACACCCTATACCACCTCGTCGGTGCTTCGAACCATTGAACTTATTCTCGGCCTACCGCCCATGAGCCAGTACGATGCAGCTGCAACCCCGATGTGGCGATGTTTTACCAACCACCCAAAGTCTTATCCTTTTCAGACTCTCGGTCCCTTTATCGACCTCAACGAAAGGAACCTTGCCTACAATGAATGGCAGAGGATGAGTGAAGGATTTGATTTCAGTAAAGAAGACAGGGCTCCCGACGATCTGCTGAACAAGGTGCTTTGGTTTGCTGTAAAAGGGCCTGATGTCCCTTACCCGGGGCCTGTGCGCTCGGCTTTTGTTAAACCAGTCGCCATGAAAGATGAGGATTAATATGAACGTAAAAAAAAGACTTACCGATCCCTTCAAAGACCTTGCCGAAAGCGGCAAGCTTTCGGGATTACTGCTTATCCTCGCCACTATTCTTTCTCTTATACTGAGCAATTCAGGCAGGGCTGCATCCTATCTCAGCATCTGGCATATTGAGATCGGTTTTGATTTCCTGCATGAGAGTGTTCTGCATTGGATCAACGACGGCCTGATGGCCGTGTTTTTTTTCCTGATCGGGCTTGAGATCAAACAGGAGCTCCGCGACGGAGAACTTGCCGTAAAGGAGAAGGCGATTCTGCCTGTGCTCGCAGCATTGGGCGGGATGCTTTTCCCAGCCATCATCTTCTACGCGTTTAATGCCGGCTCCACGGAACATCTCAGCGGATGGGCTATACCCACGGCTACCGATATTGCGTTTTCACTGGGTATACTGTCATTACTGGGAAAACGTGCCCCCTTATCGCTGAAAATATTTCTCACTGCCCTCGCAATCATCGATGACCTGGGCGCCATCGTGATCATTGCCACCTTTTATACTCATCAGCTTAACATGGGCATGCTGCTAATCGCCTTTCTGTTCATTGTGGTTCTTTTTTTCCTGAACCGGTTTAAGGTGAAATATTTCCTTTTTTATCTGATTCCGGCTCTTGGCTTATGGTATTTTGTGCTAAAATCAGGAATACATCCAACTATCGCAGGAGTAGTTGCAGCATTTTTTATCCCCTGGGATATGGCCCTAAAACTCGAACTCAGCCTTCACAGACCGGTGAATTACTATATACTTCCCTTGTTTGCACTTGCGAATACCGCTATACCACTCACTTTTGACCCCTCCGGACTGTTCAGCGGCCTTACAGCAGGAATCATACTAGGCCTTTTAATAGGAAAACCCCTTGGGATTACTCTGTTTTCCTGGATCGGAGTAAAAACAAAGATATCCGTCCTTCCCGCGGGAACGAACTGGAAACAACTTGCAGCCACAGGAATGCTAGCCGGTATTGGTTTCACTATGTCGATCTTTATTGCCGGGTTGTCTTACAAAGAACCTGCAGTCCTTGATATCTCCAAGCTCTCTATCCTGGCCGGCTCTACCCTCTCGGCACTCTGCGGAATGGGGGCTTTGTATTTTTTTCCAGGTAAGAAGCACGATTTAAGAAAACCTAAAGGTTATTCATATTCACAATCTTTAAATAATTAAAAAAGTCACCTGTTATGATCTCAGCCCAAAATTATTTCAGAAGATTGCTAATATTGAAAAATCATCCTGAGCAAATGCCTGCCATTAAAGAGGAACTGTATGAACTTTTACACGAACTTCCTGCAGAATCACAAAAAATGATTGAAAAAATTGTTGAAGACAAGAAGGTTGATGCCGCTGATGCAGAAGAGATAAAAAAATTTATTTACCGTGAAAAACAACCTGGAGGCTATGAAATACGCCTTCTTTTCGATATCCATGATCATACTTACGGACAAGAAAATGATCCTTCCTGGGAAGCATTGTTTCTGGATGAAACAACCAGGTATTTTTCGGCCAATGCAGGAGAAAAAATTAAACTTCCTCTTGCAAAAGCAGCAATGCTTTTTGACCAGGTTAAGACCACCATTAAAAATGTTGGCATGATGAGTGAGGTTGAACTTATCCTGATAAAAAATCTTATAGAAATTACTGGTGATTTGATCTTTATGAATAAATCAGACAGCAACTTTCTGCTTGCGTTATATGAAGAGATTTTAAAGGATAGTACCATTGATTTCAACGAGATAGAAATCCTCAGGGAGATGGTCTGCCAGGACATTCCACCGATATTGGAAGATCTTGAGCTGCTTTTCGAAATTAATCTGGCCATCATGAATAAGCCGAGGGACGATATGTGGCGGGTTCTTTTTATTGAATCTGTATCATCGTATATGATTAATAAACCATCTGAGATCGACATAAAGAAAGCACATTGGCTTGAAGCTAAGCTGGAAGGAACTATTGAAAAGGTTCAATGTCTCACGCCCGATGAGATTGCATTACTATGCGCACTCAAAGATCAAACACAAGATTTCCCGGTAGGTCTGGACTTTTATCTCACGAAGTATTCTCAGTAACGTAATAGGGTAATAGACTTTACCTGACCACGTTTCCGTTTTGGTATTCGGTCTTCACGGTAATATAGGCGGGATAAGCCAAAACGGTACTTCCAACCAGAATACTGGGTTTTAGCTTTAGCTTAAAGCGTGTAGGTTTCTGGCCAACGCCTGCTAAATTAAAGCCAAAATTCAGAATGGCATCCATTGATTTGCCCTTCAGCGCCTGCTTCAGGTCAACATTCAGTTGAACAGGAATTACTGCGGATGAGGATGCGGGTACGGTAATGGGCTGGGTATATGAACCTTGCAGCATCTGAATGTCATCAATAATAACAATATAATCAAGACTGTTTATTCCGGCCGGAGCAGGATTGGGATTTTTTACTTCGATATTCAGCTGCAGTGAAAGCGGCAGTTCAGGCTGAGTAAGCGCTCCCATGAACATGGCAAAATCGCCTACCCCGAGATCTTTCACCGAAGTATAGTTTTCAATTGATATTCCGGCAATAACGATATTCTCGGCCGAAACGAGACGAAACTCGCAGTTTGCCAGGTTCAGCGCGGTCTTTGTCTGATTTGTCATCTGGCAGGCTGCCATTGTCAGAAACACTAATGCGGTCAGTAACAGTTTTTGAAGGGTCTTTATGCTCATGCAGCAAAATTAGGTATTTTCGCAATCTCCAAACATTATTTCATCCTATGCGACCCACGCTCAACTACCTTATCTTTGTTTTCCTCTGGATGATTTTCGCGGGAAATGCAATCAGTCAGCCCCGTAAAAAAGAAAACAAACGGCCCAATTTCATCATCATTCTGGCTGATGATCTTGGTTACGGTGAAACGGGATGTTACGGGCAAAAGATCATCCGCACACCACATATTGACAAGCTGGCGGAACAGGGAATAAGGTTTACTGATTTTTACTCGGGAAGTGCGGTTTGTGCACCTTCGCGTTGCTGCCTGATGACAGGCCTGAGTACCGGGCATGCGCAAATACGCGACAACATTGAGATTGGTGAATGGAATGATTACGGGGGACAAAAGCCGCTTGAGCCAAATACCAACACACTTGGGAGAATGATGAAGGATGCAGGATACAAGACTGCCTGCATTGGCAAATGGGGGCTCGGGGGGCCAGGTTCAAGCGGTGTACCCGGGGAACAGGGCTTTGATTTTTTCTTTGGATACCTCTGTCAGAGGCAGGCCCACAACCATTACCCTGCTTATCTCTGGTACAACGACAAAAAGCTAATCACCGGCAACCCAGAAATCAACTCACAGCAAAAACTGAACGGAAATCCCAATGATCCCGCCTTATACAAAAAATTCCGGGGCACATCCTATGCCGAAGATATGTTCACCGAAGAAGCGCTGAGTTTTATCAGGTCCAATAAAGATTCTGCTTTCTTTTTATTGATGAGTTACACTCTGCCTCACCTGGCCCTGCAGGTACCCGATAGTTACTTACAGGAATACCGTAACCTGATGAACGACAGGCCCTATACAGGACAGATGGGCTACCTGCCGGTGTTTTACCCTCATGCCACGTATGCGGCTATGATCAGCGCGCTGGACGATGCAACTGGTAAAATTTCACAAGCCCTTGCTGAGAATCATCTTGATTCGAACACCCTCGTAATCTTTACAAGTGATAACGGGGCCACGTTCAGCCTGGGCGGAGCGGATCCTTCTTTTTTCAGCAGTAACGGGGCTTTGAGAGGAGGAAAAGGCAGTCTCTATGAAGGAGGCATCAGGGTCCCCTTTATTGCCTCGTGGCCGGGAACGATCAAAGCAGGGCAGGTTTGTTCAACACCTTACGCATTCTGGGACATCCTCCCAACGATCGCGGAATTGGCGCATAGCAAGGCAGCTGAAAATATCGACGGAATTTCTTTTGCCCCGGTACTGGCCGGCTCAAAAAATCCCACTCAGCATGATTTTCTTTACTGGGAATATGCCAGCAACGGAGGGATTCAGGCCATAAGAGCCGGAAAATGGAAAGCGCTAAGGAGAGACCTGATCAAGGAACCTTTGAGAAAGTTTGAGCTATACGATCTTTCTCTTGATCCTGGGGAAAAGATCAATGTAGCCGGTCAGCATCCGGAAATCATTCAGAAAATGAAGGAATACTCACGCAAACGCACACCCTCTGCAATACCCGAGTGGAACTTCCTTCATCAATAAACCGTACATCGTACATCGTCCATCATACATCGTACATCGTACATCGTACATCGTAAATCGTACATCGTACATCGTACATCGTACATCGTACATCATTTAATATTCATCCCAGCTCTTGATCTCGATATCCTCCATTTTGATCGTGCAGAACGCCATAATGAATGCATTGGCGAGGTTGGCGTTGGTGATGAGAGGGATATTAAAATCGACCGAAGTCCTGCGGATGAGATAGTCGTTATTCAGCTCAGTTCGGGAAAGATTTTTCGGGATGTTGATGACCAGGTCGATTTTTCTTTCCTTCAGATAATCGACTATGTTGGGCTGAAGGTCTTCGTCGGGCCAGTGAAGCACTGTTGCCGGGATACCGAATGACGTTAAAAATTCAGCCGTACCCGGAGTAGCATATAAGTTATACCCAAGCTCGAACAACTTGCGGCATCCCTCCAGAAGGGTTGTCTTTGCCTTGGCGGGGCCGGTCGAAAGCATGATATTTTTACCGGGTACCCTGTAGCCCACCGACAGCATCGATTTCAGGATAGCTTCATAAAACGTATCTCCGATACATCCTACTTCTCCAGTTGAAGCCATGTCGACACCCAGAACAGGATCGGCCTTGCTTAACCTTGAAAAGGAGAACTGGGGCGCCTTCACGCCGATATAGTCAAGATCGAACAGCGATTTGTCGGGTTTTTCAAAAGGCAGGCCAAGAATGACCTGGGTGCCGATTTCGATAAGGTTTGTTTTCAGCACTTTGGAAACGAATGGAAAGGAACGTGAAGCCCGAAGGTTGCATTCGATCACTTTGATATCGTTCTTCCTGGCCAGAAACTGAATATTGAAGGGTCCGGTAATATTGAGGGAGCCCGCGATGTCGCGGCTGATCCTCTTGATCCTTCTCACGGTTTCGATATACAGCTTTTGGGGAGGAAACACTATGGTGGCATCGCCAGAATGAACACCGGCGAATTCGACATGTTCAGAGATAGCATACACGATGATCTCGCCTTTTCGGGCGATGGCATCGACTTCGATCTCCTTGGCTTCCTGAATAAACTCGGAAACTACCACCGGATGTTCCTTTGACACTTTGGCCGCCAGTTTCAGAAAATATTCCAGCTCGTTGATATTGGAGACCACGTTCATCGCGGCTCCTGAAAGCACGTATGAAGGCCTGACAAGCACCGGAAAACCTACTTTTTCGGCAAATCCGAGAATATCTTCGAGGTTGGTGAGTTCCTGCCAGCGGGGCTGGTCGATATCGAGAGTATCGAGCAGGGTCGAAAATTTATGCCGGTCTTCAGCCCGGTCTATGTCGACCGGGGATGTGCCGAGTACAGGAACACCCTGGGCATGCAGCCTCAGGGCCAGGTTGTTCGGAATCTGCCCGCCCATAGAGATAATCACCCCGGCGGGATTTTCCAAAGTGATGATATCCATTACCCTTTCAAACGAGAGTTCATCAAAATACAGGCGGTCGCAGAGATCGTAATCGGTACTCACGGTCTCAGGGTTATAATTGATCATCACCGAGCGGTAGCCTGCTTTCTGCACTGTTGTAAGTGCATTCACGCTGCACCAGTCAAATTCCACGGAACTGCCGATGCGGTAGGCGCCGGAACCCAGCACGATGACCGACCTTTGCAAGGATGAAGCATCGGCCTTGTAATCGATATCATGTTCCGTTCCGCCGTAAGTCATATAAAGATAATTGGTAACGGCGGGGTATTCGGCGGCCAGGGTGTCGATCTGTTTCACGGCCGGAAGTATGCCATGGCTGATGCGGTGCTCCCTCACCAGAAGCATATCTTTGCCCACTTCGGTCTTGTCATGTTTCAGAATCAGCCTGGCGATCTGAAAATCAGAGAAACCAAGGCGTTTGGCTTCTTTCAGCAGTTCATCGGGAAGTTCTCTCAGGCCGGTGATCTTCGACAGTTCATTACTGAGCCGGAAAATATTCTGAAGTTTGAACAGGAACCATCGGTCGATACGGGTATGTTCCCATATCCTGTCGACCGTGAACCCGGCTTCAAGGGCTTGTGCGATCACGAAGATCCTCATGTCGGTAGGTTCAGTGAGCTCGGTCTCAATAGCTTCGACCTCCAGGTCCTTGTTTCCCACGAAGCCATGCATCCCCTGTCCTATCATCCGCAGTCCTTTCTGAATAGCTTCTTCAAAAGTGCGGCCTATAGCCATGATCTCACCCACGCTCTTCATGCTGGAACCGATCTGTTTGGAGACCCCGCTGAATTTGCCGAGGTCCCAGCGAGGGATTTTCACCACGATATAATCGAGGGCCGGTTCAAAACAGGCGCTGGTGACTTTAGTAACCGAATTTTTCAATTCATGCAATCCGTAACCCAGGCCAAGCTTAGCAGCCACGAATGCCAGGGGATAGCCTGTTGCTTTGGAGGCCAGGGCCGAAGACCGTGAAAGCCGGGCATTGACTTCGATAACCCTGTATTCCTCTGAATCGGGATTCAGTGCGTACTGTATATTGCATTCGCCTATGATCCCGAGATGCCTGATTACCCTGATGGAAAGATCGCGGAGCTTGTAATACTCGGCATTGGTAAGGGTTTGCGAAGGAGCAACCACGATACTTTCACCGGTATGTATACCCAGCGGATCGAAGTTCTCCATATTGCAAACGGTGATACAGTTGTCGTAACGGTCACGTACGACCTCGTATTCGATCTCCTTCCAGCCTTTCAGAGATTCCTCTACCAGGATCTGGGGAGAGTAGGAAAAAGCCTTAGCCGAGGCGGTTTTAAGCTCTTCCTCATTCGCACTGAAACCACTGCCTTGTCCGCCGAGTGTGAAAGCCGCTCTGATAATGACAGGGTAACCGATTTTTGATGCCGCGTTGAGAGCTGCCTCGGTCGAGTCTACCGCAAAACTGGCAGGTGTCTTTACACCGATCTCCCGCAATTTTTCAACAAATCTTTCCCTGTCTTCGGTATCAATGATAGTCTGAACCGGAGTCCCCAGCACTTTTACGTTGTGCTTTTCGAGCACCCCTGTCTGAAACAGTTTTATTCCACAGTTCAGGGCCGTCTGCCCTCCGAATGACAGAAGGATACCATCGGGTTTCTCTTTTTCAATCACCCGTTCAACGAAATCGGGAGTGACAGGCAGAAAATATACTTTATCTGCTATCTCTTCGGATGTCTGTATCGTGGCAATATTGGGGTTAACCAGAACCGTCGATATCCCTTCCTCTTTCAGCGCCTTCAGAGCCTGGGATCCCGAGTAGTCAAACTCCCCGGCCTCCCCTATTTTCAAAGCTCCTGAACCGAGAATGATGACTTTGCGTATGTCGTGGTACATTGTTGATTTATTCATTTTTTACTGCCTTTCTCCATCAAGCGGTGAAACTCATCAAACAGGAATTTTGTGTCGTTAGGACCACCAGAGGCTTCAGGATGAAACTGGGTCGAGAAGAAAGGTTTTGTTTTATGCCGTATTCCTTCGTTGGTATTGTCGTTGAGGTTAATAAAGTATGGCTCCCAATCGGGGCCCAGTGTTTCGTTGTCAACAGCAAAGCCATGATTCTGGCTGGTGATGTAGGCCCTGTTAGAACCCACCCTCAGTACCGGCTGATTATATCCCCGATGGCCGTATTTCAGTTTATAGGTGCTTGCGCCTCCCGCGACCGACATAAGCTGGTTTCCCAGGCATATCCCGAAGACAGGCGTATCCCGTTCAAGCGCTTTTGCAATATGGCTTATGGTTGCCGCACACATCCGGGGATCGCCCGGGCCATTCGAGATAACCAATCCGCTGTAATCCTCTTTTGTAAAATCATAATCCCATGGTACTCTTTTTACCGTAACCCCCAGATCGATGAGGCAACGGAGAATATTGTTTTTCACTCCGCAGTCAACCAGTATCACTTTCTGATCATTTCCCTCGTAAACCTGGGGTTTTGGAATACTTACCATGGCTACCAGGTTATCCCTGTTGGGGTCGTAAAAATCAATATCACCTTCGGATGAGGAAATGATTTTTCCGAGCATGGTCCCTTTTTCGCGGAGATGTTTGGTAAGTGCACGGGTGTCGATACCAAACAAACCGGGTACATTGTATTCGCGCAGCCAGTCAGACAGGCTTTTCATGGCATTCCAGTGACTATAGTCGGCCGAATAATCAGAAATGATAAGACCGGTGATATGTACATGATCGGATTCGAAAAATTTCGACAGTCCTTTTTCAAAACGGTCGCGGGGCACACCATAGTTACCGATCAGGGGGTAGGTAAGCGTCAGTATCTGCCCTTTGTACGAAGGATCGGTAAGACTTTCAGGATATCCGGTCATCGCGGTATTGAAAACGACTTCCCCGGCAACGGAGCGGTCGGCTCCGAAATGTTTGCCTTCCAGCCGAATCCCGTCGTCGAGTATCAGATAATTTTTACTGTTCATTCCATTCAAGTTTTATAAATATTGTTTCAAAGGCGGCCATCGTCAGTTCTCCTTTCAGCGGAGAGATCTCCTCACCAAGCACATTCACCCGGGAAACTCTGATGTTCTTCTTTTTCTGAGCCTCGTTGGCAGCATGAAATTTCAACAGCGACAGGGGATTGAAACTAGCCTCGTGACCGGCGGTTTCGCGTAGCTGGTATACCACACCCTGCTGGCCTGTGGAGGGTAAGGCATTCAAAAGTAAGACGTTTTGCGGAATATCCCCCATAAAAGCTTCTTCAGTGGCATTATTGTTTTTGTTGCCCGAAGGTGGTAATACCCTGGCAAGCATAGGCACCCGCGCAGCCCAGGCCAAACGGGCCGCCACGTCGTTGGCTGAGTGAGGGCCCGAAGTGATCTGGTAGGTCCACTTCAGTTCTCCTTCCTGGCTGGCCAGGAAGTTGGTGGTCCAGTAATTATTCAGCACCCAGGAATAAATCACCGGGGCAGGCTTCTGAACCACAGCCGAGAACCTGCCGAGGTTGAGATCTCCAAGCTGCACGAGGGAAATCTCGGGCGAGACAAAAACCACACTGCAGCTATCGTCGGTGAGTGTTACAAAATTCTGTATCCCCTGCCAATCGGAGGCAGAACCATTAATCTGGTCTTTTCCTGCCTCCACCGCTGCCCCGGCGACTTCAAAAAACATCTTGTTTTCTTTTTTCATGCCGAAGGGGAAAGCGATATAGACTCCTTCGGGATCAGTAACAGCAGTTTTTTTCATCGAGTACAGAAATTCGATCTTTTTCTCAGCGCTGTAGAGTCTGATCTCACAGTGTATTCCATCGCTGCTTGCACAGCCCGGGAGTTGACCCGTGAGTTTGAGGCTTATCCAGACCGGGCCTCTCTCAACTGACTGTATTTTAATGTTTTCCCAGGTTTCCCTTTTATATTCATCAAGGTGACCTTTGGATATCTGTTCCCGGTTCTTTCCAAGGGTTTCGTAAATAAATTCACCGAAGCCGTATTTCGCTGCTTTGTCGACCAGTTCCCGGTGAAGGTCCTTGTCGTACAGGCTGATGATCTTAGCGGTAAGAGTATCTATTTTCAGCAGATACCACGGGTTCTCCAGGCTGCCGGTAAATTTCGGGAGTTTGGGCTTTTTTACAGGTTCCTCCGAAACAAGGATACGGTAAGAGCTGAATCCCATAGGTGGCACCTTTTCGGCAAAAAGAGTCCAGTAGCTGCCCTCTGGACGTTCATTCCAGGACTGGGCCTTCACTTCTTTATTTGCTGCATCAAGTATCCTGAATTGCCTGCCAGCCGGGAGTAACTGCTGATCGATATACAGGTTCACATTCCCGCTACGGTTCCAGTTGAGAGTATTTATTACCGCCACGGAAGATTCTTTGGGATAAGAAGGAAGATAGTTTTGCACGCAACCCATAACTTCCTCTCGCAATATCCTGTTTTTCTTCACGGCTTCCCAGGCATACGACAGTTTCTCGCCGAGCTGAACCACGCTGTTTTCGCACATGGGGTCAGTGATACTTTCGGCCGCGCCAAAAGTATGTTCGTCGTAAAAAGCAAGGTCTTCAAAGATCTGCTGATGAAGACTCCCAATGTGCGGGCTCAGCTCAGCTCCCATGATTACCGCCAGGGCCATCAGCCCGTTATTGGCAATAAAGTCGGCATGGGCCATCCGGGTGTAAGCCGTGGTAAGTGCGGCTGAACCGAAACCATCGATCCACCAGTCGGGCCAGGCTCCGCGTATCACAGTCAGCTCCGAAGCATGTTTCTCTTTAATCTGATCCATGAATTCAGAGACCGTGGCAAGCCGCAGTTCAGGCCATACATAAGTTTCGTTCCATTCCTTAACGATATTGCAGGCGGTTGTAGAGGGAGGCGAATTATCGGTCAGATATCCGCTGAACTGAATGGCATATTCATTGAACGGGTATCCTTTGCCGCTTATCTCCGAGAGATGGATGAACAGGTTCTTTTCCAGGGCCTCCCTGCTGTTGATAATACCCAGGTTGTTGCCCCACATGTAATGTTCGGGGCGGTTCACTATGATTCGTTTGCCCGAGGGGCTTTCCCACCAGAAAGTAGTCGGCCGGTCAAAAGGTTTCAATGCCCTGTCGGTATTCTGCCCCATATTCAGGTAGTCAATGCCGGCCCCGCTGAGATAATCAACCAGACACCAGGGAACCCCGTTAATATCGTCCTGCATCGCAGTTTTCACTTTAAAACCCAGGCTTCGGAAATAATTTACAGGCTGAAGCGAAGCTGCGATAGTTATTTCATCTGCAAGATCTGAAGAATTAAGATAGAGGCCGGTAAGCTCGATCCTGCCTTCTGCAGCCCTGCGTTTCAGTCGTTCGATCTGGGAAGCCGGCCGCGTTTTAAGGTACTCATTCAGTGCCCAGGAGGTCTCGCAGGTCCACCTGAACCTGGCCGCGTCGGTAAGAGAATCGGTCTGGTCGCAGTAATCGAGAGCAAAATCGATATATCTGAGGTGCTCGGGAAGGATCTCGGTCTGTGGCCTGGTGTAGCCTATATCAGTATGAGCATGCTGCACGAAGTATAGCTTCCATGGCCTCACCGTATGTAAAATGATCTCTTTGTGCAGAGGTGGACTTCCTTCGATGCTGATCTTCAGGTTTTGCTTCTGATCCGCGGCTGTTATTGGAAACAGTAGTCTTACAGCATTATAGCCAGGCTGAAGAATGAAGGCAGTGATCTTTCCACCGGCCTGCTCAATCGTCGTTTTTACCGGATCGCCAAGATGGACAAAAGCGGCTATGACAGTAAAATAATTTATGTTTTTCGCTCCGCGGATGACAGCGTCCTGCTGGCTCAGGGTAGTTTTTTCCTCCACGCCTGTTTCGAATGTCATATACCAGGTGCGGCTGCCTGCCGATTCCCCGCTTACCCTGAGGTTCTGACGTTCGCCTTTTCTGATAAGGGCTGATGGCACTTTAAGAAAAGCATAACCCATCAGATCATTGTATTTGTCGAGCATGGTTGCGCTGAAAGTCAGGGAGATTCCATCGGTTCCGTTCACCGTCCATGTTTTTTTCTCAGATACCGGCGGATTCGAGAACTCCAGGCAATATCTTCCGTTAAGGAACAGCTTGTAAGAATGGCCGTTCTGATTGGCATCTATCCCGAACATCCACACAAACTGAAAAATATCTGAAGAAAGTTCTAAAGGCGCTTTTTCTGTTTCCCATTCGATGTATTGAAGAGAATCTTCGGAACGGACCAGCAATGAGGTTCTTACATCAGGCTCAGGAGAATGATACACGAAACCCCCACCGCTTACAGAGCGATCCCAACCCTTAAAAGTTACCGATGGCCAGGTTTTTTCATCTGCTGAATACAAATTTTTAGCGGCAGAAAGTAAAAGAAAAAAGGCCAGACTCAGGCAAAGGAATCGTCTATTCATGGAACAGCATTTCTTTCCTGACCAGTGTTTTTGGCATTCCCCGGCTTTCAATGTAGAGCTGCAGACCGGCGCTCCCGGTACGTTGCAGATACTCCACCCTGATCGAGTGATATCCAGCGTTCAGTCCGATTTCAGCGCTTTTTTCCTGAAGAGAATGTAATCCGTCGTTATTAATCACGGTACGGTCATCAATAATAAGCTTACTGCCATCGTCGGAGGACAAAGTGAATCTGTACAACGCCCGTTTCGGGATTTTTATATAACCAAAGAAGTACATTCCAAAATTTTCATCGCGTTTTTTCGGTGCCAGGGTGAGGGTATCGACCACTCCAAAAACCCATTGCAGCATTTTTTTGAAGTTCGGAATCTGATCCCATTCGCCTTCAAAATAACGGTAGGAAAGTCCGGGTTTGAGATCAGAGACGGCCTTGGCAGCCATGGGTATTTTCAGGTAAAAAAACCTGCTGGCTGTTCCGCTCACCGGTATTCCATCCCTGAAGCAGCGTGCATTGACCATGCATTCATTGTAGAGGTTGAAAGGCCCTTTGTAAAGCACTCCGTTTGCATCAACGACCCGGGCAGAGTCGCTCACTTTGAACCGTATTTCCACATTCTTTCGTGAAGAAGTGATAATGATCTTCAGGGAATCGACCAAACTGGAATAATCGGCAAGGATCTCTGGAGGATTGGTAAAGTCGGGTTCACCTTTCAAATCGAGAACGATCACGGTATTTATGCTGTCTGGTGGTATTTTTGGCAGCCTGATGGTTATTGCATCATTTATTTTCTCTGTTTTGAGCCCGGTATGGTTTTTATTCGAAAGAATGAACGCTTTGCCCACTTTGTTCAGGCATCCCTCTATAAGCAGCTGTCCGTTTGTTGGCCAGCCAAACACATGAAGATACAGTCGAAAGCCTTCTTTGGTGGTTTTCATGGTACATCTGCCCCAGGGTGTAAAGTTCAGGGGGCTGGCCGTAGTACCATATATTGATTCGGAGTTCAGCTCCATCCATTTTCCGATGTCCTTTAGTTTTTCAGAACTTTCGCCGGGAAAAGTGCCCAGTGCGGTAGGCCCCACGTTTAATAGTAAGTTCCCGCCTTTTGAGGCAATATCGGCAAGCATGCGGATAAGCTCCTTTGAGCTTTTGAAATTCTTGTCATTGCTGTTATAGCCCCAATGATCGTTCATGGTCATGCAGGTCTCCCAGTCGGTTCCGGGAAGTCCTGTTGGAGGTACCTGCTGTTCAGGAGTACCGAAATCGCCACCGAACATACCTTGTTTGGTTAGGCCTTCCATATCCAGCCTTCCGGCGCCTACCCTGTTGTTTATTATGATTGAAGGCTGAAGGCTTTTCACATAATAATACAGATCTAGCCCCCGGGTCTGGGTCCATGTCGATTCCCATTCCCCGTCGAACCAGAGCACTCCTATATCGCCATACTGAGTGAGGAGTTCCTTGAGTTCAGCCTTCATATAGTCCACATACTTATTATAATCAGCATCTCCGGCTGGCCTGTCCTTCTCCCATTCCCTGCGCGGCAGGTAATCGGGATGATGCCAGTCCATGATTGAATAATAAAAACAGAACTTAAGTCCATACTTTTTGCATGCTGCAGCAAGCTCTCTCATGGGATCCCTCTGAAAGGGCGTTTTCATGATATTGAAACCGGTCTGCCTGGTGCCGAACATACAAAACCCATCATGGTGTTTTGATGTGATGACAATATATTTCATGCCTGCATTCCTGGCTGTCTTTACCCATTCCTCTGCATTGAAATTGACCGGATTGAATTGGGGAACAAATTTATCATAAGTTTCCAGGGGAATCTCGGCCGAAGTGCGGATCCATTCCCCGTACCCGGTCTTTCCGTTCCAGGTTCCGGCAGGAACCGCATATAACCCCCAATGGATAAACATTCCGAACCGTGCATCACGCCACCATTGCATACGCGTATCATGTTCAGCGGCTGTTTCCTTCTGGGCAGAGAGCCAGGGGAAAAAGCAAAAAGAAAGTAAAATCAGGATCAGTGATCGTTTCATTGGTATATTTGTTTGAGAATTGTAAGATTATTCAGGCGTTAAAATTATAAAATCTGATCTTTGGAACCATGTTAAGGTTAATCAAAAGGCTGCTTTGTTCATTTCTTTTTCTGCTGTTAGTAAAATCGCTTAGCGGGGAGGTCGTTTTGCCGTCCGTTCTTTCCGACCATATGGTGCTGCAGCAATTCAGCTGGATCACTCTGTGGGGCAGGGCCGACCGGGGGGAAGCTATTACCGTTTTCACAAGTTGGGACAGTAAAAATTACTCCATACAGGCCGACCAGACCGGGCAGTGGAAGCTTAAACTGTTTTCGGGAGGTCCTGGAGGACCCTATACAATTCGTTTTACCGGAAAGAACAAGGTAGAGCTCAGGGATGTGATGCTTGGAGAAGTCTGGTTTTGCAGCGGTCAGTCGAACATGGAGTTCACGTTTAATATGCTTGGTGGATGGAAGTATTACAGCGGACTAAAAAAGCAGATCGACAGTACCGACCTGCGAAAGATCCGGCTATGCACTATCGGGCAGCAGGTCTCACAACATCCTTCAGACAGTTGTAAAGCCCTTTGGCTGCAAGCTGATGCTTCATCGATTCTGAATTTCAGCTCAACCGCTTTTTATTTCGGGCTGGAGATCTATAAAAAATTCAATGTGCCCGTAGGCCTTATCGTCTCTAGCTGGGGAGGCACACCCGCTGAGGCCTGGACACCAAACGAATATCTGAAAGACACTCCCGGCCTTTCCTATTACCTGAATCATCCGAATAACCCTGAATGGGAAGCCTCAGCTCCTTCTGTACTGTTTAACGGGATGATATATCCTTTGCGCTATTATACTATTAAAGGAGTCATCTGGTACCAGGGAGAATCGAACCGCTATGATTGTGACCTTTATGCGACGTTGTTTAAAACGATGATACTTTCATGGCGAAAGTACTGGGAAAAGCCTGATCTTCCATTCTATTTTGTCCAGATTGCCCCTTACGACTACAAGGATTTTGAGGAAGCAAGCGGTTTTTTGAGAGAAGCCCAGGAAAAAGCGCTTGAGCTGAAAAACACAGGAATGGCTGTGACTCTTGATATTGGCAACATCCAAAACATCCATCCGAAAAACAAGCAGGAGGTTGGGCGGCGACTCGCCCTGCTGGCATTTGCAGGAACATATTCTCAGGCAGACCCTGCCTCCTTTTCGGGACCTGCCTACCGGTTATCACGGATTGAAGGAGACAAGATACAGGTCTTTTTTAAAAACAGTGATGCTCTTGGCGGAAGGAAGGATTTTCTAAGCGGTTTCAGGGTCGCGGGAAGTGATGGGATTTTCAGGCAGGCACGGGCCGTTTTCGTTGGGAATTCAGTGATGGCAGGCAGTACGGATGTTCCATCGCCCAAATACCTGAGGTATGCTTTTTTGAATACTGATACTGCTTCGGTATTTGATCAATCGGGACTACCGGCGGGTTCCTTCAGGACTGACTCCCTGGCTGTCAATTACAGGGAAGTACATCTTGCAGCGGCATTTGATTCAGTAAAAAAATTCTGGAAGATTTCACCTCGCTGCCCTGACCCTACGGCCGTGATCCGCTATACTACCGATGGCAGTATGCCCACCTTATCATCCGCCGTGTCGTCCGATACAATAACCATTACTACCGCTTGCAGGGTTAATACAAAAGCCTTTCTGAAGAATGTCCCCTCACAGTCATCCTCCAGTATAAGCTTTATAGGCCATGAGGCTCTAGGGTCTAATGTGGTTTTCACCAGCAAGCCTTCTGAAAAATTCCATGGGAATACACACACACTTACCGACGGGATCAATGGAAGCGAGGATTTCCATGACGGGCGGTGGCTGGGATTTCAATATAACGATTTTCAGGCAATGATCGACCTAAGGAAGCCGAAACTCATTGGTTCGGTAAAGATTAATTTCCTTATTAATACGGCTTCGTATATTTTCCCTCCTACCCTGGTTGAAATATTTGCCAGTGAGAATGGGCAAAATTTTATAAAAGCCGGTGAATTTAAACTCTCTGCTCCCGACTCTTCATCATTAATCGCACAGCCCAAGATAATAAGTATAACAATCCAAGGCATCAAGCGCCCGGTCAGATTTATTAAAGTGATCGCGAAAAACCAAAAAACAAATCCTCCCTGGCATTACGCCCCGGGTCAAAAATGCTGGCTTTTCGTAGATGAGGTGGAATGCAGGAAATAACAAAGCAGATTCTGATTCCGCAGAACTACTTTGCCTGATTCAATTTCAAATCAAATTAGCCAAGTTGTATCTCAACCAGAGTCACCTCGTTGCTATTCTGCACTGCATTTGAGGGATCGGTAAGAAATACAAATTCTTTAAAGGGAGTGCCGGGAGCAGGATTAGGGTCTCCCGCAGGGTGAATGCATCGACCCATTTTCCATATCGATCCACCCGGTGCTGTAACATTCAATTTCTTTTGATAAACAAGTTGAATAAAATCGACCGGGCGTAGTTGGGTGAGATCGATCTGATCAATAACTATCGACTTTGCAAAAGTCCCTGCCGAATTAAAAATGTGAACGGTTAATTTATCAGTGCCTGGCATATAATCGGAATTTTGGTTAATAATTTTTGCACTAAATTATTAAATATCCTGCATAAAACAATATTATTTGTTAAGAACTTTAAATTGTTATATCTTTGATTTGTAAATGAATTAATAAATTTTAGCATGTGGCGCCGTAATTTTGCTATGATAATGTTGGTATTTGTTTTCATTTCTCAAATGCCATTTACCTATTCCCAGGAAAACCTGAACGATATTTCGGGGCAGTCCTACCAGGTAAGAAACTGGCTCCCCGAAAACAATGCACCGTCCAGCATTTATAATATAGCCCAGACCCCCGACGGCTATTTATGGCTGGCAAATGAGTTTGGCCTTTTCAGGTTTGACGGGATCAATTTCACCTATCTGAATAAATCTTCAGGAAATGTTTTCAAATACCAGGATTGCGGCGCCTTGTTTCTCGCCAGTGACAGCACCTTGATTGCCGGCTTCAGCAGGGGACTGATTCTAAAGTATAAGAATCAGCAATGGAGCGTTTTGGATTCAGCGAAGGTTTTTATGGACAAAAACATAACGGCCATTTCTGAAGATATCGATCATAATCTCTGGATCGGACTTTCAGGCAGGGGTATTATCAGATACAGCCGAAGTACGTCGAAGGTATTTTCCATTGCGGAAGGACTTTGCGACAACGACATTAACGCTATTTGCCCCGGCAAGGGCTCAGAAGTATGGGTAGGAACAGATAACGGTCTTTGTTTGATTGGGAAAGATGAGATAAAAAGGTATACCGAACATGAAGGGCTGATGCATCATAACATAAACGCTTTGTGGATGGATTTAGCAAATACTTTATGGATCGGCAGCGCTGACGGCCACTTGTATTATATGAAAAACGGGAAAGTCAACACCTGGGAGGACAAACAAGGGATTATCAGAAGCAGTATAAGGCAGATCGCGGGCTTTGGGAAAAACACTCTGGCTATTGCAACTGAGGGGCAGGGAGTGTTATTTTTAAATACCCTGTCGGGAAAAACCGAACGGCTTGACACCCGGAAACATCTCGCATCGAACCTGGTTGTGTCTTTATTCAGAGATATGGAAGATAACCTTTGGGCCGGTACAATGGCTTCCGGCCTTTCAAGGATCAGGTCTGTTCCGATTCAGGTACTTAACAACAGGAATGGTCTTTCGGGAGATTGCATCACGGCGATCGCACAGTCGCCTGATGGAAGTATCTGGGTTGGGAATTCCACGGGCGGCGTTGACAAGATCAAAGGTAACAGCATCGAAAGCCTTGGATCAAAAACAGGCATTGGGAAATTTCCGGTTTTCTCAATCGCAGTCGACACCAACCGCAACATCTGGATAGGCAGTCTGAAAACACTGGTAAAATTTGACGGGAAGACTTCAACAAAATACACCTCCGGTCAGGGCTTGAACTGCACTTATTTTCATGCGCTTAGTGCCACATCTGATGGCAGACTCTGGATAGGGACAGATCAGGGAATATTTATCATGAAAGATGGAAAAATTTCATCGGCACTGACTACCACGGAAGGATTGCCAAGCAACAAGATCTTCTGTTTTCTGGAAGACCGGAAAGGGTCCATATGGGTGGGCACACAGGATGGCGGGTTAGCCAGAATAAATGAAGGAAAGATCAAAATCTTTAATGCGAAACAAGGCCTTCCCGACAACATGATTCTCTGCCTTCACCTCGACTCTCTCGATAATATCTGGATTGGTACCGGTCAGAGCGGGCTAATACATCTGAATCCGGAAACTGAAACATTCACTTCAGTGGCGTCAAAAAAATTGGCCACATCAATCGGTTATATTTTTGAGGACAGGTCGGGAAACATCTGGCTTGGTGGGGGTGACGGACTGACTGCTGTAAAATTCAGCATCCTCCAGAATTCTGTGCAGAAAGCAAATAGTCCTGTCTATCTTCAAACTCTTGCCCTGGACACATCAATAGGATTTTCAGGCCTTAACATGGGGCTTTTTCCCGGTGCCTGCAAACTGAAAAACGGCCAGTTATGGTTTCCTGGTTCGGAAGGAGTTGTAATCGTTGATCCCCAAACTCCCCTGAGTACAACTTACAAACCTGTTCCGGTGATTGACTCAGTCCTTATAAACAACATTCCTTCGGAGAGCCAATCTGTTTATGAAGTTGGTGCAGGAATGATGCACCTTGAGATCCATTACACGGCCCCCTCATTTATTTTCCCGGAGGGACTTACATTCCGTTACCGTTTATCAGGATTCGACCGGGACTGGGATACTGTTGGCCGCCGGCGTACAGCCTATTATACAAATGTCCCCCCCGGTAATTATATTTTCGAGGTCGAAGTCTTCAATAATTCCGGTGAATTATCGCCTGCCACGGCAAAAATAAAAATCCATGTACTTCCATTTTTCTATCAAACCTGGTGGTTTATTCTTCTTTGCATTCTTGGCTGTATTGCCGTGATTAGCCTTGGAATCCAGTACCGGATAAGGTTTATACGTGATAAAGAGCTCGAAGCGCTTGTGCAATTGAGGACTGAGGAGATCAGGAAACTGAATGAGCTACTTGAGCATAAAGTAATTGACCGGACGGCCCAGCTCGAAGCTTCCAATAAGGAGCTCGAAGCATTTTCATACTCGGTATCCCATGACCTCAAAGGGCCGGTAAGAAGGATAGACAGTATAACCAGAATTTATATTGAAGACTATTTCTCAAAGCTCGATGAAACGGAAAAGGATTTCCTGAAAAAGATAACAGAATCGGCAGGTTCCATGAATGTTCTCATTGACGAGTTACTGAAACTTTCGCGTATCGTAAGGCATGATATTGATAAGATGCAGATCAACATCAGTGATATGGCGACGGCCATCAACGTTGAAATAAAGAAACTGAATCCCGACCGTAAAGTCCGGCTTATGATACAGGAAGGGCTTCTTGACTACTGCGATCCGAAACTCCTGCGTATTGCATTTCAAAATCTCTTTGATAACGCATGGAAATATTCGGGAAAAGAAAAAGAATCTGTGATTGAGTTCAGCCGGGCTAAAAAAGACGGGAAAACGGTTTATCTTATCAGGGATAACGGGGTAGGCTTTGATATGGCCTATTATGACAAGCTCTTTACACCTTTTCAAAGGCTTCACAGCGATGACCAGTTCACGGGAACCGGAATCGGGCTGGCCACGGTAAAACGGATCATCCTGAAACACGGAGGTCTGATATGGGCCGAGAGCTCGCCGGGAGAAGGTACAACATTTTATTTCACTTTATATTCCGATTGAGGGACCAATAATCACGTTTACATGACAAAAATCAAGCTATTACTCGTTGAAGATGATGAAACCGATGCTTTGCTTGTGATCCGTCAGCTGAAAAAAGACGGGTTTGACGTTGAGCATGTGCGGGTAAAAACAAAGTCTGACATGGAAGCGCAGCTGGACAAGGGAGGCTGGGACATTGTGATCTCAGACTATTCCATGCCGGGTTTCAGCGGACAGGAGGCATTAAAACTTTTTAAATCAAGGAATCTCGACATCCCCTTTATCCTGGTGTCAGGAACCGTGGGCGAAGATCTTGCAGTAAGCATCATGAAAGGAGGGGCTAATGATTACATGATGAAAAGCGCTCTGAACCGGCTTGGCCCTGCTGTTCAAAGGGAACTGGAAGAAATGCAGGTCAGGATTGAGAAGAAGCAGGCCCAGCAGGAACTTATCATCGCCAAACTGGCGGCAGAAGAATCAAGCCGGGTCAAATCTTCACTTCTGGCCAACATGAGTCATGAGTTCCGTACTCCGATGAACGGCATACTTGGATTTACCGAGATTCTTGGCTCGATAGTAAGCGATGAGTCTCAGAAAGCAATGACCCGCCATATTCTCACCTCTGCGAAACGCTTGTTGCGAACCTTGAATTCGATCATGAATTTTGCCCAGCTGGATTCAGGTTATAAATTAAACCTTGTCAATGTCAACCTCTCTGATCTTCTTGAAAATTCGGTCGAGAGCATTCGTGAAATGGCAACCAATAAACAGCTTGCCCTCAGCTTCCGGAACGAGCCAGGAGTAATTATCAGCTCAGACGAGCATTTATTAAGATTATCGCTTCAGAACATTCTCGAAAATGCCGCTAAATTCACCGCTAAGGGAGAGATTGATGTAGAGTTGAAACGCGTCACAAGCCCATCCGAAGGTATTCATATAAGTATACGCGATACCGGGATTGGCATTCCGGCCGAAAAGCAGGAAATGATTTTCGAGGAGTTCAGGCAGGCCAGTGAAGGTTACAACAGGCCTTATGAAGGGAGTGGACTGGGGTTATCCATAACAAGAAAAAGCATACATCTTCTGAATTATGTGCTGAGTGTTGAAAGTGCAGCCGGTAAAGGATCAACTTTTACTCTTGTCATTCCGGCGGATGCCATTATATCGGAAAGAAAAAAGACGTCTGCATCAAAACCCGGAATAACTGAAACCCGGCACGCTAAATTGCCAGATCTTCCGGCTCTGCTTCTTGTTGAGGACAATGATGCAAATATTGACCTTGTGAAAATGTATCTGGAGAAAAATTTCAGGCTCGACATTGCGAAAGACGGGCTCTCGGCTATTGAGCTGACAAACAGTAACAAATACGACTGCATTCTGATGGATATCAACCTTGGGCCGGGAATGGACGGAGGTGAAGCCATTGAACAAATCCGGCAAACGCCCAGGCACTTCACAACACCAATTATTGCTGTAACGGGATATACCCTGCAGCAGGAAAAGGAAGCTATATTAAATAAAGGAGCAAACCATTATCTGGCCAAGCCATTCACTAAAAATCAGCTTACAGATCTTATTTACAAGGCGCTTTGACTTCCCCTTAACCCCTAATCCCTAACGAATAAGCATTACCTGGCCTTTATTCGATATCCTGGTTTTTTTGGATGTCTGGTAAAAAACAAGCCAGTTATACACTTCGGCCGGACAGGATTTGCCTTTACAGCTTCCGTCCCAGGAAGATTCAATATCGGTTGTTTCAAACACGATCTGTCCCCAACGGTCGAATATCTGCAGATTAAACTGGGTAATATTCTCAGCAGGAAGCCCGAGTATTTTAAACCTGTCATTCTTCCCGTCATTATTCGGTGTAAATGCATTGGGGATCGTCTGATGGACAAATATCGTCACTGTATCATAGAATTCATCTCCTGCGCAGATACTGGCATATGCAACGTAGGTCGTAGTCTCTCCCGGAGCGACAACAACAGTTTGTCCATCGGCAAGTTCATTGCCTCCCTGGAACCAGCGATAGATAATTTTATTTCCCGGTGTAAGAGGTTTCAGATTATACGGGATTGTCGAAATTTGAAAACTATCGGCAGTTGCAGGAGAATACTTCCACGCGATATTCTCTGCGATCCAGGAGGTCGCATTGTGGCCCGGGACAGCGAAGCCAAGGTGCCCGCTGGTGTTCTGAACTCCAAGGGTTGCTTTATTATTAAGCCAGTCGCAATAAGGTTTGTGCATGATGTGATTCTCTATTGTATTACTCCCCTCATTAAGAACAATCTGGAAGGTAGCAACAGAATCCATGCAGTTATAAACCGGGCATTGGCACCACATCACAATAAGGCTTCGCAGTGGTTCTTTACCGACAGTCTGATAGAAAATATAAGGACTGCCTGCCGCAATGGGATAAAGATCGACAAAAGGAGCGAGTATACAGTTTTTCGGGTTATAATCGGCCGGGCTGGGGATGCTGAAAGCCTGGCGTGTACCTTTGGCATTCGGGTTAGGACTGAAACTTACCCAGCCGTTCGCCCCAACGTAGAACTCAGTATATTTAATCCCGAAAAAAGAAAACCCGAAACCGATCTGAAAAGGACCTTCCACTCCGTCGTCGGTAGTATTGACAGGTACTCCCAGCATACCATATGTGGCTGTAAGAGTAACCGGAACCCCGGGATTTATAGTGTCATCCACCCCCGCGCTGAGCTGGGAAAACGACCAGATGGGCAATAAAAGGAGAAGCAGTAAAAGGTTTAAATTTTTCATACTATCCGTCATCTGCCATCTGTGATCAGATATCTGATATCAGATAGCAGATGGCAGATGCAAAGTTCAACAATTTACCGGAAATTTAATACTTTTGTAATTCATTCTATTTTCACAACGCTTCCCACATTATTAAATTTCCAACTATGAAAAAAGATACTGCACTTTTTAACATTATTAAAAAGGAGCTTCACCGCCAGAGTAGCGGTCTCGAACTCATCGCATCTGAGAATTTTGTGAGTGATCAGGTGTTGAAGGCCATGGGCTCATGCCTTACAAACAAATATGCCGAAGGCTATCCAGGCAAACGATATTATGGTGGCTGTCAGAACGTGGATGAGTCGGAACAGCTGGCCATTGACCGGGCCAAGACCCTCTTCAATGCTGCATGGGCCAATGTGCAGCCACATTCCGGAGCCCAGGCTAATATGGCCGTTCTGTTGACGATATTAAAACCGGGAGATACTTTTATGGGCCTTGACCTTGCTCATGGCGGTCATCTTTCGCATGGATCGCCTGTGAACTCTTCAGGTATTTTTTACAAAGCCGTTGGTTATCAGGTAGAGCAAAGTACCGGCGTAATTGATTATGACAAAATGGAGGCCCAGGCTCTGCAGGTCAGACCAAAACTCATTATTGCAGGCGCCTCAGCCTATTCCCGTGACTGGAATTACAAGAGAATGCGCGAAATCGCTGATAAGATCGGCGCACTGCTGATGGCTGATATAGCTCACCCGGCCGGTCTTATTGCAAGAGGACTGTTAAATGACCCGATGCCCTGGTGCCATGTTGTTACTACAACAACCCATAAAACCCTTAGGGGGCCTCGTGGCGGCATGATCCTAATGGGCAAGGATTTCCCGAACCCCTGGGGGCTTACCACACCCAAAGGCGAGGTGAAGATGTTTTCACAATTGCTTGATTCAGCTGTTTTCCCAGGCATACAAGGTGGACCTCTGGAACACGTGATTGCCTCCAAAGCAGTATCGTTCTATGAGGCTTTGTCGGATGAGTACATGGACTATGTGATTCAGGTTAAAAAGAATGCGACAGTAATGGCAAAAGCATTTGTTGACAAGGGCTACCATGTGATCTCCGGCGGTACCGATAACCATCTGATGCTGATTGACCTCAGAAAAAAATTTCCTGCCATCAGCGGAAAACAGGTTGAAAACACCCTGGTCCAGGCCGACATCACAGTAAACAAAAACATGGTTCCTTTCGATAGCCGATCGCCATTTCAGACCTCAGGTCTGAGGGTAGGCACGCCCGCTATCACTACAAGAGGGCTGAAAGAAAAGCATATGCCTCTTGTGGTTGACATGATAGATGAGGTGATAGGCGAGATCGAAAACCAGGATCTCATCCTTAAAGTCAAAAAGAAGGTCAATGAGATGATGGCCGATTTTCCATTATTCGCTTACTAATCAGCCATAAAAACATGAAAACCATTTGCCTTGTCCGCCATGCCAAATCCTCCTGGGACCCGCCCGGGATTGCCGATGACCAGCGCGAGCTGCTCCCGAAAGGAATTGAAAAAACAAAACTTGTTGCCGGCTTTCTCTTTAAAGAGGGAGTAAAACCCGGCCTGATGATATCGAGTCAGGCTGTGAGGGCTTTTGAAACAGCTAAGATTCTCGCTGACTGCCTCGACTACCCGCTTAAGCAAATCCTCATTGACCGGAGGGTTTACGATGGGCCATACGACAGAATGCTCGACCTGATCTATGCCACCCCCAATGAAGTTGATTCGCTGATGATCATCGGCCATAACCCCCTGATTACGCAACTAGCCAATCTCTTCCTTCACCCCGGCATTGATGGCATGCAGACTTCGGCGGTAGTCTGTGTTTCGTTTCAAACCGAAAAATGGGAAGACATCCCGGTATCGAGATCAGAAAAGAAATTCTATGTCTTTCCAAAAATGCTTAAATAACCATTGACCGGATTGAACCATGGCTGTAAAACCCAAATTGCCGATTGTAAATCGCGAAATAAGCTGGCTGCATTTTAACGGCAGGGTTCTTCAGGAAGCAGCAGACAGGAGCAATCCCCTTCTTGAACGCCTGAAATTTCTGGGTATTTTCTCAAACAACAGAGATGAGTTCTTCAGGGTGCGCGTTGCCACTCTGAACCGGATGCTGAAGGTTAAAAATCTACCGTACGACACTGCCGTGAGCCCTAAAAAAGTTCTGAAAGAGATCTTTGATATCGTACAGGTACAGGAGAAAGTCTTCATGTCGGTGTATGAAGAGATCGTGAAGGAACTCAGGTCGCATGGCATTTTAATTATTAACGAGACCCAGCTTAATGAAGAGCAGGGTCAATTCGCGAAGAAATATTTTCAGGAGCAGGTGCGTGTCGGACTTTTCCCTATCATGATAAGCAGTCTCAGAGAGATCTCATCACTGGTCGACAAATCCATTTACCTTGCAGTAAAACTGGGCCGTTCAGACCGGAAGCTCAAAGACGACTATGCTATTATTGAACTCCCGACGCGTACGGTATCCCGGTTTCTCATCCTGCCGTCAAATGACAGCAATCATTATGTTATTTTGCTGGATGACGTGGTCCGTTACTGCTTGTCGGAGGTGTTCTCAATTTTTGGTTATGACACCTATTCGGCTTACACTGTAAAGATCACAAGAGATGCGGAGCTCGACTTTGACAGCGATGTTTCGAAAAGTTTTCTTGAAGTGATAAGCGATAGTCTGAAGCAACGAAAGCGAGGTATTCCGGTAAGGTTTGTTTTTGACAAGGCGGTTCCTGACGACCTGCTGAAGCTCTTGCTGAAACGCCTTGATATTGGCAGGAACGATCCCATCAGAGGCGGGGGCAGGTATCATAATTTCAAGGACTTCATGAGTTTCCCCACCCTGGGACATAAGGAACTGCAGTACTCCCCTATGCCACCACTGAGGCATAAGGATTTCCCCGAGAACCGCAGTGTGTTGTCGATCGTAAAGCAAAAAGACATTCTCCTTAATTTTCCCTATCAGAGTTTCAGGTATATCATTGATCTGCTCAGGGAAGCTTCTATCGACCCAAAGGTTCGTTCTATAAAAATGACGATCTACCGGGCAGCAAAAAATTCAAGCGTTATCAACGCCCTTATCAATGCTGCCAGGAACGGAAAATATGTTACCGTGTTCATGGAACTCCAGGCTCGTTTTGACGAAGAGGCCAATATTTACTGGGCCCAGAGGCTGCGCGAGGAAGGGGTGAAAGTTATTCATGGCATCCCGGGGTTCAAGGTTCACAGTAAACTCATCCTTATCCGCAGAAAAGAAAGCAACAAAGATTTTTTATATTCTCTGGTCGGTACCGGTAACTTCAATGAAGATACGGCAAAAGTATATGCCGACCTTAGCCTGCTTACTGCAAACCAGGAGATCTGTCACGATGTGGTAAATGCCTTTCATATGATGGAGGCGAGCCTGAAACCGTACAAATTTGAGAAGCTCATTGTTGCGCCTTTCTCGATGCGAAATTTTTTTATCAAACTGCTGAACAAGGAAATCAAAAACGCCAGGGCCGGGAAAGACGCCTGGGTTATTATCAAGCTGAACAGCCTGGTTGATGAAGCCATCGTTAGAAAGTTATACCGGGCGGGCGCTGCCGGAGTGAAGATAAAACTCATCATTCGTGGAATATGCGTGATGGTGCCTGAGCTGGAAGGCATGAGCGAAAACATTGAAGGCATCAGCATCGTCGACCGTTTCCTGGAACATGCCAGAGTACTTGTGTTTGCCAACGGGGGGAACCCTCTGTACTATATCACTTCGGCCGACTGGATGGTGCGCAATTTCGACAACCGGGTGGAAGTGGCCTGCCCGGTGGAGGACAAAGAACTTAAGGAAGAGCTGAAGGCTATGCTTGATATAGAGCTTGCCGATAATGTGAAAGCCAGGATCATCGGGGGCCGCGAAGCAAATGTGTATAAGATCGGGGGCGATGTGAAGGTTCAATCCCAGCTCGAATTTTACAATTACCTCAAAGGTAAACTGGAATAAGTAATGTACATTTGAACCCTGGTTGCGGGCAAATCAGATATCGGTGGAGATCCTGAAAAAAATACTGAAAATATTCATCAATAAGTACTTCCTTATTACGGTTGCATTTATTGTCTGGATGGTATTTTTCGACAGCAACAACGTGTTTACACGGGCCAAGCTTCAAGATAACCTGGATGACCTTCAGCAGGAAAAACATTTTTACCTGGACGAGATAAGGAAAGATTCGGCGCTTACCCACAGGCTGCTCACCGATTCAACTGAACTGGAGCGCGTTGCCAGGGAAAAGTATCTGATGAAAAAAAACAATGAAGACATTTATCTGGTTCTTGATACCACTTCGGACAAACAAAAATAAAACCGCTTCCGTATCTACATATTTCCTTGCTACTGCGGATCCACATCGATAAGAACCCGGACCGGGTGGAATTCCTGCTTCTGATAGAATGTTCCCAGAATTTCAATCAGCTTTATTTTTGCTGCAACCACCGACGACTCCACTTCCACTTTAATCAGAATATGTTTCAGGTACTGATTCATGATCCTTGCAACAGCGGGGTATTCGGGGCCAAGTACGCGTTTTCCAAAAATCCTGCACAGTCTTTTGGCCAGGTCTGAGGCCGCCCTGTTCACCAGGTCGGGATCGCGGTGTTTGACTTTCAGCAGGATCAGGCGATGAAACGGAGGATATTTGAATTTTCTGCGCTGAGTTAACTGATAAGTATACATCCCTGTATAATCATTATTCATTACCGATTGAATAACGGGATGCATGGGGTTATAGGTCTGGATGATAACCAACCCGCGCTTTCTTTTCCTCCCTGATCGCCCGCTCACCTGCGCCATCAGCTGAAACCCGCGTTCTTCGGAGCGAAAATCAGGATAGCTCAGCATGTTGTCGGCATTCAGGATACAAACAGTGCTCACATGGTCAAAATCGAGGCCCTTGGTCACCATCTGGGTTCCGACAAGAATATCGATTTTCTGTTCCTCAAAACCTGTAATAATATTCTGGTATGCATGTTTGCTTCGAGTAGTATCAAGATCCATCCTGGCAATTTTCGCTTCAGGCAGAAATATTCCCAGCTCTTCTTCCACTTTCTCAGTGCCAAAGCCTTTCATTTTCACACCCGGGCTCTGACAGACAGGGCAGAGCGAAGGCACAGAAGCAATATATCCGCAGTAATGACAACGCAACTGGTTGCTCTTCTTATGGTATACCAGGGTTACATCACAATTTTTACAGGATGGCATCCAGTTGCAGGCTTCACACTCAAGCCTAAGTGAAAAGCCGCGGCGATTCTGGAATAAAATAGCCTGTTCATGAAGTTTCAGGGCTCCGGCCAATTGATCGAGTAGCGTTGTCGAAAAATGGGTTTTCATCCTTCCTCGCCTGAGTTCCTCCCTTATATTCACAAGCTGAATCAGAGGAAGCTCCATTTCACCAAATCTTTCCGCCAGCTCTACCAGGTTATATTTACCCTGTTTTGCATTGTAATAACTTTCAATTGCAGGTGTTGCGGAGCCCAGCAGAGCTTTTGCCCCATGCAGATGAGCCAAAAACAAAGCTGCATCCCGGCCGTTATACCGGGGTGCCGGATCCATCTGTTTAAACGATGAATCGTGTTCTTCATCTACAATCACCAGACCCAGATCAGCAAAAGGTAAAAAAACCGCCGAACGGGCGCCCAGGATGATCTCACAGGAATTACCACCTTCAGGACTACCCACACTTATGGAAGCCTGTTTCCAGACTTCGGCCCTTTCCCCGTCGTTAAAACGGGAATGATACACCCCTACCCTGTCGCCGAAATATTTTCTTAAACGATTGATGATCTGAGTGGTAAGCGCAATTTCAGGGAGAAGGTATAAAACCTGCTTGCCCTTCTCAATCGTCTCGGCAATGAGTTTTATATATATTTCTGTTTTGCCTGATGAGGTGACACCATTAAGCAGCGTTACATCTTTTGCTGTCCATGCCTCGCGAATCTCTGTAATGGCAATAGTTTGCTGAGCGGTGAGTACGATTGATCCCGGGTCAGCTTCAGGTTTCCTGTTCTTTTCCTTCAAGGAAACCTTTTCACAAGCCAGGAAAATATCCTTCTTAATCATACTATCGAGTACTGCAGCGGCACAGCCCGATTTCTTCAGAAGCTCATCTTTCCTGACCTCCTGAACGGTGCCGGATCCAAATTTCGAAAGCTGAATGAAGGTCATCAGTATCTCAAGCTGTTTTTTCGCTTTACGTTCAAGACGGTCAAACAGCTCTCTCAAAGCATCCTCATTTCCAGAGTAAGAATCGCCCAGACTGATAAAAGTTTCTTTTTTCGGACGGTATTTCTCCCTGACTTCTTCCTCCAGTGAAACAACTCCCTTTTCGATAAGCGTTTTAACTACAGGGATGATCTTTTGAAGCCCGATTATCGCCGAAATTTTCGAAATCTCAATATTGTTATTTCTGTTGTACAAGGTTTCAACCAGGCTGAATTCCTTTTCATTCAGGGGTACTGAGTCGATCACATAATCGGGATTCATGGCCACCCTGGTCTCACTTGCCAGTTTGAAAGCCGAAGGCAGGGCTGCATTCATTACTTCCCCGGTGGTACACATATAATAAGATGCCATCCAGTCCCAGAAACGGAACTGCAACTCACTAACCAGAGGCTTGTCGTCTAGAACCGAGAGAATTTCCTTGAAAGTCCTTGTGCTGTCGGCGTCCTCATGGATCTTTCTGACCAGAGCTGTATATATCTTCCGGTTCCCGAACTGTACAACCACACGTTGACCAATTCCGACCTTACCGGCAAATTCCACAGGAACCGAATAAGTGAACAGACCCGGCAATGGCAGCGGCAGGATTACATCTACGTACATGTGTTGTAAAGCCAATCGTTGTATGTTACCATATTAATGTCGCTCGCAGCTTCACACCGCCGCTACGGTGTTCCACCTGAGGCGGCTTGTGTGAACTGCCTTGCTCATTAAAGTGCCAAAATTCTTGCCAGTTCCAGTCCGCCGAAATTGAATTCCTTCTTTTTATTGATGGCGTCGTCGAATGAGGTAAACGTGATCCTTTTACTTTCAATCCCAACCATTACACTGCTCTTGCCCTCGATCAGAGCATGAACCGCTTCGAAGCCGGTCCAGCTTGCCAGCAAACGGTCCTGAACAGTAGGCGATCCGCCTCTCTGAACATGCCCAAGTACTGTTACCCGGGCGTCAATCTCGGGCAGCCTTTCGGTTACCTGTTTTGCAATATCATAGGCACCGCCCATATCATCACCTTCGGCCACGATAACGATACCCGATGATTTGTTATGTCGCATATCATGTTTGAGAAGCCGCGTCAGATTGTCGATATAAGTCTTTGTCTCGGGAACCAGGATAAACTCAGCCCCGGCGGCTAAACCACTCCAAAGCGCCAGATACCCCGCATCCCTTCCCATCACCTCAAGAAAAAATAACCTGTCGTGCGAAGTGGCCGTATCCCTGATCTTATCGGCTGCCTGCACTACCGTGTTAGCGGCCGTATCGAAACCAATAGTATAATCAGTACCATACAGATCGTTGTCGATGGTTCCCGGCAAACCGACAACCGGTATTTCAAATTCTTTTTCAAAGAGCTGAGCCCCGGTAAAAGTCCCGTTTCCGCCAATCGCCACCAGACCGTTGATCTTGTGTTTTTCCAGACTCTGGAAGGCCTGCAGCCGGCCTTCATAAGTCATAAAACGTTTACTGCGGGCCGATTTCAGAATAGTGCCTCCACGCTGAATAATATTCGAGACCGAAGAACGCTCCATGGGTTCTATCTGCCCGTCGATCATACCTTCAAACCCCCTGTAAATGCCGAACACATCCATTCCTTCATTGATGCCTGTACGCACAACAGCGCGTATCGCTGCATTCATTCCGGGCGAATCACCTCCCGAAGTAAACACCCCGATTCTTGAAACTCTTGGCATAAAATATTTTTTTAGTCTGTAAATTTATTCTGTTTCTTACCCTCGTAGAGGTCAAAACCAAGGAACCTGCATTCCAGGGGCCCGTTGAAAACCTTGAATTTCTTTGAAGGTTTTAGGCCGATAAATTTAATGGCCTCCAGGTCGGAAGAGATCACCCAGGCTTTGTACCCGTTGTATTTGCGCTTCAGCACATTGCCTATCATCTTATAAAAAGCAACCGAATCTTCAAGCTGTATCCTTTCATCATAAGGAGGGTTCGTTATGATAACGCCTTCGGCGGATGGGGGAATAGAATCCTCGAAAGCGGCCTGTTTCATAAATACCAGGCGGTCAAGCCCGGCAAAGTCCACGTTTTCAACAGCCTTTCTGAGGATCATCACTGACTTGTCGAAACCAACGATCCTGAGATCATCAGGAAAGCTGATTTTTTCGACTGCCTCTTTTTTCACCCTCTCCCAGAGAGCCTCATCAAAATCCTTCCACTTTGTAAACCCATATTCACTGCGGAAATTCCCTGAAGGTATTCCGGAAGCAAGCATAGCCGCCTCAATCAGGATAGTTCCCGATCCGCACATCGGATCGAGCAGGGGTTTCTTCATATCCCATCCCGACAGCCTGATCAGCCCTGCGGCCAGTACCTCGTTGATCGGGGCAATCCCGGTTTGCTTGCGGTAACCCCTCTTGTGTAATGACGGCCCCGATGAATCCAGAGATAAAGTGCAGGTATTTTTAAACAGATGGACGTTGATCCTGAGAGTGGGATTTTCAAGATCGACCGAAGGCCGTTTCCCGGTTTTTTCCCTGAACCTGTCAACAATGGCATCTTTGGTCTTCTGAGCCACGAACTGGGAATTTGTGAAAACAGTATACGATATCACTGCATCCACCGCCAATGTAGAATCTGCATCCAGATGATCTTCCCAGCAAAACTCCTTAATTTCACGATACAGGTCTTCCTGAGAATTAATCTCAAATACATGTACCGGTAAAAGTATACGCAATGCCGTGCGGCAGAGGTAGTTTGCACGGTACATGCAGGCCTTGTCGCCTTCAAAGCTTACAGCCCGGTTCATTACTTCGGCATTCAAAGCCCCGATACCGTCGAGCTCAGATTTAAGTATCTGCTCAAGGCCGCTTACGGTCTTGGCAACCATCATGGATGTGGTCCCGGGCATCAGGAATTATTTTGGAAAATAGTATGTATAGCCAATGATCAACCCAAAGGACTGGTCATAGACTTTAGGGGACATGGGAGAATCTTCTTCGATCGGGTCTAAGATACCAAGATTTATCAGTTTTGTCGGAGGACTGAAGCTGTATTTAAAACCTATGGTCACTGTATTCCTTTTCTGATGATAAGAAATTCCCGCCGACAGATGATACAAATCCCAGCTACCGGTCATATGAAGGAAATTATCAGCTTCTATTGAATCTTTTGCTGAGAAGGATGAAAAATCGGTGCGGGCTCCCAGCAGGAGTGTGAATTTGGTGCCAAGGTCCTGGCTGAAACCAATGGCGACATTAAAAACGGGTCTGGCAGCGTTCACAACATGCAGAAAACTTCCCACCCCGATTACAGTCTTCATGGAATCAGAAAGAGGAGGATAAATAAATGGATTGCTTTCGGGTTCGAAAATATGGTATGGGTTCAACCTTGCAAAATATTCGCAGCTAAATGTAATCCTTGTCTTGGCGGTAGCATATTCTACTCCCATTCCGATTGAAAGCGGGCGGTGGTACTTTGCCTTGATCCCGCTTTTCCTCCCCATCACCACATATCCGTCTCCTGCCGTGGAAGCAAGAAAGACAACTGATTCCTCCCTTTGAATATCGCCGCTTCCGTATACCTGGACCGAAGGTGTTGTTACTGTAAACCCGAGTTTCCATCTTCCGGTCTGATAAGCAAGACCGAATTTAAAAAGACCCGAAAAGGTCTTGAACTTCAGGTTCCTGTCATTGTTATAACTCCCAAACAGTGTGTCGACATCTAGTAATACCAACCTCTCGTAGTTTGTCATCTGGTAACTCTGTGCCCGGTAACTCACAAACAGTGTTCCACCAACGCTCAAATGGTCGTTTATCCTGTATCCCACACCCAAACCGAGCCATTGTTCATTCAGCTGGTTTGTATAATCCAGAGCTCCAATGAATCTTACGTTCGGAGGCACTAAAGTCGGGTCAAAATCCGAGTCTGTGAACCTGGAATTTATTAGTACATTGGAATACTGTTTGGTCATAAGGGCATAAGAAAATTTCCAGCGGTCGTTCTTTACCAGGTTGACGAGGCCCGAAATAATCTGAGGATAAATGCTGAGCTGGGCAGAATTCAGATTGATCCCGTTCCCTAATCCGTCATCAATAAAAATTTTGTCTATCTCATATACGTTAGCGTCGACCGAAAGACTAGGCTGAGATATAAATCCGAGAGCTCCCGGGTTGTAATAAATGGCCGTATTGTCCCTGACCCCGGCAACGACTGAGCCCCCCATTAAGGTACTGGCAGCGCCAAACTGCTGGGACCAGTAATGATCGTCCTGGGCAATAGTCTGGAAAACAATGACATGCAATAAAATGAATAGAAGTAAAGTACGTTTCATGGGTTTGTTTTTTGAAAGGAGAAAATTACATTTTTTTTTAATCCGAAAATCATTGTTAGTATCTTTACCTTTTGAAAAACGGTCTGATGAGATTACTCTTTTTGTCCCTTGCTGCCCTGATCTTTCTAAACATCACTGCCTTCTCTCAGGAAGTTTTTACTGTTAGCGGCAAAGTTACAGATAAAAATACCCATAAGCCCCTGGCCTTTGTTAACATTGTTCAGGAAGACGGCTCAGGCGGTACTTCCGATATTGACGGAAAGTTCCGGTTCAGATGGAATTCCAGGCCACGATACCTTGCTTTCTCATACGTGGGATATGAAGCCCTGAAATACCCTCTGACTGAAAATCTGCAGAACCTTCAGATCGGGATGAACCCGAAACAGATTGAGCTGAAGGAAGTAGAAGTCCTGCCCGGAGTGAATCCTGCTCACCGTATGATCAAGAATGCCATCGATAACCGGGATGTTAACGATCCGGAGAAACTGCTATCCTTTTCATACACATCCTACGACAAAACCTTTTTCACAGTCGACACCGATACCACGCTGGGAAAATCTGTGGTAGACTCCAACATGATGAAACGATTCATGATGCGGGGCGATTCTTCTGCATTCGGCGACACCATCAGAAAAAAAATGGCCGATACTTCAGAAGCTAAAACCAAGGCATTCTTTGAATCACAATACCTTTTCCTGATGGAAAACGTGACCAAACGAAAATTCCTTCATCCCGATAAAAACTATAATAAAGTAATCGCTGCGCGGATGTCGGGCTTCAAAGACCCCATCTTTGTTTTTCTGACCACCCAGATCCAGTCGTTTTCATTTTATAAACCATTCATCACTATCTTCCAGAGTTCCTATGTAAATCCAATCGGCGCCGGCTCCCTGAGCAAATATTTCTTCAAGCTCGAAGATACCACGTATACCGGGCACGATACCACGTTCATTATTTCTTTCCGGCCCAGAAAGGGCACCAATTTCGATGGTATGAAAGGGGTGATCTCCATTTCCAGCAATAAATGGGCTATTCAGAATGTCACAGCCGAACCCGCCAAGTCAAGCGGAATGCAAATCAGAATACAACAGATGTACGAACTGATTGAGGGAGAACACTGGTTCCCGATGCAGCTTAACACCGATGTTACATTCTACAACCTTCAGGCAGGCCGGCATTTTCTTATTGCAAAAGGCAGATCCTATATCAAGGATATTGTGCTGAACCCTGACCTGGTGAAGCGGGAATTCTCATACCTGGATGTGGAAGTCGACAAATCGGCCGGAGCCCGTACTGACGAATTCTGGAATCAATACCGGACCGATACACTCTCATCCAAAGACCGAAAGACATACAAAGTCCTCGACAGCATCGGAAAAAGTGCGAACCTCGACAAATATGCCAAATCCCTTCAGACCATTCTTACAGGGAGATGGCCCTGGGGTCCTATAGATATCGATATCAGCAAATTTATCAACTATAATACCTATGAAGGCCTGATACTTGGTCTTGGAATACATACCAACGACAAACTTGCCAGATGGTTCAGAATTGGCGGATTTTACCAGTATGCCTTCGCTATTTCCACTTCGGTTTATGGCGGAGATGGCACATTCTATATCAATAAACGTCACGATATAAGCCTGACCGGAGATTATTATTACAACCTGGTCCCGTCAGGCCTGGTTTCTTTCCCACTCGATAACGAGTCAATCCTGGGAGGAAATTTCGGACCCTTGTTTGCCCTGAAACTTGACCGCACCCAGCATTTTGGAATGAACTTTGGATTCAGGGCATTCAAATGGTTTCTGTTCAATCTCGGCCTTTCGAACGATTTTAAAACGTCGACCACCTGGGATTATGCCGTAATTCAGGGGAATTCTGTAACTCTCGGGGACCAGTTCACTTTTACCGAAGTAAAAGCCGGTTTCAAATGGGCGTATAAAGAACAGTATATTCAGACTATCGACAACCGTATAAACCTGGGAACTAAATATCCTTTGGTCTGGATTGAATATACCCGGGGTATCAAAGGATTTATTAACGGACAATACGACTACAACAAAATCGATCTGAAAGTAAAAAAGACCTTCAATATCAAGTTCCTTGGCAAACTCACTTTCCAGCTCAGCGGGGGGTATGTAGATCAGCCGATCCCTGCATGTAACCTGTATTATGGCAATGCCACGTACCGGGTGTTCTCCCTTTACGCTCCCAATACTTTCGGTACCATGCGGATGAACGAATTCCTTTCAAACACCTATGCAAACCTCTTCATCTATCATGATTTCGGACACCTGCTTCTGAAAGGCCGCAAATGGTTCCATCCCGAATTTGCTATTGCCCAGAATATCGGCTTCGGATGGCTCGACAATAAAGACCATTACGCCTTTCAAACTCCCCCTCCCCGCGAAATGAACCTGGGTTATTATGAAAGCGGACTGCTTATCAATAACATTGTTAACCTTAAACTTTATACTATCGGTCTGGGGGCCTTCTACCGTTGGGGGCCCTATGGGCTTGATAATGTGGGTGATAACTTTGCATACAAGGTATCTATCATTTTCCCATTTTAATACCTAAATGTCAAATTTAGACTGAGTATAAATATTGATGTTAGGTGGGACTGGAATATTTATTCCTAATTTTGCTAAGACGTCGTTTTTAATTCGATAATTCCAATCTATGGACGAAAACACCACACATAACAAGGACGGGCAGGATGATTCAAAGTCCTCAAGGCGAAATTTCCTGAAGAACATCGGCTTGCTTGGAGCGGGAGTTGCCGCGGGGGCAGGCGCTTTATATTCCGGAGATATTTTCGAAAAGAAAAAAGCGGCTACCGGAGAATCAAAGGTACTGCTCACTCAGGATAACAGACTTGTTGAAGTAGATTCACTGGAGATGAAAGCCCTGGCAAAGAACCCCACCAAACTTATGCTTGAGAAGGGAAGGGAAGGCATCGAAGGCAAGCGCTGGGTAATGGTTATAGACCTTTCCAAATGCCGTAACGCCAGACGTTGTATTGCAGCCTGCCAGGATGCGCATCAGCTGAAGCCCGAACAGTACCATCTCAACACCCTGCAGATGCAGGATAATGCCGGGACCGCACCCTACCATATGCCCAAAAACTGCCAGCACTGCGACAATCCTCCCTGTGTTGCCGTTTGCCCGGTAGACGCCACGTATAAAAGAGGTGACGGCATTGTGCTCATCGACAATGAGCGATGTATCGGCTGCAGGTTCTGCATGGCTGCATGCCCCTATTCAGCCAGGATTTTTCAGTGGACCACACCCAAAGATGCAGACAGGCACAGCGGTGAGGCCTATAACGTGGAAATAAACGTACCCCAGAAGCTGGGTACAATTTCCAAATGCCTTTTCAGCGCCGACCGCTGCCGCGTTGGCAAACTCCCCTACTGCGTTTCGGCCTGCCCCAACGGGGTGTATTATTTCGGCGACGAGAACGAGGATGCCGTGTCGAACGGGACCACTCAGCAAACCGTTCGCTTAAGCAAACTTCTGAGAGATAACGGAGCCTACCAGCTGATGCCTGAGTTGGGGACCAAACCGAGGGTATATTACCTTCCTCCGAAGAACAGGTTGTTCCCGTTTGAACCAGCCACCGACGAAGTAAGCAAAGAGGGATAATTAAATATCAAGCGTGTTAAATTTTTCAGCTGAAGCCTGCAATTATGGATAACAAAATGGATCTTATCATCAGTGACCTGTCACACCATATCAGGTTAAACAAAGGGTTCTTTCTCTGGATGGGATTCCTTACACTTGCTTTTCTGGCCTGCCTTTTCGCATATATCCAGCAGTTAAAATACGGGCTCGGGGTTGCCGGAGTAAGGGATTATATCTCCTGGGGATTGTACATATCGAACTTCGTATTTTTCGTCGCCTCCAGCCTTATCGGAATGCTTATCAGCGCCGTGCTGGGCCTTATCGGAATGAAGTGGGTGCATCCCATCACAAGGATAGCCGAAACCATTGCCGTAGCATTTGCTGCTGTTGCCGGACTGGTGATCGTGATGGACATGGGCCGTCCCGAAAGGCTGGCATACGTATTCCTTTACGCCAGGGTCCAGTCTCCGATTTTATGGGACGTTACCGTGATCACAACCTACTTCGTGATCAGCCTGCTGTTGCTTCTGCTCCCTATGATCCCCGACATGGCCGTGCTATACAAACGCTTCGCAAACCTGCCTTCATGGCTTAAACCCGTTTACAAAGTCATGTCGCTGAACTGGAGTGATCATCCCGAACAGAACCGCATCATCCACCGTTCAATCTATATTTTACTTATCCTGATCATTCCGGCGGCCCTTTCAATTCACACTGTTACTTCCTGGCTGTTTGCCCTTACCGTAAGGCCGGGCTGGGACAGCACGATTTTCGGTCCCTACTTCGTCTCCGGTGCCTTCGTTGCCGGCTCGGCAGCCGTGATCATCGCCATGTTCTTCTTTCGCAAAAACTACAAGCTCCAGGATTACCTTACCGACCTCCATTTTAATAATATGGGAAAGGTGCTGGTGCTGGTTGCCTTCGTTTACCTCTATTTCAATATCAACGAATACCTCGTCCCCGGGTACAAACTCAAACGTGCCGATGCAGTTCATCTGAGAGAACTGATGAGCGGCCATTTTGCCCTGATGTTCTGGCTTGTTCAGGTTGGCGGATTGCTGATTCCCTTGATTCTTCTGCTTTTCCGCCGGATGCGCAAGCCCCTGCCCCTCACTATGATTTCGGTGGTTGTACTGATCGCGGCCTGGTTCAAACGCTACCTCATCGTGGTTCCCACCATGTCGCATCCGTTTTTACCCATACAACATGTTCCGGAGAATTTCAAAGTGTATACCCCCACCATCATTGAGGTTGCCATTACGCTGCTGAGCTTCATCCTTGTTCTGATGATTATCACCCTGATATCTAAATTCTTTCCTGTTATCCCTCTTGTTGAGACCGCAAAAGACAAAGGTTTGGATCCACTGAAAAGCATTCAATCATGAAAAGACTGTTATATATTCTCATGCTGCTGGCTGCAGTTGCCACGCGTGTTGAGGCACAGAATCCGGGCTGGCCCGTGCCTGATGACCAGAAAGGCAAGATCTGCCTTGTTAAATTTACTCCCGACATGGTTAAAGGGGGCGAAGCAATTTATACAAAAAACTGCCAGAGTTGCCACGGTCTTCCTGCGAAAAAGAATTTTGCGGCCATTACGCCTTCGCCCGGTGACCTTTCCGAACCCAAAGCCGGTACCCAGAAAGACGGTGAACTTTTTTACAGGATAACCACCGGTAAGGTCCCGATGCCTGAATTCAGGAACATTCTTACCGAAGACGAGAGGTGGAATGTGATCGCCTACCTGCGTACATTCCACAAAGGCTATGTTCAGCCCGACCCTGAAAAAATGGCCGGCACTGCAGGAAAGCGGATTAAACTTTCTATGACTTACGACACCCTGAAGAAAAGGATCATGGTTAAAGCTGTGGAACTTTCCAAAGAGGGAACAAAACCGGCAAAAGGCGCGGAGATCATGATCTTCGTTCAAAGGTACTTCGGTGCGATGCAGCTCACCGATCCCAAACCCACTTCCGAAAGCGGTTATGCCGGTTTCGACTGGCCTCAGGATCTGCCGGGCGATAAAGCAGGCAATGTCATTGTAAGCGCGAGGGTCAACGACCCCACAGGGAGCATGCAGGAAGCGGTAGTTTCCGACACTCTCACCATCGGTGTTCCCACGAATAAGCCCGCCCTTACCGACACACGGGCAATGTGGTCGGTCAGCAGCAAGGCTCCGGTTTGGATGATCCTAACCTATACGCTGGCTGTGCTGGTCGTATGGTACTTCATTATTTATATTATTCTTTCGGTACTCGACATCAGGAAAATAAAACAAGTTTAAATGAAAACCAGGTCCTTTTTATCCGGTATTATCATCACGTTGTTTGTGTTATTCCACTTTTCGGTGCAGGCCCAGTCGGTGATCAGTCCCGAAGTCGGGGTTGACGAGCATCTCGACAGCATTATCCCCCGTAACCTGACGTTCATGAACGAACAGAATCAACCCGTAACTCTGGGCCAGATTCTGAATAAGCCGACCATTCTCACCCTGGTGTATTTTGACTGCCCCGGCTTATGCAGCCCGCTTCTAGACGGCGTTTCGGAGGTCGTGGAGAAAATGGGTATGGAGCTGGGCAGGGACTACCAGATTGTAACTGTAAGTTTCAACTACAAAGACACTCCCGAAAAGGCCATCCATAAGAAAAATACATTTTTAAAGAAACACAGTAAAGATCATTCAAAAGACTGGTATTACCTCACGGGCGACAGCGCCAATATTTACGCTCTGGTAAAAGCGGTGGGATTCAAGTATAAACAGCAGGGCGTTGATTATATCCATCCGGGCGTGATCACGATTGTAAGTCCGAAAGGAAAAATAACCCGTTATCTGTACGGGGTCCGCTTTCTTCCTTTTGATGTGAAGATGGCGATCATTGAAGCCGGGAAAGAGCAGTCAAGACCTACCATAAACCGCCTTTTGCAGTTTTGTTTCAGTTACGACCCTGAAGGCCGAAGGTATACGCTCGCCGTGACAAAGATCAGCGCCACGATCATCATTTTCCTGGCTCTGGTGCTGTTTATTACACTCCTGATCCGGTCAAAAAAGAAAGCAACGAACACGAATTAGACTCAGAACCTATGGCAGAAACAATCACTCATTCTTATCTTGAGAATACAGGCAGGTACAAGGGAATAATGGCCTGGCTCACGACTACTGATCATAAGCGCATCGGCCTGATGTACATGTACGCCATGATGGTGTTTTTTATTGTCGGCGCTCTTTTAGGTGAGCTGATGAGGCTTGAGCTTTTCAGGCCCGGACAGCAGTTCATGAATGCCCAGACCTATAACGGAATCTTTACAATTCACGGGATCATCATGATCTTTACTGTGGTGATTCCGGGACTTGCAGCAGTGTTCGGAAATTTTGCAATGCCGATGCAGATCGGGGCACATGATGTGGCATTCCCAAGGCTTAATCTCTTCTCCTGGTATCTGTTTATTCTGGGTGCAGCGATTGCTTTATCGTCACAGTTTATGGGCAACGGTCCACCCGACACAGGCTGGACGTTTTACGCCCCATACAGCACTCAAACACATACAAACGTGGTAGCCGCTGTATTTGGAGCCTTTATACTTGGATTTTCTTCAATTCTTACCGGATTAAATTTTATTGTTACCATTCACCGTTTAAGGGCTCCAGGGATGACCTTTTTCAGGATGCCCCTCTTCCCCTGGTCACTATACGCTACAGCGTGGATACAGGTTCTGGCCACACCCATAGTGGGGATCACTCTGCTGATGGTGATCGCCGAACGCTGGCTGAGGATAGGATTCTTTGATCCATCACTGGGAGGCGACCCAATACTCTACCAGCATCTGTTCTGGATCTATTCCCACCCCGCGGTATACATCATGATACTGCCTGCCATGGGTGTGATCACCGAGATCATACCCACGTTTGCACAGAGAAGGGTTTTCGGCTATAAGGCGATCGCCCTTTCAAGCATTGCCATTGCCCTGGTGGGTTATTTTGTATGGGCCCATCATATGTATACTTCAGGAATGAGTATGACAGCCCGCTGGGTGTTCTCGCTTCTCACATTTTTAGTGGCTGTTCCCAGTGCAATAAAAGTATTTAACTGGATAACTACCATGTACAAAGGATCGATCTCGGTAAAACCCCCATTCCTTTATGCCCTGGGCTTTATTTTCCTTTTTATGATAGGCGGCCTCACCGGACTCAGCCTCGGATCACTGGCAACCGATGTACATGTGCATGACACAGCCTATGTTGTGGCCCACTTCCATTACATTATTTTCGGGGGAGTAGGGTTTGCATTCTTCGCAGCCCTGCATTACTGGTATCCCAAGATGTACGGCAGGATGTATAATTTCAAACGGGCCAACATCGCTTTTGGCTTCTTGTTTGTGGGATTCAACCTTTTATATTTCCCCCAGTTCGTACTCGGTATCATGGGTATGCCCCGCAGGTATTTCGACTATCTTCCCCAATTCACTCTGGGACATCAGATCTCGGCGGTAGGCGGCCTGATCCTGCTTATAGGGATCATCATCATGATTGCGAACCTGTTTAGCAAGAAAGGCGCTAAAGCTCCTGATAATCCATGGGGAGGAAGCACTCTTGAGTGGACAATCTCTTCACCACCCTCGCAGGAGAACTTTGACGAACTACCCGTGGTGACGGGGGAACCGTATGATTATAAATAAATTGTGAAATTATTATAACAGAAACATAGATCAAACATATGGAAATACACAGAGATGATATCGGTGCGAGACTGGGAATGTGGCTATTCATTTTCACGGAAATTCTCCTGTTCGGAGGCTTGTTCCTGGTCTATGCCGTCATGCGCCACCGTTATTCCGTTGAATTTCATCAGGCTGCTCATCAGCTGAATGCTTTCATCGGAACAGTAAATACCGTGGTGTTGCTTCTCAGCTCTGCAACAGTGGCTATGTCGATCACGGCTGTGCAGAGAGGTGAAAAACGGAAAGGGGTATTGTTACTATTCATTACTCTTCTTTGCGCCGGGGTGTTTTTATTTAATAAATACCTTGAATGGGGGCACAAAATTTCAATCGGGCTGTATCCGGGTTCAGATATGATGATCGGATTGAAGCATGGGTATATTTTGTTCTTTAGTTTGTATTTTTTTATGACCGGCCTGCATATGCTTCACCTGGTAGTAGGAAGTATTATTCTCACTATTGTCATGTTGAAGATTCAGACTGGCAGCATCAACCCCGGGAAATATACTTTGCTTGAGAATGGAGGACTTTACTGGCATCTGGTTGACCTGATATGGATTTTCCTGTTTCCGTTGCTGTACCTTATTACTTAAATGGTGAAATGGTGAAATGGTGAAATAGTGAAATAACGAACAAAAAACCGGACTAATGACACATACAGAAACACATATCACAGACTATCGGGTTTACGGTTGGGTGCTGCTTGCCCTGCTTGTACTCACAACAATCACAATAACAGTGACATGGATTGATCTTTCGGCTCTCACCGTTCTGGTGGCACTGATGATCGCTTCGGTCAAATCGTTTATTGTACTAAAGTACTTTATGCACCTTAAGTTTGAGTCGAAGCTGTTCTCGGTTTTTGTTGTTATGGTGCTCAGCATTTACCTGCTGGTGATCGGTCTCACTTTCTTTGATTATCTGTTACGATAAGTTTTACATTAATTTCTAAAACACAGCTATGTTTACAGAAGCTTCAAATTTTGCCGAAGGTGTTGATCTGGCGTTTAAGGTAATTTTCGGGATAAGCATTTTTTTTCTGGTGGGGATCACCACGGTGATGATTTTCTTTGTAGTGAAGTACCGTCGTTCAAAACACCCTAAAGCCGAGCAGATCAAGGACAATACGGCTCTGGAGCTTACCTGGACTTTGATTCCTCTTGCCCTTGCTTTGCTGATGTTTTATTACGGATACGTGGCATACAGTCCGCAGAGAGACATTCCTAAAGATGCGATGAATGTAACCGTGGTGAGTAAAATGTGGGCCTGGTCGTTCATTTATCCGGGAGATAAGGAATCGGATATGCTGGTGCTTCCCATTAACAAAGCGGTAGTGCTGAATCTCACGTCTCTCGATGTCATTCATAGTTTTTATGTACCTGCATTCCGTCAGAAGGAAGACTGCGTTCCGGGGAAAACAAACCAGATGTGGTTTATACCCACTTTAGCTGGTGAATACTTTGTACTTTGCGCCGAGTACTGCGGGATGAACCATTCATACATGGAAGCCAAGATAAAAGTTGTGTCTGATGCAGAATACCTGGCATGGATCAATGCCCTTCCTAAAAAGGGTATCGAGCCGGAAGGTCTTTCAGTAATAAAAAAGAATGCCTGCACAGGCTGCCATTCCATTGACGGCTCCAAACTTGTAAGCACATCATTCAAAGGCCTGTACGGTAAAGAAAGTGTCGTGATAACCGATGGGAAAGAACATGCCGTAACCGTCGATGAGGCCTATATCAGGACCAGTATTTACGAACCTGACAAAGATCTGGTAAAAGGCCTTCCAAAAGGGGTAATGAAATCCTATAAAGGCATTATCAGCGATGATGAAGTCAGCAAAATCATCGATTATCTCAAGTCAATCAAATAACAATCCTTAGCTTCAGGTATTTGTCGTTACGTCCTTACATCCAGCTGATCCGTCCGGGGGTTACTATTGCAGTGAGCTGTTCTGCACTGGCTTCAGCGGTAATCTGTGCAGGCGGGGTGCCGGTTTCGCTTTTGTGGCCTATGATTGGTATTTTTCTGCTTGCAGCGGGAGCCTCGGCCCTGAACCAATACCAGGAATGGGAGTTTGATGAAAAGATGGAAAGGACAAGGTCAAGACCGATCCCTTCCAGGCAGCTGACTACTTCCGACGGCCTCAGGACAGCCAACATTTTTCTTATCTCCGGTTTTATCGTTCTCATCCTGGAAGGCAGTCTTATGCTTTTCTCCCTGGGAATTTTCAATGTACTCTGGTACAACGGTGTATACACTCTGTTAAAAAGAAAAACCGCCTTTGCCGTAATCCCCGGAGCGCTCACCGGAGTAATCCCAATCCTGATGGGATGGATTGCAGCCGGAGGCAAACCCGATGATCCCGTTGCAGTGTTCCTTTCGGTATTCATTTTTATCTGGCAGATGCCTCATTTCTGGCTCATCGCGCTGAAACACCAGGATGAATATAAAAAAGCAGGGTTTCCTGTACTTTCCGATACCTTCTCGCCTGTGATGATGAAACTTACCATCCTGGCCTGGCTCCTCGCTGCATCGGTCATCACTCTGTATTTTTCCTGGTTCATCATGGTTCACGTTGCCAATCTGAGATATCTGCTTGCGTCAGTCAACTTTTTTGTTGTTCTGTTCATCGGTTATCAGCTGTTCATCGCCCGAAGTATCAGTTTCAGGCTGATTTTCCTGATCGGTAACCTGTACATTTTCATAGTGTTTGCTTTTCTGATCATCGATAAATTATAATTTTCTGCGTTTTTTGTATCACTTTTTGGCGGATGGCGGATTAAGTATAAAAAACGTATGACACAAACCAAGATTTGGGTACATGCCGTGTGGGGGATCAGAGGCCGGCATACCTTGTTTTCAAATGGCTCGCGGCAGGAATTCCTCGATCACCTGCAAGCCGCGGCGGTAAAGAGAAACATTGAACTGGGGGTGATTAACTGCTGGATCGACCACATTCACTGTCTGGTGAGGCTCAGAAGTGAACAAAGCCTGGAAACTATCGTAAAGGAGCTGCGCTCTGAAGCTTCACAGTGGATAAAATCGAAAGAACTTACTGTAAAACGATTCAGCTGGGACAAAGAATACTATGCTGCATCGGTAAGCGAAGGAAATCTGCCGGGCGCAAAGAATTACATACTGAGCCAGGAACGGCTTCACGCCAACCGGACTTATAAAGATGAAGTTGCTGCATATTTTTCTCTTGACTTTCCGGTAAAAAACCATTAGGTTTGTAGAAAAAACTTCAATGTCGGATTTGTATAACCGTTACAAGCTGTTTTTCATCCTGCTGATCATCGGTGCAAGCGGCTTCCTGATCTGGTATTTCTCTGAGATCGTTATTTTCATCATTGTAGCCATGGTGATATCTATTGTAGGTACTCCTCTGGTTGAGCTTTTCAGAAAAATAAAAATTGGAAAGGTCCGGTTTCCTCACGGGCTTAGTGTTGCTATCACACTGATCCTGATGATGATCATTATGTTCGGACTGTTTTCATTTTTTATTCCACTGGTTCTGCGTGAAGCCAGTATGATATCCCAAATCGACACTCAAAAACTGGCGCTATACTTTCAGCCCCAGATTCAATGGCTTCAATCGGTCATCCTTCAATATGGAATAATACCCAAAGGCGCTACCATTGAATCTTCGCTTAAAGAAATGATTCTGAAGCTGATCGACTTCAACGTTTTTTCAGATGTTCTGTCGTCACTCATTTCTTTTACCGGCTCCTTTTTCTTTAACCTGTTTTCGATACTGTTCCTCTCGTTTTTCTTCCTTTACGATGTTACCATGATGCCAAAACTGATTCTGCAGATCATTCCGCAGAATTACGAAGAACAGACAAAAAACATCATGAGCCGAAGCAAGAAACTCTTATCCAGGTATTTCATCGGGCTGATCATCCAGGTCATGGCGAATATACTCACATACTCCATCGCTCTGCTCATCGTTGGGGTGCAGGGGGCTTTGGTCATCGCCTTTTTTGCCGGAATCATTATCATCATTCCCTACATCGGCGGAATTATTGCCGTCATCACCGGAGTATTGCTCGGAATTACAGGAGTTATCAGTTCAGGCAATTACGACCAGGTTGGTCCTATGGCATTAAAAATCGCCATCGCCATGCTGGTCGTTCAGGCCGTTGACAACAATGTTTTTCAGCCTTTCATCCAGGGAAAGAGTGTACAGGCCCACCCGGTCGAGATTTTTCTTGTGGTGATCGCCGCCGCAGGTATGGGAGGCATTCCCGCGATGATCGTGGCCGTTCCTGCATACGGCTTTCTTAAGATTGTAGCTACTGAATTTCTCAGTAACTTCAGGCTCATAAAAGAAATGAAATAATAAACCCGATTCTAATATTACTCCTATGGCTGGTAGGTCAAACATCCTGATTGCTGCAATTGCCGGGCTTGCCCTGGGTATCGGCATTGGCATGCTGGTTGCTCCTGAAAAAGGATCCAAAACAAGAAAAAAACTCAAGGACAAGTTTCTCGAAATTGCCGACAAGCTCGAAGATGGCTTTCCTGCCAGCTTTGAAGAGCTTAAAGAGATGCTTTCATCGGATAATACAGATCAAGAGGCTGAAGCTTCAGGCCGCGAAGCAACGCCAGCCGCCTGATTTTTTTCAGAAAACTAAACTAAATTTATCATGGAACCAAACCGCATATCCGATAATGTAAGTTCGCTCACCGAAAACGTGAAGGACTATATCAACCTGCGAATCGACTACATCAAACTTGTTTTCACCGAAAAGATCGCCAAACTGGCTTCATACATGCTGATCTCGGTAATCTTTTTTATCCTGGCCAATTTCCTGCTTTTATTTATCTCTTTTGCCTTTGTATTCTGGTATGGTGAAGAAGTCGGACCCACTTCGGTGGGAGCTCTCATTGTTGTGGCTTTTTATTTTGTCGTTGGAATGTTAATATACTGGTTGCGGCATCAACTGTTCATCAATCCGATGATAAAACGTCTTGCAAAAATAATAATGGAGGATGACGATGAGAACTAATGAACCATATAAAGTAAGGCTGAGCCAGATTGAGTCACTCAAAGATCTGCAGCGTGAAAAGGAAAAGCTGCAAATGGAGATTTCCCGCAGGGAGGAAGGTATCAAGTACAATTACCACAACCTGGTTCATCTGCTTTCGTTTCGCAGCCTGATGGGCACATTCATCGATGAGGTTAGTACCTCTACTACGGTGATCGGCAAATTTATTACACTGGGCCGGGACTTCGTGGCAAAGCACAAAAAGAAAAAGAAGGAGAAGCACCACTATCATGTTCCGGAGCCGGAAGGCATCGAAGAAGAGGCTGAATAAAATCTGCTGCCTTGAACCTTTTCACATTACCGCGGATATTTAATTTTATACAGCTTTCAGGCGGATATCTTTTATCGCGTATTTTTCGGCATGTGGTTCATTTTGGCATGCCCGCTGCCGTCTCCATTGAACCTACAAACCGCTGCAACCTTCACTGTCCCGAATGCCCAAGCGGGATGAAAGAACTCAGCCGGCCTTCAGGATTCATCGACCCTCCCCTGTTCCGTTCATTTATTGATGAACTTAGCCCTCAGCTCGCCTGGCTTACATTGTATTTCCAGGGCGAACCCTATCTGAACCCCCGTTTTACCGAGTTTGTTTCGTATGCCCGTTCAAAAGGGATCTTTGTGAGCTCATCCACCAACGGGCATTTTCTCGACAAAAAGAATGCCGAAGCCACGGTGGCATCTGGCCTTAACCGCCTGATCATTTCAGTCGACGGCACTGATCAGATTGCCTATGAATCATACCGGGTCGGAGGATCTTTGAATACCGTGACGGAAGGCATCCGGAATCTTGCCAAGGCAAGGAAGTCGGCCGGCAGCAAAACCCCCGAAATCATCATACAGTGCCTGGTATTGAAATCAAACCAGCACCAGCTGAGCGATATCCGCAGAAAAGGCCTGGAATGGGGAGGCGATAAGGTGGAGATCAAGTCGGCCCAGTTCAATGATTTCAGCAATGGCAATCCGCTGATGCCCGATAATGGGAAATATTCAAGATATGCAGGCCGTGGGAGATACAGGATAAAAAACACTTTGCCGGGGCATTGTTTCCGCATGTGGAGCAGCTGTGTGATCACCTGGGACGGCCGTGTGGTTCCCTGCTGTTTCGACAAGGATGCACTTCACCAGATGGGAGAATATCAGGCAAAGGATTTCAAAGGAATATGGAAGAGCAAAGAGTACGATGCCTTCCGCAGAAAGATACTAAAAGAAAGAAAATCAATCGACATCTGCACAAACTGTACCGAAGGAACGGGACTGAGCAGATGGTGGTAGACTGGAAACTTATTTTAACATGTTCAACATATGACAAAACTACTTGAAGCCTGCGTGAATTCTGCCGTCTCGGCGATTAACGCACAAGCCGGCGGCGCTCAGCGCGTGGAACTCTGCGAGAACATGATGGAAGGCGGGTGTACCCCCAGCGCAGGGGCGATACAGTTTGCCAGGCAGAAGCTGCATATCCCTATCATGGTGATGATACGCCCCAGGGGAGCCGATTTCCTTTATTCCGATGATGAATTTGAGATCATGAAACATGATATCGTGATGGCAAAGGATCTGGGGGCCGACGGTGTTGTTTTCGGGATACTTACCCCTGATGGTTCAATCGACGTAGCCCGCATGCGACAGCTGATTGAACTTGCCCGTCCCATGCAGGTCACCTGCCACCGGGCTTTCGATATGACCGCCGATCCTTTCAAAGCTATCGACGACCTTATCTCTCTGGGTATCGACAGGGTACTCACTTCAGGACAAAGCGACAGTGCCCTGCTCGGAGCCCCTTTGATCAGTGAACTTATTTCCCGGGCTGCCGGCCGCATCATCATTATGCCCGGACATGGCATAAAGGAACACAATCTGCGTGAGGCTATTGATTTGACAGGGGCTTCTGAATTTCACATGTACCTGACAAAAAAAGTTCCCAGTTCAATGAAATTTATCAGGGATAATGTTAAAATGGGAAAACCCGACTTTTCGGAATACGGGTGTGAGGTTGTGGATGCGGTAAGGATAAGGAAGGCGGGTGAGATAATGAAGGAAGGAATGAAGGATTGAAGGAATGAATATCGCTGATTAACATCTATGAATTAATCGAACTAATCTGACTTTTTCATACTATTTAATCGTGAATTCATAATTTGTGCTTCTTCCGCCCGAAGTCTCCTTACGTAATATCCCTTTGTTTATTAAATCCTGAATATCACGTAGTGCGCTATCGGCTGAACACTTCGTAATTTTCGCCCATTTTGAAGTTGTCAGTTTCCCTGCGAAACCATCTAAAAGCTTATTGAGCATTAGTTTTTGCCTGTCATTCAATGCTGTTTCAGCATGTAAATTCCAAAATTTTGCCTTCAGAAGGACCTTAGCGAGAATAGTCTCAGTCGAGTTAAGCGCATTCAATAAACAATTCAGAAACCATTTCAGCCAATCAGTAATATCAAGATTTCCTTGTTGCGTTTTTTCAAGGATGTCATAATACCCTTTTCGTTCCAGTCTGATTTGAGCCGACATACTGTAGTAACGTTGAGGACTGCCATCAGCCCTTGCCAGTAACATGTCGGCCAAAGCGCGTGCCATTCTTCCATTTCCATCATCAAATGGATGAATACTTACAAACCAGAGATGAGCGACACCGGCTTTTATTACCGGATCAAGGTTTTCGTCCTTATTAAACCAGTTAATGAATGCAATCATTTCACTTTCAAGTCTTGTTGCATCCGGAGCCTGAAAGTGTACTTTTTCTTTTCCAATTGCACCGGATACTACCTGCATCGGTCCAGCAGAGTCTTTTCGCCAGGCGCCGATAGTGATTCGGGAAATCCCGTTTTTACCTATTGGGAACAGTGAGGAATGCCAGTCAAACAATCTATCTGAAGTCAGGGGTTTATCATAATCCTGAGTAGCATCGAACATTAAATCAACTATTCCGTCCACGTTCCTGTCAGACGGAACCAAACCCGAAATGTCCATTCCTAATCGTCGGGCTAATGAAGACCGAACCTGATCGGGATTTAACACTTCTCCTTCTATTTCCGTCGATTTTAGAATATCCAGTGTAATTGTTTCCAGAACGGCCTCTTTTCTCAGATTAAAGCCAAGCGCTTCCATCCGGCCAACCAACTTCCCCTGCCTGTTACGAACTTTTCCAAGCAGACAAAGCAGATCATCATTATTCCAGTTAAACTGAGGCCAACTCTTAAGTTGATGTATGTATTTGTCCATACTCCGCACTTTATGCGTCAAATATACGCATTATTCTCCGCAGCTACAAACATTATCGGCAACCGTCAGATGTTAATCAACAAAAGTTTCTTTGAGGAGTTGAAAAAACTGATAGAGGGTGACCGGGAGCGGTTCAGTTGAAATACTCCCGTATTATCCCTTTGAGCTCCTCAACAACGATAGGTTTTGCAATAAAGTCATTACATCCTGCCTCGATTGCCTTTTCCCTGTCGCCGGTCAATCCAAAAGCTGTTTGCGCTATGATGATTACATCTTTATTGAACTGGCGGATTTGCCGGGCGGCTTCGAATCCATCCATTTCGGGCATTTTAAGGTCCATCAGAAACAAATCAATATCAGGGTTGGTCCGGCCGGCTTCAACTGCTTCAATTCCGTTTCCCACTGTTACAATTTCCCGGCAATGCATCCTGAGAGCTGCGGAAAGTAACAATACTGATACTTCATCGTCTTCGGCAATTAATATTTTCAAATTTTTTACTTCTGCTCCAATTACCGAAGAAACCTCCTTGTCGACAATCTCAGTTTTCGCTTCGGCATTGTATGGAATCGTAAAATAAAATGTGGAGCCTTGCCCCTCTTCACTTTCAACCCAGATATTCCCACCCAGCAATTCCACGTAGGCTTTCGAAATGGATAATCCCAATCCCGTGCCTTCAGTAAATTGACTCGTTAAATCATTGCCTTGCCTGAAGCGTTCAAAAATCAGTCCTTTCTTTTGTTCAGGCACGCCGATACCTGTATCTTTTACGAAAAACTCAAGGTTGTCGCCCTTTTTCTCAACTCCCATTTCTATAGAACCGGCATGGGTATATTTAACGGCATTGCCAACAAGGTTGGTCAGGACAGCATAGATTTTCTCGCGGTCCGATTTAACGATAGCTGATTTTGATGGCAGAATGTTTTTTATCAGAAGCTGCATTCCTCTTTTTTCAACCTCCGGTTTGAAGAAGGTATAAACGAATTGGATTTGCTGGTTGATGTTGGTTTCTGACATCGAAACAGTCATTTGTCCCGATTCTATCTTCGCAATATCAACAATATCATTGATGATATTGAGCATGCGGTTGCCACTTTTCTCAATGATTTTAACATACTCCTGCTGCTCCTCATCTGATAGACGGGGTTCCTTCAGCAGCTGTGCAAAACCAAGAATTCCGTTCATGGGTGTACGGATTTCGTGGCTCATATTGGCAAGGAAAGCTGATTTGAGGCGATCGCTTTCTTCAGCTTTTTCTTTGGCCTTGAATAATTCAGCCTCAGTCCGTTTTCGCTCGGTAACATCCCGAATAATTCCTGTAAAATATTTCTCAGAACCAGACTCCCATTCAGCCAGTGATAATTCGAGTGGAAATTCACTGCCATTTTTATGCAATCCCCAGAGCTCAACTGTTTTACCTATAACATGATGATTCCCGCCATTGACAACACGTTCAAGATTTTTAGTATGCATTTCCGAGTATTGTTGCGGAATTATTAAAGTCAGTTCTTTCCCGGTAATTTCTTCTTCGGTATAACCGAATGTTACTCCTGCCCCTTTGTTCCAATCAACCACAATCCCTTTAATATTAATTGTTATAATAGCATCCTTTGCTGATTTCGTTATAGCACGGAATCGCTCTTCGCTTTCTTTGAGCTCCGATGTCAATTGTCCGGCTATTTGTTGTGCCCTACGCCGAATGCTAAATAATGCTAAGGACAAAGAAAATACTAATAAACTAATTACTATACCGCCAATTAATACAATAAATTCTCTGCTTTGAAAATAAGAATAATTTTCTTTGGGCTGTTTAAAACGCAAGGTCCATTTTTTTTCATTAAACTCGATTGGAGTTGTAAGCGTGCGGGTGGGTAGATCATGGTTGATAATTGTGTCTTGCTTTTGGCTGTCAAACAGTAATGAATTAGAGGAAATGCTATCGTCATCATAAATCAGCAAATGAATTCTGTTGTTATTAATCGAATCTCTGCTGCCCAAAACACCTTGCATTAAATCGTACATCCGGTAAGGACTGTACACCCAACCAATAATGGCAGCACGGCGTTCTTCGATTGTGTTTGCAGGCAGGCCGTTGCGGTAAACCGGAACGTACATCAAAGTGCCTGACTGTAAATCTTTATTGGTTTCCTGGACAAGAATTACCTTTCCTGAAATCGTTGCCAGATCAAAGTCCCGGGCCTTTTCCATAGCTTTTCTTCTAACCGGTTCACTGTACATATCGTAACCAAAAGCCCTCAGATTTCTCCCGGTAAAAGGTTCAAGATAGATAATGGAAGTGTAAATATCTCTGTCGCCTGCCGGTCTGATTGTATAATCAGGAAATCCCTCATTCCTTATGATTTGAACATGGTGCTGTAATTGATTTTTTTGTATGATGCATGAGAATCCAACTCCCTGTATACCTGGTAAATTTCGATTTAACTTTGAATGTTCAATAAATGCCTTCCATTCATTTCGTGTAACAGAATCTTTAGCCGCGAACAACGATGAACCAATGCGCAATACCTCAGCATGACCATATAGTCTTGTGGTTATTCTCGTTTTAATTTCATTGCAAACCAAAGCAAATTCCTGGTTTGACTGGATCTCAATATTTCGTTTTGTATTTTCTGTGGCTGCAGCTGTAAGCAGAAGTCCGACAATCAGAATTGCCATAGCTTTCCATGCATTTCGGGAACTTATGTTCGGAGAAAAATTTTGATAATTCATTTTAACCTGTGATTAGCCATCGTGCTTGTTTTATATAACATGAAGTCATTGCATCTTTATTAAATCAACGGATTTGACATGTGGCTGAACACCCTGTACCTTGTAAGGAAGAGTGAAATAAAAAGTTGAACCCTTGCCAACCTCACTTTCCAACCACATTTTTCCGCCAAGCAATTCTATATAGGCCTTTGAGATAGATAATCCCAATCCCGTACCTTCAGTAAATTTACGCGTTAAATCATTTCCCTGCCTGAACCGCTCAAAAATAAGTTCTTTATACTGCTCAGGCACTCCGATACCTGTATCTTTTACAAAAAATTCAAGTGTTTCGCCTTTTTTCTCGTATCCAAATTCTATTGAACCTTCGTTGGTATATTGAATTGCATTTACAACAAGATTTGACAGAATAGCATTAAGTTTCTCCCGGTCTGTTTGTATAACAGCTTCGTTTTTTTGTAACGCATTCTTATAGAATATCTGAATTCCTTTTTGTGAGGCCTCAGGTTTGTATAGATTATACACTAACTCTATTTTTTCATTGACATTTGTATCTATAATGAGCACTTCCATTTGCCGGGATTCAATTTTCGAAATATCTACAATGTCGTGAATGATATTGAGCATTCGTTTGCTGCCTATATCGATGAGTTTAATATACTCCTGCTGCTCCTCGTCTGAAAGGTGTGGTTCTTTCAACAGATTTGAAAAACCAAGAATTGCGTTCATAGGTGTACGGATTTCATGGCTTATATTGGCGAGAAAAGCTGATTTTAAACGGTCGCTTTCTTCGGCTTTTTCTTTGGCTTTTACCAATTCACTCTCAAACTGCTTCTGTTCCGTTATATCCTGTGCCGTACCGTGTACTTTTATTGGAAGACAATCAGCATCGAATTCTAATTTGCCTAATGCATGCATCCAGCGAGTAGTCTTGTCGTTTAGGCGAACAAAACGAAATGCAATATTGCCAGGTTGCATATTGCCGATAACTTCGTTCATTAAATGGTTGAGTACTTTTTCACGATCATCGGGATGTAATAAGGCCGTCCATCCATTTAAGCTGTGATCATATTTTTCATCAATCCCAAATATCTCTTTCAATATATGAGACGTGCTGAGGATTCCTGTATGAATATCAAGATCAAAAGTTCCCAATCCTGCTAATTTCTGCGATTCCTTAAGAGTACTTTCGCTTACAAGGAGCTGTTCTTCCGCCCGTTTGCGATCGGTGATGTCCTGGTGGAAAGCCAGATAAAACTGCTGGTTGCCTATTGTGATGAGGCTTGCAGTGTCGCATAAAATGAAACTGTGCCCATCTTTATGATAATGCTCGACCTCAAAACGAACGACCTCCCCTGCATTGATACGGCGCATAACCTCAGCCCGGCCCTCAAATGCATTCTCCCTGAGTACATCCAGGTCATTGATTCTGGTATTCTTCAGCTCGTCGACCGTGAAGCCGTGCATTGCAGCAAAGGACTGGTTTACTTCTGCAATTTTTCCGTCCATCGTCAACAAAATAAGACCTTCATTCGCCTGGTCGAAGAGGTTGCGATAGAGTTGTTCGCTTGCCTTCAGTTTTTCTTCTGCCTGTTTGAGGTAAGTGTTATCAGATAATGAAGTAACCCTTACAGTTCTTCCTTTATAATGCATCATCTTTCCCCTCAAAATGCATGGGAAAGTCGACCCGTCTTTTTTTAAAGCCATTGCTTCATAAGGGTCTTCATGACCTTTAAGCATATTCTGCATCACCATTTCCCTGTCCTGGGGAGCTATCCATTCTGTACCGTATCTCCCGATTGCCTCTTCGGAAGTATAGCCGAATATTTTTTCAGCAGTTTGATTTTGCTCTATACAAATACCTCTTTCAGAAATAAAGATGGATTCAAATGCCGCTTCGGATAATCCCCGGTACTTCTCCTTACTCTCTTCAAGTTCAATTTCATTCTCCCTCAATTGGGTGATGTCGCGCAAAATCCCTGCCTGCAATATCTCTTCATTTTGCATTTCAAGCTCAATCTGATGTACCTCCAGTTCGTGAATGTATTTCAGTAATTCGGGATCCAGGGAGTTGACGGTGTGATTATCTGGCCGGGCATTGAATCTTTTCTTTAGCTCATCTTCGGCTTTCTGCCGAAGGGTTTCAGAAGCGGATTTGTTATCGGTGTTTTTCATGATTGCTGATAGTATTATGTCATTATGAAATACTTTCGGATTAGCCCCTGTAATTCGTCTTTGTCAATAGGCTTGGAAATATAATCGTTACAGCCGGAATCTATTGCCATTTGCCGGTCACTATTAAGTGCATAGGCTGTTTGTGCTATGATGATTACATTCTTATTAAATCGACGGATTTGCCTGGTAGCTTCATAACCGTCCATTTCGGGCATGTTAATATCCATCAAAACCAGATCAATATCAGGATTACTGTGGAAAGCAGATATGGCTTTGACTCCGGTTTTCACATGCAGAATCTCACGGCTGTATTTTTCGACTATCGCTAAGATGAGAAAATCTGATAAAACATCGTCTTCGACAATTAATATTTTAAGTGGTTTAATTTCTTCCGGTAAATTCATAGTTTGCCTCGGAACCTCTATTGTGGGCTTGCCAAGGAATTCATTCCATTGATTCTGTACCTCAGCATTGCAGGGAATAGTAAAATAAAACACTGAGCCTTTACCTTCTTCGCTTTCTACCCAAAACTTACCATCGTGTTTTTCGATGAAATCCTTACAAATGATCAATCCCAGACCAGTGCTGGGCTCGTCTTCGGTGCCTCTGCGGCTTGTATTAACGTCTAATTTGAAAAGGTCATCAATCATTTCCCGGCTCATTCCGATACCTGTATCTTTAAAGGATAGTTCAACAGACTTATCGGGAAGTTGCTTTGCTGCAATAGTAATTGTGCCAAATTTTGGCGTAAACTTTACGGCGTTAGAAGCTAAATTACGGATGATGCCACGGAGCATATTTTCATCGGCAAAAACAACCAGATCTTCCGGAACATGGTAGATTATCTGAATGCCTTTCTTTTTAGCAGGATCAATGACCGAAGTCATACTCTCGGAAATTTCGGTCATTAAAATACATGTCTCAGGTTCAAACCTTGTTATTCCTCTCTGCATAAGCGACCATTCCAAAAGATTTTCAAGCAGGCGGAAGAGATTGATGGCAGAGTTTTGCATACTCACTGCAATCCGTTGAATCTGTTCCTGTTGCAATGTTGGCAGATCTTCGGCCAGCATTTGTGAAAAATTAAGGAATACATTGAACGGGCTGCGCAGGTCATGGGCGATGATTGAGAAGAATTTGTCTTTTTCGGCGTTAATCTTTTGTAAAACATCCTTGCTTTCGAGCAGCGCCTGCTCCGTATTCTTCTGGTTAGTAATATCCCAATTGGTTCCAATCATGCGCAATGCCTTACCTGAATCATCACGTTGAACAATAGCCAAAGCTCTGATATATCGAACAGTTCCATCGGGCCAGAGAACCCGAAACTCTGCATTAAAGTCTTTTTTACCGCTGATAGCCATCTGTAGTTCTTTGTCACCCCGCACAAGATCGTCAGGATGAATGCCAGAGAGCCAGGCTTCGTATGCGCCACTGAAATTCTTTTTGTCAAGACCATATAATGCAATCATCTGATCGTCCCACAAAAGAATGTTATTGACGATATCATAATCCCACACACCAACGCCTCCAGCTGTGGTAGCCAATAATAAACGCGTAGATATTTGTTGCAGCTCTTCCTCTATTTGCTTGCGTTTGGAAATATCGCGATAATTTAGCAATACGCCATGGATAAACGGATCATTCAAAAGATTGGCCGCTGTAAGTTCTATAGGCTTATAACTTCCATCTTTACATTGATATCTGAATTCTAATGTTTTTACCGCGTCATCTTTCTCCAGTAAAGAATAAAAGACTTTTCCAACACGGTCCAGGTCATCCGGATGGACTGTTGAAAAACCGCTGGTACCAACGCGATCCTGCGGCAGCCATCCGAACCATTTTTCGATATTCGGGCTTTTATAGGTCATGATGCCATCGGCACCCATAATGCCGATTACGTCTGAAATATTGGCTATCATCGAACTGAATCTGGCATTGTTCTCCAACATTTCTCTCTCAGCATCTTTTCTTTCCGTAATATCCCGGCTGATCCCAAGCATACCAATGAGGCTTCCATCACTGCTCCAATATGGAGTTTTCAGCATATCAAGTAGAATCTTTCTCCCATCGGGATAGGTAACCCATTCTTCATTATGCCGGGGCAGGTTCTGCTTCAGCATCTCCTTGTCATGAAGCCTGAATGAATCCGCAATATCCTTATCAAAAAGGTCATAGTCTGTTTTACCGATAATTTCATTTCTTGATTTACCTACAAATGCAGCAAAAGGCGGGTTACAGCCAAGATAAACGCCTTCCGTATCTTTGAAAAAAATGATGTCGGGGATGGAATCAAGCAACATGGTTATCAATACCGATTGCTGGGTTCTTTCTTCCTCTAATTTCTTGCGTAACGTGATATCGCGGGCAGCAGCGAAAACTCCAAGTATTTTTCCATGCTCGTCCTTGAAAACAGTTGCATTGTATAATACATCGGTCAATTTGCCGGATGCGTGGAGAATAGTGAGTGGGTAATCAAGAACATTTCCATCTTCGAATGCTTTCTGATACCCCATTTTTGCTTTCTCCGGCTCAGTAAAATAATCAGAAAAGTATGTCCCTGTCAAATTGGTTCGCAGTAGTCCGGTTGCATTCTCAGTTGCTTGGTTAACATCAAGAATCTTCCCGTCAACATTGATTGTTACCAAAGGATCAAGACTTGCTTCAATGAGGCTTCGCGTATAAAGATGGGCGATTCGAAGATTTGCTTCGCTTTCATACAACACCCCCTCTGCCTGCTTGCGCTCTGTAATATCAACCATGTTTACAAGGCACTGATCCCCCTTCTCGGTAACAATGCCGGTAAGTTGAACAGTTATTGGCTGGTTGGCCTTTGATACCATGATGATCTCGCATGATTCCTTGAGTTTGCCGTTAAATACCTTATCGAAAAATTGATTGAAAATGGGTTTGGTATTTGCGGAAACAAACAATCCAAACTTTGCACCTTGCAAGAATAAGCGTTCTTTGCCAAGCATTTGCGCTCCGTACTGGTTTATTTCAGTAATTTTCCCAAGGTTTGAAAGGGATAAATACCCTGTAGGTGCAAAATCATATAATTCGAGATATTTTTCGGCTGCACTCTCCGCGGCGATCCGTGCCGCAAGGAGTTCATTATTCTGCATTTCCAGCTCTATCTGGTGAACTTCAAGCTCGTGAGTGAGTTTCTGTGCCTTGGCATGTGCATCGGCCAGTTCATCGACTCGTTTTGCTTTCTCTTGGTTTTGAAAGGCAAGTTCTTTGCTGGACTCGATTAACGCTTGTTCTGCCAGCTTGCGTTCAGTAATATCGACCATCGTTACCAGACATTGTTCTCCTTTTTCGGTAACGATGCCCGTTAAGTAAACATAAAATGGGACTTTGCCATTCTCCCTCAGAGTCAATTCACAGGTTTCCTTGGTTTCACCATTAAAGATTTTCCCGAGAAAGAGATTGAAGAAAGGTTTTGTCTCATTGGAAAAATAAGAGCCAAATGGTTTGTTTATTAAATATGATCGTTCCTTGCCCAGCATTTTAGATGCATAGAGGTTTAGTTCAATAATCATTCCTTCCCTGGAAAGTGAAAAATATCCTGTTGGTGCAAAATCATATAATTCAGCATATTTATCGGTTGCGGCTTTTGCTATCCTCTCGTTTGCCAGCATTAGCTCATCGTTCAATATTTCCAGCTCTATCTGGTAAACCTCAAGCTCGTGAATGAGTTTCAGATTATCGGCTTCAGAAAGTGACGAAACTAATGTTGGCGATTTCTTTTTCAGCAGTTCTTCGGCATTTTGGCGCCGGATTTCGGATTCGGGCTTGTTATCGGTGTTTTTCATGACATTTTTAAATATGCATCCATTAAAGCCAGTACTTGATCTTTCCCTAAAGGTTTGGTAATGTAATCATTGCAACCGGCCTTAAGGGCCTCTTCTCTGATGCCGGCTTGTGCATAAGCTGTTTGTGCTATGATGATCATATGGTGGTTAAATTTCCGAATCTCCCTGGTTGCCTCAAATCCATTCATCACAGGCATCTTAACATCCATCAGCGCTAAAGAAATTCCGGGATGTTTAATGCATAAATCAACTGCTTCTTTTCCATTGACGGCTTTATAAATAACCGAAGCCATTTGTTTCAAAATGGTTTCAATGTACATCATATTGAGAAGGTCATCCTCCGCAATCAGGATTTCGGATTCGGATTTGTTGTTGGCATTTTTCATGACATGATCGTTAGCATTATGGCACTATGGCATGGGATAGTACAATAAAACACTGAACCCTTACCTTTTTCGCTCTCGACCCATAGATTCCCTCCATGTTTTTCGATGAAATCCTTGCAAATGACCAGTCCCAGGCCGGTACTGGGTTCGCCTTCGGTACCCCTGCTCTTGGTTTGAACATCAAGCCGGAACAAATCATTAACCATTTCAGGCCCCATGCCAATGCCTGTATCCGTGACCGAGAACTCAACTGAATTGCCGGGTACAGTCTTAGCCGCGATAGTAACTTCCCCTCCTTTAAATGTGAATTTCACAGCATTGGTAACCAGATTGCGGATAATTGATGCCAGCATATACTCATCGGCAAACACTTCCAAATCGTCGGGAATTGCATATATGATCCTAATCCCCTTATTATTGGCCGAATCAACAACAGGGTGCATGATTTCAGAAATCATGGGCATCAATAAGAATGTTGCAGGTTGAAAGGTATTAATGCCCCTTTGTAAACGCGACCACTCCAGCAAGTTTTCGAGCAAATGGAAGAGATTCGTGGCTGAGTTTTTCATCAAGCCCGCGATCTTCCTGGTTTCTTTCAAAGTTAAGGTATCAAGGTCATCAACCAACATATTAGAAAAGCCAAGGAATACATGGAAAGGGGCTCGCAAATCGTGAGCGATGATAGAGAGGAACTTGTCTTTCTCTAAATGAAGTTTCACGAGTTGTTGGTTGTAGAGTTCGAGTTTTTCTGTTAGTTGTTTGCGTTCAGTTATGTCGCTCATGGCAGCGAGTATGCACGGAACTCCATTGTAGGTAATTGGTATACCGTGTACTTCTGCATCGAAGACCGTACCCCCGAGCCTGATGTATTTCAACTCGGTTATTGGTGCATTGATGCCGTCATCAATCCCTTCGCGTATTCGTTCCTTAACGATTTGATGACAATCAGGGTGGACCCGATCCAGAACATTTGTTCCTACAAGGTCTTGCTCAGATTCTGCGCCAAACATTTTAATGGCTGCAGGATTGACATATACTATTTTCCAATCCGTGTGAATAACGACAGAATATGGTGACCACTCAACAAGGGCACGGTAACGTTGCTCGCTTTGTTGCAGTGCAGTCATAATCCTGCTATCAGTAATATCAACCATGGTTACAATGCATTGTCCGCCATTTTCGATAGCCACGCCGGTAAGGTGAACGTACATGGGCACGTTTCCCCTGGTCGACAGGGTCACATCACAGGATTCATTTGCTTTACTGCTAAATACCTTATCAAGAAACAAATTGAAAATTGGTTTTGTAGCGTTGGAAACGAAAAAACCAAAACGGTTGTCTTTGAGTTGAGAGCGATCTTTGCCAAGCATTATTGCCCCGCTGAAGTTAACCTCAGTAATCGTTCCTTCATTGGAAAGTGTAAAATATCCTGAAGGGGCGAAATCGTATAATTCAGCATATTTCATGGCATCAGTTTCAGCTTTTTCTTTTGCAGATGAGAGCTCTTTGTTTTGCATTTCCACCTCGACCTGATGGAATAAAAGCGTTTCGTTTTGTATTACCAGCTCAAATTGATGTACCTCCAGCTCATGGATGAGTTTCAGGGTGTCGGCTTCAGAAAGTGTCGAAACTGTTGCTGGCGATTTCTTTTTCAGCAGCTCTTCGGCTTTTTGTCGAAGGATTTCGGAGTCGGATTTAATATTCGTATTTTTCGTCAATGTTTCTTATTGTTGCTGGATGACTTCTAATTAAAATTTGTTTACCTGTTCGTCCCTGCCTCCCCGTTCAGTGACATCCTCCAAAAATCCAAGGATGTACAAGGGCTTGCCGTTTTTCCTGTTGATTTGCCTGAAACAGTCAAAAAAATTCTTGTAGCTTCCATCGGCGATCTGCCAGCGGTATTCAAAAGAAAGGAGTTGGCCTGCTTTCCAGTTTTTCAATTTGCCGGAAATCATGGCCATATCCTCAGGATGGACCCTGGAAAACCACAAATCGTGATCAGAGGTAAATTTCCCCGGGTCGAACCCGGTTACCTGCTTCAACGATTTGTGGATGTATGACAGACAAGATCGCTGATTAGCACATGACTCATATGGAATTATATTCATCGATTCGAGCAAAAAGGCAAACTGCTCATTGGTCTTATGCAGATTCCTGGTTCGCTGGGCCAAAAGCTTTTCCAGATAATGAGCGGGGATTAAGGATTCAGTGGTTTTCATGGAAGTGTTTATTGAATTGAATGCCTGGTATTTCCGGCTTCAGTAAAGGTAGGCAGGCAGGAAGCCCATTGCCATTGATCGTTGGATAATTAACTTGTAGGACAAGTGCTAATTACTTTGTAGGACAAGTCCTACAAAGTAATTAGCAGTGGGGGTTTCTCAATACAATTTTTTGAATAATGATGTATATTTGCTGACCATATTAGGCTTAATTCAGTCAGCATGATACCTGGATTTCATCAGCAAGTAATCATTATCTGAAGTAGCCCCTACCCGAGATGGTTGTCCTTTGCAAACTGCATGAGCTGCATATTGCTTTTCAGGCCAAGTTTCTTGAAAACGCGTGAACGGTAGGTGGAGATTGTTTTTACGCTGAGGGCTAGTGTATGTGAAATTTCAGTAACTGATTCACTGGCAATAAGCCGTAAAAGAACAAAATACTCACGGTCGGAAAGGTCTTTCAGAACGTTGATGTTTTTTTCTTTTATATTAGCCTCAATTAAATGTTAGCACTTTTTAAGCTTAAATTTACCAACCTAATGGCAAAACAGCAGAGAAAAAGTGCAAAGAAAAAAGCCCAGTTAGTACTGGAGC
>Ga0268284_1000019_pt1 | contig 174243 bp, 147 predicted proteins | sample saktaG_14_FD_190137 | JGI IMG/M metagenome (GOLD analysis project Ga0268284, IMG submission 190137) | Saline water microbial communities from Sakinaw Lake, British Columbia, Canada - sak_2013_06_06_40m | ecosystem: Environmental > Aquatic > Non-marine Saline and Alkaline > Saline ...
AAGATTGCGGAGGAAAAAGAGTATTGCTTGTTTTAAACTTAATAACCTTACAGCGTCCCGTTATTTACGTTATTTACGTTATTTATTTTACTTTTTATGAATACTGATACTCTTACGCAACTCAAGGAATGGTTTGCACAATACGTTTCCGGATATTACACCGGCCAGTGTGAACATGACCGAAACATCCGACTAAAAGAAGATCATACGCATCGGGTCTGTCAGAATATTTTGCTGCTTTGCTCGAGTCTGGATCTGCCGCAAACGGATAGCTGTCTGGCTGAAGCGATTTCAATTTTTCATGACATCGGCCGTTTCGAGCAATATCACAGGTATCAGACGTTTAATGACATCAAATCGGAAAACCATGCCTATCTGGGTTTGCAGGTCATGGCAAAACACCGGGTTTTGTCTGAAAGGGATCTTCAAGAACGCCGCATCCTGACACTGGCCATTGCCTATCATAATGCCGCAACCCTGCCTGATCATGTTTCCGAACGTGCGCTGATGTTCATGAAATTAATCCGTGATGCGGATAAGTTGGACATCTGGAAAGTGGTCATCGATTATTACCGTGAAAGATCGGTGAATCCCAATAAAACCATTGAGCTGGACCTTCCGGATAGTTCGGAATGTTCACCCAAAGCACTTGAGGCGCTTCGAGAGGGAAGATTTGCCCGGATTCAGGATATGAAGACATTGAACGATTTCAAGCTCCTTCAGATCAGCTGGGCATTTGATCTCAATTTTAAAAAATCTTTTCAGATTCTGAGTGATCGACAATACATCGAGCGCATTGCTGAAACGCTTCCGGTTATTCCGGAAGTAACCGATGCCATTGAACGTGTCTTCCGCCATATTCAGAAGATGAACGCAAACATTTCTGACACGCTTTCCCTTTCAATTCTTAAGGAATAACCGGTTCCATTTTTCATGCTGTGGACCGCCATAAACTGCATTTTCCCTTAACCCCCTTGTCAGGGTAATTAATTACGAACCCCTGAAAGACTGTTATTCGAACTGTTTTCGAAACCGCCACATGCCCAATCCAAAAATGACGCTTCCCAGCAGAGCCATCTCGAGAACCTCATCCCAGAGAATGTCCATTCCAGCGCCTTTAAGAAGGATGCCGAATCCCGTGTCGATATAGTAATGAAGCGGGGAAGCGTACATGACCGTTCGCATCCATGCGGGCATGGCCTCCGGCGGGGTCCACGCGCCGGACAGAAAGAGCATGGGGGTAAACACCAGAACCGTCATCATGCCGACCTGGGCCAGATTCCTGGCAATGGTGGAGATGAAGAGCCCCAATCCGGCTGTTGTGAACACATATAGCGCCGTCACCGCAAAGAAGAGCGTCAGGCTGCCTTTGATCGGTACGTGAAAGATGCCGGCGATGACCACGGAGAGGCTGATGGCGCAGCCGATCAGAATGACCGTGGTCATGGCAAGCACCTTGGGAAACATGATCTGAAAAGCGGAAAGCGGTGCAACCAGAAGCTGCTCGACCGTGCCGCGTTCCTTCTCACGCACCATGGCCGCACCCGGCAGCAGCACGGAAAACAGGGTGATGATGGTCAAGAGCTCCGATATGCTCATGAACCAGGCATCGTTCTGATTGGGATTGAACCATACCCGGTGATCATCCAGAATGACTGGCCCTGTTGCGGCATTTCCGCCTGCGGCGCCCAGCTTTTTCAGGGCGATTTCCAGTCCATATTTTCCGGTTATCTGCTGAGCATAGCTGGATGCCAGAAAACCGAGAACCGAATTGGTCGTGTCGATTTGAATCTGAACCGTGGCCGGCTCTTGGGAAATCAGAGATTTTTCAAAAGCCGGCCCGATGTCGATCACGGCCATGGCATCGCCCTGATCCAGCAGATCCATGGCATGCCGGGGATGGGACGCTTCCCCCGTTATCCTGAAATTCGGGGGCATAAACCGGGATAACAGCTCCCTGGAGGATGCGCTCTTGTCATGATCCAGGATAACCAGCGCCGCTTCACGCAGTTGCAGACTGACGCCTGCTCCGGCCAGATAAATATCGGCTGTAAAGGCATATGCGATGAATATCAGCAAAACGGCATCCCGAAGAAGCTGTAAAAATTCCTTGACGGTCATCACATGAAGCCGCCGCAGCCAGTTCAGTAAATCAACCGAAGATGTACTGCTCATGATGACGTCCTTTTTCTGAACAGCAGGTAACCCAGAATCATCAGGCCAGCCGCATAGCCAGCCAGAACCAGAACATCCTGCCAGAAGTAGGCGATGCCGGTCCCTTTCATGAAACAGGCTGTCACGATATTGGTGTAGTACATGGCCGGAAGCAGATGCGCCACGACTTGGGCTGTTTTTTCCAGGGAAAACACCGGAATCAGAACCCCGGAATAGAGCACCGCAGGCACCAGGGTAATGATTGAAGTGACAATCATGGCAGCGGTCTGGGTGCGGACAAAAACCGAAGCCACCAGGCCGATACCGGTCGTGCAGCAGACATAAGCCAGGGTCGAGGCGAAGAAAACAATGACATTTCCCTTGAACGGCGCCCCGAACAGTCCCGTGGCCAGAAGAAACAGAATGACGGCATTGACCAGTGAAATGGCCAGATACGGGAAAATTTTGCCGATCAGAAATTCCGCCCGGCTGACCGTAGAGACATAAATATTGTAGATCGATCCGCTCTCCTTTTCCCGGACAACGCCCAATGCGGTTAAAAACGGCGGAGAGATCATGAGGATCAGCATGATCAGTTTGGGCGCCAGAGACCAGATGCTTTTCAGGCTCTGATTATACAGATAGCGGGTCTCCAGAATAACGGGATGCAGCAGTTCACGGGCCTTTTGAATGGAAATACCTTTTGTCCGTGACAGATGATCCGTCATGAAATCCATGCTTACGGCCGAATTGATGGCAATGATATAGCCTTTGGTCGTCTGGGCGCGAAACGGAAAAGTCCCGTCGATGAGTGTCTGAACGGCCGATGGCCTTCCGGCCAGCAAATTCTTTTCAAAATCCGGGGGGATGATGATGGCGGCCCGCACCCGGTTGTCGGTCAGAAGCACCCGCAGATCGTGCTCATGAGCGGTATATCCCTTGAAATCGAAGTACCGTGAGCCGATGAACCGATAGGCATAGTCCCTGCTCAGGGCCGACCGGTCGTAATCCACGATGGTCAGGGGAATATTCTCCACATCCATGGAAAGACCGTATCCCAACAGAATCATCATGGCCACGGGCACGATGAAGGCCAGGGAAAAAAAGACTTTGTCCCGGACAATTTCACGCCATTCCTTTTGCGCGACGGCGCTGATTCTGCGGATATTCATGGGGCGTTTTCCGTGTCGGGAGTGGACTGCACGTTTTTTCTTCCCCTTTCAAGCGATAGGACCCGATACACAAACACATCCTCCATGGACAGCTTTCTGGAAATCACGGATGTCAGTTTTACGTTGCCGGCAGCCAGTACGGAAGCCATTCTTTTCTCGGCAGCTTCCCTGTCCCGGGTCAGGAAGTGAATTTTACTGCCGAAAAGCGCCACGCCCTCGAATGCATGCTGTTCAAGCAATTGAAGCGACAGCAGCGGATTGTCGGTTTCCACCTCCAGCAGCCCGCCGGCTTCCTGTTCCACGTCCTGTTTCATTTTTTCAGGTGAGGCATCCGCCACGATGCGGCCGGCAAACATCATGGCGAGGTGATCACAGTGTTCGGCCTCGCTCATATAATGGGTCGTCACCAGAATGGCCACGTTTTCCTCGCGTGAAAGCCGGTGGAAGGTTTCCCACAATCGTCGCCTGCCCAGGGGATCGACACCGGACGTGGGTTCGTCCAGAAACAGAACCCCTGGCCGATGCACCAGTGCACACCCCAGCGCAAGGCGTTGTCGAAGGCCCATCGGCAGGCTTCCGGTCAGCCGCTTCTCATAGCCGCTGAGTTCGGCCATATTCAGAACCCATTCCGTCCTCACTTTTTCGGTTTTTCGATTGAGACCGTAAATTCCGGCGTAGAGTCGAATATTTTCGATTACGGACAGATCCGTGTAAAGGGAAAATGCCTGGGACATATAACCGATGCGCTCCTTGATTTCCCTGCCGGCCTGACGCATATCGGCGCCAGCCACCTGGCCGTCCCCGGATGTCGGTTGCAGAATACCGGTCAGCATTTTGATGACCGTGGTCTTGCCGGCGCCGTTTGCTCCCAGAAGTCCGAAAATCTCACCGTATGGCACATGAAAACTGACCTGGTCTACCGCTCTGAAGTTTCCGAAGTCACGTATCAGACCGGTTGCCGAAATGGCGGTTCTGCAGTCTGTTCTGTTTCCAACGTGCGGTTCAAAGTTAGAGCCCAAGGCCTGTGCCGTTTGATTCATGACAGGTTGTTCTGGCGTGATCGAGGCATCGGCCGCTTTTTTTCCAATCAACTGTAGAAATACATCCTCGAGATCGGGATCATCACAATACCATTCCAGGATTCGAACCTCTTTCAGGTTCTCTTTCAGGACATCACCGGCGGTTTGGGGCGATTCACCCGCCAGAAAAACCTTGAGCCAGTTTCCCAGGACCTGCACATGGTTAAACCGGTTTTTCAACAGGGAAAAGGCTTTTTCTTCGGGTTCGGACCGGATCGATGCGATGACTCCGGGCGCCAGGGCCGTAATTTCAGATGGCGTCCCGCTGGCCAGAATCCGGCCGTCATGCATGAGGGAAATCCGGTGAAATCGGGAGGCCTCTTCCATGTAGGCGGTTGAGACCAGTGCGGTCATGCCTCTTTCCCATAGAAGACTGGCCAGAATGGCCCAGAAATCCCGTCTGGAAACCGGATCCACACCGGTTGTCGGTTCGTCCAGAATGATGAGATCCGGTTCATGGATGAGACTGCAGACCAGACCCAGCTTCTGCTTCATGCCGCCGGACAGGTTTTTCATCGGCCTGTTTTTGAATGCATCCAGCCGCGTCATGGTCAGCAGACGATGTTTTCGAGTTTTCAGATCGTTTTCCGAAACCAGCCGAAGGCGGGCAAAAAAATCGATATTTTCTTCAACGGAAAGCTCCGGATACAGGTTCAGCCCCAGCCCCTGCGGCATGAAGCCGATGCCGGCCTTGATGGTTTCGGCCTCTTTTTCCGTCCGGACGGGCAGACCAAAAACCTCGACCCGGCCCGAATCATAGGTCAGAACGCCGGCCAGAGCTTTCATGAGGGTGCTTTTACCTGCACCGTCAGGACCGATCAGTCCGTACATTTCTCCGGGCTTTACCATCAGATCGACTCCCCTTACGGCAAGCGTCCTGCCGTAGGCTTTTTTAAAGGAAGAGACCGTGATGACAGGGCCTGTGGGTGGTTTCTGTTTTGAGGCCATCGCGGTTACCAAACGGGTTTGGCCCAATCGATGCCGTCTTTCCATCGAATGACCGCATCCGCCGGTAGTCCGGGTGTCAGCCGATGTTCCGGATTGCTGGAGAGCGATATCTTGACCGCATACACCAGCTTCACCCGCTCATCCGGTGTCTGTACCTCTTTGGGCGTGAATTCGGCTTTTGATGCGATATAGGTTAAAATGCCTTCAAAAGGGGTATCCGGCATGGCATCGATGTAAATACGGGCATTCAGATTCAGCTTGAGTTTGCCGATTTCTTTTTCCGGAACATAAACCTTTAGAAAGAGCTGATCCAGATTGACCATTGAAAATAGCGGTGAACCCGGCGCCACGACTTCTCCCGGATTGATGATTTTGGTAGTGATAACGCCATCGACCGGCGCCCGGACAGTCAAATCCGCCAGTATGCTTTCAATTTCCAAAAGGGCTGCCCGGGCCTGATCCGCCTGTGCCGCCACGGCCTTTAACTCATCTTCCCTGGCCTTGAGTTGCGTTTGCCCCAGGTGTGCTTCTTCAAGCAGTTTTTCAGCCTGAACCATGCCGCTTTTCGCACTTTCATGATCTCTTTTCATTGATTCAAACGCAAGATCCATCTGCTCGCTTTTCTGCCGTCCGACAGAACCTTCTTCGGCAAGACGCCTGTAACGACCCGCATCCTTTGCGTACTGGGTTTCCGCAGCAGCAGTTTTTGAGAGAACCGCCTGCGAATTCGCTCGTCCGGCTCTGGCTCTTTCGATCTCAATCGGCACCTGCTTTTTCATCAGTCCGTATGCGGTTTCCGTCGCTTTCACTCTGGCGGTTGCCGCCTCAAGTGCAAATGCGGCCTGGTTGACCTTTTCCCGAATCTGGTTGTCATCGAGCTGCGCCAGAATCTGACCGGACCTCACCGAATCACCTTCCAGCGCCAGGATTTTTGTGATTCTTCCCGCAATTTTGGTGGCGACCAAATGGGATTCCCCTTCGATGCGTCCGTTGGCCTGAATCAGCCCTTCCGGAAGTGCCGGTTTGATAATCATTTTCATGAATATCATATAAGATCCGGCTGCGACGATCAGAATCATCACAACGGTCAGCATCTTTTTGATGAACGGCTTTTCGTTCATGAACAGTCTCCTCGGGTTGTTTGGGGGCTCATGCCCGGCTCGCTACAGATTGCCAACGGCCCTTCTCAGGCGGATATCTGCCAGGATCGCGTCATATACCGCATGGGTGTAATTGGTTCGGCTTTTTATCCGAAGTGTTTCGGCATCCAGAACTTCAGTGTTATTCCCCAGTTCCTGGATGTATCGGTTCTTGGTGACCTTCAGGTTTTCTTCGGCCTGATTCAGCGCCTGTTCGGAAACGCCTATCCGTTTGGCGGTTTCCTGAGTGTCCAGCCATGCCTGCCGGACCTGAAGCTCAATCAACGATTCCGTTTCTTTTTTTTGATTTTCGACAGCCAGTTGTTTTCTTTCTTCGGCTTTTGCCTTATGCCGGATGACCCCCCCATCGAAAATATCCCATCGAAGCAACAATCCCGCTTCCCAGATATTATTATCGGCAAGGATCATTTGATCATAATGATAAAAGCTGCCGTTGGCCAGGATCTGGGGAAGGGCAGTGGCTTTGATGCTTTTGGCACTGGCATTGTAGGCGTTAGCAAGATTTGCAAGGCCCTTGATTTCCGAACGACATTCCATGGCGCTGCCGACCAGTGCGTCATAGCTCTGGTGAGAATCGATGTCGGTCAGAAATGCGGGGTTCAGATCGTCGAGGCTGACATCATCGGAAAGAGGTCTTCTCAGCAGCCGGTTATAAGCAGCTTTCGCCATGTCGACTTTGTTTTCAACCTGAAGGGTTGTCTGACGGGCGTCGACCAGCGCCACGGATACGGCAAGAACGTCATTTTTTGACGCCAATCCTTCCCGGAACATTCGGGTTGCATCCGTTTCATGGGCGGCCAGAGAGTTGACATTGCTCCGGGTCACTTCCAGCAGTTTGAGTGCCCTGAGCACTAAAACATAGGCTTCGGCCACCTGAAGTTTGATATCCTGAACCGTTTTGAACGCATCTTCCTGGTTAGCCTTAACGGTAAATGCCGCCGAATCAATGCTGTGCGATATCCTTCCGCTGGTAAAGATCGGAATCGAAACGGTGAGCTCGGATATCAGAAATGAGTCATCTTTAAGAAGCGGGGCTGTCAGCGTTGGAAAATGCGGCAGGTTGATTTCCGCTTCCGGTATTTTATTCAGTTGGGCATAGGTGGCTTCCCCTTTGAGGGCAGGCATCCGGACGGATTTGGCAGCTGACAGGCCTTCTTCCGCAGCCGCAACCGATTCCCTGGCCGCTTTCAACCGGTAGTCATGGTCAAGCGAAATCCGCCAGGCATCCTCAAGGCTTTCGGCAAAAGATGTCGACGTCCATATCAGAAAGCAGAAAATGGCTCGAATGGTTTTCGAGCTCACGCCATTCTTTTTCATTTGTTCGGACCTCTTCAGCAGAATCATACGCTGCAATGGCTGAGTATATGCGCTTTGGGTTATTGTAGCGATCATCATTCCGACGATAGCCGAAATGCGATCTTTTAGAAAGGTTGAAGCACACAATTGAAAGTGGACCCGGGGAAGTGCTGCCAGGCAAGAGATGAATCGGGTTATGGACATCAAGAAGTGTTGGTTTTTTCAATTTTTTACGTGAATGTTGCTGATATTTAATGCACGTCAATGGCCACCATGGCCATATCATCGGCCTGGGGTGCGCTGTCCTGGAATTGCGCGATGGTCTCAAACATCGCTTCGCAGAATTTCTGTGCCGAAAAGACTCCTTGGCCACGCATGGATTCCCGCAAGCGTTCCCGGCCGTATCTTTCATTATCCGGATTTACGGTGTCCGTTGCTCCGTCGGTGTAAAGCACGATTCGGCTTCCGGGTGGCAGGGTAACGCACAGTTCTTTCAGGACAACATCGTCAAAGAGCCCCAGCGCCTGTCCATGATCAGTGCCCGGAAAAATCTCGGTTCCGTCCTTTTGAAAGAAGAAGGGGAGTTCGTGCCCGGCACGCACAAAGGTGAACCGGCGGTGTTCGCATTCCAGCACGCCGTAGATGACGGTGATAAACAGTCCGGAGGTGTTCATGTCCAGCAGGTGGCGGTTGACCTCACGAAGGACTGCTGCCGGCGGTGCCATGCGTGAGGCTTCGGCGCGCAGCAGGCTGCGCGCAAGGGCCATGAATATTGCTGCGGGCACGCCCTTGTCGGAGACGTCGCCGATCACAACGCCCAGGCGATTCTCCTTCAAAGCGATCAGGTCGTAGAGGTCGCCGCCCACGGCGCGGGCTGGGCGTATCAACACGCCCAGGTCGATACCGGGAATAACCGGAAGGGTCTGGGGCAGGATGCTCTCCTGTATCTCACGGGCCACCTGAAGCTCACTCTCCAGCCTTTCTTTTTCAATGAGCTGTACCTGCGCTGCCTGAAGCTCTGCGTAGGCTGCAGCCAACTGGCGATTCTTTTCCTGCAGACCCCGAATGATCTCATTGTCGGTGTTGCGAAGGCGCAGGCTTAATTGACGGGTGACTTCCAAGGCCAGGTCCGGCTGGCGGTGAAGCATGGCGCGAAAGGAGTCATGGTTCATCTTCAGCAGGGTGGTCGGAATCCCTGCGCGAACGGTTGCCGAGCGGCGTCCTTCCAGGTCGAACATGCTCATTTCACCAATGAAATTACCCGGTCCCAGGTCTTTCAGCAGTCTCTCTTCCGGTGAACCGAAAGCTTTGATGATTTCCAGATTCCCTTCAACGATGATATAGAAGCAGTCGCCGGGATCGTTCTCATAAAACAGGATGTGGCCTGCGTCAAGCCGGATGGATTCCAGGCTTCGGGCCAGTTCCGGCAAGGCCTTTTCTTCAACCGAATCAAAGAGTGAAATCCGTCGCAAAATCGCTTCGATACTCATAAGCTGACCCTGCAGAGGAGAGGGAAGCCGGATGTGAAAATGGGGACAGGGCATGTGAATTGGTGACTTTTCATATCACTTATTAACCATAACCCATGAAGGATGTCAAGGCGTTCATTCCGGCCGTTCAAGAAGCTGCCTCGGGACCGGCATTCCGGTAAGTTCCTGAAAAAGAATCCGGGATGTCCTATCCCAGGCATTCGGCGGAAGGACGGCCCGGACCGAAGGATTGGCGTCATCCTGGGCAGGGAACCGGATTAGATTCTCCAGACTTTTTTCAGCATTCCGGAGTTATCTGCCAGAAGTTTCATGTAAGCGGTTTCAAGTGCAATCATTTCGTGGTCTCCATGCCGAAGCCATTCAGAAAGCCAGGCAAAACGCATGGCGATGACAAAATCGACAAAAACATCGCAGCTCTCACCGGAAAAGAATGCGGCGGCTTTCAGATAGCTGATAAAGTCGATCACCAGATCGCCGAGCAGGGCATCCGGGTCTTCGCTGCCGATGCATCCGATCAGGTTGGCGACATCGTATATTTCCGGTTTTATTCCCAGAAATTCCCAGTCAATGACGGCGTTAATTGCACTCGGCGACCAGATGATGTTGAGGGGGTGAAAATCACCATGACAGAATGCAGTGGGCAGTCGGTCATGAACGGCCATCAACCGGTTTTCGATAAAATGAATCGCCGTCCCGATTTCACCGAGAACTCCAGGCGCATGGACCTTCATTTGCGTGATGAGATCGCGGATATAACCGGTTATGGAAAAACGGGGAAGACTGATGACACGGGTAATATTGCGGGAACTTATTCGCAATCCGATCAAAAAATCCGCCATCACTTTGCCCCGCCAGTTGTCGGATACGTATTCCGGCCTGATCAGGGCCGTGCCGTTGACAAAAGGTGCAAGCTGCCAGTATCGGTTATCGCAACAAACGATCCAGTCGTTGCGTTTCGTGCGCAGATAGGGATTTATCCCTGGCAGATCCATTCGAAAAAGATAATCCAGGCAATAAATGATTCTGCCCTTGTGGTCCAGGTCGGCGTCAAAAATACATTCAAGCACATAAAGACGGCCCTGCTTGTCTTGAATGACATGCCGGAATTCACAGCGTTCCGGACTTCCCGCAATCCGGATGTCCTTGCGGATGGTTGTGGCCTGCAGGTTCCATTGCGCTGCCGCTTTGAAAATTGTGGTATCGATATCCATGCTTACAGCCTTTTTCTGAAAGTTACCGACATCAGTCGGAAAGTCAAGAACTATGTAAGAATTTTTCGGAAATTCCGGATTGAAAAGATGAAGACTGTGGCTGCCATGAAGTGGAAAGCCGTCCCATGGCGGTTGTTCGTATTCAGAGTGATAATATAGATGACGGATTTTTGACTTTTTGCGTCAGGATTATTATTGTATGCCACATTGAAGGCTTGATGTATGATCCGGATGATCGGCAAAGCCTGTGAACAAATGAATATTACATTGAGGATATACGGATGAAATTTTTTCTTGCAGAAGGGAATCTTGGCGGGGGAGCCACCCGTGAGCAGGTGGATGCGGTAATTCAAAAATTAAAAGACAGAGGGTGGCATGTGGAGTACGGAGCCGGAAACAATAAGCCGGAGGATATATCTGAATTTGGCCGGGAGCAAATTCTTCTGGATGCTTTTTCAGATGATTTCATGTTGTGTCTGGATGAACTTGATAGCTGAATATGGCTAATTACGGTCTTGTTTTTTTTCAAGCTCCAGAGAGGCAAGGAAAGGGCCCGGTGGCTCAGTCAACGGTTCTCCCGGCTGCAGGGTTGAAAGCTCGTTGAGGGCTTCCCGGATTTCCCGGGAGCCTTTTTGAAAAACCGACTGCATGGCTTCGTAATCTTTTTTTGCGGTTCCGGATGAAAAACGACCCTTGTTCTTTTCCAGGAAATCGACAACCTTGTCCTGAACCGCCTGCCAATTGTCCTGTTGCGTCTGAGTCGTTAAGGGGACCAATCCTTCGGGTTGTTCCAGTTGATTACGGTGGAAGCGGCGAACCGCCATTTTCCAGATTCCCAGAATCCAAATCAGAAAGAAAGCCGAGGACAGAATGCCTTCGGCCGCCATCAATCCGATCAGGTCAAAGCCTCCCAATATGCCGGATAAGAGCAGCGCACCGATCGCAGCACCGGAGAACGCCAGGCTCAGCATCGCACCGGTGGTAAGGTTTTTCAGACGGTATCCGGAGCGATTCCGGCGGTAATTTATCAGGGCATGCAGCATCTGGCTGAGACGTTCGGAATGGGTTTCCACAAAGGCGGCCAGATGATCCAGACGGTGTCGCGGTGCTTCCATCACCGCATTTTTCAACTCTTCCCGCTGGTTTTCCAGATACTGGAGATAGCTTAGATCGCGTTCGCTCTGGTTGCGTGAAGCGACGCCCGCTCGCTGAGAATAGGTCAAATGGATCATGGGGATATCCTTGCGGCCGGTGATCTGCGACAGATTCCAGCACAGGGTGCCATAAACCCGCAGCAAGTCGTTGAGCGAGGCGCATTCGTCGATCCGGTTGAGTACGAAGAGCACCCGATCTTCAAAGGTGTGTGCCGGAAGGGTCTCGCGCAGGCTGGTGTGCACTTCGCGGATGGTTCCGGCCTTATGCGGGTCAAAAAGCACTAGAATCAAGTCGGCGATCTGGGCGAAATCGCCGATGACATCCTGGTAATTATAGCCCCTGTCACGCTCGGTGACGCTGTCCAGCATGCCCGGGGTATCAATGATGGCCAGTTCCTTCAAAAACGGCGAGTTTACCTTTTTCAGCCGGAAATGGGACGTAAAACGCTGGCCGTGTTTTTTCATGGATTCAAAAGGATATGCCGGGTCATTGAGGAGAAAATTGCCGTCTCGCTCCTCGGTGACATGTATGGGACTGTCGGGATCTGCGTTGTCATCATATGTCAGGATCGTGAACGAATCGTCGGTGGGCGCCTGACCGGTTTTCTGTATGTTGCTTCCCAGAAACTCGTTTATCAGGGCCGACTTGCCCGAGGAGTAGTTGCCCAGCACCAGCACCAGGGGGCGCCATTTGATGGTGGCTTCGAGCGGGGCCTCACTGTAGCCGTAACGCACTGCCACCGGCGTGAGGTGTTTTTCCACCATCTCCAGCAGTTCGGTGTGCAAGGCGTTGATGTAATTTTCCCGGTAAAATTGCATGCTGTTAGGACCTTTCTGCGAGTGTCGGCTGAAAGCGAACTGCAATCATTACGTTAAACTCTCACATACTGAATGCGTGACATGTTGTCAACCGTCTGTTCTCAAACAAGATGGAATATCCGTCATGGATAGTGTGACTTCCATATCCAATCTTGCTTGGTTACCTCCAATAGGACTGTGAATACAAGAATAGTGTTGTTTCGAAAAAGATTGCTTTTTATAATTAGAATAATTACTATCAGGATGAATTGTATTCATTTTTAAAATAACTCATTTATATTCTGCGATGGATGGATTCCCATTTTTACAATGAAATGAGGGGGGGGCTGATATTCGATATTGATTTACGCTGTAATTTTATTATAAATAAGTTGATGTTAATACAATCAATTAGCAAAGGAGAATGATATGAAATGGAACAAGCATTTCCTTGTCCTAGCCTGCGCCCTTATCTTTGCGGTCTCCGGGACAGCGCAATCCCAACCCGAGCCTCCGGTATTAAGTGTTGTCATTTCCGGGACCTGGATTGACCTCTCCTGGACCCCGATCCAAGGAGCGACGGGCTATACCCTGTCTTTTGCCCCGATTCCCTACACGGGCATTGCCTCGATTGGAACCGCAGATATGGGAACGCTAACCAGTTTGTCGGGGTATCTCTGGGTCGGGGCCGCCTATTATGTGGCGATTCAGTCCCGCGATGGTTCAGGAATGAGCCCATATTCCAATATTTTAGAAGTCGTCATCAATCCCTCTCCGCTCACGGGAAGCTACCAGGTATTCGGTTTTAATGATCTTGGCATGCACTGTTACGACCCGGATTTTTCTGTATTCAGCATTCTTCCGCTATACAATGTTCTCCATGCACAGGTCATTCAGAAAGGAACCATTCCGGAGATCGTCGGGCCCACTGTCAATGTTACCTACAAGGGCATGGATGACGCGAATGGATCGATCAACACGACAAGTATCGGCAAAACAAACTTCTGGGATTATGTTCTGGCCCTGTACGGCGGAAATCCTCCGTTGGATGAGGGATTGATGGGAGCAAAAATGCCCGGCTTGATCAATCAGCCTCAGCCCATTTACTGGACAGCGGAATCTACGAATTGGTTTACGGCAGCAGGCGTTCCGATCACGTCGTTGGACGACAATCTGAATGTCAATTCCTATCCCCTGATGAATGTTCAGGCGCTGGACCCGGCAAACGCAAAAGTCCTTTCCGCGCTCCCTGTGGTGGTTCCCATATCCAACGAGATGGCTTGTAATGTCTGTCACAACACGGGAAATGTGGCTGCCGTCCTTCCGGGTGTTCAATGGAGCACGAATACCGATCCCATGATTCAGTTCAGGGAAAACATCCTCCTGCTTCACGACTTCAGAAACGGCACGAATCTTAACAAGAGCCGGCCGGTTCTCTGCGCGTCCTGCCATTATTCCCCCGCGCTGGATCTGGGTCATACCGGGCCGGTAGGGCCTCAAGTGATGAACAAGACCATGTCCGCGGCCACCCATGGGTACCACGCTTCGCGGACCAGTACGCTTCCGCCCAGCGGAAACGCCTGTTACTATTGCCATCCGGGTGAAATAACACAATGTGCCAGAGGGGCCATGGCAACCGCCGGTTTGAGCTGCCTGGATTGTCACGGCACCATGACTGCGGTGGGGCAGGCAACCCGGCGTCCCTGGACCGATCTGCCCATGTGCCAGTCCTGCCACACGGGTGATGCCGTCAATAACTACGGCGGCCAGATCATCCGGCGTAGCGCCTATGCCGACAGCCCGGATAAGGCCACCTTTATCGTCGCCACCAACAAGCGCTTTGCCGAGCAGGACAACACACTGTATCGGAACAGTGTGGGGCATCACGGCGTGGCATGCGAATCCTGCCACGGCAGTACACATGCTGAATGGCCATCTCAACAGGCCAATGACAATCTGGCTGCCTCGATGATTCAGGGACATGACGGCAAGATCACCGAATGCACGGCCTGTCACGGCAGCGGATTGCAACTGACTCCTGACGGCGGGCCTCACGGCATGCACAATGTAAACAGCCAGGCATGGGTGAACGGTCATCACAACTTTGCATCTAACCAGGCATGCGGGACCTGTCATGGAACCACTGGAGCCGGAACGTTAATTTCAAAAGCTGCCGCAACCAGAACATTTTCCACAGAGGATCGTCGCAAAGTCACCATACCCAAAAACACGCAGATCGGATGCGGTCTATGTCATGAAAACGTGCTTGCAGGCGGAAAGAATTAATTTGACATCCCGCCTCCGATAAGCATGTCGATGTGCCAAAATTGACTATCCCGGAATTGAATACTTCTTAATAACAATATGATAATATAGTATTATTTAATTAATGGACTGCAATATTGTGATAATGCATGGATCCAAAACGCCCTCGAAGCGGTACCGGCCATTTTTTATGATATTATAACAAGCTGATATCAATAATAATCTGTTAGTATTATTGCAGTATTCCAATGTGGCACGTTAAATGCTATTTCATGCAATATACTTTTCGCCGGGAAATATGTTATGGAAGAGATGGCGTCATCTAATCACAAAGGAATCTGCAAACGTGGCAATTCCATTCAACAAAATTCAGCGTTAACTGAAAGGGAAAGGTTGTGAGACGGAACAATTTCTTATTTTTTGTGATCTTTGCCGTTGTATTATTGATATCCGGTACAGCGCAGTCTCAACCCCAGGCGCCGGTTCTGAGCTTGGCTGCTATAGGAGGCTGGGTTGAACTCTCCTGGACCCGGATTCCGGGGGCTTCGGGATATACATTGACTTATGCCCCCATTCCCTTTGATATGGCGTCCATCGGGACTGCGGACATGGGGATGCTGACCAGCGTGTCGGGCTACCTCCTGCCTGGAAGCGCTTATTATGCCGCGATCCAGGCCCGCGATGATTCCGGGTTTAGCCCGTATTCCAACGTTGTGGCCATAATCATTCAGGATGTCCTGGATCCAACCAGCATTCCAAAGTATCAAAATTTTCTGATTATTCCTCCGGTAATGCCTTCTGTATTCCGCAAAGCGGATTTAGCCCCGGACCAGCAGGCGATCAACCCGTGGGATTCGAAATACGAGATTGCTGTGAAGCAGTTCGAGCAGCAAATCCTTCCGCCTCCTTTTCCCAAAACGACTGTCTGGGGTTATGGCAATCTGTTGGGACCGGAACCCGGCCAACCGGGATCTACATTTAATTACCCGGCCTTTACTGTCGAAACGCGAAGGGATGAAATCGCCAGAGTGGTATGGACAAACGCCCTGGTTGACCAGTCCGGAAAATATCTTCCCCATTTACTGGCTGTGGACCGTACACTGCACTGGGCCAATCCGGAACTGTTAAGATGCACGGAAGGGGGCTACCATTCCGATTGCAGGCCGGATCCAACCGACCCCTTCAATGCGTCCATCATGGGACTGCCTTACATGGGGCCTGTACCCATGATACCGCACGTTCACGGGTCTCACGTAGATGCCCGCAGTGACGGATTTCCCGAAGCGTGGTGGATGCCCGCTGCCTCCAATATTCCTGCAGATTATGACCAGGTCGGCAGCAATTACGATTCCCTGGAGCGCGTTCTTCCCGGAAAGGCAGTGTTTGAATACGACAACAGTCAGTCTGCCGCCACGCTCTGGTATCACGACCATACCCTTGGAATGACCCGGGTCAATGTTTACGCCGGACCTGCGGGTTTCTGGATTATCCGGGACGCTATTGAAGACGCTCTCAACCTTCCCGGGCCAGCGCCAAAACCCGGAGATCCTTTGTGGGTCCCGGCTGATCCAATGAATGACGTTCCCCCTTATTGGGAAATTCCCATTGTGATCCAGGACCGCTCGTTCAGAACTGACGGTTCACTGTTTTATCCAGGCAGTCGTTTTGAATTTGACGGGTTTCCCGGGCCGTATATTCCATCGCCTATCTCCGATCTGTCTCCGATCTGGAATCCTGAAGCCTTCTTCAACACCATGGTCGTCAACGGACGTACTTGGCCCGTTCAAGCGGTTGAGCCAGACGTGTACCGTTTTCGTTTTCTGGACGGGTGCGACTCCCGTTTTCTCATCCTGAAACTGGTGACCGCTACGGATATCAACAATCCCGCTACATGGGTCGATCTGCCTGCCAAATTTATCCAGATTGGCGCTGAACAAGGATTTTTGCCTCGCCCGGTGGTTCTTGATCGACTCCTTCTGGCGCCGGCGGAACGGGCAGATGTCATCGTGAATTTCTCATCTTTTGCTCCGGGCACCCAGGTTTACCTCGTTAATGTAGGACCGGACGAGCCTTTTGGCGGTGGCGAACCGGGTATCGATTTTGTCTCGGCCGATCCGGCAACAACAGGCCAGGTGATGATGTTTAACGTGGTTGCTGACAATTTGAGTCGGGGAGAGAATTTCTCTATTCCGATATCCGTGACTACCGATACTGTCCCCGAGCCCGTGATAACACGAAGGTTAAGTCTTAATGAAGTTGAGTCCACAATCATTGCATCCCCGGAGGAAGCTCTCCTGGGTACATACGATACCGGAAACCCAACACTGAAGAAGTGGGTAGACCCCATCTCGGAAACACCGCGGCTGGGTGATACCGAACTGTGGGAAATCTATAACTTCACGGCGGATGCTCATCCCATTCACCTGCATCTGGTGGGATTTCAGGTTGTCAACCGACAGCCGCTCACCAATTTGGATGTGAACGGTATTGCTCAAGCGCCGGCGTTTCCGGATGACCAGGTGGAACCGAGAGGGCCGGAGCCCTGGGAGACCGGTCTGAAGGATACCGTCATTGCCTATCCCGGAGAGGTCACCCGGATCAAAGCCACTTTTGACAAACCCGGGCTCTATGTCTGGCATTGCCACATTGTCGAACACGAGGACAACGAGATGATGCGGCAGCTCTATGTTCTGTCACCCGGAGAGTTGGCTCCACCCACGTGGGCTGATTACAATCTTGTGCATGGCTCAGGCGGTTAAGTTTTCCGTCATCCTGAAAAATGGATCACCATCGCCGTAATATCTTGATTTAATTCAAATTAGTAACAGGCCGCTGTAATGCGGCCTGTTATTTTATGGAAAGAAGAATCGAAATGAAATACATTGTGTTGACCGCGCTGAGCGTGATTCTGTTTTTCAATATCAGTTTTGCTGGTGAAACGCCAAAAATCGAGGATGAAAAAGACAGAGTCAATTACAGTCTCGGGTATCAGATCGGCGGAGACCTCAAGCGTCAGGCTGTTGAGCTTCAGTCTGAACTGATTGTGAAGGGGATACAGGATGCGATTGCTGGAACCAATCCCATGATGACACCGCAGGAAATGCGAACCGTCCTGATTGATCTGAAAAAGCGGATTGAGAAAACCGAGCGGGAAAAGTTGTTGCAGGACAGTGTCAAGAATCTGGCCGAAGGTGATGCTTTCCTGTCCGAAAATGCTAAGAAAGAGGGTGTCCAGGTCCTTCCGAGCGGGCTTCAGTACAGGGTGGTGCACGAGGGTTCCGGAGCCTCGCCCAAAGCAACTGACACCGTAACAGTCAACTATCGCGGCATGTATATCGATGGCAGCGAATTCGACAGTTCATTTAAACGAAACAACCCGGCGAGTTTTCGGGTCAATCGAGTCATAAGCGGGTGGACCGAGGCGCTGCAACTGATGAAGGAAGGCGCCATGTGGGAGCTCTTTATTCCCGCTAAACTCGCCTACGGCGAACGCGGGGCCGGCATCGGCATTCCCCCCAACAGCGCCCTGATTTTTGAGGTGGAACTGATTTCCATTGGATCGGGTAGTGAAAAATGACATGGGGCGCCATGTGATGGAAGTATAAACATATCGGTTTTCTCCACATGAATCATCATGGATTTCATGAAGCAATTTGATTTTTAAATTGACAATTGATATGATCTGCATTATTTTCCTTTTCTCTTAATCCTATCTCCCTAAAGTTTGCCTTTTCGAAAGATTTGGGAGGCTTGTTCTTGTCTTACTCCATCCCGGCAGAAAAAATATCTGAAATCAAACACAGCGCTGATATCCTTGAAATCATTTCTGATGCGGTTGTTTTGAAAAAAGCCGGCAGGAACTACCTCGGGCTTTGCCCCTTTCACTCTGAAAAGACCCCATCGTTTACCGTAAGCCCGGACAAGCAGATGTTTTATTGTTTTGGCTGCGGAGAGGGGGGCAATGTATTCACCTTTGTCATGAAGCAGGAAGGGATCGCGTTTCCGGAGGCCGTCCGATTTCTGGCCAGACGCTATGGCATCGTGATCGTTGATCAGAGCTCAAGCCCCGCTACAAAAAATCAGATGAATGAAAGGGAGATTCTCTTTCAGATCAATCGCCAGGCCATGGCGTATTTTCATCATGCCCTCCTGGATCCGCAAGCCGGGGCGCCGGCGCTTTCCTATCTCACCCGCCGTGGGCTGCCTCCCCGTATTCTGACGGATTTTATGCTGGGGTATGCCCAGCCGGGCTGGGACCATCTGACGAATTATTTTTCAAGAAAAGGCGTGGACCTGACCCTTGTGGAAAAGGCGGGCCTGATCAGCCGCCGCCAAAACGGGAACGGCTATTATGACCGTTTCCGGGATCGTGTCATCTTCCCGATTTTCAATACTCACAATCAGGTGGCGGGTTTTGGGGGAAGGGTTCTGGATGATGCGTTGCCCAAATACCTGAACTCTCCGGAAACATCGCTTTACAGCAAGAGCCGCTCGCTTTACGGCCTTTTTCAGGCAAAACCGTTTTGCCGGCAGACCGGTGAAGCCTTTATTGCCGAAGGCTATATGGATCTGCTTTCGCTCCATCTTCATGGCATTCAGAACTCGGTTGCCACACTGGGCACTGCCATGACAGAAGAGCATATCCGGCTTCTGAAGGGGGTTTCACAGAAAATTATCCTGGTCTACGATTCAGATCAGGCCGGAATCAAGGCTGCCCAGCGGTGCATCGAGCTTTTCAAGGCCCATCACCAGCTTGAGGATATCCGCATCCTGGTGCTGCCTGAAGGACATGATCCCGATACCTATCTGGCGCAATTCGGTCCGGAATCCTTTAGAAATGCCGCCCGTGAAGCCTCCGGGGTGTTTTCCTTCCTGATGGATGTTGCCATAAAAAAACACGGACTGTCTCTGGAAGGCAAGCTGCGGATCATCCAGGAGATGGAGGAGCCGCTATCGTCACTGACAGATGGACTGACCCGGATTTCGGCTATCAAGGAAATCGCCGAAAGAACGGGGATTGATGAAAGCGCGATACAGGAAAAGATTCGGGGAAATTCTCCGCACAGACCTTTCAGGGCAAAACCTGCCGAAAAGCCGCCGGTTACGGGAAATAAATTCGAGAAGCACCTGATATCCATGATGCTTCAATTTCCGGACATCATCCCGGTCCTGATTGAAAAAAATCTTGTCGAGTCTATTTCAGATCCTTTGCTAAAATCCACAGGAAATGATATATTAATGTGTTATCGTGATCTGGAGAATGCACCGGAGCAGATCAATGACCTGCCTTCTATCGTTTTGATGGCCGCAGACAATGATGAAAAAAAGCGTCTGATCGCAGCATTTTCCATTCAGAAGGAGGAGTGGGGCCTTGAGGGGTGCCTTAAATTGATTGAACAAATTGAAAGAAATCAAAAGCGAGATAACCTCCGGTTGTTGCGGCAAAGAATCAAAGCTGCCGAAGAAAGCGGTGAACACGAGTTGCTTCGACAACTAACCAAAGAATGTTCAGACGGTCAGGTGTTTGCAGGAGGCAAGTAATTATGGCAAAATCATCCGTTATCAAACGGAAAGTCGACAAAAAAATCACATCGAAGACCATAACAGATCTTATTTTAAAGGGAAAAGAAAAAGGATCCCTCTCTTATGATGATATCAACCGGGCGCTGCCTGAGGATATGATCACCTCGGAACAGTTAGATGAAACGCTGATGATTTTTGATGAACTGGATATCGACATACTGGATGAAAAAGCCTCTGGCTCAAGTGAAAGCGAAGCCAAGGAAGCAGTGAAACGGGCCAGAAAAGAAACGGCCATGACGGATTTCGGGGCTGTAACCGATCCGGTCAAGATGTATCTGCGAGAAATGGGGTTGGTAACCCTTCTCAGCCGCGAAGGAGAAGTGGAAATCGCCAAAAAAATCGAGGCGGGTGAACAGGAAGTCTTGAAGGCGCTGATTGACACGACCACCGGCATTGAATGTTTGCTGAATTTAGGCATCGATATTGAAAACGGCGCCTTGCGTCCCAAATATGTCTTAAAAGACATTGATGAAGGGGATGCTTATGTCGATGAAGTGGTTCAGACAGAAAAATTTTTGAACACCATTCGCCAGATCAAGGCCATTCATGAAGAAAACAAGACATCCCGTGAAAAACTGTTCTCTTCGGAGCTGGATTCGGATGAGATTCGCAAAATTCGACGCGGCATCTCAAGAAAAAACACCAAGATATTTGATCTGTTGAAAGACTGGCGGCTTGAAGGAAATGTCGTTGACAAGATTGAGCAGATCATCCGCAACCAGATTGACTGGTTCGATGCCATGAACAAGATGCTGGCATTGACATCGGAAGCCCAGAGTGTGTCCGTGACAGAACTCGTCAGTCACTTGAACACGGTAGAGCATTTTTCAGCATGGATTCTGCCACGCTGCCAACTGAATTTAAATGAGGCGGGTATCCTGTTTTCCGATTTGACAAGATTCAATCAGCAGATTGCCGAAAAGGAACTGGCAGTCAAATCAAAATCCCAGGCATTGAAAAGAATTCTCTCGGATGTCGACGAGGGCCGTTATAAAGCCAAAATGGCCAAAAGCGAGCTGACCAAGGCCAATTTGAGACTCGTGGTCAGTATCGCCAAAAAATATACCAACCGCGGCCTTCAGTTTCTGGATCTTATCCAGGAGGGAAACATCGGTTTGATGAAGGCAGTGGATAAATTCGAGTACCGCAGAGGCTATAAATTCAGCACATATGCCACCTGGTGGATCCGTCAGGCCATTACCCGGGCCATTGCCGACCAGGCCAGAACCATCCGCATTCCGGTTCACATGATTGAAACCATCAACAAGCTCATTCGCACCTCCCGATACCTGGTTCAGGAACTGGGCCGCGAACCCAGGCCGGAAGAAATTGCCGAAAAGATGGAAATTCCTCTGGACAAGGTTCGAAAAGTATTAAAAATTGCCAGAGAACCGATTTCACTGGAAACCCCCATCGGGGAAGAAGAAGACAGCCATCTTGGGGATTTTATTGAAGACAAGAAATTCATGCTGCCTTCTGATGCCGCTGTCAGTCTGAATCTGGCGGAACAGACGCGAAAAGTTCTGGCCACCCTGACCCCCCGGGAAGAAAAAGTACTGCGGATGCGTTTTGGAATCGGAGAAAAAGCGGATCATACCCTTGAAGAGGTTGGACAGGACTTTGCTGTCACACGCGAGCGTATTCGTCAGATCGAGGCGAAAGCCCTCAGAAAGCTTCGGCATCCCACAAGGAGTAAGAAGCTAAAAAGTTTTATCGATATGTAAAGCTTGACAAAAATTGATACGAAAGTTAAAAAAGAAAATTCATGGGCCCATAGCTCAGCTGGAAGAGCCACCGGCTCATAACCGGTCGGTCCCTGGTTCGAACCCAGGTGGGCCCATCAATCCGATTGAAAAGGCGTGGAACCATTCCACGCCTTTTTTTCATTTGCAGGAGCAGGCAACATGCCAAGCGTTCAGGATATCATCAATTTAATGGAAGAATTGGCGCCTTCCCGCCTTGCCGAATCCTGGGATCCTGTCGGTCTGCAGGCGGGAAGAAAGGACTGGCCGGTCCGCCTGGTCTGGGTGGCGCTGGATCCCTTGCCGGAAGTGGTTGCGCTGGCCTGCGATAAGCATGTCGATCTGCTGATCACCCATCATCCGCTGCTGTTTCATCCCGTTAAAAATCTGGACTTTAACTCGCCCGTTGGTTCTATCCTTTATCAATCCGCTGTCCATCAACTTGCCGTTTATTCCGCCCATACCAATTTGGATAAAGTATCCGGGGGTTTAAACGATATCCTGGCACAGCGAATCGGTCTTGATCAAGTAGAGGTTCTTGCACCGGATGATGATGCAGAATCCTGTAAACTCGTCCTGTATGTTCCTGCCGATTATGAGCAGCAGGTGCTGAACGCACTGTTTCAGACCGCTGCCGGAATCATCGGCGAGTATTCGTGCTGTGCGTTCAGAAACGCGGGCAAAGGCTCTTTTCTTCCGGGAGGCCCGGCTCGGCCTTTTATTGGAAAGCCCGGCGAGATTTCCCATGTGGATGAAATACGGATTGAAACCCTTGTCAGAAAAAAGGACATTTCCGCTGTTCTTTCTCATGTCAGAAGCCATCATCCTTACCAAACCATGGCTTTTGACGTTTACCCCCTGTTGCCTGCCGAGAGCCGACATGGTTTTGGCCGGACAGGCACGATAACCAAGCCCATGAATCTGTTTCAATTTGCTCAAACCGTTAAGGAAAAACTGTGTTTGACGAGTGTAAAAATGTCCGGAAATCCGGATATGTGGGTTCAGCAGGCTGCGGTTTGTTCCGGAAGCGGCTCCAGCCTTCTGAATGCATTTTTTGCTTCAACCGCCGATGTGTATATCAGCGGAGATCTCCGGTATCACGATGCCAGAGCTGCCGAATCGGCGGGGAAGGCCTTGCTCGACATCGGGCATTTTTCATCTGAGCACCTGATGCTCGAACCGGTCTGCGACTATCTTCGCCGACGGATCTCCAGCGCTTCCTGGGAAGTTCGTGTGGAAGCCTATCAACTTGAAAAAGATCCATTTACCATGATATAAGACAGACAGGGTGATGGGTCTAATTATTAACCCCAACATTGCGGGTAACGATATGAAAGATCAGATAGAAATTCTTGTTTCACTGCAGCAGATTGAGATTGAATCTTCAAGCGTAAAAACACATCTGTGTTCGATATCAAAACGACTGGATCTGCTGATCAACAGCCAGAACGAATTGAAACAGCGCATTACGGATGAAACCGCGAAGATTGAAGAAACGAATAAACAGTATCGATCCCACGAATCCGATATCAAACAGAATCAGGTCATGATTAAAAGGAGTCAGGAACGACTGAATTCCATCAAGAACAACCGGGAATATCAGGCGCTGTTAAAAGAAATTGAAGAACTCAAGCGAACCAATGCCGCAACCGAAGAGCTGATGATTGATTGTCTGAATCTGATTGATGATGCAGAGAAAAAAACAGCGGCAATGCATGAAGAGCTTCAACTGGTGCAAAACGATATTCTGCAGGAACAGCAGGTTGTCTGTGTTGAAACCGAAAATGCTGGAAAACGGCTGAAAGAACTGGATCAGGAACGGCTGAAAATGTCCTCTAAAATTGAGGCGGATGTGCTCAAGCTATTTCAGAAAGTTCAGTCACAGCAAAGCCGGGGAAATGCCATTGTTCCGGTTCAGGATGCCGTCTGCCATGGATGTTATGTCAATATTCCGCCGCAGATGTATAACGAGCTGCAACGGTGTGATAAATTGAGAATGTGTCCGAACTGTCAGCGGATCATATACTGGAAGCAGACTTAAAGAATACATGGCCGAAGCAGAACAGGCGATCGCCGGATTCACCAGAGTCCGGAGGAAAGTCCGAACACCACAGGGCAGGGTGCTCCATAACGTGGAGTCGTGGCAACGCGAAGGAAAGTGCAACAGAAAATATACCGCCCGTCATTTTTGCTTTCAGCGCAGTGCGCGAAAAGCCAATGCGACGGGTAAGGGTGAAATGGTGCGGTAAGAGCGCACCAGTTCTTCGGGTGACCGGAGAAGCTTGGTAAACCCCACCTGGTGCAAGACCAAATAGAGGAGCGCTTGAAGGCGGCCCGCCTGAGCTCCCGGGTAGGTTGCAGGAGGCGTCCGGCAACGGACGCCCACAGAGGAATGATCGTCAGCCGGAATCGGGTAACCGGTTCCGGATACAGGATTCGGCTTACGGGCTGTTTCGGCCATTTTTATAAAAGGGTTAGGGGCGAGAGGATTTTTATTATGTTGTTAATTGAAGAACTCAGGGTTGAAATCGGCGGAAAACCCATCCTGAAGAATGTGAACATGCATATCCCTGAAGGCGAGACTCATATTCTCTTCGGTCCCAACGGGTCGGGGAAAACCAGCCTGATGATGACATTGATGGGATTTTCCGGCTATGTCGTGACGCACGGGAAGATCACCTTTAAAAACGAGGATATCACCCATCTGCCGATTTATGATCGGGCCCGGATGGGAATCGGCATTTCCTTTCAGAGGCCACCGACCATTAATGGCCTGAAAACCCGCGCCATGGTTGAAATCTGTGCCGGAGATCGATCCGTGGATGTTGATGCACTTTCAGCCCAGTTGAATTTCCAGGAATTTCTGGAAAGGGATGTGAATCATCATTTTTCCGGTGGCGAGATCAAACGTTCCGAGCTGTTGCAGCTCATGGCCCAGCAGCCGGACCTGGTGCTTCTGGATGAGCCGGAATCCGGCGTGGATCTGGAAAGCATCGTCATGCTGGGAGACACCATTAACAGCCTGCTCAGAAGGGGCATTAAACGTCCGAGCCAAAAACCCCACAGGGAGATCGTCGGGGACCGGTCCAAATCCGCGCTGGTGATCACCCATACCGGTCATATTCTGGATTACATCAACGCTGACAAGGGGCAGGTGCTTTATAACGGCGTGCTGTGCTGTTCACGGAACGCCAGGGAAATCCTGAAATGGATTCGGGAATATGGGTATGAGGAGTGTGTCCGATGTCAGATGTAGAAAAAAAAGAGGTGGACTTAAACAGCTATCGGGACGATGCCGCCCCTCATGAGTATCTTCCCGAATTAAGCCAGGTGAATTCCGGCGATGCCCAGCAGTTTTTAAATGTTGGCGTGGACCCTTCAGAAAGTGGGCGAGGGGGATCTTTTATTCAGAAAGACAGGTCTGTGATTCATTGTAAATCCTGTCAGCCGGGCATTGAAATCATGGGAATCTCTCAGGCCCTGAAACAGCATGAATGGCTCACAGGCTACATCTGGAAAAATGTTTCTCCGGAAAGCGATTTGTTTACCAGCCGGGTAAAGGAAAAGCCCCATGAAGGCTATTTTATCCGGTCGCTTCCAGGCGTAAAATCCAGCCAGCCGGTTCAGGCCTGCCTGTATATTGCCAGTGAAAATTTTTCCCAGCATGTTCACAACATCGTCATTGCTGAAGAAAATTCCGAACTTCATATCATCACCGGCTGTGCCACAGCCCCCCATCTGGTTTCCGGACTTCATGTAGGTGTTTCGGAATTCTATGTCAAAAAAGGGGCCAAACTTACGTTTACCATGATTCACGACTGGGGAGAACGGATCAATGTCCGTCCGCGAACCGTGACCCGTGTGGCGGAAGGCGGCACGATCATTTCAAATTATATTTCACTCAGACCGGTGGGCTCTCTGCAGATGTTTCCGACCACCTATCTGGAAGGAAAAGGGGCCGTGGCCCGCTTTAACAGCATTCTGGTCGCCAGCAGGGGAAGCCATCTGGACGTGGGATCGCGGGTGATTTTAAGCGCTCCGGAAACCCGTGCCGAAATCATCTCCCGCGGGATTACAACCGGCGGCACCATCATTGCCAGGGGAGATCTGATCGGAAAGGTCGCCGGCATCAAGGCCCATCTGGAATGCAAGGGCCTGATTCTGAACAATGGCCTCATGCACGCCATCCCGGAACTATCCGGCTATGTTCCCGGCGTTGAAATGTCTCATGAGGCGGCAGTGGGTAAAATTGACAAGCGGGAAATCGAATATCTGATGGCCAGGGGGCTTGATGAAGAATCCGCCATCTCAACAATTGTTCGCGGGTTCTTGAATGTGGATATCGAAGGACTGCCGCCTGCCTTGAAGCAGAAACTGGATCAGACCGTTTCCGAAACCCAGAAAGACATGATGTAGCGGCGACCGGACAGTCACTTTCACGCAAAATGGGCGTTCTCGCTCGTATCCTATTTATAAGTAATGAAGGAGATGTATAACGTGTCAGCTCCCTCTTGTGACATTCCTTTTATTGAAAAAATTCAGTTTTTTTCACATGATCTTTTCAGATGCTGCCTGTATATTTCCAGCTTTACAACACACCAGAATCTGTTCACCAAAATGCTGTATTCCAAACTGACGGCAACCACCAAATTGCTGGAAGACTTTCTGGATTTTCACGGCGCCAAAAACAACAAGAACTGGTATTTTTTCAGAGAACTGATTGCAACGTTCATGCATCTGAGTATCGGCAGTTATTCCCAGAAACATATCTCCAATCGTCTGGTTTTTTATGGGCTTGAAAATACGTCTGAATTCGAAGCCCAGGGACTGATTGCACTGGACTATCTCAATTCGTCGCTGATGAAAATTGCGCCGGTGATCCTGGAAGAAGCCCGAAGGCTGAGCATCCCTATTCCGGAACGAGGTTATGAACCTTCCGATTTCCCGAATGCAACCACCTGTGAAATGCTGGAGTCCGATGTGGATGATATGAATAAGGACCAGCAGAAACAGCATATTGTAAAAATTGCCAACGAGTTTCTCAGTATCGCCGGCAATTTTGATCAACTGGGTTTTTATGAACCCTATGATATTCATGAAATCCGGGCGATTGTTCCCGAAAAAGTCAATGAAGTTGAAATCCGCCGCTTTGAGATGCTGGTCCACAATCTTCAGTCTTCATTTGATACCTACGTGATGCATGGGGGCTATCGGCTTGGAAAGAGAAAGCTGACGGATCTGCGCGGACATTTTTCAGTCGTCTTTCATCTGCTTCAGATGACAGGCCGGCTCCTTCATCTTTATGAGCGGCATCTTCATGAAGCCGGATATAAAAATACCTATAAAATGGTTCAGGACCGGCTTTCATCCCTGGTGGATCCGGTGCTGCTGCTGGACCGTACCATCAATTACGGCCTTTATTATGCCTGTCATTTCCTGAACACCGGGAAAAAGCTGGCCCGGGAAATCCTGAACGAAAATATTGAACGGTCTGCCATTAAAGTCGGCATTCCTGTGGCCTTGGGCTTTCACAGCCGGCCCAGTCTTCTGGTGGCGAAGATTGTTCAGTATTACGGCGGGCAGGTTGAGCTTTGCATTGGCCCGGATCGGTTTGATGCCAGCAGCGTCCTGGATATTCAATGGGCCGGCGGGAAAATCCACAAGGAAAACATTACGGAAGTGATTTTTGAAGGCGACACCCGGGCACTGGCTGATATTGAGATTCTGGCCGGCATGAATTACGGCGAAGATACGATGGGAAAAGGGGTTCCTTTGCCAAAAGAGCTTAAGTATTTGAGATAACAATAGAAAGTCTTTCAATGTCCGTATCAGCCATTATCGTTGCCGGAGGAAAAGGGATTCGAATGGGTGCAGCCACCCGCAAGCAGTATATGCTGCTGGCGGGCAAACCCATCGTCTGTCATACGCTGGAAGCCTTCGATGCCTGTCCCTGCATCGATGATATTTTTCTGGTAGTTCCACCCGATGACCTGAATACCTGCCGGGATAAATGGATTTCTCCCCTGATGTTACATAAAAGAATTCATCTTGTGGCCGGAGGCATCGAACGGCAGGATTCGGTTTATCTGGGAATTCTGGCAGTTTCGGAACTGCGATGTGAAGTGGTTGTGATTCATGATGCGGTTCGTCCCTTTGTCAGCTGCCGTATTATCGAGGCATGTGTCGGTGAGGCCCTAGTCTCGGGCGCCTGCATCGTTGGAATGCCCGCGATGGAAACGGCTAAACTGGTGAATTCGGGCCAGATAGAACGCACGCTGGATCGAAACGCCATCTGGATGGCTCAGACGCCTCAAGCTTTCGATTTGAACCTGATCCGAACGGCTCATGAAAAAGCCAGGTCGGATCGCTTCATGGGAACCGATGATGCCATGCTGGTCGAGCGGTTGGGACGAAAGATCCATATTATTCCGGGTTCCCGTCTGAACATGAAAATCACGACTCCCGAAGATCTGGCCCTGGCAGAGGGAATCATTCACCGCAAAAATTGAATGCCGTTGTTCAATCACATCCGGATATTGGAGGTTTTGTTATGACTGATTCGCATCCACAACCCAGTCCCCCACAGCAGGCTGATTTTATCAAACAGCTGAAAACGACTTTTGAAAAAATGCCCCATGACATCGAACTCTTGTTGTTCACGCAAAAAGGCAGGGAGGATGCGTTTGCTGAAGGTTCCCGGCAGATCGTGCGTGCGTTTCGCGAACTGACACCGCGAATACGGCTGCGGGAATACAGCCTTGATCATGAAATGGCAGCAAAATGGCAGATCGAACACTCGCCGACACTGCTGATCGCACCCGGCAGATATGGCATCCGCTGGCTGGGCGCACCTCTGGGCGAGGAAGCCAGAACATTTCTGGAGACCATTCTGATGGTGGGCTCCGGCATGAGCGGTTTAAGCGACCAGTCCAGAAAAGTCATCTCAAAAATCGATTCGGTCCGTCAGATCAAGGTGTTTGTCAGCCCGAGCTGCCCCTACTGTCCGCAGCAGGCGGTTAACGCCGTAAAGGCCGTGATTGAAAAACCGGAGCTGATATCACTTGAAATCATCGACATTCAGTGTCAGCCGGAAATTGCGCATCAGTATTCGGCGCACAGCGTTCCGCAGACCTTTGCCAATGACGTGCTGACCGGGATGGGTGCGCAGTCCGAAGAAGTTTTTGCCCTGTCCTTGAGTCGTCTGGAGCCTCAGACCCTTTTCATTCCGGACAGCGATGCGGAGATGGTTGAAACTGATCTGCTGATTGTTGGCGGCGGACCCGCCGGACTGACGGCAGGAATTTATGCGGTTCGAAGCGGCCTCAAAACAGCCATTGTTGAGCGAAATGTTCTGGGCGGGCAGGTGGCCACCACACCCGTTGTTGAAAATTATCCCGGATTTACCCAGGTCGGCGGAAAAACCCTGGTGGACATACTGGTGACACACGCCCTCGAATATGTCCAGATATTCCCGGGAGAAGAAGTCATCGACGTCATTCCCGGAAAACCATTCGAGGTCACCACCGGCCGGCGCAGATTCCTGGCCAAGACCATACTTCTGGCAACGGGCGCCAGTCACAAGCATCTGAATGTCCCCGGCGAATCGCGGCTGTCCGGAAGGGGGGTCAGCTATTGCAGCACCTGCGACGGCCCCCTGTTCAAGGGCAGAAAAGTCGTCATCGTGGGAGGGGGAAACAGCGCGGTGACCGAAGCGCTTTATCTGCATCACATGGGCGTGGGGGTTACCCTGATTCATCGCAGGGACAGTCTGCGAGCCCAGGAGTTTCTGGTCCGGCAGCTTTCCTTAAGCGAAATCCCCATTCTCTGGAACACTGAAATTACGGAAATAACCGGCAAGGAAAGGGTCGAATCCATCGTGCTGAAAAATATCCAGACCGGTGAAACCGCCTCTCTGGCCATTGATGGCGTCTTTCTTTCCATCGGGTACGAGCCGGCTGTTGAACTGGCCCGAAAAACCGGGGTTGCCCTGACGCCGGACGGCTACATTCAGAAGGACGCCAAACACCGCACCAGCGTTCCGGGGATTTATTCGGCCGGCGATGTTGAAGGCGGATACAAGCAGATTGTCACGGCCGCGGGTCAGGGCGCCGAAGCTGCCATGGCTATTTTTGAAGATGTGATCAATCCTTACTGGCAAAAATCATAAATGTCGGCCTATTACGATCCTCCCCGGTTTCTGCCTTGCGGTGATATGGGACTCAGCGTGGAATTTGCGGACGGGATCGACCGTTCGGTGAATGACAGGGTCCAGCGCCTGTTCCGGCATTTTCAGGCAAAAGCCTTTCCGGGAATCGTTGACCTGAATCCGACCTACCGGTCGCTGTTCATCCAGTACCTCCCCTGGGAGTGTTCGTTCGAGAATCTGCTGTTTCTTGTCGAACAAGGCCTGAAGGCTCCAGGGGAAGACCATGCTCGACAGGCTGTTCCGGTCCGGATTCCCGTCTGCTATGGCGGTATTTACGGCCCGGATATCGATGAGGTAGCTGCCCATCATGGCATGACCGTTGATCAGGTCGTCAGGCTTCATGCTGCGCCGGAATATTACGTGTACATGATTGGTTTTACACCCGGTTTTCCCTATCTCGGCGGGCTCGATGAGCGGCTCTTTACACCGCGGAAAAAAGAGCCCCGGAAATGGGTTTCCGCCGGCAGTGTGGGGATTGCCGACCGACAGACCGGGATATATTCCATCGATAGTCCCGGGGGATGGCAACTGATCGGGAAAACCCCGTTGAGGCTGTTTGACCGGGAATTGCCGGATCCTTTTCTGCTGAACCCGGGGGATTTTCTTCAGTTCGTTCCCATTACGGAAGATGAATTTGAACGCTGTTCGCATCATTGAACCCGGACCTTTGTCCACGGTTCAGGATTCCGGACGTTTCGGCTACCAGGACCGCGGCGTACCGGTTTCCGGGGCCATGGATCTTCAGGCCCTCAGAATTGCTAATTTTCTGGCAGGGAACCGCGATGCCGAAGCCGGTATCGAGATCGCCTGGGGCGGATTTCGGGCGGAGTTTCTGGCCCCGGCCCATATAGCGGTTACCGGCGCTGATCCGAAACCCAGCCTGAATGGCCGATCCTTTCCCTGCTGGTCCGGCGTCTCGGCCCGGAAAGGGGATATTCTGGAGCTGAATGATGTGGAAACCGGCTGCAGATCGTACGTGGCGCTTTCCGGCGGGGTGGATGTTCCCGTAGTCATGGGCAGCAGATCCACTTATCTTCGCGGCGGATTCGGCGGACATAAGGGAAGAGCGCTTCAGAAAGGGGATGCTCTCGGCCTGGGGCAGGGGGGGAAAACACCCATTTCGGAATGTCCCCGGGCCCTGATTCCGATCTATTCCGATCATCCGGTACTGCGTGTTGTTTTGGGACCCCAGGCCGACGTGCTGACGCCGGAAAGTCTTTGCCGGTTTTTATCAGCGGCTTTTGTTGTCTCGGATCGCTGTGACCGAATGGGATGCAGCCTGAAAGGACCGGTTCTGGTGCATCGACAGAAAGCCGATATTGTTTCTGACGGTACCGCATTTGGCGCTGTTCAGGTTCCCGGAAACGGCCAGCCGATTATCCTGATGGCGGATCGCCAGACCATCGGCGGATATGTCAAGCCTGCCACCGTCATCTCCGTTGATCGGCCGCTTCTGGCCCAGCTGGTTCCGGAATCGTCCGTGCGCTTTGAAGAAGTCAGTTTATGGAAGGCCAGAGAACTGGCGGTAACCGCCGAATATCGATTCCAGAAATGGATAACCCATGAACAAACCCGCTGAAATTCGACAGCACATTCGAGAAGGCGTCTGGACCGGTCCGACAACCGGGCTCGCCCAGGCATATGCCCAGGCCAATCTGGTGATCCTGGATAGCCGGTATGCGTTTGACTTTCTACTCTTCTGTGTCCGGAATCCCAAACCCTGCCCGATACTGGAAGTTCTGGAACCGGGTGTTTTCGAGCCCCATCGGGTGGCGAAACAGGCCGATATCCGCAAAGACATTCCCTTGTACCGGATCTGGGAAAATGGCCGGACCTACCAGGAAGTGACGGATATCTCGACTGTTTTTAATGCCGGCATGGCCTCTTTTCTGCTCGGATGCAGCTTCAGCTTTGAAGGCGCCCTGATGGGGGCCGGAATCCCCATCAGGAATATCGAGGAAGGAAAAAACGTGTCCATGTACATCACCAACCGGCGCTGTGAACCCACCGGCCCCTTTTCCGCGCCCCTGGTTGTAACCATGCGGCCGATTCCCCATGAAATGGTTTCCCGGGCGGTCCAGATTACCAGTCGTTACGCATCGGTACACGGGGCGCCCATTCACATCGGCGATGAAAAAGTACTGGGCATAACAGACTTGTCCAAACCCGACTTCGGCGATCCGGTTACCGTCAAAGTCGGCGAAACCCCGGTTTTCTGGGCCTGCGGAGTCACCTCCACCCTGGCTGTGCTGTCCGCGAAACCATCCCTGTGCATCAGCCATGCTCCGGGCTTCATGTTTATCACCGATGTCCTGAATGAGCATCTGGCGGTGATATAGTCGAAAACTGAACCATTATTACCCATATCACAAGGAGTGATTGAATGAAAAAACGAATCAGAAAAAAACTGAATTTGGGAGAATTTAAAGAAACGGGATTTGAGATCACCTGGAAACCTCAGGAAATTTCGGAAGCGGATTTTGACAGATTCATTTCAGAGTTTCTGGATGCGATCGAGTCCAGAGGTCTGATTTTCGGTGGCGGTTGTTCCACCGAAAATACCTGGGAAGGAGTCATTGCCAGGAACAAACGGTATTCCTGCCCGGATGCCGCAGACATGGAATTTGTTTCTGACTGGTTCAAATCCCGGACCGATATCAAGGAATTTACGTTGGGCCATGAAATTGATTTGTGGTATGAGTCCGAATGCTGCTGTGACACCGAGGCATAGATATTTCTGCGACATGTCGGCTGAACCTGAATTTTGCCTGATCTGACTTTTTGTAAAACCCATGCGATGAAACTCCTGGTCTGTGTCAAACAGATTCCCGATCCCGATGCGCCGGTCCGTGTCAATGCAGACAGCAGATGGATCGATATCGATGGCGGTGCATTTGTCATGAACCGCTTCGACGGTTTTGCCCTGGAAGAGGCGCTGCGTGTCCGTGAAGAAATTCCGGACACCTGCATCGATGTCGTGTCCGTGGGACCGGAAAGGGTGGAGGCGGTACTCAGAAGATCACTGGGCATGGGCGCGGATCACGGCGTACATATTTTTACAGAATTCGACGGCTATCTTGACCCGTTTACAACCGCCGCCTGGATTGCCGCATATGCCCGGTCCCGCGATTATGACCTGATCCTGACCGGCGTCATGTCCGGTGATGACATGAACGGCCAGGTGGGCCCTCTGGTGGCCGAAATGCTTCATCTGCCCTGCGCCACCTCCGTCATCTTCCGGCGGATGATGTCTGAATCAGGCCGGATTTATGTTGAACGAGAAATGGAAGGGGGGCTTCGAGATGTACTGGAAATCAAACTCCCGGCGCTTCTGACGTTGCAAAGCGGCATCAACCAGCCGCGCTATCCATCGCTTTCCAAAATGCTTCGGGCCAACAAACATCCACTGGACGTGATACCTTCAGTATCTCTTGAATCGCCGTCCATTCATCTGGCCGTCATGCAGACCACCCTTCCGAAAAAAATGCGTGCGGGACGGATTCTGGAGGGAACACCCCAGGAAAAAGCCTGCCAGCTTCTGGATATCCTGCAACGACATTTAATACCCATTTAGGAGAGATGCGCTTGTTTCAATCCATCGTTGTCATCGCAGAGCATGCCGAAGGGCAGGTGCGCCCGATCACCTATGAACTGGCGGGCTTTGCGCGCACCCTCCAAAAAGAAATGCCATCATCTGACATAAAAATCATCGTGACCGGAGAGCGAATCGATAGCGTGGCTGAAATCATCGCTCGCAAAACGGGACTCGGCGTTTTTTCCATAACCGTTCCGGGTCTGGCCGGCTATCATGCCGAAGTCTATAAAAACATCCTGACCGATGTCCTGACAGACTGGCGGCCTTCGCATGTGTGTGCGGCTCACTCGACCCAGGGCATGGACTTTGCTCCCGGACTGGCCGCTCGGCTCGGTGCTGCCTGTGTCACAGGCATTGAAGCCATTGTGAAGCAGGATGAGAAGCTCTGTTTCCGCAGGGCGGTTTCCGGCGGCAAAATCATGGCAGATGTCTTTGCGGACAGCCCGATGATCCTGCTTGCCGTTCAGCCGGGATGTTTTGCTCCCGCTCCGGCGGATGCGGCGGCTCCCGGACCGGTCAAGCAGTTGAGGATGGAAAGTGCTCCCGAACAGAGTTTTTCCCGCGGGATCATTCGCAAAATCATGCATGCTTCTGCCGTTACCGAAGCCGACGTGATTGTTGCGGCCGGCCGGGGAATCGGAGACAAGCAGTATCTGGATCTGATTTATCGTCTGGCCGCGCTGTTTCCCGAATCCGCTGTCGGCGGATCCCGGATTGTCTGTGACCAGGGCTGGCTGGATTACGCCCAGCAGATCGGCGTGACCGGATGCACGGTCGCTCCGGACCTCTATATCGCCTGCGGAATTTCCGGGGCCATCCAGCATGTTTCCGGCATGCGGGGGTCCGGTTTTGTCGTTTCCATCAATAAGGACTCCAAAGCGGCGGTATTCAACGTATCCGACGTGTGCATCGTCGAAGATCTGACCACCTTCATCCCGATTCTTATCGAAATCCATGAAAAGCGGTGCGCTGCGAAGCTGCAGTGAGTCCTCCGCGCGCCGCCATAAATGCAGTCGCCAGGCGCACTACATCCAGGCTGTAGGGAATGTCCTGATAGGAAACCAGATCCTCTATGGTATGGTAATACGGGTATTCGGCCCAGTCATTTTCAATCAGCAGACAGCCGGGCAGCCGATAATTCAGTAAGGGTTCATGATCGCTGCCCCAATAGCTGGTGCTGACTTCAATTTTGAGCGGGGTATAGGTGGCACAGAGTTGGGCCATTTCATAGAGAACGGCTGCCTGTTCGGCGGTATCATCACTGCCTTCGGCAATGATGCCGTAAACGTTTTGATAATAAGAAATCATATCCAGGATAATAAACCCTGTTATCTCTTTCGACACCCCCATGTCCTTCAAAAGCCTCACCAGGCTTTTACTGCCCAGCAGTCCTTCCTCTTCACCGCTGAATGCAACAAACACGATGGAACGTTCTGTGTTTACGGTCGAAAATATGCGCGCGATTTCCATGAGAGCCGCGACACCGCTGGCATTGTCATTGGCGCCGGGCGCCAGGTTGCAGGCTATCGGACTGGTGGAATCATAATGAGCGCCAATCATCACATATTCCTGGGGGTGTGTGGTGCCTATTTTGATTCCGATCACATTATCACCCGGCCGGCGGTCACAATCTGCGCCACAGAAGGCTCTGAACGTCATGAATTGGGGATTCAGTCCCAGATCGGCAAAATGATTCCGGATCTTGTCCCGTGCGATTTGATTCTCAGGGGAACAGGTGTATCGGGTGGTCGTGTCAGGCGCCAGATCCATTAGATACGCAGCATACTTGTCGGCACTCAGCCTCGCCAACAATGCCGTCACCGCCGGATCGGGTTCAACCCGCTGCGGTGTCATCGTTTTCAGTACCACCCGACTTTCCGTTATCGGTAAAAGCTGTATATCAGGATGATTGGAAAGCGCCTGCGGATTTTTTACGTACGCCAAACGAAAACCGGATCGGGCATACAGGACGCGATAATCGTTGCGCTGATCCATTGGCCGGCGATCCCTCAATACAACCAAATCGGCCAGGGGTATATCGGAAGCTAACACCCTCCCATTGAATACCTGGACCGAGTCCTCCCGAATAACAATGAAATCGTTCCCAAAGGTGAGGACGATCTGACCTTTGGAAGCCAGGGCGCTCTGCTTGTCCTCCTGCAATGCTGAAATAAGATGGACCGTGGCGGCCTGAGCATTCCAGTTCAGGATGCAAACCATAAAAGACGTGAATATGATTCGAATAAGCAGGTTCATCGGGATATGTCCTTTTTGAATAGGGTCTAAAGGCCTAAAAGTTGCCTGGAGGCTTTCTCCAGAATGGTCACGGCAAAGATCAGGGACTGAAATCGCGGATCCCGGGTCTGTCCATGGTAGAACCGGTAATAGATCTGCTGGGCGATAACCGCCAGGCGGAACAGGCCGAATCCGTAATAGAATTCAAAATGATCCACGGACCGGCCGGATAATTTGCTGTAATATGCCACCATCTGCTTCCGGGTCAGCGCGCCTTCCAGATGCGTGGGAAGGGTTTTCATGACCTGCATTTCCGGGGGGTCGCCCGGCTCCACCCAGTATCCCAGGGAACTGCCCAGATCCATGAGTGGGTCACCGATGGTGGCCATTTCCCAGTCCAGTACTCCGATGATGGTTAAGGGGTCGCCGCTGTCCAGAACAATGTTGTCGAATTTGAAATCATTGTGAATGATGCAGGGATGGGGAACGTCCAAGGGTTGGTGAGCGTTCAGCCAGGTCATCACGGACTCGAAATCCGGAGCATCCGGTGTTCGGGCAGCCCGGTAACGGCTGCTCCATCCTTCCACCTGACGCCGGACATATCCTTCGGGTTTGCCAAAGCCTTCCAGCCCGATTTTCCGGTAGTCGAGGGCATGCAGCGCATAATGGGTTTCAACCACTTTCCGGAACAGACGCGTCACCTGGGCCGGTGTCAGGGTCAGGCCGTCAGGCAGATTCCGGCGCAAAATAATCCCCTGAATGCGTTCCATAACATAGAAGGGACAGCCCATGATATTCAATTCTTCGGAAAACGCCAGCGGCTCCGGACAATAGGGATAAAAGGGTTTCAGCGCTTTCAGTATCCGGTATTCCCGTCCCATGTCATGGGCGGATTTGGCTTTGGCGCCAAAGGGGGGCCTGCGCAGAACCATTTCCCTGTTTTCAAATGTAATCAGATATGTCAGATTCGAATGGCCGCCGGGAAATTGTCGGACTGTCATCTTCCCCTCGAGATGCGGGATCGTGTCCCGGAGAAAGGATTCAACCTTTGCGGTATCCAGTTCTTCGCCGCTACGCACGTTCGATGCCTGATCCGTCAATTCCATATTCTCTCCTTTAATAAAACGGACATCGATCCTCTTTCAATAAAAAAGCCTCGATAAATCTTTGAAGATATTCCGCGTATTGATCGACCGTAATGGTATTCCCCGCATATTTTCCCCGTTTCAGATACCAGTCCTGAAGCATGGCCTTGATGATGCTGGCTCCGAGCCGGGGATCATGCAAGTGAAACACGTTTTGATCCTGTCCCTGAATCAGGATATCGCAAATCATTTTTTCCGTTGCCAGTTCACTTTCAACTGCTTTTTGTTTTTCGATCTGGGAAAGGTTTTTGGTTTCCATGAACGAGAAATAAAACCAGGGCTGCATGGCTTCGCTCAGGTACAGGTGGGTAAAGATGGCAGCCTTCAGTTTGCCGGGTGCGGTGGATTCGGACGCAATCCGTTCTTCGACAATTTTCCCGGTAATGGCGCGCCGCTGGTGTTGAAGCATTTCAAGGAGTTCGTCCTTGCTTGAAAAATAATTATAGAGCGCGCCCATGCTCAGCCCGCATTCCTGGCTGAGATCCCGCATACTCATGGATTTGAATCCCTTCTTATTGCTGATTTTAAGAACTGCACCAAAAATATTATCGAGGTTTTTGATTGCCGTTTTTTCTTTCTTGATGCGGATGGAGTGACGGCCAAAAGATCTCTGGGCAGCAAAGGATTCCTGATAAATCTCCATTTTGGAGATATTGACCTGCTGGCAAAATTCGGCGTAAGTCATTGGACTATCCACGTTAATTGGCTTTTTTCCCCGCGTATTTCTTCAGAATCTGGCGGGCCACAGACAGTTTATGCACCTCGTCCGCACCGTCATAAATCCGGCTGGCCCGCTCATGGCGGTACAGAAAGGCGATGATCGTGTCATCGGTCATGCCCAGCCCCCCATGTACCTGAAGCGCTCGGTCGATCACCTTCATCATGGTATTGGCCACCACGTATTTGATCATGGAGATTTCGATTCGAGCCTCTTTGGCGCCTACCTTGTCGATTCTGTCCGCGGCATAAAGCACCATGAGGCGGGCGGCCTGAATGTCAGCGGCGCATTCGGCAATCCAGGCCTGAATAATCTCTTTGTAAGCCAGGGTCTTGCCGGGTGCGATCGGCCGGGTGATCGCCCGTGAGCACATGAGATCGAAACAGCGGTTGCAGATGCCGATCCAGCGCATGCAGTGATGGATTCTGCCGGGTCCCAGACGTTCCTGTGCAATGACAAAGGCGCTGCCCTCAGGGCCCAGCAGGTTGGACTGGGGCACGCGGCAATTCTGATACAGGATTTCGCCATGACCGAAATAATCCTCGCCGGACTCGCCCATCACCGGAATGTTTCGTACCTGGTTGAATCCCGGCGTATCGGTGGGGACAATGATCATGCTGGCCCGCTGGTAAGGGTGTGCTTCCGGGTTGGTCACGGCCATGACGATGGCAAAACGGGCGCCATCAGAAGATGAGGTGTACCATTTCTGGCCGTTGATGACATAGTCGCTGCCGTCTTTGACGGCCGTTGTGTCCATCATCACCGGATTGGACCCCGGCATTTCCACTTCGGTCATGGAAAAGCAGCTTCGGATTTTTCCCGATACCAGGGGAGGCAGCCATTGTTCTTTCTGCTCCGGGGTGCCGAACATGTGAAGAATCTCAATATTGCCGGCATCCGGCGCCTGGCATCCAAAAACAAAATGACCCAGGATCGAACGTCCCAGGCATTCGGAAACCAGGGCGTGTTCTTTGAGATTCAATCCCATTCCGCCGTATTCCACAGGATGGTTCGGCGCCCACAACTCCATCTGCTTGACCATCTGACGCTTTTTCTCAAGTTCCGGAAGAACCGCCTTGAAGCCACGGGTCAACACTGCCTGTTCCAGGGGAATCACCTCTTTTTGCACAAACTCATCAATCAGTTGCGTGATGGTCTGCATCTTTTCCGATATGCTGAAATCCATAACCGCCTCCCGTTATATCTCATGCTGACTGCTGGCCGGTTCAAATACGCTTGTGACATTGATCCCAACTTGATTAATGATCAATCCCAGCTTTCATATGACGGTATCCCATCGCATGGCTCCTGTCAATAATAATACGATCGTTCGCTTTTATATTAAAAGGCTATTTGGGGGGCCTTCCCATTTGCTTTCAAAATGAGATACCAGCAAGCTTTCAGGCTGAATGCGAACTGGAACAATCAATGAAAAGAGGGGAGTGAAACGTTATCACGGGAGGCGGGCTTATCAAAAAAATGAGGTGTCCGCTACCAGCGCGGACACCTCATTTTTGGGTCAGGTCGATACGGAGTTAAATAATTAAGCTTATTTGGGCAGATCGCTCAGCGGGATGCCGAGGGCATCGGCCACTCCTTTTCCGTAGGCCGGGTCGGCCTTCAGGCAGTTGCCGATGTGGCGCATCTGAATCTCGCGAAGCGCCGGGCCGATAGCACGAGCCGTATTGGCAAAAAGAAGCGCCTGTTTTTCGGCGGTCATCAGGCGAAAGAGCCTACCGGGCTGGGAGTAGTAATCCTCATCCACACGATGATTCCAGTGATCGGCCGCTCCCTCCAGGCTTAAAGGCGGCTCGGCGAATTCCGGCTGCTGCTGCCATTTGCCGTAGCTGTTTGGCTCATAGCCTAAAGTGCTTCCGTAATTGCCGTCAACCCGCATGGCGCCGTCGCGGTGATAGCTGTGAAAGGGGCAGCGGGAAGCGTTGACCGGAATCAGGTGGTGATTTACACCCAACCGGTAGCGCTGAGCGTCGCCGTATGAAAACAGCCGGCCCTGGAGCATCTTGTCGGGCGAAAAACCGATGCCGGGAACGACGTTGGCCGGATTGAAAGCCGCCTGCTCGACTTCGGCAAAATAATTTTCCGGGTTGCGGTTCAGTTCCATAACACCCACTTCGATGAGAGGATAATCCTTGTGAAACCAGACTTTGGTCAGATCAAAGGGATGATAGGGACAGGTTGCCGCATCCTTTTCCGCCATCACCTGGATGAACAGGGTCCAGCGGGGGAAGTTGCCCTGCTCGATGTTATCATAAAGATCCCGCTGGTGGCTCTCCCGGCACTTGCCGATGACGGCCTCGGCCTCTTCGTCGCTCAGGTTTTTAATTCCCTGCTGCGTGCGCAGGTGAAACTTGACCCAGTGGCGTTCGTTTTTTGCATTGATCAGGCTGAAAGTATGACTGCCAAAGCCGTGCATGTTTCGGTACGAAGCCGGGATGCCGCGGTCGCTCATGACGATGGTGACCTGGTGCAGGGCCTCCGGAAGCAATGTCCAGAAATCCCAGTTGTTCAGGGCGCTTCGCAGGTTGGTACGGGGATCGCGCTTGACGGCGTGATTGAGGTCGGGAAATTTGAGCGGATCCCGCAGAAAGAATACCGGGGTGTTGTTGCCTACCAGGTCCCAGTTCCCTTCTTCGGTATAAAACTTCATCGCAAAACCCCGGATATCCCGCTCGGCATCGGCAGCGCCGCGTTCGCCGGCAACCGTGGAAAATCGTGTAAAGAGCTCGGTCTTCTTGCCAATCTGGGAGAAAATTTTGGCCCGGGTATAGCGGGTGATATCATGGGTGACGGTAAAGGTGCCGTAGGCGCCTGAACCCTTGGCGTGCATGCGTCGCTCCGGAATGACTTCCCGGTCAAAATGGGCGAGTTTCTCCAGATACCAGACATCCTGCAGCAGCACCGGGCCGCGCGGTCCGGCGGTCATGGTGTTCTGATTGTCCACAACAGGCGCTCCGGCGTTATTGGTTAATTTTTTTATCTCGGTCATTACTCTTCTCCTTGTTGTCGGTTTTTTTAACAGGGTTGCAGTTATTGCAGATTCCATAGACGACGATATTTCTGCTGTCGATTTGTCCCCAGTGCATGAGTTCATCCGGCAGCGTGGCCTCATCAATCGATGGCCATTGAAAATCGAGAATCTCCCGGCATTGCCGACAGATCAGGTGGTGATGGCGCTCGTATATCACTTCAAATCGGGCTTGGCTTTCAATCGTTTCCACTTTGTGAATCAGACCATTCTGGCTGAAAGTGGTCAGGGTCCGGTAAACGGTATCCAGTGAAAGCATGGGAATTTTCTTGATCAGGCGTTTGTGCAGCACTTCCGCTGAAGGATGATCCGTGGAGGCTGCCAGTTCACGATAGATTTCCAGTCGCTGATGGGTCACCTTGAGGCCTGCCTTTCGACAGGCTGCATCAAAATCACAGAGATGTTCCTGGAGTTTGTCCGGATCCATTCGGGATGCCTATAAATAAGAATTTATCTTGATTAGTTAATTATCTGATGTAATAAAGTATGTCAAGTAAAAATAAAAATGGATTCTGAGATCAGATTTAAATGCAATGTCACAGGGTTAAAAAAATATTCTCTTTGCTAAAGGGGGGCAGGGGGGGGATAATGAATCAATTTTTCTATGGATACTGTACAGGATTTGCAGTAATATCAGTCATGATGCCTTAGATTCGTTCAACCCATGACAAGAGGTACTATCCATGTCAACCGTGATGATTCAACCTGCAACATACGAAGACGCCCAACAGGCGATAGACAGGGCTTTTGAAATTTTCCCCTTGAATCTGAAAGACAAGAAAGTATTGATCAAACCCAATGTCCTGCGGGCATCCGAGGCCAATGAAGCGATCGTGACCCATCCCGCTGTGCTGACTGCGGTCGTGAAACGGGTTGAAGCCATGGAGCCGGCTTCGATTATCGTGGGAGACAATCCGGGTGTGTTCAGCTATGGCGCCAACGAAGAGAGTTTCAGAAAGACGGGCTTGATGGAAGCCTCCGGGGGACACTATCAAAATATCGGCACCGATTCCCAGAAAATAGACTTTAACACGGAATACATGCCGACGGTGAGCCTCTCGCGGGCGGTTCTGGATGCGGACATCATTATCAGCCTGCCCAAATTCAAAACCCATGGCTTGACGGTGATGACCGGGGCCATCAAAAACACTTACGGCTTCCTGCCCGGCGCTCAGAAAGCCCGGCTTCACAAGGCTGCGGGCAGCCCGGAGCGCTTCCATGAAATGATTGTGGATGTGTTCCGTCTCCGGATTCCCGATCTGTTTATTATGGATGCGGTGGTGGGAATGGAAGGAAATGGTCCGGCGTCTCCGGAGCTGCGAAAAATCGGGCTGATCCTGGCCTCGGACAATGCCGTGGCTCTGGATGCCGTCATTGCGACCATGATGGGATGTGACCCGGCCAGGCTCGGATTTCTCCGGAAAGCCAGAAGCGAGGGCCTGGGGGATTATGATCTTGAAACGATTGAAATCATCGGAGAGTTGAAACAACTGCCTGATTTCAAACTGCCCCCACTGGGCGGTGAAGCAAATATCAATAACCCGGCCATTCAGGAAATTCTTCACAGACCGACCATGCTTCGTCCCCGGGCGGATGAGGCGCTTTGCACGGGGTGCGGCGCCTGTATCGATCAATGTCCGGTGTCTGCCCTGTCGATGAATGGGGATTATCCGATTGCTGACCCGGAAATCTGCATCCGCTGTTTCTGCTGCCAGGAAATCTGTCCGGAAAAAGCCATGGCTTTGATCTAAAGTCCGGTAAGCGTTCACCCATGACCGGCGTTGTAAATGACACCGCCTGCTGAAATATAGTCTTGAAGCACGGCTACCGCATCATCACGCAGAATGTCGCGTAGGACGGTGATGCCGCGATCATTGAGGGCCGACGTCCAGTCGGCGAGCTTCGGGCCTTCATCAAAACCGATCTCGCGGGCGTCTTCGTCCCGCGCCCCGCAGACGAGCCGACGCACGCCGGACCAGGGAATGGCGCCAAAGCACATGGCGCAAGGCTCGGTCGTGGCAAAGAGTTCATAATGGCGCCTGCCGCCGTCGCCGATATCATAGCGCCCCAGTATCTGCTGGGCGCCGGCCAGCGCCACCATTTCCGCATGGAGCAGAGAGCAGTTTGAAATGACGACCAGGTTGATCCCCGGAGCGACCAACCGACCGTCACTGCCAAAGACCGCTGCCCCGAAGGGTCCCCCGGTTCCGTGCTGCACGTTCCGGCGGGAAAGCTCCAGCACGAAACGCATTCGGTCGTTTGTTTCCGGAAATACCCCGGGTGAATCCGCCAGGAAGCGCTCTACCCAATCGGGCAGCCGAAGACTGATTATGGGAAGAGAAGATATCATTACACAATCATGCGTTTCAGCGTATCCAGATACTCCATCACGCCAATGGCGGTTACCCCCCGACAGATTTGGCGCTGACCATCAGCCAGACAGAGCAGAAGCCCTTCCTCGGGTTTTGCATCAGCGAACAGAGCGGCATACCGAGTAAGACCCGACGCCAGGGAAGCGGAAGGGGTCCGGCTCAGTTTGATTTCCACCGGCAGTGGACGCAGGCCAGACCCTTCGATGATCATATCCACCTCCAGACCATTGTTGGTGCGAAGGTATGAAAATCGGGGATTTTGCCCAAGATTGGCGTAACACTTAACGGTCTCCGAGACGCAGTAGTTTTCGAACAAGGCTCCGGCCATCGGCCCCTGCAGAAATTGCTCCGGCTCGCGGATACCTGCCAGATGGCAGAGCAGGCCGGTATCGAGGAAATAGACTTTGGGCGTTTTGGTGATCCGTTTCCCCAGGTTGTTATAGTAAGGCGGCAACAGGTGGACGATCCGTCCGGCTTCCAGCACCGAAAGCCAGCGCTTGATCGTTGCAACGCTGACGCCCACATCTGTTGCCAGTGAGCTCATATTAAGCATCTGGCTGCACCGCACGGACAGAAGCTGCATGAAGCGGTGAAATTCCCGCAGGTTGCCGATATCGTAGAGAGACCGGATATCCCGCTCCAGATAGGTCTGGATGTATGACGCATACCAGAGGCGCCGATCGATCTCAGGTGTGATGGCAAGCTGGGGGTAGCTGCCTGTCTGGCAGGCATGGGTGAAGAGTTTGAGCCCTTCCTCAACCGATACCGTTTTTCTGATCTCATCCACTGCAAAAGGGAGAAGATCCAGCAGCGCAATCCGACCAGCCAGGGAATCCCCCAGATTGCGGATCATGTTGAACTGTTGTGAGCCGGTAAAGACAAACCGGCCATTGCGGCTGCGATCCTGATCAACCCGCATCTTGATGTAGGAAAGTATCCCCGGAGCCAACTGAATCTCGTCGATAATGCAGCGTTCGCCCAATGAATCCAGAAAAAAGACCGGATCATTCAGGGCTTGCTCCCGCATGGCAGGATCATCCAGCGTAGTATATCGGTAATCGGCCAGAACCTGACGCAGCAGGGTGGACTTGCCGGACTGACGCGGACCGGTGATTGCCAGACAAGGAAAGGTTGCTAAAATGCCGGGCAGCAGTTTCTCTATAACACGAGGAATGTACATGAAGCCATGTTAGTCGGCGCACAGCAGGCTGTCAATACAAATTTAGCATGTAATATGAATATTTGTATTAATGGAATGCTCAGAATCCCAGATACGTCTCCCGGATCGAGGCATCTTTTTCCAGATCCTTTCCCGTACCTTCCTTGACGATGCGGCCGTTTTCCATCACATAACAGTAGTCGGCGATTTTAAGTGTCTGATGAACATTCTGCTCGACCAGAAAAATCGTCAGACCCTGGCCGTGAAGCTCTTCAATGACCCGGAACACTTCCTGAACCAGAATCGGCGACAACCCCAGGCTGGGCTCATCGAACATGATGAGTTTCGGGCTCTGCATCAAGGCCCTGCCAATGGCGACCATCTGCTGCTCTCCGCCGGAAAGGGTTTCTGCGGTTTGTTTTTTTCTTTCCGCCAGACGGGGGAAAAGTTCATAGACTTTGCTCAGGTTTTTTGCCCGATGAATGTGGGTTCGGCTGAGATAGGATCCGATCAGAAGATTTTCCTCCACATCCATTTTGGGAAAGAGTTGTCTGCCTTCGGGAACCAGGGTAATTCCCAGATTGGCGATGTCATGGACCGGAAGCCCGCTGATGATCTTTCCTTCAAAGTCGATCTGGCCGGATGCACCGGAAAGCAGACCGCAGATCGTTTTAAGTGTCGTGGTTTTACCGGCGCCGTTGGTCCCGAGAAGGGCCACAATCTGTCCGGAGGTAACGGATAAGGAAATGTCCCACAGTGCCTGGATATCCCCGTAATAAACCGAAATCGATTTGGCATTTAGAATATTCATTGCGGTGCCTCCCCCAGATATGCCTGGATGACCCCGGAATCTTTGGCCACATCCCTGGGAATGCCTTCCGCGATTTTCTGGCCGAAATTGAGCACCACAACGCGATCGCTGATATTCATGATCACCCGCATGATATGCTCAACGATCAGAATGGTAATGCCCTGGTTGCGCAAGGAAAGGATCAGTTCGATGGTTCGGTCTGCCTCCGTCGGATTCAGGCCTGCAACCACTTCATCCAGAAGGAGCAGCGTCGGCTCCAGGGCCAGGGCTTTGCTGACCTCCAGGCGCTTTCTGCCGGCCAGGGTCAAACTGGAAGCCTGGGCATTGGCCCGATCTGCGAGCCCCGTTGTTTCCAGAATCCGCCAGGCATGCTGTTCCGCCTGGCGGCGCTTGGGATGCTTGGCAAATGATGCAATGATGACGTTTTCCAGAACCGTCAGACCGGCAAATGGCTTTACCACCTGAAAGGTGCGGCCGATGCCGAGAACTGCCAGCTTGTATGGCGGCTTTCCGCTGATATCCTGTCCCTTGAAATGGATTTGCCCTTTGCTTGGCGCATAAAAGCCGCTGATTACATTGAACAGGGTCGTTTTCCCCGCGCCGTTGGGACCGATGAGTCCGATAATCTCACCGGGAGCCATATGAAAAGATACCTGGAACACTGCATGCAGTCCTCCAAACGTTTTGGTGACGGCATTCACCTGAAGGAGAGACTCAGACATGATGGGCTCCTTTATCGGAATTTCCTTGAGAAACCGGTTCCTGTTTTGATGATTTCCGGGTTTGCAGATAACCCGATATCGTACCCCACAGACCATTAGGGAGGAATACGACGCTGGAGGCGATCACCCCTCCCAGGATGATCAGATAAAGGACCTGGTAATCGGACAGATACGCCCAGAAATAGGTCTTGAACAAAAAGATGATGATGGCGCCGATGGCGGGGCCGATCAAGGTTCCCAGGCCGCCGAACACTGCCATGACCACGGCTTGATCCGTAACCAGATCCCCCAGGACGGATGCCGGATCAATATAGGTGATCCAGTATGCGTAAATGGCCCCCAATATTCCGGTGGGGACCGCAGACAGGATAAATGCCTGGAGCTTGATCCAGGTGGGATTCAGCCCTAGAGACATGGCGCTTTGATCATCCTCACGGATGGCTTTGACCTTGAGCCCGAACGGAGCTTTTTCCAGAAGGAACCAGTACAGTGCAAAAATGCCACCTACGACCGCGAGCATGAGATAATAAAAAAACTCAGGATGCAAAAAGGTGGGAAGCCTCATGCCGTCAGGCCCCCCGGTGATATCCATGACCAGCGCCACTTGCTGGATGGCCCGGGACAGCGCCCAGGTGGCGATGGCAAAATACGCACCCTTTAGCCGAAGCGTCGGAATGCCGGCGATCAATGCGACGATTCCGGCTGCAACACCGGCAACCGGCAGCGCAAAGAAAAAAGACCATCCGCAGAGCTTCATGAGCAGGGCGGTGGTGTAGGCTCCGACGCCGAAAAAGGCGCCATGACCGAAATTCAAATAACCGGTATACCCTGCCAGGACATCCCAGGAAATGGCCAGGCCGATCCACAGAATCGCTTCAGTGATGATCCTGAGGAAAAAAGTGTCATGAATCACTGACGGCACTGACAGCAGGATACCGAATGCCAGAATGAGTAGGAGATACTTTCGGCTCATACGCCTCTTCCAAAAAGCCCCTTGGGGGAAATTAACAAAATGGTGAACAGAATGCCGAATACGGCCATCAGGGTGTAACTGGGATTCAGGAAAATCAGGAAAAACGACTGAACCAGGCCCAGCAGAAACGCGGCCCAGGGAACCCCGGCCAGATAACCCATGCCGGCCAAAACCACGATAAAAAACGCCAGTATCGTATATTCTCCGCCCATCTGTGCATTGATGGTGAAAATGCTGCCGATGATGACACCGGTCATGGCACTGAGCCCCACGTAAATTCCATAAACATAAGAGCTGATCCGTTTGGCGTTTATCCCCATCAACCCCGAGGCTTCGCGGTGCTGGGAAAGGGCTCTTACCGCACGGCCAAAATCGGTTTTCTTCAAGACAAAATGAAGCACCAGGGTAATGGCAAGGGCGTATAACAACCCGGCAAGACGCACGTAAGGGACGGTGATGAAAACGCTGCCCATCTCCAGAAAGAAGGAATCCTGAGAAATGGCGGAAGGAATGGAGTGGGAATAAAATCCAAAACCGGTCAAAGCCATGCCACGGAACATCAGGGCCAGTCCGAACGTAAAGACCAGCCCCATCAGGACGGGGTTTCCTTTTTTGCCGCTGATCACCCGGTAAACCAGGGGCTGAACCAGGTATCCGATCAAACTGAAAACCAGAAAAATTGCCGGCAGGAGAATAAACGGATCCAAGACAGTCCACAGGTTGAGATAATATCCCAGAAAAGCTCCCAGCATGATCCATTCGCCAACGGCAAAATCAATGATATGCATGACGCCGTAGGCCAGAGAAAAACCGATGGCAATGGTGATATAAATCCCGCCGATCAAAAGGCCGTCTATCGTGGCCTGAGGCAATAATTCCATGATGTTCTCCGATGGGTGATGAAATCTGATGAAAGCTTTCGAAATTGCCGCTGTGCAATTCCCTGGGAGCGCGGGCTGGACACTCTGGCTCCCAGGGCCTTCTCCCATACTTGGGGCCAACCAGATGCTATGGTCACGACTGGTTGCTTTGCAAAAGCCTCTATTTTTTGGCATTCATGGGATATAACGGCTTGCTTTCCGCCAAATTGTCAGGGCCAACCACAACGACTTTTCCGTTTTGAATCTGGATGGTCAGGGGAGTCAGGCCGACATTGGCATGGTAGAACTGCCCTTCGGTGGCGAAGCTGATCTGACCGTAGAAGGTTTGAACCTTCAGTTTTTCAAGTGCGTTGACCAGCTCATCCCGTTTTTTCTCATCCAGGGGCGGCACGGCATTGATCTTGATCAACGCCATCTGAAAGGCGATGCCTGCAGCAGAAGAACCTGCCTGGGTATAATCGGCCGGTACATTGTAGGCTTTCATTGCGGCATCGGCATAGCTTTTGGCATCCGGCCACAGCACTTCACCCTTGGTTTTGATGGTGTCAGTCCAGACGGAGGCGCCAAAAACCTGATCCGCGTTCTTTCCCAGTGCTTCGATGAAAGCCGGTTCGGTCACGCCATAGTGCATTAAAAGCGCTTTGGGCGTGTAATTGATCTGATTCAGGGCTTTGACCAGTTTGATCAGTTCTTCATCATGCCCGCCAAAAGCGATCAGATCCGGCTGCATGGCTTTGGCAGCGGACAGATAAGGAATCAGGTCCTGTCCGGAAGGAACGATATTGAATTTGAGCACCTTGATGCCGGCTTTGACTGCTGCATCCTGAAAAGCCTCGGCAGTCGCTTTGGAAAATGTATCGTTGGAGCCCAAAATAAGGGCGGTTTTGGGTTTGGGATTCATATTGGAAATCGTGTTGATGGGTGTTGAGCCGGTATAATTCACCGGCGGAATGGTTCCAAATGTATATCGGAACTTTTCTTTCCAGATCATGGGCGATTCCGCGGAACCGGTGATCATGGGGATTTTGAATTTCTCAAGAACCGGGGCCGCGGCCAGGGTCAGGCCGGAAGCATAGGGACCCAGAACAAAGTCGACCTTCTCCTGAGTGGCCAGCCGCTCTGCAGCAGAAGCGCCCTGGGCGGGCTCAGACTGATCGTCGCCATAAAAAAGTTTCACGGGGTATTTCTTGCCCTGGATTTCAATACCACCGACTGCATTCACTGCATCAGCCCAGAGATCATAGCCGCGCTTGGTGACATTGCCGCCCGTTGCCAGACTTCCGGAAAGGGAGGTAATCACGCCGACCTTAAAAAAGTCACGCGCTTCATCCGCCCACGCCGGTACAGCCACCACCAAAACCAACAGTAAAGCCAGTACTTTCATTCTTCCCTTCATATCTGCCTCCTAAAATAGAATGTGAATAACACAAACAACCGATACAGCAAGCTGTGATGGGGATATGTCTGCAATCTATATGCCACTGCACAAGAAAGCTTTTCCCGACTTCAGGGTTTAATTAATCCATCTGAAATAACAGCTGATTCTGATTTTTATATGAAAATGACCCATTTTCATCCTTCGTTGTGACTGCCCCGGGGGGGTATTAAGAAAAAAACGGCGATAAGCCTATTCTTTCCATTCGGTCCGGGGCATGCCATGAATTGCTGAACAGATTATGCATAGTTGCATGGATTTTTCCGTCAGGAATCACTACGTGGAATCGCTCCTTGGGGTTTGAATGGTCATTTCATATCTTTTGAGTTTTCTGGCAATGGTCGCCTGATCAACACCCAGCGCTTTTGCGATTTTATCCTGGGTTCCATACCTGGCAGAGGCTTGTTTTAACACCGAACGCTCAAAATTTCCCATGAGCTCCTTCAGGGAGTTTTGAGACAAATCCAGGATGTTTGTAAGCTCTTTAAATTTTCTGGCGTCAGCCACGTCCCGGGGCAGATCGTCAAGAGATATCCATTCTCCCTCGCTCATGACCACTGCCCGTTCACAGATATTGATCAACTCGCGGACATTCCCGGGGTAGGGATAGGACAGCAGCGCATCAGTTACCGGCTTGGAAAGATGAATGGATTTTGTCTTGCCGATTTTGCCGGCAAAAAAATGCAGATAGTGATGCAGCAGCGGCAGAATGCATTCTGTCCTCTCCCGTAAAGGTGGAACGTGCAGTGGAATGACGTGAAGCCGGTAATACAGGTCTTTCCGAAATCCTCCGTCGCTGACCATCTCCTTTAAGTTCCGGTTGGTGGCCGCCAGAATGCGTACATTGAGTTTTCGGTTTTTGACGCCGCCGACCCGGCAAACCGAGCCATCTTCCAGAAAGCGGAGAAGCTTGACCTGTGAGGCCAGGGGAAGCTCCGCAATTTCATCCAGAAACAACAGACCATCCTGTGCCAGCTCAAGATAACCGGGCTTTCCCTGTTTCTGCGCTCCGGTGAATGCGCCTTTTTCATACCCGAACAGCTCGGACTCAACCAGGGATTCGGGAATGGCACCACAGTTGATTTTGATCATGGGCTGGCTGGCCCGGTTCGAATGCTTGTGAATGAGATCCGCGATCAGTTCCTTGCCGGCTCCGGATTCGCCTAGAATCAGGACCGTTGAATCCACCTTGCTGACTTTAATGGCCTGCTGCAGAAGCCTGGCCATGCTGGGACTTCGGGCAATGATCCGGCGGGATTCCATTTCCGCCAGTTGCATCTCCAGCATATGATTGCGGTATTGATTCTTGATGGCTTCCTGACGCTGAAGTTCTTCATGCAGGGAATCGATTTCCGTGATATCCCGTTCGTTGACCACCACACGGACCAGTTTTCCGGTTTCATCAAAGATGGGGCTTCCCGTAATCATCAGCTTGCGGCCGGTGCTGGTTTTCTGGAGCATCGTTGCCGTTGATCCGGTCTTAATCACCTCCAGGGTGGCGGACCGGTTGATAAAACCTTCCTCAACCAGATCCGCCATGTTGCGGCCGACCACTTCGGCAGCCCGGATATTGTTCAGGCGCTCCGAGGCGGCATTGATCCGCAGCACCGTTGCATTGGCGTCACAGATCCAGAGCCCATCATAAGATGAGTCGATAATCGTGTCCAGTTCCCGCAAAAGCTCTTGAAATGATAACATTTTATGAATGATCTGATTCATTTCAGTACGATTTTCCAGAACACACAACACCCCGGCCGGTTTTCCCTGTTCACGGATTGCGTACAGATTAACCTGAAACTGACGTTGATCGATGGTAACGCTCAGATTCAGGCAATCCTGCTGATCCTTCTGGGTTTTAAGCAACTGCTGTTTCAGCTCCGGAAATGCGCTTTCAAATTGTGTACCAAGCCTGATATTGAAACAGGTGGTTGCCGCAGGGTTTAAATAACCGACTGTTCCGGAGGGATGGACAGCAATGATTGCTTCCCGGATATTTTTCAGAATCGCGGGATAGATCCGTTCCTCCAACAGGGAGAAACGGGCCATACGGCTGTTTTTCTCTTTCAGCATCGGTATCTCCAGTTCAGATCGGGCCAAGGGCATCTTCTGCTTCAATATATGCATATTCGCATATTAAATGCAACCCTGCATTGGAATGCAGCGCATTTTTTTGTACGACAATTCCTGATATTTTAACACAGTGATTCCGCGAATCAAAGCAGATACGGGCTGCTTTTCACCCAATTCAGGGGCAAACAGGCCTGTATGTTGATATGGTATATTCCTTGCGTGAAAGCGGATGAGTCGTTCTCCGACCATAAAGTTGACGGGTATGCATCAAACCAAAATAAATATATTAAAGGAGAAATCAATGAACACCTCAATACAGGAGCTTCTGGATCTCAGAAAACGACATATTCCCCAGGGGCCGTTTCATGTCACCCCCGCCTTTATCCGGGAGGCCAAGGGAGCGGTGATGATCGATGTGAATGGCCGGGAGCTCATCGATTTTGCGGGCGGTATCGGCGTCAACAATGTGGGCCACTGCCATCCGCGGGTGGTTGAAGCCATCAAGGATCAGGCGGAAAAATACATTCATACCTGTTTTCATGTGGCCATGTATGAACCATACCTGCAACTGGCCGCCAAACTCAATGCCCTGGCGCCCGGCGATTTTCCCAAAATGACCATGTTTGCCAACAGCGGCGCGGAAGCGGTTGAAAACGCCGTGAAGATTGCCAGGTATGCCACGGGAAGGCCTGCCGTTATCTGCTTTGAAAACGGGTTTCACGGACGAACCCTGCTGACCATGACCTTGACGAGCAAGGTAAAACCCTATAAATATGGTTTCGGCCCCTTTGCCCCGGAAGTCTACCGGATGCCCTATGCATACTGCTACCGATGCTCGTTCGGACTTTCTTATCCGTCCTGCGGCACGGCCTGCGCGGATTATCTGGAAGATTTTTTCACGGCTTACGTGGCTCCGGAATCCACCGCCGCGGTGATTGCCGAACCGATTCAGGGGGAGGGCGGGTTTGTGACGCCGCCGCCGGAATATTTCCCCAAGCTTCAGAGCATCTGCCAAAAATACGGCATTGCGCTGATCATTGATGAAGTGCAGACGGGTGCCGGCCGAACCGGTAAAATGTTTGCCATCGACCACTGGGACATTGCGCCGGATATCATTACGCTGGCCAAGAGTCTGGCCGGCGGGCTGCCCTTAAGCTCAGTCACCGGACGAAAGGAAATGATGGACAAGCCCCATGTCGGGGGTCTTGGTGGCACCTATGCAGGTAACCCGATCGCGTGCCGGGCGGCTCTGGCGGTCCTGGATGTGCTTTATGAAGAACAGTTGCTGCAAAAAGCCGAAGCTCTCGGTGAAAAGCTCTGGAAACGCTTTCTGGACATGAAAGACAAGTATGAAATCATCGGGGATGTCCGCGGCAAGGGCCCCATGATCGCCCTTGAGTTGGTGAAGGATCGGAATACCAAGGCGCCTGCAACCGAAGAGACCAAAAAACTGGTGGCTTCCTGCTACGAAAAAGGCCTGGTACTGATTTCCTGCGGCCATAAAAGCAATGTGATCCGCACCCTGATGCCGCTGGTGATCACCGATGAACAGCTGGACAAGGGGCTTTCGATTTTTGAAGAAGCGCTGAGAGAACTGGCGATTTAATAGGGTAAAGGCTGAAGGATATTTTAACACATTCCTTCAGTCTTAGCCTCCTTGCTACGGGAAAGGAAATGTCATGAAAGGGTTTTTCGGGCGACTGCTGATTATTGATATGACGGACAGGACCACCCGGGTTGAGATGCTGGAGGATCAGTTTCTTGAAACCTTACTGGGCGGAAAAGGGTTGGGAACCCAGCTCCTGTTGAAGTACAATCCTGCCGGGGTCGATCCGCTTTCTCCGCACAACCATCTGATTGTAGCGCTGGGGCCGGTTACCGACAGCGCCATTTACGGCTCCTGCCGGCATGGTATTTTTTCAAAATCGCCTCTGACCGGTTTTTACGGTGCGTCCTATTCCGGCGGAAAGATAGCCATTCCCATGAGCCGCACGGGTTATGATGCCTTTGTCATTCGGGGACGCTCGGAAAAGCCGGTCTGGCTGGAGATATCCGATGCCCGGGTGATTTTTCACGATGCCACGTTCTTGTGGGGAAAAGAAACCTACGAGACGGAAAAGACGGTAAAAAGCCTTGCTTCCTCAAGTGATTGCGGCGCGATGGTGATCGGTCCGGCCGGGGAATACCGGGTCCGGTTCGCTGTCATTGAAAACGATTACTGGCGTTCTGCCGGCAGAACCGGAATGGGTGCGGTGATGGGATCCAAGCTTATCAAGGCCATGGTGTTTCATGGCAAGCAGATGCGGCCCTTTGCCGATCCTGACGGAATCAAGGCTTATGCCAGAGAAACCCTGATGAAGTACAAGGATCACAAGGCCACGGAAGCATACCGCAATCATGGCACGCCGATGATGGTGGCCATGCTGAACACGGCAGGCGCTTTTCCCACCCGTTACTGGGCTTCCGGCCGGATGGACAATTGGCCGAATATCAGCGCCGACAGCATGAAGGAGCGATGCAATGCCCGGCCAAAGGCCTGTTTAACCTGTTTTATGGGGTGCGGTAAATCCATCGAGGTTCAGGAAGGCCGGCATAAGGGCCTGAAACTGGAAGGGCCCGAATATGAAACCCTGTATGCGTTCGGGGGGCTCTGCCTCATCGACCAGATCGAAGAAATCGCATATCTGAATGACCTGTGCGACCGGCTGGGCATCGATACCATCACGGCCGGGAACATGGCCGCCTTTGCGATCGAAGCGTCGATCCGGGGAAAGATCAAGGAATCGCTGTCATACGGAAACGCGGATCATGTTGCGGATCTGCTTCATAAAATCTCCCGCAGGGAAGGCATCGGAGCGCTTCTGGCCGAAGGGATTAAAACGGCCAGCGCCGAGTTGGGACTTGAAGACATTGCAGTTCATGTCAAGGGAATGGAGCCCGCAGGGTATGACCCCAGAATCCTGAAGGGAATGGGCCTTGCTTATGCGGTCAGCGACCGGGGCGCCTGCCATTTAAGAAGCACATTCTACAAAGCGGAACTGGCAGGCCTCATCGACCCGAATCAGCATGACGGCAAGGCCGAACTGTTTCTGGATTTCGAGGATCGCTGCACACTTCATGACTGCCTGATCACATGCCGGTTCTACCGGGATTTTTACACCTGGGAAGAACTGTCTACAATCATTTTTCTGACTACGGGTCTCAAACTGGATAAAGCAGGGCTTCAGTCCCTTGCAAAACGGGTCACCGACAGCGCCCGGCGCTTCAATCTTCAGGAAGGCCTCACCGCAGCAGACGACCGGCTTCCGGAGCGGTTTTTCAAAGAACCTCTCGAAACCGGCGGCAGCATTACCCGCGAAGAAATGGAAAGGCTTACAAAGGACTATTACCACCTTCGCGGTTGGAGCTCCGAAGGCAATCTTTCTTCCTAAAACCACTCGACATGTCCAGGTCTTGAACCGCCGCATTCACCAGAGGCCACTACTGCTCAGGCGGTGGCCGGACACAGAATATCCCTTGACAACCAAAAACCGCCCCCCTATAGTTCAACCCCTTGAAAGCAATGTCTTATCCAATGAAAAGGCCCATAAAGCCATTTCCAAGAAGCAGGGTGCCCAGCATTACTTCAGGAACAAACGAATTGAGGGGGAGGCGATATCGTGAAATGTCTTATTCAAAAACTGATAGTTGTGGGTGTTGTATCGGCGCTGCTTTCAGGATGTGCTACGACAGGAGCCACACCAGATTCCAGCTCAACCAGTGATGATGCCAACTATACTAAAGCCCAGGGGGCTGCAGTTGGAATCGGGGTGGGAGCTGTTTTAGGTGGTGTTTTAGGTAAAATTATAGGGGGGAACAACGGCATATTGGTCGGAGCGGGAGTCGGGGCGTTGTGGGGGGGAGCGGGGGGATATGCACTGGGAAGTTCGGTAGCAAGTCGTAAACAAAAATATGCCAACGAGGAGGACCGTCTGGACGGTGAGATACAGGTTTTTGCAAAATACAACAGCGACCTGGAAGAATTTAATAAGCAAACAGCAACTCAAATTCAGAACTTGGAGCAGCAAATTGCCGATCTCAATGCCCAATCCAGTACAAGTCAAGCTCGGACTATCGCACTTCAAAGCAAGCAAAATGAGATTAAAAAATGGATCGGTGAAGCCGACCAGCGTAAAAGCAGCATGAACAAGGAACTGGCAGCTCTGGACCAGGATCGGCAACGTATGAATAAGTCGCAGGATCAGGCAAAGCTGGAAAAACTCAATCAGGAAGTCAACGCACTTAAGGAGAATATTGCCGTGCTTGACTCCCAATGTGTTGAATTGGCCAAACTGAATGAGTCTACTACGTTGAGGAAATAGCTATGTGCAGAAATTTCGTGATGACTATCTTATTGGCTGCCGTCTTCACCGCCTGTGCAGTAAGCGATGATCCCAGGCAGGGAGGGTTTTTTGGAGGGTTGCACGGTCTCAGCTCCGGAGCCTATGATTCGCGCATTCGGGATCGCCAGGATGAATTGAACCGTCAGCAGGCTGTCAATCAGGAGCTAAAGGAGGAGTCCGAAACACTGGAAAGCGAGGCTCAGCTGCGGGATTATGAGTTGACACTGGAACAGCAACGCGTGACCAAGATGGAGCGCGATCTTTCCGATCTGGAGTCTGACGTGAATCAGCTGAAAGCCAAATCTGATAAACAAAAAACTGAAATTGCCGCTTTACAACGTAAAATCAAAGACCAGAAACAGAAATTAAAAACCCAGCAATCTGCCCTTGCTGAATTGGATCGTGCCGGCGGAAGTGCGGCTGACCCCGAGCGCTACCGGGTACTCACGCAAGAACGGGACAATCTGACCGTGGAATATAAAAAATTGGTTGAGTATTCGAAAAACCTTTCCAATGCGACGTACTGATTATCGTTTTTGTCTTAGGTTAGGGTACGTTGTATTGCTGTTGACTTCAATGGGTTTTTGGTCTAATCGAAAATGGAGAGTGACTCGTCAAGGTTTTATATCAGGATGAACGCTGGAATTCGATACTGCGATGTCGCCGTACGTTCAGGTTTTTTAAACGAGAAACTCAAGCAACGCAAGGAGGTAAAGTGAAGTGAATCAGCCTGCAGGATTTTGTGAAAATTGCGGTACACCGTTGATGCCTGATTCACGGTTTTGTGAGGAGTGTGGCAGCCCCGTTATAACGCAATCCGAAGAGGCAGTCTCAAAAAACGATTTTCAGCTACCACCCCCACCCCCTTTTCCTCCTTCTGCTCCACCCACAGCCACACCTCCGCCAACGCCTACGCAGAACCAACAGCCACCTCAGATAGTGATACAGGCAGCGCCAAAGAGCAAAATGAAATATCTGGTCGCTGGCGCCATACTCATCCTGCTTGCAGGGATCGGCATTCCGTATTTTCTTTCAAAGAAGGCCCCTCCGGATATTCAAAAGCAGACATCCGCCACTACATCCACGAAGCCTGACGCCGAAACGCCCAAAGCCACAAATACTGAAACATCATCACCTGCTCCGGTTCAGGAGCCGCCTTCATCATCTCAAAAGGACGCCTTGTCAAATAACGAAGCTCGGGCAGAGCAATTCTTCAACGAAGGTAAAGAATTGATGAAGCAAAACAACTACTCTGAGGCCGTCAAATCCTTTTCCAAGGCCATTGAGTTGAAACCCGCTTACTTTCAGGCATTCTTTCACAGAGGTATTTCCTATCATAAGCAAAAATCATATGAGCTTGCGATACAGGATTATACCACAACGATCGTCCTGAAATCCGATTATGCCTTTCCGTACAACAACCGCGGCAACATCTATCTCGACCAAAAATTATATGACCTTGCGATACTGGATTATACAAAGGCGATTGCCCTGAAATCCGATTATGCCTTTGCTTACAACAATCGCGGCCTGGCCAAAGAAGGAAAGGGCGATTACAATGGCGCAGTGCAGGATTTTGAACATGCTCTTGAAATTGACTCGAATTACGGGAATGCAAAACAGCATCTTGAGAAGCTAAAAATGAAGTAGCGGGGAAACAGTGCTGTGAGCATCAGCCGAACCATGAAATCGCACGCGTTTTGTACCCAATGCGGCGCATCCGTCAGCACTCATGCAAAATATTGTTCGAAGTGCGGGCATGTTGTTGCCACGGATGTACCTGAGGCACCCGTTTCGTCGACGGACACGACGGTGGATACGCTTGTATGGGATATGGAGATCCCGCTGCTCGCCAATCGCGAGATTCTCGGCGGGGTGCTGAAGACATTTCTGATTGCGCTCCTGATTATGAGTGGATTGATGACCGTCATTTTCGCAAGCCAGGGTGAGTGGCATGACATTGCGCCGATGTTGCGCATGCTGGCGCTTGTTACGGGCGGACTCCTCGGTATGGCCGCTTTGATCATGGTGCTGGTGTTTCGTAACCGGCTTCGCGTTCGATACACGATAGGGCCCGAAGGTATCTGTTTTGAACAGACCGATACCACTGTACGAAGAACAAATCGCCTGGTATTTTGGCTGGGCATCCTTACAGGACGTCCCCAGGCCATCGGCACGGGGCTTATCGCCCAAAGCCAGGAAACAATGACGATGACCTGGGGTGGCGCATTCACCGCCGCGTACGATCCACACCGGTTCGTCATAACCTTGAAGAACCGCTGGCGTAACCTGCTGGTCGTCCATTGCACGCCGCAAAATTATGCCTCAGTTGCAACCCTTATCAGCCGGGAACTCGCTGCGCATGGCACGTCGAAACGTTATATGGGAAAGAAGTCTCCGTTGCCCGGTCTGCTCGGCCTTACCGTGCTGACCGTTGCTGCCTGTTTTCCTGCGTTCCTGTTATCTGAGGAATTTCATGTGCATCTGCTGCTGCCGATCACCCTGCTGTGCTTCTCCCTCACAACCGTCTGGCTGCTGCCGGTGTTCGGCTACGTCAATATAGGCCTTATCGCCCTTCATGTGGGTTCTGTTCTCATCGACGCCTTCAGTAAACAGCGATCGTACTTCAAACCGGCAGACATCTATCAGCGATGGACGCTATATGACGGCAACGACTGGGCATTGCTGGTATTTGCCGGCCTCGGCTTCGCCTGGCTGATCTATTTTTCAGTTGGCGCCATCCGGGGGCGTTTCCTGTCCGCGTTTGCAAGTGATATGGACGACATGGGCGAGTAGCCATGGACCTGTTACGGATGTATTATCGACTATCATCCGGTGATTTTGATAGACATTAATCATTGTAATCGGAAATGATCGGAGGATGCTTCATGGCCAAGTTTTGCGTGAATTGCGGGAAACCTTTGGGAGAGCATGCCGCCTTTTGCGGGGGATGCGGGAAGGCCGTTACGGGACCAGCGCCGTTTAGTGCGCCGCCAGGGCAGGGTTCCGTTTTCAAGACTCCGCCGCCGCCTCATCCAAGCGACATTACCTCTGGCGTGCCGCCTCCTCCAGGACCCGTGCCATTCCGGATGCCGCCAAGGCAGGGTTCCGGCTTCGGAATATCTCCACCTCCTCCGGTTGGCCATGCATTTGGCGGCGGGCCTTCTAATTCGACTGGACCGGCCGGTGGTCTGCCGCCCTCACCGCCGCTGTGGGACTTCCAGCAGAAACTGATCCCCATTGGAGAGTCACTGACGAGCGGGCTGGGGCCGAATCCGACGGGTGTGCTGAAGGTGCTGTCGCGCATTATCCGGGCAACGTTTTTGGACCCGCGCATCGCGCGCCAAGCGGCATTGGATGAAAACGGAACGGGGGAGGCGATCCTTGCCATTGTGCTAACGACCTTGCCGGGCATTGTTTTGGGCTGGCTTGGCGCGAGTTCCTTCGGATTCGGAATCCTGAGCGCCATGATTTCGACAGTGCTGATGAGCCTGGTGAGCTTGGGCATCATGGTAGGGTTAATGAGCGCATTGTCATTGTCGTTGTTGGGCGTGAGGCTGACGCCTGGACAACTTCTGCGAGCGATTGCCTACTCTCAGGGCGCCAACATGCTGTCATTTGTGCCGAGCATCGGGAGGATCTTGTCTCTGTGGACGATTGTGACGGGCGTTGCGGCGGTGCGCGAGATCAGCGGCGGGGAAACGCAAAAGGTGGCGATTTTCATGATTGTGGGCGCTGTGGCAGCGGTGTTGGCGTCGATTTTCATTGGACCGGTCGTCTACAGCGTGTTGTCGATTTTCTAAGGGGGAAGCCAGGTGATGACATTCGAAGAAACGGGCCAACAATACGCAATGGCGCAAAAAGGCAAGTCATTGCGCCGGTACTGGCCTGTTACGCTGGTTTTCTTTGTCGGTCTGCTCTTTGTCGCCTTCGGCAGCCATGACCCCCAGATACCCGCAGTCCGACCGGAAGGGTGGAATGTAGCGCCCGAACCTGGATCGGTTCTGGCGATCACTTTCCTCGACGGTGTTGCATGGATTGGCTCAAAGACAGGATTACACCGAATGGATCCTGCTATCGGCAGATACTTGAGCAAGGTGGATGCCGGCGAGAATGTTGCTCATGTGCGCGCTCTCCTGGCTGATGCGTGCGGAACCCTCTGGATTGGTCATGTGAACGGACTGACTCGATACCAGGGGGTGGACTCGGTTACCCTTACACAAGCTGACGGATTGCCCGACAACCGCGTGAATGCGCTCGTGCTTGACCGCAACGGCCGTATCTGGATCGGTACCGCGAATGGTCTGGCGTACATCGAGAACGGGAAGATCGTTCGTGCGCCAGAAAATTCCCAGCTTCCAAGCCCGATCGTGAACGCTATCGTCGAGGATTCCTCCGGAGGCATCTGGGTAGGTTCAACATCCACTCCTTCCGGCGGCGTAACACTGCTGAACGAAAAACCTCGCGAGGTTTTCACACCGAGCCGCGGGCTACCGCACCCGTACGTCAACCAGTTGCTCGTGGATCGGCAGGGTACAGTATGGGCAGCCACCGGACAGCTTGAAGAAGGCGGGGCATGCCAGTTCCAAAAGGGTGCAAATGGATGGGAATTGTCTGCGAAAATCTCTCGCGCAGATGGTCTGCCCGGGGCGAAGGTGCGATCGATGTTCCAGGATCCGGACGGGGATTTCTGGCTGGGGTTCGAGAATGACGGTCTTGCCTTGCGGACCTCCCGGGGCATCACCATATTTGATGAGAGCGACGGTCTTCCACATAAGGAGGTTACCTGCATTGTCGGTGGACCCGCGGGAGAATTATGGCTTGGCACGCTCGCGGGTGTGGTGCGGATCGATCCTTTTGCCGTGAAACGAATGAAGCAGAAAGAACCGAAAACACCGACCAACAAAACATAGTCAGCATAGGAGACAGGGAATGGACCCATTCCAGAACGCTCAACTTCAATACCAGCAGTTTCTTGACCAACTGCAGGCGGGAGCGATCAATCGCGAAGCCTTCGATGCTGCGGTCGCACAACTGCGCGTTCAGGATACGCAAGGAACCTGGTGGTCGATTTCTCCCATGACTGGCAGTTGGTGCTACTGGGATGGCACCGCTTGGATTGAAGTAACTCAGCCGGCTGCCGCTCAAACACAACCGGCTGAACCGCCACTCCAGACACCCGACGACAGGACAGCCATCGAGCCGTCCATCTATGCCGAGTTCGATCAACACTATCGCCAGACTCTCGAGCTCTTCCAGCAGGGCGGCATGAGTGAGCAGCAATTTCAGGCCAAAATTGAACGTCTGCGCGTGAAGGATGAGCATGACGTCTGGTGGCAGATCCTTCCCGATACAGGTCAGTGGGTTCGCTGGAACGGCCAGCAGTGGATTCCCGCTGACCCTCCAAGAGAACTCGTCGGCGCTGTCGGCCCCGTCCGGAAGTTCGCTGCCACAGTCATCGACAGTACGAAAGCACAAGTTAAGGAAACAGTACGCTCGATCCCCCGCATGATCATGTGGTGGCTCGTCTCGCGCGGTGTTATGATGGCGATTTCGTACTTTGGAGCTCTCTATCTTCACGCCTACCTGTGCGGGTACATGAATAACGGCATCCGTGATGACGGCGGAATCTGGGCCCCATGGCTCTATCTTACGCAGAGCAAGCAGGGAGAACTCTCCGCGCCAATAATCTGGGGCATCGCCGGCATGATCCTGTCGACCCTTGTCATAACAACAATTCGTCGTGGGCCGTCCGGCATGATCAAAAGCTTTGTCCGCATGCCATTCTCGTTTCTCTCCATGGTGAAGGCGGGAGGTCGCGCAGGTGCGGGCGCGATTGCCATTGGTGCAGGCGCAGCGGTCGTCATCAAACACTTCTCCGGTCTGAACAGCCAAGCCAGCTATACATTGTCGTTGGGAATGTTTCTGCTGGGAATGGGCACTGTCGGCCGCCTCATTTCGGGGTTCTTCCTCGGTATCGTGCGCCGGGTCATTGCACTCCATACTCAGCGGCTGTCGCAGGCGGTCGAACGGCGCCTGACCATTGATCTGCACACACTCCAGCTCGTGCTCGTAGGCATTGCCCCAGGCTTCCTGCTGGCGGCCCGTCTCGGCAATAGAGCACAACTGCTGGCCGGTTTCGTCCTACTGGCGTTAGGATTTGTACTGCTCTTCAACCTCCGCAAGCCCTGGTCTTCGACCGGGGCGGCCGCAACATTCCTTCTCTATGGATTTATCGGTTCTGTGATATACGTTTTCCTGGATCTGCTCTCCTCGCGGAAGGCATTCGCCGACGACAACGGAAGGGATGAATTCGGCGGTCCACCTGAGAAATACTGGCCGACCGAGGGAGGAAAGCTCCTCGATCACAGCAAGACAGCCGCTGACTCGAGCGCTGCAGGTGCGGCCACAGGCGCCGATGCCGGTGATGATCCGCCGCCACCTGTATATTCATTTTTCCTCACGATTGACGAAGCACACATGAACCTCAACCGCTCAATGGCCGAGGACGTGCGTGCACGGGTTGAGGTCACCGGGCCCGATCCGGCGGAATGCGCAGCCTTGTCAGATAAACTGACCGCGGCAATCCAGTTCGCCATGTCGGGCAACTGCACTGAATGGTTTACTTGGGGGCAGGAAGAAAGCGGAGGGAGTATGCGGGGATACTTCAACCTGCAGATCCCTGACGAGGCGAACAAGATTCCCGGTCCCCACCTGGTTGCCTTCACAGCTTCAGTCTCCACGCCTAAAGGGGTCCTCAGTCGCGCCTGCCGTATTTCGGTGACGATAGTCGAAGGTTATGAGCTGCGGATGTCGAACAGTATGTCCGTTCAGGCGAATGCTCAGCCCTCAGCGCTCTTCTGCGGTATTGCCTGTACCGACGACTCGATCCTAGACGCAAAGGAGGTCATCGCGGCAGCAATTCCGAACATCCAGTTCAAGGTGGAAGGAACTCAGGCACACTGGATCCGGGATACAGGCGGCGCGGCCGGCGTCCTGAACGGACAGATTGTTCCGGATGGCAAGGAGGCATCTTTTTCCGTAGAAGTCCCCTTCGAAGATCTTGGCGGCGCACCTCCCTACGGAGCGGCCGTGACGGCCTCCGTCGAAATACCGAAGGTCGGCTCGCTCAGCCAGATCTGTTCGGTGGAAATCACATCCCCCGAATGGTTCATCGAGGCGCGAATTATCAAGAACGACCTTGTACTCGACTTCAAGGACAGTGCTGAGATTTGCGCACGGCTCATAACGATGGACGAGAGCAAACTTGCGCTTTACGGCAGTGCCGAATCGAACCCGCTCAACAACATGATCTCGGTAAGGGGCACGGGCTCGAACGGGCCCTACGCGGTTTTTACCGAAAAGGATGGTGAGCCCGGCTTTCGCACATGGTCCGTGACCTTCTCCCAGAACCTGCCACAGGGTTTGGGAGAAGTCGAGCCAACCCTGGATGTCGAGATCGTTGCTACCATCACCGGCCAGACCTTGAGCCAGCCCATCTCGATCAACTTGATCGGCAGACCATCGTTGGAGGTCACGGAGAAGTCGCTTGGCATCCGGGCGGGAGGCGATCCGGTTGCTGTGCACGTGAGACTCAAGGATGGCGGCGACCTGGATTGGTCTTTGCGCCTGGAGATTATTCACCTCGACGAAGTGGAGCCTGACGGCCCCCCCGAGTTGGAAGACCGCGGGAAGTGGACACTGAAGCTGCGTGGACAAGAGCTTCCGGAGGGTGATCTGCGCGTCCGCTCGGGGACACTCAAACTGACGGCCCATGCAATGAACCCCAAGACAGGCGAAGAGATCGAAACGGACCCGGTTGAGGTTGAGTTGAAACTAGGCCAGACCGGCCTGTCTGTATCACCCTCGCCTGTTAAGCTACCGCTTGATCCGAACAAGGAGCAACCGTCAGCTTTTAAAGTCCGTGTTCTGAAGTACAACGATGAGAGCAAGGTTTTCGAGCCGGTTGAAAACGCGATGAAGGCATTGGAAAAGGATGAGTGGGAGGACGGCGACTTTGAGGGTGGAGGCAATACGTTCAAGGGCGCTGGAGTCGAACTTCTATTCGACCACTTCGATGGCGGCGGTGCCGACCTTGAGGCCATCTGGCATGCGAAACAGAAGATCCAGATTCCTGCCGCGCAGGTGATCGATGCGTTCCGAGTTCTCAGGGCGCCCGGCAACTATGGCGATCAACAGGAGCTGTTCGAGGTGCGCCACCGGTTCATTGCGCCTGTGGATCCCGCTGCGCTTCAAGCCGCGAAGATTCGGATCGAGCAGGAGAACTGCCGCAAAACGCTGAAGTATGTACCGGAAGGCCCGGCCAGGACAAAGTTTGCCGAGACCATTGAGAGGGACGCGAAGACCTTAGGCGCGGAAGGGCTCTATCATCTTCGTCACGAGATCTGGGAGGTTGCCCGAAAGGCCCTCACGGATGAGGCGGAAAGCTATCTCGAAAGCGCTAGGGTGCTGCAGGTTGCCGAGGACGTCTGCAACTGGGTGAACTACGTCTGTAAACTCGTTGTCAGCGGGATGTCATCAGTCCTTGTGCCGTTTCCGGGGGACATGGCTGTCGGGGTTCTGATGGAGGCGGTTCCAGATCTGGTCAATGCTGTCTGGGCAGGAAAGTCCGCCGACGACTGGGCCAAGGAATTCGCAAACAACTTTGTCGCCGGGCTTCCGGGCATGGGTGTTGATATGGCACTGGGTCAGGTTGTCAATCTCGAGGACCTGGTGGTCAGGGCTGTCAAAGAATCCAAAGACTTCAAGAAGGGCTGCCTGGTCGGGTGTATCATCTACTGGGAGGTGCGCTTCGTACGATACCAGATCACGTCCAAACCGGACGGAGAACCTTTTTCGCTGAAAGAGTCCATGGTGAATGCGCTGCGCGACCTGGCAGAGGAGGTGATCACCACTGGAGTGGGCAAGGGAACAAAGTGGGCCAAGGATGGCCACGATGCCGCTTTCGGTCATGGGTACGACGCTGCAGATGGTTCAGTTTATACCGATTCGGGAAAACCGCCCGACACCTCAGGCATGCCGGACGCGAACATCGCGGCGGCCCAGAAGATCGCCAAGGAGAATGGGGTAGAGATCTACGTACGCCCAACCAACCCGGCTTCAAAGAAGCTTCTGGAGGCCGGCGCGCATCCCAAACCGGAGACGATCAAGTCCAAGACAATCAATGAGCAGGATATCCAACTTGGCCGGCGGCCCGAAGATCTGGGCAAGGTTGGCTATTTCGATCCCGGACCGAACCCGCCGCCCAAGGGCAATATGTCGGATGCGGACTACGGCAAACTGACGGATCGCTACAACCAGCGTCGGCAGGAGTATGTCGACAACGCTGGCGACTTTGCGAAGCTCAAAAAGAAAGGAACCACGGTCGACGAACACGGCGTCGTGGTTGCCAAGGACGGCAAACCCTATACCGGCGACCATGACATCTACGACATTCGGGGGAAGAATGGGGAGCCGGTTGATCCTGCAACGTACAAGAAGGTGGTTGACGCCCTCCACGACAGCGACTTCAAGGCCCAGCATCCTGGCCATCGGCAATGGGACTACAGCATGCTGGACAAGAAGAAGCCACCGCCTTCCACGGACGTTAACGGCAAGCCCGTTCAGCCACAGTCCAAATATGAGAAGGCCAAGGCGATCGATGGCAAGATCATCGATTCGCATCAGGCCAAGACAGCAAGCGGCCGGGAAGGCGAGTCGCTCATCAAGTTCGGTCCTGACGGCAAAGCCTCAGGACAGAATCTGAAGCCGCCGCCTAGTACCTATACCAAGGCGGGCCGTGCCACACAAAGCGTTACAGGGACTATGCGGCACGATGGGACGGAGAGGGAAATGAAATGAAACCATACGAGGGCAACGCCATGGTGTTTACGATAGAGGAGCGAAGGACACTGCTGGACGAGTTTTTTGCGATACGCGAGCGCCTGGAAGACGCGAGTCTCGAGGGGCGTAGTGCGCCGGAGGATCTCGAGCGGCACGCGGAATTACGCCGCGCCTACCGCGAGAAGTTGCCGGTATTGCCGCTTTCACGCTGCCCGTTTACGAAAGCCATCTACACTCACTCGATTGATCCCTATGGCATTGACGGTCTCTGGTGGGACTACCGCTCACCCAACCGGCCTCTGGAACTTCTTGGAGGGAACATCGTTGCGTTCACCGGTGCCATGCGACTGGGCGGTCCACTTGAGTTGATGCCCTTTCTCTGCAAGCCGGGCCCGGGGGTTCCGTTTGTGGTACCCCGGATGCTTCAACGCGAGGGTGTTCGCGCTGTGATCTCGTCGCTGCCGATCGGTGCTCACATCGGTTACATCATCGTCTATTTTGGCAACCCGGCACCAGATGACCTGGAAGGATTTAATGATTGGGGCACGGACGATTACCAGTTTGAGTCGGGTCCAGGCAGGTTCGGGTGGAACAGGGTCTACGCCACGCTTAGTGACTATGACTTCGAGCTTGACAAGTGGCTTATTTCGGGCGAACTTCTCTGGATTGCTCCGGATGACACAATACTGACGTTGAGGGAGGGAATTGCAGGGTGTCCTTATGTTGACTTGGGAGGCCGTCGGCAACCACAACTGATTCAGGACGGAGAGGTTTGGTACGAGGAGCTCTGTTCCGACTCGGACTCGCCTGTTCAGACAACTCCGGAAGAACAGTTAAAGATGCAATCTGCCGGGGAGCCGAGAATGGTTCAGCCTGAAGTGATGCCCGCTGCGGAGTCTCCAGGTTCTGTGTGCGGTAATTGCGGAATGGTCATGCCAGTCGCAGACGCGCGATTCTGCATGGGCTGCGGAAGTTCAATCATGGTCTCGAAGCCTGCTATTCCGGCGGAGAGTGTCTGTCCATCATGCGGCAACTCCGTTTCACCCACAGCAAAGTTCTGCAAGCATTGCGGTTACAAACTGACTAAGTCCTGACGCAAATCTGCCGGTCCCTGTTGATGATCGTCCAGCATACGGCCTTTGTCGAGTCGGATTATCCGCCTGGCAAAGGTGATCTCCTCCAAAGCATCGTGCGTCACGTACAGCAGGGCAAATTTCTCTTCTTCCCAGAATCGCTGGACGACATCGACTAAATCCCGGCGTCCTTCGTCGTCGAGGTTCGTCAAGGGTTCGTCCATAAGAATCAGCGGCCGCCTTGGGGCAAGGGCCCTGGCAAGCGCAACGCGCCGCGCCTGACCGCCAGAGAGTTCGGCGGGATAACGTTTCAGAAGGTCATTGATACCGGTATTATCAGCAACATGCACCAACCGCTCTGCTCGATCGGACGGCTTCATTGCCGAAAGCCCGAACATCACGTTCTGACGCACGGTCATGTGCGGCCAAAGGCGGGGTTCCTGGAATACAAATGCAATGTAACGCTGGTGGGGGGGAAGAACATAGTCAGGCCGACTGGCCTGTAAACCCTGCAGCCAGATCTCTCCTTTGCAGGGAGCTGCAAGCCCTGAAATAACGCGCAGCAGGGTTGTCTTGCCGCATCCTGAAGGTCCTCGCACGACAACTGTTTCACCCGCGTTGAACTGCAGCGAGAAATCGTCGAGGGCAACTGTGTTTCCGAATTTTACCGTAACCTTCCGTACTTCAAACATTGCCTGGCTCCATAGTGATTTTCGCAGCTCTTTGGTACAGGGTAACAGTCAGGCATAAGCCTGCTGCGAGCGCCGGCAATGCCAGCAGCAGGCAAAGCGCTGCAACCTCTCGGGAAGCCCCGTAATGGAGCAGGTTATATAGCCGCATCATCAGCGTGGCATGACCCGGGGCGGCTACGAGTAGTGTGGCGCCCAGCTCGCCCATCGTGAATGAGAAACAGGTGGCTCCCGAAATCACCAATCCGGGCAGCATGAGAGGTAGCGTCACATGCAGCAAAGCATGGAGGCGGCTGTGTGCAAACACACGCCCGGCCTCGAGCAGTCCGGTGTCTGCCCGTCGGTACATGGCAAACGACACGAATGCCGCAATAGGCAAAAAGCGGGCTGTATTGGCCCACACCGGCAGAAATTCTTCAGACCAGTACCCAAAAAAGCCGCACACCTGCAGAAGCCCGATGCCTATCAATGGGGCAGGCAATGCAAAGCCCAGACAAGCGAGTACCCACAGGACTGCTGAAACAGGTCCTTTTCTATCCAATGCCCGTCCGACTGCCAGGCCAAGTAGAATGCAGAGCGCGGCGGTGCAAAGCGCAATGGCGATAGTTACCCCCATCTCGCTGCGTGCACCCGATGCGGCAACAGCCAGAGATCGCAAGGAACCGGCAGTTGCCGCCATAACCGCCAGGGGAAAAAAGAAGTAAATCAGCAGCACAATAACTGCAGCAATATTCACCCGCGCTCCGAATTCCACCGATGCTGAGGAAGCGTTACGTGACAGGGCCATTGCCTGAACCCGCCGTCCGGCCCTCAATACTGCGATCAGCGTTGCTGCGATGATGGCTACCAGCGGCGCTGCGGTGAATACGGCGGCAGCCGGATGAATGCCTGTGCTGTAAGTTGAGAAGATCTCAAGAGCATATACGTTAACCGAAAAAAGCGACGGCACGGCATATTCCGACAGGCTGAGCAGAAACATCACACCCGCGCCGGACAGAAGAACCGGCATTGCAAGTCGAACTGCGATTCCTGCCAGCACTGCCGACTCCGGCCGGTAGATTAAACCGGCCTCAAGCAGCCGGGTATCCAGCATGGCGAAACCGGCCCATGCAATTGCGATGGCGACCGGAAGGAAAGACAGCACCTCAGCAAGGCCAGCTGCAAACCACCCTCCCGGCTGTGCAGCTATCAGGCCGTGACGGCTGAGCCATTCGCCGGCGGTCATAATCGTTGCCGTCCAGTTGATGCCATGGATTGCCGGGGGGACAACTATCAGAGGAGGCAGGATTAAGGCGAGCATTTTTTTGCCGGATTTGCTGCGGATGAGTATGACTGCAAGGGCGGCACCGATGACCGAAGTGCCTGCCGCCACCCAGGCAGAAAAGAGTACTGAACGGGCAAGAAGGAGTATCTGCCGGACGCTGACGGAAAAAATCTGCGATGTGCCGGCATCTGAAAACCAATAAATGGACAGAAGCGGCAGGACCATACCGACAATGGGAAGAGCGATGATTGCTGCAGCCAGCAGCAATGCACTAAAAAAGAGGATTTCCATCCATGCTGCCTGCATTCTCGGATTCATTTCAGACTCGGACTGGAAGGAAAATCAGCGGGAAAATATTTCACGCATCTGCACCATTGTCTGCGTGAGCTGCTTCTGGACATCTTCAAGAAGGACTGACATTGTCTTTAGTCCATTTGGGAACATGGCGGCGGCCTTCAGATCACCCCGGAGAGACCACTGGCAGCATCCTGCAACAATCAGCTTTCTCTCTGTCTCCGCCCTCAGGAGGTAGTTGATGAGTTCCGCGGCTTCCTGCGGGTGCGGCGCACCCCGGATGAAAGCAACCGTACCGGGAATAATGAGAGTGCCCCTTTCATCCTGGTCCGGTGCAACCACATCAACCTGGGCGCCACGCTCTATTGCGCCAAGCGCATCATCCGTATCGGTCAGTCCGAACATCCATTGACCGTTGGCAACCATATCGCGTACAACCGCGTTGCCGTCCACAATGCGAATACCACGGGACTTCATTGAGAAAAAGAGATCCCGTGCCGGGCCGTCTCCCATAACATTGAATAATGCCGAAGCATGCGTTGCCGTTGTGCCAAAGAGCGGCAGGGCCATCCCGATCCGATCCGGAGGATACTTGGGATTCAGGAAGTCCTCCAGCTTCTTCGGGTAGTCCTCCGGTTTCAGCAGGTTCCGGTTGACGAGAAATACGCGCGCGCGTCCGCCGATTCCAAACCACAGGCCGGCAGGGTCCCTGAAGGTGTCGGGCAGTTCAAAGGCTGTGGATGGCTTGAATGATGCCAGCACCCCCTGCTCCTTGAGGCGAAGGGTCTGGGCGAACTCGCTGTTCCAGAACACATCGGCACGGGGGTGGTCCTTCTCGGCAATAAGCCGGGTGGTCAAGCCTGTTGTTTTGGCTGCTTCCACATCATACACGGCACGCACTTTGACCCCGGATTCTTTTTCAAAGGCCTCCAGGATTGGCTCAGCATACACCTGGTCTACGGAAACATACGCAACAACCGAGCGCTCATCAGGTTTGCATCCTGACAAAAAAAAGATAAAGAGAACGGAAATACAGCACATGATTGACATAACCACGGGGATTGCTGATGTGCAACCTCTGTTGTAAACCTGATCCTTCTTTATCGTATTTTTAACCATTCCGCCCTCTGCCAATACACCTGAGAGTTAATCCGTTTCTTTAAGTTTTGCCGCCCGGATCGTATGCCGCTTATGGGCATCCAGGATGGTTTTTCTCAGCCGGATGGATTTGGGGGTGACCTCAACCAGTTCATCGTCCCGGATAAAATGAATGGCGCGCTCCAGCGTCATGGGCTTTACCGGCGAGAGCAGCACATGATCGTCCTTTCCGGAAGCCCGCATATTGGTCAGCTTCTTTTCCTTGCAGGCATTGACATTGATGTCGTTGTCCCGGTTATGCTCGCCGACGATCATGCCTTCATAAACCGGCGTTCCCGCAACTACACAGAGCTGGCCTCTGGGTTCCAGATTGAACAGGGCGTACGGCACAGCCACCCCTTGTCTGTCCGAGACGATGGAACCGGTAAACCGGGAGGGAAAATCCCCCCTGTAGGCTTCGTATCCGGAAAAATATGAATTCATGATGCCGGTTCCCTTGGTATCGGTCAGAAATTCGTCCCGGTATCCGATCAGGGATCTGGAAGGAACGCTGAATTCTATGCGAACCCGGCCTTTGCCGTTGTTGGCCAGGTTGATCATTTTTCCTTTCCGGTTGGAAAGTTTTTCCGTGACAATCCCCATAAAACTTTCCTCGCAATCCACGAAAAACCGTTCGATGGGTTCAAGCTGCTTGCCGTCTTTGAATTTGAAGATCACCTTGGGTCTGCCCACACATAGTTCAAAACCTTCCCGGCGCATGGTTTCAATCAGAATGGCCATTTGAAATTCGCCGCGGCCTTTAACGGTAAAAATCTCCTTGTTTTCGGTCTCCTCGACCTTGATCCCCACATTCATCAGGGTCTCCTTGAACAGGCGCTCACGGATTTTGCTGGACTGAACATATTTGCCTTCCTTGCCGCTGAACGGTGAGTTGTTGATGCCGAACTCCATGGATACGGTGGGTTCATCAACGGTCAAGCGTTTCAAGGCTTTGGGATAGCTTCGGTTACAAATCGTATCGCCGATTTTGACATCTTCGATACCCGACAGCACGATAATGTCCCCGGGCTCGACCTCGGTGGCTTCGCAGAAGGTCAGGCCCTGATAAGTCTGAAGCCGGGTGACCTTGAGAGGATTCTGCCTGGCCTGGTCATCGATACAGACCAGGCTGTCATTCGATCTGACCCTGCCGTTGACGATTTTTCCGATGGCCAGCCTGCCCAGGTAATCCGAATATCCCAGATCCGATACCAGCATCTGAAAGGGTTCTTCCGGATTATAGGTGGGAGCGGGGATGAAATCGACAATCATATCGAAAAGCGGATGGAGATTGGTGCCTTTTTCGTCAAGGGAGGCCTGAGCAATTCCTTCACGGCCAATGGCATACATCAGCGGAAAATCAAGCTGGTCCTCGGCAGCGTCCAGGTCAATAAACAGGTCGTAGATTTCATCCAGAATCTCCGCAGGCCTGGCGTCTTTGCGGTCAATCTTGTTGACGACCACAACCACCGGAAGGTCTGCCTCGAAGGTTTTTTTCAGCACAAATCGGGTCTGCGGCAACGGTCCTTCGGAGGCATCCACCAGAAGCAGGGCGCCGTCCGCCATGGACAGGGCGCGCTCCACCTCGCCCCCGAAATCAGCATGGCCGGGGGTGTCGATGATGTTGATCTTGATCCCTTTCCAGATGACCGAGCAGTTTTTGGCGGCAATGGTGATGCCGCGTTCGCGCTCCAGATCCATGTTGTCCATGATGCGGTCGTTGACATCCTGATTTTCACGAAACAGTCCGCATTGCCGGAACATGGCGTCTACGAGGGTGGTTTTCCCATGATCAACATGGGCAATGATGGCAATGTTTCGAATGTGTTCATTTTTCATTACTGATTTCATAACAAATGGGTGTTCCTGTTCTGTGTGTGTTGGAAAACGAATAATTCATAGATATTTATAAAGCCTTTTATTATAAGACAAGAAATATTAAGTTGCAAATCATATTCCGGATTCTGTCGCCTGATGAAAGCAAACAAGCAGACGGCCAAACGGTTTTGCATACAAAATTCTTTCATGTTTAACGAAAAGATCGTTGCAGACAAGATTGGAAATGTGGTAGTTCACTTCAAATTGGCGGGCGTCACAGAGAAAAACCATTTTCATTAAAGGAGGGATATCCATGAAGATTCTGGTCATCGGCTCTGGGGGCAGGGAACACGCCCTGGTTTGGAAAATTTCACAAAGTAAGCGGGTCAAAAAAATCTTCTGTGCACCTGGTAATGCCGGCATTTCAGATCTGGCTACCTGTGTTCCCATCGGAGCGGTGGAAATCGAAAAGCTGATTCAGTTTGTCAAAAAAGAAGCTGTCGATTTAACGGTTGTGGGTCCGGAAGCCCCGCTTTCTTTGGGCATCGTGGATATCTTCCAGAAAAAAGGACTTAAAATATTCGGGGCAACGCGAAAGGCTGCTGAAATCGAATACAGCAAATCCTTTGCCAAATCCCTGATGAATCGATACGGGATTCCGACAGCCGAAAGCAAAGCCTTTACCCGGCATGAAAAAGCGGTGGCATATATCAGGAAAGCAACTTTTCCAGTGGTTGTCAAGGCCGATGGTCTGGCTGCCGGAAAAGGGGTGATCATCTGTCAGACCATGGATGAAGCGCTTGACGCCCTGAAGCTCATCATGCTGGATCTGGCATTTGGCGAAGCCGGGAAAAAAGTGATTGTCGAAGAATTCCTGACCGGTGAAGAAGCTTCATTTCTAGCATTTACCGATGGAAAAACCGTTCTGCCCCTGCCGTCTTCCCAGGATCATAAAGCGGTATTCGATAATGATGAAGGTCCCAATACCGGCGGCATGGGTGCCTATTCTCCGGCCCCGGTGGTGGATGAATTCCTTCACCGGAGAATCATGGCAGAGGTCATGATACCCACGGTGAATGCCATGGCGGCCGAGGGGCGCCCATACAAGGGAGTGCTTTACGCCGGCCTGATGATTGATAACGACAAGATCAAGGTACTGGAATTCAATGCCCGTTTTGGAGATCCTGAAGCTCAGCCCCTGTTGATCCGACTGAAAAACGACATTGTTGATATCATGGAAGCTGTTATCGAGGACAGGCTGCACAAATGCAAACTCGATATTGACGAAAGGGCATCGGTATGTGTGGTGATGGCTTCCGGAGGCTATCCGGGCGTCTATGCCAAGAGATTTCCCATTTCCGGCCTTGAGGATGCACGAAAAATAAAGAATGTCATCGTGTTTCATTCGGGAACAGCCTCTGAAGATGGGTCCGTTTTTACCAATGGCGGAAGGGTGCTCGGTGTCACTGCGCTTGGCAATTCGGTAAAAGAAGCCATTGCAACGGCCTATCAGGCGGTTTCCAAAATCACCTGGGAAGGAGTGCATTATCGGAGGGACATCGGACAAAAAGCCCTCAGGAGGCTTGAAACCGCTCCTCAGGTCGGAATCGTCATGGGCAGCGACTCGGATATACCGGTCATGGAAGAGGCTGCGGTCATCCTGAATAAATTCGGCGTGCCTTACGAAATGACGGTCGCATCTGCGCACCGCAGCCCTGCAAGAGCAGCTGAATTTGCCGGATCGGCGATCAAACGCGGCATCAAGGTCATTATTGCGGGCGCCGGTCATGCCGCGCATCTTGCGGGAGTTATGGCGGCCCATACCACGCTTCCGGTTATCGGGGTTCCCATTGACTCCTCATGCCTTCAGGGTTTTGATTCCCTGCTGTCAACGGTTCAGATGCCTCCTGGTATTCCCGTGGCAACCGTCTCCATCGGCAAGTCCGGGGCGAAGAATGCCGGAATTCTGGCAGTTCAGATACTGGCCGTTTCCGATTCCCGTTTGAGCAAACTTTTGGAATCCTATAAGGCCGAGATGGCATCCGGAGTAGAAGAAAAAGCCAAAATAATTGAAGCCCGAAGATAAGATTCGCAAGATTGACCCTGGAAGACCCTGTCCGAATGCCATTCTGGAGGCGGCACAGATCATTTGCAGCGGCGGGGTAATGGTCTTTCCAACGACCAGTCTTTACGGACTGGCGGCGGATGCATCCAACCCCGCTGCTGTTGAAAAAGTGTTTGCCATCAAGCAGCGACCGGTGAACAAACCCATTCTGATCCTGGTTCCGGGTCTTCATGACATTCAAAACCTGGTCCGGGATATCCCGTTGGCTGCAGAGCGGATCATGGCTGCGCTCTGGCCGGGAAAACTCACCCTGATCTTCAAGGCCGGCAACGGCCTTCCCCCCCGTCTGACCGCCGGAACCGGTAAAATCGGCATCCGGCTTCCGGTTTATCCAATTGCCCGACTTCTGGTTTGTGCTGCCGGAATACCCATCACGGCAACCAGCGCCAATCTCTCCGGCCAAATCGGTTGTTCGCGGATCGCGGATCTTGACCCCGCCATCGGGGCAGCGGTCGATTTAATCCTGGATGCCGGTCCACTTGAAGGCGGAGCGGGCTCAACCATCCTGGATGTAAGCGAAGACCCGCCGGTTCTTCTCAGGGAAGGCTCAATTTCCCGAAGCAGTATTTTCTCGGTGCTGCGAAACCGGTGATACGGGTTGACAGGATATCCGATTTTCGTTAACCTAATAACATATTATGGCTAACGAAAATCGACACCCGTTATGAAATCCAAAATTCTCGACCTGTTCCGGTCTGCAAAAGACATTGTATCCGGAGAAACCTTGAGCATTGCGCTCGGGGTCTCGCGGGTATCGGTGTGGAAGCACATTCAAAAACTTCAGGAATGCGGATATCAAATTGAAGCAACCCCCAGAGGGTATCAGCTTTTGATGTCGCCGGACACGCCGTTTCCCTGGGAATTTCCTCAGCGGGAAGGGTTGATTCATTATTTCCCTGAAGTTTCTTCCACAATGGACATTGCCAGGGAAATGGCACGCAAGGGCGCTTCCCATTTCAGCGTTGTGATCGCAGGCCGGCAAACCAACGGACGGGGCAGGCTGAGGCGGACCTGGCATTCAACCGATGGCGGACTCTATTTCACCCTGATTCTTCGACCGAGCATACCGCTGCAATGGTGTTTCCGGGTCAATTTTGCGGCCTCTTTGGCGCTTTGCCGGACGATACGGCGGCTGACCGGGTTGAATGCCGCCGTCAAATGGCCGAACGATATTCTCGTTGACGGCAAAAAATTATCGGGAATGCTCTCGGAAATGGAAGCCGAGGCGGAAATGGTTTCGTTTATCACCATTGGAATCGGCATCAACGTCAATAATGACCCGACGGGGTCTGAGCCCAATGCCTGCTCTCTTCGGCAGCTTCTGGGGAAACCGGTTTCCCGAAAAGAGATTCTGGCTGAATTTCTGAACGAACTCCAGACCTATCTCGACAAGACGGATAATGATCTTGATAAAACCATGGCGGAATGGAAACAATTGACCTGTACGCTGGGAAGGCGCGTTTCGGTGATGACACCGTTTGAAACATCCACAGGCCTTGCCCTGGATATCGATTCCATTGGAGCGTTGATTCTGGAGTTGCCGGATGGTTCACACAAGAAAGTTCTTTTCGGCGACTGTATGAACGAAGAATGATGACTTCATTGAGTATAATGATACGATAAATATACTTCTATTCGAGCATGTTAATTAATATAATATAAACTATTTAATTAAATAATAGATTTCCATGAAATCAACAAGCCACCTTCGCATGATGGTCTATGCATCTTTGTTTGCGGCGCTGACAGCAGCGGGCGCGTTTCTGGCGATTCCCATCGGGCCGGTTCCCATCGCCTTACAGAATTTATTCGTTTTTTTGGCGGGACTCCTTCTTGGCAGCAGATGGGGGGTCTGGAGCGTTGCCATTTATCTGCTGACCGGCGCGCTGGGACTCCCGATTTTCGCGGGTGGAACCGGAGGGATCGCCAAACTGGCCGGGCCAACCGGCGGATATCTGCTGGGGTATCTGCCGGCCGTATTCGTCATTGGATTTCTCTCTGAAAAATTGCCGAAAAAGCCTTTTTTCTCCGTCCTTGCCATGATTGCCGGCGCGCTGATCGTCTATGCCTGCGGGGTTCCCTGGTTGAAGTCGGTGACAGGCATGGCCTGGTCAAAAGCTCTGACAGCGGGATTGTATCCGTTTTTGCCGGGAGATGCGCTTAAAATCGCCGCCGCTGTTCCCATTTTCAGATTATTGAAAGAATACATCCGCAGATGATCCCTTTATATAGACCCATTATTGAGGTTTCGCATCTCAGCCACCGGTTTTCAGACGGCGGCGTCGGAATTGACGATATTTCCCTGAAGATTGCAAAAGGGGAATTTGTCGTGGTTGCCGGTCATAACGGCTCCGGAAAAACCACGCTTTTCAGGCATCTGAACGGGCTCCTGACACCGGATACCGGAGAAGTCCAGGTGGATGGGATCCCGGTGTCTGCGGATATCTTGAGGGCGCGCCAGATGGTGGGCCTGGTTTTTCAGGATGCGGACAGCCAGATCGTCGGCGAAACGGTTTGTGAAGATGTGGCGTTCGGGCCGGAAAACTTGTGCCTGGGCCCTGCTGAGGTAAGCCGGCGGGTGGCATCGGCTTTGTCTGCTGTCGGTCTGGAACATCTGGCTGACCAGAAGCCCCACAAGCTTTCGGGAGGAGAAAAACGCCGTCTGGCCATTGCCGGAATCCTGGCAATGGAACCCCAGGTGCTGGTGCTGGATGAACCCTTTTCCAATCTGGACTATTCCGGCATGCTTCTGGTTCTCTCCCAGATCGTTCACCTGCACCAGTCAGGCAAGACCATCATTCTCTCGACCCATGATCTGGACAAGACAATGGGACATGCCGGCCGGTTGATCCTGATGAAAAACGGATCGATCATCAGGGACGGTTTGTTTGAGAACGTGATACGGGATGTTGAATGCGCCGGCGTCAAAATGCCCTGTACCTGTCAAATGGAGGCTTTTTACGGTTGAAACGCCTGGTAAAGATGGATGTTCGCTTCAAAATGGCCTGTATGGTTCTTCTCAGTATCGTTGTTCTGAAGGCGGATGCGGCTGGCCTGATTTTCCTTTCGATCCTGTGCCTGGCGCTCTGGATATCCGTTCGATTCCCGTTAGTTGAGTTCATCCGCCATCTTCGCTATCTTGGTTTTTTGCTGATTATTGTTTTTCTGGCCCGGGCTTTGACCGTTTCCTTTTTGTCCGGCTTTTCAGGCCCATTGATTTCAATGGACCGGGAAGGGGCTTTCGAGGGGCTTCTGATATGCTGGCGACTAATCATGTTGACTTTTCTGGGTGTTTTATGGATGACCACCACCAGTCCCTCCGGTATCCGCACGGCCGTCGAGTGGTTCTGCAGACCTTTCCCCGGATTGCCCGGAAAACAGGTCGCGACCATGATGAGCCTGATGGTGCGATTTCTGCCGATGATTGTGGAACAGGCCAGGGAAACTTCAGCAGCCCAGCAATGCCGGTGCATTCAGAATCGAAAAAATCCGGTTTACCGGACCGTCAAATTTTCACTGCCGCTGCTCTGCCGCACCCTTGAGACCGCGGATCAGCTGGCGGATGCCATGGAGGCCAGAGGCTACGCGCCGGATAACAGTCGTCCATTGACATTAAAATCCGCCAGACCCGACTGGCTTATCCTGATCGGAATCATTGGGTTCTGCACCCTGACGGTATGCTTATGAAAATTGATGAATCCGTTTTTATTATCGTTAGTTCATGTCCATTGCCACTCATAACAAAGGAGTTTTTATGCTGTCACACATTGTTGTTTTCTGGCTGAAAGAAGATCTTCCGGAAGCTCATCAGTCCGCATTCCGCCAGGGGCTTGAATCCCTCAAGTCGATCGAATCCGCTCGGAGCGTGTATATCGGAGCCCCCGCCAAAACCGGCAACCGGCCCGTCATTGATCAGTCCTATTCCTTTGCGCTGACCGTGCTCTTCGATACGATCCAGGATCATGATATTTATCAAGTCCATCCGATTCACCAGGCGTTTCTCAAACAGTTTGGGTCATTCTGGTCCCGGGTGCTGATTTATGACTATGAATAATTCAGTTTGGGCGGCGCTCCTTGCATGCTCCGATCACCAAAACGGTTTGAAATCGTGAGGAATGGATGATGCGTGCTGTGGTGTGGAACGGTCAACTTCAATTCCTAACGGATTATCCGGTTCCGGAGATTCCGCCCGGCTGGGCCGGAATCCGGGTAAAAACAGCCGGCATCTGCCGGACCGATCTGGAGCTGACAAAGGGCTATCTGGGGTTTACAGGCGTTCTGGGTCACGAATTTGTCGGGATGGTCGAGTTCTGCGAGAACAGCCGGTGGATCGGCAAACGGGTGGCGGGAGAGATCAACGCGGCATGCGGCCATTGCTCCTGGTGCCGGAAAGGGCAGGGCAGGCACTGTCCCAATCGGACGACCCTGGGCATCGACCGGCTCGACGGCTGCATGGCCGATTACTGCGTTCTGCCGATATCCAATCTGATTGAGATCCCTGCGGGTATTTCCGATGATCGGGCGGTGTTTATCGAGCCGCTGTCGGCTGCCTGTGAAATTTTCGAGCAGTTTCCCCTTGAAGGTCATGAACGGGTCATGGTGCTGGGAGACGGCAGGCTGGGCATCCTCTGTGCCTGGGTTCTGTCAACAGTGGTATCCGATGTCACCCTTGTCGGCCATCATCCGGAAAAGCTGGCGCTGGCCGCCTGGAACAGCGTCAAGACTGCTCATGACGGCCATCCTTGTTCCGGTGCTGACATGGTGGTTGAAGCGACGGGTTCCGCAACCGGTCTGGCGCAAGCCATGACCTTGTGCCGGCCCCGCGGCATGATCGTCTTGAAATCCACGGTTGCGGCTGACACTCCAATAAACCTTGCCCCGATCGTCATTCATGAACTCACGGTTCTGGGATCCCGCTGCGGCCGGTTCTGGCGAGGTCTGACCCTTATGGAACAATACCCAGATATGCCTCTTGAAAGCCTGATCACGGACCGCTTCCCCATCGATCAGGCGATCGGCGCCTTTGAACGGTCTGCGCAGCATACCGCAATTAAGGTTTTGCTTGATTTCCCGACGTGAATCCCGATTATTCTTTCGGAGAAAACAATTCAGGTTGCCGTTTCCCGCGCGCTGACAACGGCACGAACCGTGACCGCGCCGATCACGAACATGCCACCGACCAGGGCCAGTTTTCCGGGCGTTTCTCCGATGACCAGAAACACCCAGAGCGGATTCAAAATAGGCTCGAGGGTTAAAATGAGGCTGGATTCAAGGGCCTTCACCTGTTTGATTGCGATCGAATACAGGACAAACGACAGTCCGATCTGAAAAATGCCAAGATAGGAAATAATGCCGATATTCGGCAATGAAAAATTTTCCTGAAGCAGGAACGGCAGACCGATCACAACGCCGATGAGATTCCCCAGCAGAATGGTGTTGGCAGGAGTTCCGTCTTTTTGTTTTCGCATGCAGAGCATCAGAACCGCCATGGACATGCCGCTGACGATCGCCAGAATGTTTCCGGAAAAACCGTTGAAATTCAGATCGTCTCCAAAAAAAAGAAACATGCCGGTAAAAATAACGATCAGAGATATCCAGTCCGAGCGATGAGGGCGTTCATCCAGGAACCAGTACCCGAAAAAGACAATATAAATCGGAAGCGTGTACTGCAGGAAAATGGCGTTGGCCGCAGTTGTCAGTTTGGTGGCCATGATGAAAAAAAGCTGTGCGCCCACATAGCCGAAAGCGCCCACAACCTGCAGACGCGTCCAGCGGAACCGGACAGGGCATCGCAGAAAGATCCAGAACACGGCGGTAGACAGGATGCTGCGGCCGCTAAGAATCGATAAGGGTTGCCAGGAAATGATTTTGACCAGCAGGCCGCTGCTGCTCCAGAGGATGGCCGTCAGAACCAGAAACAAGATGGCCTGGCGGCGTGTGCCGGAAGCGTTCATCTTCTCCCTTATCCTTTAATGGGATGGATCGTCGCCTCTCGGGGCTCGAAGAAACTATCGGGTAAAAACGCGCGGATTAAATTGTGTTCGTTGGAAAGGATGGGGCGCCAGGAGACCCGGTAGCGGGTTTCCATACCGGGTTCAGAAACCGTTGAAAAGATGGCCACTTCCAGGGATTCGGAATGGTTCCAACGCCCTTCAATCCACAAGACATTGTGCCGGTTCAGATTAAAATCCCGGAATATCCGCATACCCATGGTATCCGCAACGCTTGTTTTCATGGGCCCGGGTGTTGTTTCCGAGGCCACGACCACATAGCGTTTCAGATGGGTGACGTCAGGCTGAGACAGTGAAAGATCAATGACTTTCAGGTCACAGGACATTTCCCACTTTTTTCGGAAAGCGCGAGAAGCGGGTGTCATCGGCGTTTTCCAACGGTATGTTCCATCAAAAATGATCATGCGGGTTTCCAGATAAAATAGCGCTAGTTCAATAACGTTCCGGACGGTTTTATCATACCGTTTTCCCGCAGAAAAGCAAACACATCCTTCCAGAAACCATTCCAATCCGGGGGACAGTCGTTGTGCCCGCAGTCATATGCGATGAGCCGGGCGTTTCGGAAAACAGACACAAGCGCTTTTGCATGGTGAAAGGGAATGAGTTCATCCTGCTTTCCGTGAAGAATCAGTGCCGGTTTGGGGTATTCCTTTAAAACCCCCAGATTGTCCATGGGGTCACGGATCATGAAAGGGAAAAGGCCGTAGCGCAGGGCAAAAGAACGGATGCTCGTGAAAGTGGACAGCAGGATGAGACCGGCGGAGGGCCGCACTTTTGCCAGGCTGCAGATGGCGCCCCCGCCGATGGAGCGACCGAATAATATGATTCTGTCGGGGTCCACGGTTTTTTGGGCAACCAGGTGATCGTATGCCGCGGTAAATGCGCGGGTGATGCTTTTTTCGGAAGGCTGTCCCTTGGACCGGCCGTAGCCGGGGTATTCCACCAGCAACAGATGTATGCCGTTCAGGGATAATGGCTTTAAATATTCCGGCCAGAAGTCAATCAGTTCTGCGTTGCCGTGAGCAAAGATCACAGCAGGGCAGGGACCCTGAAATGCCGCATCGGCCGGTATAAACCAGGCCTCGACGGTTTCCTCTCCGGTATGGATCGAGAGGACTTTCGCACCCTGGGGCCGGACCGGATCGGTAAAGGGCGGAATTACACCGCGGGGAAAGATCAGGGAACGCTGCAGGAAAAACACCAGACCCGCATAGGCCAGGTATAATCCTGCAGCAGTCAGAAGGATTCGAATCATAAGGCGCATCATTGCTCGCTTAAGAGAAGTTCAACGCGGATCACTTCATCCTATTGCGGACGTCTCTGCCGGCTTCCATAAGAAAAAGACCGCGCCGGCGGATGACTGCCTCCGGAACTCCTCCCAGTCGCTCCATAACTTCTTGAAGAAATTCTTGAAGAACTCGGAGAAAGCGGAGGACGCGCGCCGCCTTCAGGCCGGGCCGCGGATCGACTGGACGGCGGCTGAGCATTTCGTTCTGCTTTGGCCTTTGCCCTGGCCCGTTCTTCGGCCTTTCGGGCGCGGATCGCCGCGATGCGTTCACCGAGCGGAATCTCAAGACTTTCGGCGGTCTTGACCTGGTAATTAAAACCGGACAGGGTCCGCGTGGGCAGACGCTTTGCAACTGCCCGCTCAATCGCCCGCAGTTCGCCCTGTTCCTCCGGAGAGACAAAAGTGAAGGCCTCGCCGGTGGCTCCGGCCCGTGCAGTGCGCCCGACCCGGTGGATGTAGTCGTCGGGAATATGGGGGACGTCGAAGTTGACGACATGAGACAATGCCTCGATGTCGATACCGCGAGCAGCCACATCGGTGGCGACCAGAACCCGGGAACGGCCGTTCTTGAAATCGGTCATGGCCTGAGTGCGCTGGGCCTGGCTGCGGTTGCCGTGAACGCGGTCGCAGGCAACACCGTGCCGGTCCAGAAAATCAGCCAGGCGGTTAGCCCGGTGTTTGGTGCGCGTGAAAACCAGCGCGTTCTGGATTCCGTCTCCCCGCAGCAATTCCAGCAGCAACGCGGATTTAAGATCCTGGCGGACCGGGAAAATCGCCTGTGCAACGCCCGTAGCCGGGGCAGAAGGACGTTCGACGTTCAGATTCACGGGATTCTTCAGCATTTGCTTGGACAGATCGCTAATGGCTGCCGGCAGCGTGGCTGAAAAAAAGAGGGTCTGCTCAATCGGCGGCAGTTGTTTCAGTATCCGGCGAATGTCGGGCAGAAAGCCCATATCGAGCATGCGATCGGCTTCATCGAGCACCAGGACCTCGAGTCCTGAAAGTTTGGCATAGGGATACTGAAAGTGATCAAGCAGGCGGCCCGGACAGGCAACGATGATATCCACGCCGCGGCGAAGGGCGCGTTCCTGGGGCTCCATTCCGACCCCGCCGTATATGGCTGCGGCCTTGATAGGCGTATGCCTGGCCAGATCGTTGAAAACCTCGACAATCTGGGCGGCAAGTTCCCGCGTGGGAGCAAGGACCAGCGCGCGGGTGCCGCCGCGTTTTGCGCCCATCAGGCGCTGCAGAATCGGAAGTGCGAAGGCTGCGGTTTTGCCGCTGCCCGTCATCGCGCAAGCCAGGACATTACGGCCTTCCAGAGCCGGCGGAATACCGTCTCTCTGAATGGGGGTAGGGCTGGTGAAACCAAGGTCGGAAACACCTTTCATAAGACTGGGGTGAAGATTAAAAGGGGTAAAACTCATTATGTTTACACGTACGCTTTCTGAGGACGGCCTGCATAGGTATGAGGTGCCACTCAAACAATCCGGCAGGATATTTTTGCTAAACGGGGGACTGAGCCGGTGAGGCCACCGTTGGGTAAGAAACCCGGTGAGATTCAAGTTGTCGTTTTTCTCTCCCCTGCGACAGGGATGGATAAATGATAACTTGCCATAATCTCACATCACTCACGATTTGCCAAGCATTATTTTAGGTCCATCGGATTTCATGCAAAATACTTTGACAAATAGAACGGCGGTACGTTGTTAACTACATGACTGTCCGACAAGCGATTCTTGCCGGATTTTCCGTCATTCAAACAACGGCACGATTTGAAACCGCCGGACATCCACCAGCCCCATGTCGGTGATCTTCAGCTCGGGAATGACCGGCAGAGACAAAAAAGAGAGCGTCATGAAGGGATTCGGCAGGGTTGAGCCGATGTCCCGGGCGCTGGCCAGCAGGCGATCGAGATGGTCCCGGATGACATGAACCGGTTCCGGAGACATCAGGCCGGCGATGGGCAGGGAAAGCTTGGCAATGGGCCTGCCGCCGGATACCACAGCCAGACCGCCACCCATCAGGACAACCGCTTTTACCGCCGCCTTCATATCTTCATCGGTGGTTCCCACCACGATGATGTTGTGGGAATCATGGGCAACGCTGGAAGCAATGGCTCCCTGCTTGAGCCCGAAACCCCTGACAAATCCTTTTCCGATGTTTCCCGAGCCGCTATGCCGCTCTACGGCGGCAATCTTCAGAAGATCCCGGTCAGGGTCGGAAATCACGGTGTTCTCAAATGTGGTTGGCGCTGCGATTACCGATCCCGTGATGATCTGATTCGGTACGATTTCGATCACCCGAATGCGGTCTCCGGCCAGAGGAATGGAAAAATCAAGCGTTTTGAGGGTAACCCGCATGGAACGCGGAACCGCCAGTGTTTCCGGAACGGAGATTTCGGGCGACATGGCGCCATTTTCGGCAACGATTAAGCCCCTGAAATACACCTGCTCGATCTTCGGAGCGTTCAGATCGGAAAACACCACCAGGTCCGCCTGCCTGCCCGGAGCAATGGCGCCGAGGTGATAAAGCCCGAAATATTCAGCCGGGTTGAGGGTCGCCATTTGAATGGCCCGAATCGGATCCATGCCGGAGGCGATGGATTCACGAACCATGGAATCGATATGGCCTTCGCTCAGCAGATCATGCGGGTCGCGGTCATCCGTACACCACATCATGCGATGAAAGGTCTGCGGAGTGACGACCGGCAACAGATCCTGCAGGTTCCGGGCGCCTGTTCCCTGGCGGATGAAGATATGCATGCCGGCCAACAGTTTTTCACGGGCTTCATCGGCGGTGGTGCATTCATGATCGCTGGATATGCCGGAGGCGATATAGGCATTCAGCGCTTTTCCGGATAAGCCTGGGCTGTGACCATCCACCGGCTTGCGGTATTGTCTGGCCAGCCTGATTTTGGAAAGCACATCCGGATCTTCATGAATCACGCCGGGATAATTCATCATTTCGGCCAGCGCCACAATTCTCTGATGGCTCATCAGGGGAATCAGGTCGACCGCATCCAGTCTGGCGCCGGACGTTTCCATGCGGGTAGCCGGAACGCAGGAAGACAGGGCGTAATAGACGTTCATGGGCTGGTTCTCGGCGGATTTCAGCATGTATTCAATGCCCAACGCCCCAAAAACATTTGCGATCTCATGGGGATCGGCCACGACGGTGGTCGTGCCGTTTGGAACAACGGCACGGGCAAACTGAGACACGCACGCCATGGAACTCTCAATGTGAACATGGGGATCGATAAAGCCCGGAGCGACAAACCGGCCGGATAAATCCCTGATTTGCCCGGCTTGATAATCCCCGATGCCGGCAATCCATCCGCCGGCAATGGCAATGCTGCCTTCTATGATTTCTCCGGAAAACACATTGATGATTCTGGCATGGGTCAGCAGCAGGTCAACGGGTTTGTCTCCCCTGGCATAAGAAATGATATCATGTCGATTCACGGTGGGTTCTCCATTCTTGAATGCGTTTTCCTTCGGCCCGGGCCTGATCGAGAATTTCATCCAGATTCAGGGAAACAAGCCCGCGGTTTTTCACCCGCCATTTTCCGCTGATCATCACATCCCGCACATCCGATCCCTTTGCAGCATACACAATATGGGATTCCGGGTGATACAGTGGAGTCAGGTGCGGGGCCTGTGTATCCAGTATGATCATATCCGCTTGTTTCCCCGGTTCAAGCGATCCGATAATCCTGTCCATGCCGATAGACCGGGCGCCGGCGATGGTGGCCATCTCGATAACGGTTCGGGACTTCATGGCCTGGGGGTTCAAGGTGGAAACCTTGTGCAGTTTGGCGGTGATATCCATTTCCTGAAACATATCCAGGTTGTTGTTGCTGGCGCAGCCATCGGTTCCCAGCCCCACCCGGATATTCGCCTGAATGAATTCCGGTATCTTTCCAATGCCGGACCCCAGTTTCATGGCGCTTTCCGGAGTATGGGAAATGGCCGCGCCCGAGCGGGCGACGATATCGATATCCGCATCATCCAGCCAGATCGCATGGACCAGCAGGGTCCGGGAATCCAGAATGTTCAGACTGTCGAGGTAGGCAATGGGGCTCATGTGGTGACGGTCTTTTATCAGGTCGTATTCGGACCGGGTTTCGGCGGCATGAATCTGAAACAGCGAACCGGTGGAATGGGCGATTTCCTTTGCCTTTTGAAGGGTTTTTTCAGAACAGGTATAGGGAGAATGACAGAAAATGGAGGGCTGAATCAGCGGATCCACATGTTGCCAGTGCAGAATGAAATCCCTGGCAGCCGAGATGTTTTCGGAGGGATCCGGAACACCCGGCGCCGGATAGTCAATCACACCCTGACCCAGAATCGCTCTTAATCCGGAAAGTGAAACAGCCTGCGCAGAAAAATGTTCGTAAAAATATCCGTCGCAGCAGGTTGTGGTCCCGGACAGCAGCAGTTCAGCGCAGGCCAGAAGGGTTCCCGTGTAAACCGACTCCGGCTGAATGAAGGCGGCTTCAGCAGGGAAAATGTGATCGTTCAGCCATGTCATCAGCGGGAGATCATCAGCCAGACCGCGAAAAAGCGTCATGGGAAGGTGGGTATGAGTGTTCACCAGCCCCGGCATTACGATGCCGCCTTTGGCGTCAACGGTTTCTATGGCACTGGGAAGCAAATAACCAGGACGGTGGGGCTGCACCCTGGCAATCCGACCGTCCTTGATACCCACCCAGCCATTTTCGATGGTCTCAAAATCCGGATTTACCGTAACGAGAATTCCATTTACTATAAGCGTATCAAGCTGCATTAAGAAAAAGTCCTCACAAACATGAGAATATTACGAAACCGTGTCTGAACGAAAACCCGGTTATAATCAATTCGAGCCCCTCTCGTACCCCTCTTTCATGCGTTTCAGGGCTTCATCCAGGGTGGATCGGGGACATCCGAAATTCAGGCGCAGAAATCCGGGGCTGCCGAATTCCGCGCCGTCCGACAGGCCGACACCGGCATTTTCAAAAAAAAGCGCGGGATCTTCCAACCCGGACTTTCGTGCATCGATCCAGGAAAGATAGGTGGCTTCCGTATGGCTAATGGAAAGCCCTTTCATCTGCGATACTATCGAAAACACCCGGTCTCGGTTGTCTTTCAGACAGTCCAAAAGCTGCTTCAGCCACTGGCTGGTATCCTGATAAGCGGCCAGCGCCGCAGTGTAAGCCAGAACATTGACACGGGGCACAATTCCGGCCATTGCCTGAACAAAGCGCCGACGGATCTGCACATTTGAAATCACTGCAAAGGAGCATCCCAGTCCGGCAATGTTGTAAGTTTTACTGGGCGCCATCAGGGTGATGGTGCGGTCCTGAAGGTCTTTTCCCAGTCCCGCAAAGGGAACATGGCATTTATCCGCATCCAGGATCATTCCACAATGAATTTCATCGGAGCACACGATCAGATCGTATTTTTCGCAGATAGCGGCAATTCGCAGCAGTTCATCCCGGGTAAACACCCTTCCGACCGGGTTGTGGGGGTTGCATAGTATAAAAAGCCGGGTTTTCGGCGTAATGGCATTTTCCAGCTTCTCAAAAACAAAGCCCCATTTTCCATCACAATATTCCAGCGGGACCGGAACGACGTTTCGATCAAAATGAAGCGGCGCCGATAGAAACGGCGGATAGACCGGAATGGCGGTCAGGACATCATCCCCGGGATTCCCGACAGCCCTGCAGGTGACGTTCAAACCGGTGACCAGTCCGGGAAGCCAGACCAGCCAATCCGGGTGAACCTGCCATCCATACTGCTTGAAAAGCATGGAAACGGTTATGTCGATAAGTGCTTCCGGTGCGACAGCGTAGCCGAAAATGCCATGTTCAACCCGGTCTTGAAGAGCCTTCAGGACTGCCGGCGGGGATTTAAAATCCATGTCCGCCACCCACAACGGAAGAATATCCCGGCCTTTGTACTTGTCCCATTTCAAACTGGCCGTGTTGCGGCGCTCTATAACGGTATGAAAATCAAAAGTTGTGCGGTTATGGGTCATGAAAATCCATCACTTCCGGTCGCAGGCCCCTTTTTACAGCTTGGAGCGGTTGGCGCGATCTTGAAGATGATATGAAAATGCGTCCAGTTTTGCAATTGATATTTAGGCTGCTTTCGTTTACTGTATCCCTCAGGGGAAAGTATTATTTTCCTGGGCAAGTGAAATCGTCCAAGATTCAGGACCGTTTACAAAGCCATCATATTTTGTCTAAAATTCAATGGAGTCCATATGGTGTATTTTAAATCAAAGATGGCCCTGGGGGGTGCTGCAATCCTTCTGTGCCTGGGCGCCTTTTGTGATAAAGACGGCCTGAACCGGGCCGCCGCTGCGGATAAATTGACATTAACCTCTGCTGTCATGTGCGAGGATGTCCAGGAACGCCTGCCGCTATACGAGGGGGTTGTGTTTTCCATCGGTATCGGCAAGGTTTTCTGTTATACCCTGTTCGATCCTGTCCCCGAAAAAACGGTCATTACGCACAACTGGTACAATCGGGACAATCTAAGCACAAAAATCAAGCTACCGCTTCAGACGCCCCGTTGGACCACTTACAGCGCCATTCAGCTTCGGGAATCGGACAAAGGACCCTGGCGGGTAGAAATCACCGATTCTGAAGGCCGTATTCTGCAGGTTCTTCGATTCAGTGTAACGGAATAAGGATTATGGACGGTTTTTTGATTTTTCTTCAAAGTATTCGCTGGCAGGATGTCGTGGATATCACCTTGTGCAGTTATATCCTCTTCCGCTGCTATGTTATTTTCAGAATCACCAATGCATTTCGGATACTTATCGGTCTGGCTTTCTTATGGATCTTTCAGCGCATCGCCGTTTCAATCGGGCTGATTGTGACCAGCTGGGTCATTCAGGGCATCACGGCCGTTGCCGCGTTAATCATCATTGTCGTGTTTCGAAATGAAATCCGGAGCGTTTTCCAAGTCAAGAACATCAAGACCTTGTTTTGGGGGCTTCCTCAGCAGCCTTTTCATACCCCCGTTCAGATCATTGCGGACAGCGTCATGGATCTGGCCAGAAAGCGAATCGGCGCTTTGATTGTTTTTCCCGGCAAGGAAGACATCAACGAGAAGATTCAAAACGGAATCCGCTGGGATGGCGCCATTTCCAAGGAAATGATCACCAGTATTTTCTGGGAAGACAATCCGGTTCATGATGGGGCCATCATCGTCGAAGGCGATCGCATTCATGAAGTCGGGGTCATCCTTCCCCTGTCTCACCGACAGGAACTGCCTTCCTACTATGGAACGCGGCACCGGGCTGCAGTGGGCCTGGCTGAATCCACGGATTCCCTGGTCGTGGTTGTTTCAGAGGAACGCGGAACCGTTCAGGTCGTGAAAGGTTCTACGATTACACCGGTGTTGAAAAAAGACGACCTGGAAAAACATCTTCAGCAGCACCTCGGATTGGTCGTCAAGGATCCGTCCGGCCAGAAAAAGGAAAAAATCGAGCTTCGCATTGCCGCATTGATTTCAGTTGTTTTGATTACCAGTATATGGTTATCAATAACCCGGGGCCTGGACACTCTGGTCACATTTGAAATACCGGTAGAATACATGAACCGTAATCCCGGCATGGAAATCATGGATGCTTCCGTCAACAGCATCAAAATTCAGCTTGGCGGCTCGGGTCCATTGATGAGAGCCCTTCGGCCGGACCATGTGCGGGTAAAAATTGATCTGGGGAAATCGGTTGTCGGCCAGAACATTTATACCATCACCAATGAAAACATTTCACTGCCACCCGGTATTATTTTAAAAAGCTTTGATCCGGCAGTCGTGGATGTCACCCTGGATGTTCCGGACAAAAAAGATCTGCCGGTTCAGGTGGACTGGACCGGGAAGCTGCCGGAAAACCTGAGAATGGAGAAAGTCACAATAGAGCCGAGCATCGTACAGATCATCGGCGGCAGACAATTATTGAAAAATATCACCACCGTCTATACTGAAAAAATTCCTCTGGAATCGATTCAGTCTTCCAGAACCATTATTGCCAATCTGGCGTTAAGCCCTGCATCGCTTAAGGTGGCACCGGGATTCAAGGACAAAATCACCGTTGAATGCACGGTAAAGGACCTGTCCAAAAACGGCCAATAAGTTTATTCATAAGGAAAAAGACGATTCATCCATTCACGAAAATACCTTATCAACTCATTACGACCCTGCAGGACCTTGAAAAAGCAGCCGGGGCGCTGGCAATCGAAGAAACCGTGGGCGTTGACCTTGAAGCCGACTCCTTGTTTCACTATCAGGAAAAGGTCTGCCTGGTTCAGATCGCAACCCCTACCGCGTGTTTTCTGGTGGATCCGCTTCTGGCAGGGGGTCTTTCTCCTCTCAAACCGTTTTTTGCAAATCCCGATATTCGAAAAGTATTTCACGGGTCGGATTATGACATTCGCAGCCTTTACAAGGATTTTTCCATTGAGGTGAAAAATCTTTTTGATACCCAACTGGCATGCCGTTTTCTGGGAATGCAGTTTACCGGACTCGATGCTGTTCTGAATCTTTTTTATAATATCCGGCTTGAAAAGAAATTCCAGAAAAAAGACTGGTCTCAAAGACCCCTGCCCGAGGAGATGCTGGCGTATGCCTCACAAGACGCCATTTATCTGATTGCATTATCCAAAAAACTTGAAGAAAGACTTATCGAAACCGGCCGTCTGAATTGGTTTCTTCAGGAATGCGACATTCAGAGCCTTGTCCGGACCTTCGCAGCCAATGGCGATCCGCGTTTTTTGAAATTCAAGGGCGCAGGCCGGCTGGGCAGAAGGTCGCTGGCAGTTCTGGAAGCCCTTCTGGAATTGCGGGATTCTATTGCCAAAAATATGGACAGGCCCCTTTATCAAGTCATTCACAACCATGTGCTGCTGAAACTGGCCATTGAAAAACCCCAGGACATGAATCATATGAAAGGGCTCGGGGTGTTAAGCGTTAAACAGCTCAATCGGTATGGCCGGCAGGTGCTGAATACCATCCGCACAGCCATGGAGATTGATCCCTCACTTCTGCCGGTTTATCCCCCCCGAGGCCATGACCCGATTCCGGATGCGCAGATGTCCGCCCGAATTATAGAACTGAAAAAATGGCGTGAATCCACGGCAACTTACCTGGAGATCGAACCGGGTCTTTTGTGCAACAATGCACTCATTACGGCCATTTCTCAGAAAAACCCGCAACATGTCGAGGCGCTTTACGCTATTGAGGGAATCAAACCCTGGCAGATCGAGGCGGTGGGAAAACAGATCATTGCTGTATTGCAGAACAACCCTGATGCAGGCATTTATGATCAATCAATACCCAGATAGGCTTTTTGTACCATTTCATTGCGTTTCAGGTTGGCTGCCGTGTCGGTGACGACAATCTCGCCGTTCTGGATAACATAGCCACGGTGCGCAATGGAAAGGGCCATCAGCGCATTCTGTTCCACCAGCAGGATGGTTGTGCCCTTATCGTTCAAGGATTTGATGATATCAAAGATGAGTTCCACCAGAAGCGGCGCCAGCCCCATGGAAGGCTCGTCGAGCATCAAAAGGCGCGGATTCATCATCAGTCCGCGGGCAATTGCGAGCATCTGCTGCTCACCGCCCGAAAGGGTGCCGCCATACTGGCTGATCCGTTCTTTCAGGCGTGGAAACATTTCAAAACCGTACGCCATCCGGCGTTCAATCTCACCCGGGTCATCCACGGTGAATGCACCCATTTCCAGGTTTTCCTTAACGGTCAGTTTTGGAAAAATCCCTCTGCCTTCCGGCACATGCCCGAGGCCTGCAAGGACGATGGCATGCGGTTTCATATGGGAGATATCCGCGCCGGCCAGCAAAATCTGACCCTGTTTGGGGTGTAATAACCCGGAGATGGTGCGCAACGTAGTGCTCTTGCCGGCGCCGTTCGAGCCGATCAAGGTAACGATCTCGCCCTCGTTGACTTCAACCGAAATCCCTTTCAGGGCATGGATATGGCCGTAGAAGCTGTGAATGTCATGAAGGGATAAGAGGCTCATGCGATCCTCTCCTCATGCTGTCCGGCGACGGCTCCCCGGCCAAGATAGGCCTCGATGACCCGTGTGTTGGAACGGATCTCGGCCGGTGTCCCTTCGGCAATTTTCTCACCGTAGTCCATAACGCAAATATGCTCCGAGATATTCATGACCACGCGCATATCGTGTTCGATGAGCAGAATCGTGATGCCCTTTTCATCCCGGATACGCCGGAACAGACGGGTGACATCCTCGGTTTCCTGCGGGTTCATGCCGGCGGCCGGTTCATCCAGAAGCAGCATGAGCGGATCGGCGGCCAGGGCACGGGCAATCTCCAGCCGTCGCTGACCGCCATAGGGCAGATTCTTGGCAAGCTCGTTGCCGACCCCCTTCAGTCCCACGTATGTCATCAATTCCTCGGCTTTTTCTTCCGATTCTTTTTCTTCTCTTTTGAAGTGGGGCAGGTGAAAGAGGGTGTCAATCGGCGACTGCTTCAGATGGACATGCATACCCACCAGAATGTTTTCGATTGCCGACATATTGGCAAAAAGGCGAATATTCTGGAAAGTGCGTGAAATTCCACGTGAGGCTATCTGGTCAGGACGCAGTCCATGCAAGGATTTGCCGTTGAAAATGATCTGGCCTTCATCAGGGCGGTAGATACCCGTCAAGGTGTTGAAAAATGTGGTTTTTCCAGCACCGTTCGGGCCGATGATGCTGACAATCCGGCCCGGGTCCAGTTTGAAGTCGACGTTGTTGACCGCGATCAGACCGCCGAAACGTTTTACGATGTTGGCTGTTTCAAGGAGTGCCATGTTCCGCCTTATTCCCCGCCCTCGGCTTTGTCTGAAGCCAGCTCACGTTTACGGCGCTGGGACGGGATCAGACCTTCCGGACGAAAGATCATCATCAGGATCAGAATCAACCCGAACAGCAGACGCTGGTATTTGGCCGGGTCCAACTGGGTGGACAGGTTGGCCCAGGCAAAGTTGATGATCGGAATGACCGCATCGCTCTGGCGGAGCTGGCTCAGATATAAAGAGAGGCCCTGGAGTACCTGCAGATTCAGGATGGTGACCGTGGCCGCACCCAGGATCACGCCGGGGATGCTGCCAGAGCCCCCCAGGATAACCATTGACAGAACGCCGATAGACTGCATGAAAGAAAAAGATTCCGGACTGATGAAAGTACGGCTTCCTGCAAGCAGGACACCCATGACCCCGGCGAAAGAGGCGCCGACGGCAAACGCGGCCAGCTTCATCCTGACCAGCGGAATGCCCATCGCAATTGCTGCGGTTTCGTCTTCGCGGATCGCTGTCCAGGCCCGGCCGATTTTCGAATCATCAAGACGCCGCGTCACAAAGATAATGATGATGATAACTGCCAGCGCCAGCAGGTAGAACATGACATTATACATGTCGGCAGGGCTGACGGCATGCCCGACGACGCCACCGAACAGCGTGTTGAAGCCGTCTACAGCCGCCTGCGGCATGGTTGGCCGCTGGATCGGAGTGATCCCCTGCGGGCCGTTGGTGAAATTAAGCGGTTTATCAAGGTTGTTTGCCAGAACGCGGATTACCTCCCCAAAGCCGAGAGTCACGATGGCCAGGTAGTCCCCACGCAGCCGCAGAACCGGTGTGCCAAGCAGAATACCGGTCAGGGCCGCGACAAGGATCGCAGCGAACATGAAGAGATAAAAGGCATCACCCGGCAGCAAAAACGGCAGATTGGGAGGCTGGGTTCCCGGTGCGAAAGGGAGAACATAAAACTGCTGGGAGCCGAAAAAAGCCCACAGATAGGCCCCGACCGCATAGAACGCCACATATCCCAGATCGAGCAGACCGGCAAAACCGACCACGATATTCAACCCCAGCGCCAGGGCTGCAAACACGCTGATCTGGAAGATCACCTCCAGATAGAAGATATTCCGGACACCCACCACCGGAAAAATAAACAGGGTCAGGACCACGCCGACAATCAGCTTGAAGCGGCGATCCGCCTTGAAATAATAAAGTGTGAAAAATGAGGTGATCAGCACCAGAAACGCCAGATTCGAGCGTGGGCTGGTATAGACAAGGGCGGTACCCAGAACCATATGGATCAGTATGATAATATGCGGATATATTCCTTGTTCCAGCCTTTTGATGATGTCTTTAATTAAAACCGGGACCATCTGCTCCTCCTTAGGCCTTCTGGGCCACGTTCGCACCCATAAGCCCCTGGGGGCGGAAGATAAGCACCAGGATCAGGATGCTGAAGGCAAATATATCCTTGTATTCGGTGCCGGCCGCCCCCATGGTGAAAACGCCCATATAGGAGCCGGCATAGGTTTCCAGCATACCGAGAACAATGCCGCCAAGCAGGGCGCCCGTCATGTTGCCGATACCGCCCAGGACCGCTGCAGTGAAGGCTTTCAGGCCGGGGAAAAAACCGACGAATGCGTCGATCCGGGTAAATTTCAGGGCATACAACACACCCGCGGCTCCGCCGAGCATACCACCGACCAGAAAGGTCAGCGAAATGATCCGGTTCACATCGATACCCATCAGGCTGGCAGTGGGGTGGTCCTGGGCAACGGCGCGGATGGCCTTGCCGATTTTGGTGGCGTTGACCAGATAGTTCAGAGCCACCAGCATCAGCACTGCCGATAGAATGACGATCATCGACTTGATGGACACGCCAAGGGTGATATTCGTAGCCCCCATGGTCATTTTGCCAAGGATCACGCGGCGGTCAAAATTTCCGAAAGTGGGAAAGATCCGGTTGAACTGTCCGGTTGTCAGGCTTTCCACGAGGCGGATGACATCTTGCAGCAGAAACGAGACGCCGATGGCGGAAATCAACGGCACCAGTCGGGAAGCATGGCGCAGGGGCCTGTATGCCACACGTTCCACGGCGACAGCCAGTGCTCCTGCCGCCAACATGCCCCCCACGATGGCCAGAATCAGATAAATATAGGCCATCACCAGAGAGGCGCCTGCCAGAATCCCGAATTTATCCAGCGCAATCAGGATTTCGACCCCGACAAACGCACCGACGGCAAAGATTTCACTGTGCGCAAAGTTGATAAATTCCAGAACACCATAAACCATGGTGTAACCCAGGGCGATGGCGGCATAGACAAAGCCGATCGTCAGGCCATCAATCGCCACCTGGGGCAGATTGATCAGGGTATAGGTATAGAGCGATACATTCAACCGTTCGAAAAGCGTCTGCCCGATCACGGTCTTGTCCAGAAACAGGGCAAGAACCAGGACAATGACGGACAGAACGACCGTGGTGCCCAATGAGAAAAAGACAAGCTGGCCCAGTGGACGCAGCAGCTCATGGACATTGATTGATTTGAAAAACCGTTTCATATGTGAATCCGATTAAAAAAATCTCCCGGACACTTCATGAAAGGATCCGGGAGGGATGAGCCTGGGAAGGATTATTTCGGCGGAGCGATGTCGAGGGTTTCGACGACCGGGTTATCGTTCCATTTTGCAGGATCAGGAGAGATGACTTTGATCACGAAATATTTGGCGATTGTTGGATCACCGATACTGTTGAAGGTAAATTTGCCGGTGATACCGGAGTAATCCTTCAAAGCGCGGACCGCTTTGGTGACGGCCTCACGGGTCGGAAGTTTGTTGCCGTTAGCGCTTGCGGCAGCTTCGATGGCTTTCAGGCAGATGCCCATGGAGTCAAAACCCTGGGCTGCAAAAGGCTGCGGAGCCGCATTGAATTTGGCTTTGAAGTCCTGGATGAATTTGGCGGTACCGGGGTAAATGGTAGCAGGGCCGGATACGGTGGAGTAGAAGGTTCCGCCACCGTCAAGCAGAGTCTGGCCGCCGATCTTGACGGCATCGGAAGAGTCAAAACCATCATCGCTCAGGAACATGCCCATATACCCTTTCTCACGGGCCTGTTTGAACAGGACGGCCGCCTGGGAATACATGCCGCCGAAGTATACCAGATCAGGGTTGCCGGCGAGAATCGGAGAGAGCAGGGAATCGAAATTTGCTTTTTCTTCGGTGCCTTCAAAACCCAGAACTTTCATGCCTTTTTCTTCTGCTCTTTTTTTGAAGAACTCGGCAATGCCCTGTCCGTAAGCAGTCTTGTCGTGGACGACAAAAACGCTCTTCACTTTATGTCCACCGGCAAAGTCAGCACCGACAACGCCTTGAACGTCGTCACGACCCACGATACGGTTGACTTCCATATAACCCCGGGTGGTGACCTTCGGGTTGGTGTTGGCAGGAGAGACATTGGCCAGACCGGAGGTGTGATAGACTTCAGATGACGGAATCTGGACGCCGGAATTATAGTGTCCGACAACTGCCAGTATCGCGGGATCGGAGACGATGCGCTTGGCATTGGCTACACCGGCATCGGGATTGGCCTGGTCATCGAACGGGGCCAGTTCGACCTTGAATCCCATCTTGGCCAGGGGTCCGCTCATTTGCTCGAGTGCCATCTCGGCGCCGCGTTTGATATCCACACCGACGACTGACTGGTCGCCTGAGAGCGGTGACTGGGTGGCGATCTTGATGATCTGGTCGGCAGCGGCGGCAGGACCACTGATGAGCATACCTACGGCAATCAGTAACGAAAGAACAACCAATAAGCGTTTAGTCATACTCCTTCCTCCTTTGAAATCAGTTAACCGGTTTGTAATCGAACATCCCAAAACGTTTCTCACAAGTCACGTTTTTCTGAATGTTGATATCCTATTCACGTCAAAAAAGTCAAGTAGAGTATATACTTCTATTTCATTTTATAATAATTAAACGCCATACTGTCTCAGAACGACGGTTTCCGGCTCCAATATCATCAGGGCTCGAAATCTTGTCATTCAGCTGTAAAAAATCAAGACCGAGATCGTGAGCTGGGCATCAGGCATCCATAATCACGCTTGAGGTTAATCACGAGATGCGTTACCATCCAATATGATGATTAAATCATTCATGTGTGGATACACTGAAGCACTCACAAAAGCCCAACTTGTGAGAGCCGCTTCCATTTGGTTTGAGGTCTGACGTGCAGCAACTATCCAGAATTCTTAAAACCCCGGTTGCTTCAGCCTTTTTGGCCAGTCTGCTCGTTTTCTTGTCCGTCATGATCCTGCGGCAGACGGGGTGTCTGGAATTCCTCGAACTGGCTGTTTACGATGGGTATGTCGCGCTGCAACCCAAAATCCCTCCCGATCGTTCCCGAATCGTTCTTGTGGGGATCACTGAAAATGACATTCGCCGCCAAGGCAAATGGCCGCTCAGTGACGCGATCCTGGCGGATTTGTTGAAAACCCTCTGCAGGCAGAATCCGAGAGCGATCGGCCTGGATATATTTCGAGACCTTCCCGTGCCTCCCGGTCAGGATGTTCTCGACTCGACTCTGGCGAACAATCCGAATGTCATCGCCGTGATGAAGTTCGGGGAAGGGGGCATTCCCGGACCGCCGGTCTTAAAGGATACCGGACAATTGGGCTTCAATGATCTGTTGGTGGATCCGGGCGGTATCGTCCGCAGGAGCCTGCTCTTCCTGGACGACGGTGAGACAAGCGTCCCTGCCTTTGCATTGCGACTGGCCCTTGTTTACTTGCAGAAGGAAGGGATCAGGCCGATGGCCGATGATTCCCATCCCGAGTATCTTCGTCTCGGTCCGCAGACTGTAAGGCCATTTGAATCCGAAGACGGGCCTTACGTTCATGCCGACGCAAGAGGGTATCAGTTTTTTCTGGATTTCAAAGATGATCTCAAATCATTTCCCATTTTTTCCCTGACCGATCTGATGAATGGGCAGATCGAGCCGGGCGCCCTGACGGATAAAATTGTCATTGTCGGTACGGTTGCCCAGGATGTAAAAGACTTTTTCTATACCCCCTACAGCAAGAGACTTGACGCTGACCAGAATATCCCCGGCATCGCGATTCATGCCCATATCATCAGTCAGTTGCTGCGATGGGCGCTCGGAGAAAGCAGACCCATCATTACCGTGAACAAAACAATGGAAGGGGCGTGGATTTTTTTATGGTGTGTTTTGGGCGGTACTTTGGGATTTCTGGTGCGAAGCCCCTGGCGTTTCTCGCTTTTTGCCGCATCCGGTACGGGCGTTCTGTGGCTGGGTACCTATTTTGCTTTTCAATCAGGATTCAGTATCACCATGATTCCCCCAGCAATGGGCTGGATCGCTTCAGCCATCATCGTCACCGCCCACATTTCCAACCTGGAAAAAAAACAACGGGCTTCACTCATGCAGATCTTCTCCATGCATGTCTCCCCGAGCTTAGCAGAGGTGATCTGGCAGCAGCGGGACCAGTTTCTATCCGGCGGCCGCCCCCGATCCCAAAAGCTGGTCGCAACCATTTTGTTTGCGGATCTCAAAGGCTTTAGCCCGGTTGCCGAGGAACTTGACCCGATCAAACTGACAGAATGGCTGAATACCTACATGGATAAGATGACGCAGATTGTGATGGAAAACGCCGGAGTTGTTGACGACTACGCGGGAGATGGCATCAAGGCGGATTTCGGGACTCCCCTGGCCCGCAAAACCGAAGAGGAGATACGGCTGGATGCCGAAAATGCGGTCCGGTGCGCGCTTTGCATGGGAGAAGAGATGCATCGGATCAACACTTTCTGGAAGGAGCAGGGACTGCCCACGGCGGGGCTGCGGATCGGCGTCCATACCGGGCTTGTTGTGGCGGGAACTTTCGGAAGCTCCAAAAGACTGAAGTACACGACCCTCGGCAATAACGTGAATATCGCTTCCCGGCTGGAAAGCTATGACAGGGAGCATGCGGATACCGGTTTAAACAAGGACCCCTTTCGGATTCTGATCAGTGAAGCGACAAAAGAATATATCGGCGATCAGTTTGTCACCCGGAAAATCGGAGAAGTGAGATTCAAAGGCCAGAAACGAGATATCACAGTCTACAGCATACTGGATTGGAACAGGATAAATTCATTGGACCCGATAAAGGAGCCAGAATCATGAAAGACATCCGCTCAACGCTTTTTGCTTTATTTGCAGGACTGACTCTGTTGATGCCGCCATTTCATTTCGAATCATTCGCCCAGGAAGGGGCTTTGAAGCCTCAGGCAGACAGTGTCATAACCAATAAGGATTCCAGCCAGATGCCCTTGTACAAGGCGCCTCTGCGGGGAGCGCCCGCAGGCCGCCTGTCAGGAGGGACACGGGGGGCTGACGTCAAAATGCCGATTTTCGCTTTTCTAGCTCCGCGGCATACCGGACTTACGCTTTCAGAACAGCCGACACTTTACTGGTATTCATCGGAGGCGGCCAAGTGCCCCGTGGACCTGACCCTACTCATGGGCAAAGAGATGAAATCGATTCTGCAAGTCCGTATCGCTGATGAGACCCGGGCAGGTTTTCACCCCATCCATCTGGCGGACCACGGCATTCGCCTGCAGACCGGCGTGGCATATCAATGCTTCATATCAATGGTGATAGATCCCAAACACCCTTCCCAGGACATCATCTCCGGAGGCGCAATTGAGCGGATCGCCTGTCCAAAGAATTTCAAGAAGACTTTAAAAGAAACGGACAGCAAGCGAATCCCCCATGTCTATGCAGCGGAAGGGCTTTGGTTCGATGCCTTGAACGCCTTATGCAGCCGGATCGATGCTGCACCTCATGATCCATTGCTTTATAAGCAAAGGATCTCACTCCTGCGGCAAGGGGATCTGACCGAAACAGCCGATTACGAAACCGAGCACGGCGTGCCCATAGTTCGCCCGTGAAGCGATCCTGTCATTCAGGGAGGAATCATGAAAAGCCGCACCACCCGATGGATAATCTGTTGGATAATCTGTGCGATTTTAACGGGGGCGTTGTCCTGCAGCTCCCAACAGGTGCAGACGACCCCTGACGGCAGTACAGAGGAAGACGCCAGTTTCGAGAATAAAGGATACAGGGCTTCCAGCGTCAAAACACCAAAAGGTTCCGGCCAACTGAAACAAGGAGGCAAAGCTTTCCGCGACTCTGATTACAAAGAAGCGCTTGACCATTATCAAAAAGCTCTGAATCGGGCTAAGAAACTGGATAACAAGAAAAACATGATCGACTCTCTGAATGGTATGGCTTCGACATATCGAGATCTTGGACAAATATCGAAAGCACTGCAAAGCTCTGAACGGGCACTGACCTTAAGCAGAAGCGCCGGATACCGCAAGGGGGAAGCCGATGCTTTAAGCACCACAGGCAGGATTTCTTCGGATCGCGCACAGTACGTGACGGCACTGGAATATCTCGAACAGGCGTTGACGATCAGAAGAGCACTTCGTGATCCCAATGGGACGGGGCTGGTTCTGAACAATATCGGACTGGTGCACAATTTAATCGGACAACCCCGCAAGGCATTGGCATATCTTGAGGAGGCACTCGCAAATCACCGGCAGACCACAAATCGCAGATTCGAAGCTTTTGATCTTAGCGAAATGGGTGTCTCATACCTGCTGCTCCGTCAATACGAAGACGCTATGAAGTTCCACAAACAGGCGCTGACAATCTACAGAGAGGTAAACTGGCCCAGACAGGAGGCGCTTGTTCTGATCTACCTGGGACGTGATTTCGATGCGCTGGGCCAAAATCTTGAGGCATTGGAGCAATTCAGGCAGGCGCGTTCGATCTGCCAGGAGATTGGATATCTGAAGGGGCAGGCGAATGCGATAAATCATGTCGGATTTGTTTGTCTCAAACTCGACCGAAACCCGGAGGCATTTGAAGCATTTGAAGAAAGCCTGAAGATTTCAGAAGAGCTGGGCGCCCTTGAGTATTTCCAGAGGAGCCAATGGGGACTAGGAAAGACAACGGCTCGGATGAACAGGCCGGATGAGGCCATTGCCCACTACGAACAGGCATTGAACACGATAGAGAGCATCCGGGCAGGGCTTAGCGAGGGAGAAACCAGAACGCAGTATATGTCGGGCAAACTGCGGATTTATGATGAACTCATTGAACTTCTTGAGAAAGAGCACCAGAAGCAGCCCTCGATGGGCTACGATCGCAAGTCCCTGGAGATATTCGAACGCAAACAGGGCAGGATGATTCTCGAGGAAGTGGGAAACAGCGGCGCGAAACACTTCGCCGGACTTCCGGAGCGGATTACGGCAAAGGAAAGCGAGCTGGATGAAAATATAGACGAGTTGCAGACCTCTCTCTCTTACGAGCGCTCAATCCCCGCTTACCCGCATAAATTGGACCAGATGCGGTCGCTGGAAGAAAACATCCGTCAGGTGAAAGAGGCTCAGCGCGCCCTCAAGGAGGAAATCAAAACATCCTTTCCCGATTACTACGCTATCAAGTACCCTCAGCCAGCCACCCTCCCGGAACTCCAGAAGAACGTTTTGAACCCCGGTGAGCTGATTCTGGTCTATGGCGTCATGGAAAATTTTACGTGTTTGTGGGAGATCGGAAAAGACAGCTTTGCATTCTACCGGATTGCGGACGGCGAGGCAGCCCTGAATAAGAAGGTCAAGCAATTTCGAACAGAGATGCTGGAGGTCCTGGATGCGATACAGAGAAGACAGCCCGATTATTTCATCACAAAGGTCGCGAATGATTCCATTGGCGCGCTCCGGGAAAAAGGGCGTGAGCTTGCCGAGATACTCATTCCCCAGAATGTGCGGAACAGGATGGCAAATGCCGGAACACTATATATTGTTCCCAGCGGTCCCCTTTACTTCCTTCCTTTTGAATCCCTGGTATGGATGCGTCCGTCAACCCGGAAAGGATTTTCTTATCTTGTGGAGGAGAACCCGGTTGCCTACCTGTCCTCGGCTTCCCTTTTGAAGTCTTTGCGCGAGGCCATGGCGCGAAGAAAGGATAAGGCCATCTATCCGCTTCTGGCATTTGCAAATCCGGTTTATTCTGACATGAAGGCAACCACACCCGAAAAAGCCCCCCCATCATCGGCTTCAGGCGATACCCTGCCTTCCGGAGAATCTCCTTCAGAACCCAGCATGCGGGCCCGGGCCTACATGGATCTTCTGGGCGGACACTTTGCCGAGCTTCCCGAAACCGAAGACGAGGCCAGGCAAGTCAAGGCAATTATGGAGGCGCCGGATCAAAGTTCGCCCCTTCAGTTGAGAAATGCCGCTTCCAGAAGTAATGTGTTCCGCCTCAACAACGAAAACAAGCTGAGTGCTTACCGTTATCTTGTTTTTTCATGTCACGGCATTCTCCCGGATGAAGTTGACCAGATCCGGCAGCCTGCTCTGGTTTTATCCAATCCAGACCCCGAAACGCATCAGGACGGTTTCCTGACCATGTCGGATGTCTTTCAGTTCACGTTGAATGCGGATCTTGTGACGCTTTCCGCATGCAATACGGGCATGGGAAAGATTCTCAGGAGCGAAGGCATCGTGGGGCTGACAAGAGCCTTCATGTATGCGGGTGCATCGGCTGCAGTGGTGAACCTCTGGTCCGTTGAATCCCGGTCGGCAATAATGGTGACAACCGGTTTCTATCGAAATCTCAAAAAAGGGGGGAGCCGAACGGAAGCGCTGCAATCTGCCAAACTGCGCCTTATCCACGGCGAAGAAGGCGAACTGTTCACACATCCCTTCTTTTGGGCGCCGGCGATTATTTTTGGTGAAGGGAGTTAGTTTATGCTTGGAAATGGAGTTATTATTCTGATTGTAGAGGCGATGGCTGTTTATTTTCTTGTCCTCTGGGCCCATTCATTGCGCCATAGGTTCGGGCCTGTGCATTTTTATGCGTTGATCGGAGGCATCACGGCGATCATGTCATGGGTAACCGATGCGGGCGTGGCCATTGAGGTTGCCGGAATAACTTTCGTTGTCGGCTCTACGGTATTTTACACGTCGTTGCTCCTGGGCGTATTCGTCGTTTACGTATTTGACGGACCACAAGCCACAAGAATTGCAATATCAACGGTCGTCGGCGTCTCTGCCATGGTACCCATTGTCGCAGCAGCCCTTCACATGCAGATGGACCTGATTGGCAATGCCAGGATTTCTTACATTCCGTTGCCAAGTTTAAGAATCAATTCGGCATCTGTCGTTGCAACGGTGATTGATCTGGTTTTTCTGGCCATGGCCTGGGAATATCTTGGAAAACCAAATCTCAATCTAAAGCTATGGCTCCGGGCCTTTTTGACCCTGCTGGGTGTGATGTGGCTGGACGTACTTCTTTTTGCGACCTGCGCCTTCGCAGGTACTCCTGCTTACCTGAGCATTATGAAGGGCACCCTGATCAGCCGATTGATCGTATCCATTTTCGCCCTGCCATTTTTATATGCTTACCTGCACTGGCAAGGCAAGAATAGAGGGGTTCAAATTGAAAACCGGCCTGTTTTGGCGATTTTGAAGCAGGTAGCTGAAATCAAAATTGAACTTTCACAGGCACAAGAAGAGATCGAGAGACGGAAGGCAGCGGAAAAAGAACGCGACAAGGTGATTGAGGAGCTTAAGAAGGTGCTTTCGGAAGTCAAAACATTGCGGGGGTTTCTGCCGATTTGTTGTGTATGCAAAAATATACGCGATGACCAGGGTTACTGGAATCAGATAGAATCCTATATACGGGATCGCTCGGAGGCCGAATTCAGCCACAGTATTTGCCCGGAATGCGCCAAAAAACTTTACCCTGATTTGAATATTCACAACAAATGATGGGAGTGTACCATTACGAACCGTTATTCAGTATTGAGATATCATGGAGGCATGCATGCAGGAGATTCGTTTCCACGGAAGGGGCGGTCAAGGGTCTGTCATTGGGTCTGAGGTTCTTGCGCAGGCTTTTTTTATTGAGGGCAAGTTCGTTCAGGCATTTCCGGCTTTCGGTGTGGAGCGCCGGGGAGCTCCGGTTACGGCTTTTTGCCGGATCGACGACCGGCACATCAACCTGCGGAGTCAAATTTACCACCCGGATCATGTCGTGGTGCTGGATGCTTCCGTTCTTGAAAATGTGAATGTGATCGATGGATTGAAAAAAAACGGCAGTATTGTGATCAACAGTCCTCGTGCACCGGATTATTATAAGAAATTTTTTGGCGGCGATTACCGGCTTTTTGTGATTGATGCGGCGGCCATCGCTGTCTCACATCGTCTCGGCTCCGCCGCCAACCCCATTGTCAACACGGCGATTTTGGGCGCCTTTTCAAAAGCCACGGGCCTGGTCGGAATGGGAGCCATCCTGCAGGCCATTGAAGAATACGTTCCGGTTAAGAAAGCACAGAACCGGCAGGCGGCTCAAGCAGCTTATGATCAGGTGGTGCAGGTTTGATGGTCTTTGGAAAATGAGCTCTTTGTTCCGCAAGGATCAGCCAGAAGAAAGGAAGAAAATTTATGACGGTGAAAAAGCGCAGTGAGATGGCGATAAAACACGAATTCAAGTCCTATCGCGACATCACCCCGATGCATGTTTCTCTGGGGAACATGCTCTACAATAAGACCGGAAGCTGGCGTTTCATCAAGCCCATTTATGAAGACAAGATTCCGGCATGCCAGAATACCTGCCCGGCAGGCAACGATATCGAAGGCTGGATCAAGTTGCTCAACAACAAGGAATTTGAAAAAGCTTACTGGCACCTCAAGCGGGAAGAGCCATTTCCGGCAATCCTGGGACGGGTATGTTTCAAATTCTGCGAGGATGCCTGCAACCGGGCTGTTCTGGATGATTGCATCCGTATCCAGGAGCTGGAGCGGTTTCTCGGAGATCACATCGCTCCGGCAACCCCCCATCCGGAACTGCCCGGCGAAAATGGAAAACATCTGGCCGTTGTCGGATCCGGTCCTTCAGGCATGTCCGTGGCCTATTTTGCCAGGCTCCTCGGATTCAGGGTGACGATTTTTGACAAGGACGCGCTGCTGGGCGGCATGCTGCGGCTGGGCATCCCCGGTTATCGCCTCCCCAGACAGGTCGTTGCAGCCGAATTTGAAGGGCTTTCCAGGATGGGCATTGAGCTGAGGCCGGAAACGGAAATCGGCAAGGATGTCTCACTGGAAACCCTCACCACAACCTACGATTATGTGTTTCTGGCTACCGGCGCACACCGGAGCCTTCCCATGAAACTGACGGAAAACATTTCCTGCTGTCAGATCATGAGCGCCCTGACCCTGTTGAAGCAGGTCGCCCGGGGCGATAATGTCGCGATCGGCAAGCGGGTGGTGGTGATCGGCGGCGGCAACACCGCCATTGACGCGGCCCGGACAGCCATTCGCATGGGATGCCATACTACGGTCATTTACCGAAGATCTGTGACGGAAATGCCGGCGCACCCGGAAGAAGTCAGGCAAGCCCAGGAAGAAGGCGTCTTCTTCCGCTTTCTGGCCGCTCCCGAGGATATCGCGCTGCACCCGGATGCAACCATTGAAAAGCTCGTGTGCTGCGAAATGGAACTGGGTCCTGCCGACGAGAAGAGCGGACGCTGCCGTCCCATCCGCAAGGAAGGCATGACGTTTGACATCCCGGCAGACACCATCCTGATCGCCATCGGGGAAAAACCGGATTTCGATTATCTGAGCCGGCACGTCCCCTCAACCGATGCCTTCGTTGCCACCGGCGGGGATTTATCCATTTCCTCCGGCCCTTGCCAGGGGGCGAAGGTGTTTGCGGGCGGCGATATGATCGATATCCCGCATACGGTTGTCCATGCCGTTGCTTCCGGAAAACGAGCCGCCATTGCCATGGACTGTGACCGAAGAGGGGTTTTGTTTGCCGATGTCCTGAATCAGATCCGCATCGGCAGCGGAACAGCCCTCAGTTTTTCAAGGTATATGAATTGGGCTCCGGTGAATCCCGTGCACCGCAATGACCAGAAAGTGGTGGATTCGACAAAAATCGTTTACGATTATTTCATAAAATCGCCAGGGTGCCATAAAGCGATTCAACCTGCGGGTCTGCGTAAAAATTCTTTTGCGCCCTATCACACAACCCTTTCCGGGGAGGAAGCGATTCATGAATCCGAGCGCTGTCTGCATTGCGGCCGCTGTACAGAATGCGATAACTGCATGATTTTTTGCCCGGATGTGTCGATACTGGATCAAACCCGTGAAACATTCGGATATGCCATCGATTATGACTATTGCAAAGGATGCGGTATCTGTTTTACGGAATGCCCGCGTCACGCCATTACCATGGTCTCAGAAGGCTGAAAATTGGGGGAATAATTGAAAAAGGCAATCAAAGGAAATCATGCGGTGTCTCATGGCGTCAGGCTGAGCAAGGTGGGCGTCATATCGGCTTATCCCATCACCCCTCAGACAACGATCGTGGAAGAATTGTCCGAGATGTGCGCCAGCGGAGACCTGGAAGCTCGATTTATCAAGGTTGAAAGCGAGCACTCGGCAATGGCGGCCCTGATCGGCGCCGCCACCACCGGGGTTCGCACCTTTACGGCGACCAGCGGCAACGGCCTGCTCCTGATGCACGAGGTGCTGCACTGGACCGCCGGCGCCCGGCTGCCCATTGTCATGGCAAATGTTAACCGGGCCGTCAGCGGCGTATGGAACATCTGGGCCGAGCAGACCGATTCCCTGGCGCAGCGGGATACGGGCTGGATTCAAATTTACTGCGAATCCAGCCAGGAGCTTCTGGATGGCGTCATCATGGCCTACAAACTGGCCGAAAAGGTGATGCTCCCGGTAATGATTGCCTATGACGCCTTTTTTCTAAGCCATACCACGGAAATTGTCGACATTCCCGATGAAGATCTCGTGGATGGGTTCATTCCACCTTATGTCCCGCCGGTAAGCCTGAATTTCGATGATCCCAGGATGTTCGGAGGGTTTTTTGCCACCGATTATTTTTATGAACACCGGTATACCCTGCAGCAAGCCTCACAAGAGGTCTTGCAGTACTATCCGGAAGTCTGCCGGGAATTTAAGCGTATTTTCGGCCGGGAATACGGTCTGGTCGAAACCTACCGGACAGAAGCGGCGGAAGTCATTTTGGTCACTGCCGGCGCGATTACCTCGGTATCCCGCATTGCCATCGATAAATTCCGTGACAAGGGTGAAAAAGTCGGGCTGATGAAGCTGCGCATGTTCAGACCCGTTCCCGTCGTTTACTGGCGGGAGGTTCTGGGAAAAGCCAGGAAGGTTGTCGTCATTGATCGCAATCTGTCCGTTGGATTGGGAGGGGTGTTCGCCAGCGAGATCCGGTCCGCACTGTATGCCTCGGCTCATCGACCCTTGATTTTTTCCGTGGTCGCCGGCCTGGGCGGGCGTGATGTCACCCCGGAGGATGTGGAAGGAATTCTCAGCCACGTGATTGCCCAAGACAAACCATCCGATGCGCCCTTGTTCTGGGGCTTGAAACAATAGAGGCTATTATGCAAAAAATGATTGATATTCCCCGGCAAGTGTGGGGCGATGAAGAGCTGATGCAGCCCGGAATGACCTCGTGCCAAGGCTGCGCGGCACCCCTGTCCATGAAGATCGCTTTAAAGGCTCTGGGGCAGCGTACGGTTGTCGTGTTTCCGGCATGCTGTTTCGCTGTGTTTGTAGGGGGGTACCCGTATTCAAGCCTCAAGGTCCCGATCATCCATTGTCCTTTTGAAACCGCTGCGGTCGTTGCTTCGGGTGCTGCCGCAGCCCTGGATGTCCGGGGGGAAAAAGATGTGGTGGTCATGGTATGGGCAGGAGACGGCGGCACATTCGACATCGGCATGCAGGCTCTTTCCGGAGCAGCGGAACGCAACGAGAACATTCTTTTTGTCTGCTATGACAACGAGGCGTACATGAATACCGGCATTCAGCGTTCCAGCGCAACCCCCCTGGGCGCATGGACGACAACCACGCCTGCCGGCTCCCTCAAGGAAGAATCCAAAAAAGATATCGAGCAGATCATGCTGGCCCATCACATATCCTATATGGCTACGGCATCGGCGGCCTACCCGGATGATCTGTTCCGGAAATTCCAGAAGGCGCGCCAGATTACCGGCATGAAGTTCATTCACCTGTTGTCCGCCTGTCCACCCGGGTGGCGCATCGATCCCGCCAATACGATTCAGGTCATGCGCATGGCAACCCAGTCCCATGTATTCCCCATTTATGAAGTGAGAAAATGGCGGTTTTCAAAGGACAACGAGCGCTTCGAAGAAGATTGGGAATACACCATCAATGTCGTTCCAGAAAAAAAAGTCACTGTTAAAACGTATTTGAAATCACAGGGGCGATTCGGACTGATGACGGATGAAATGATCGAGGACACGCAGAAAAGGGTCGACCGGAAATGGCATGAGCTGGTTCAAAAGCAGGATAGGTGTGTTTCTCCAGAATAAGATGTCAACATCATGAAATCGATTCACCACAACCTTTCGGCATGCGATTTCGGCAAACCGGCATCGATAATTTTTCGATACACCGCGGCAATGTCATAGGGCACGAAACGGACTTCAAGGAAAAGCGCCAGCGTGTCCACAATGACGTATTTCGCAGCACTGTTGCCGTCTCTGGGCTGCCCTACGCTGCCAGCGTTGACGATATAGCTGTTTTGGACGCTCAGCGGAACGATTCCCTGACGCAGGGGTTTCTGGACAACTGCATGACCGTCAAAGCAGACCAGTTTCAGGTTATGGGTATGCCCGACAAAAATGATCCATTCGGTGCTTTTCCGAAAGATTTCCATCAGGCGGCTTTCGGATAGCTGATACAGATAGATAAAAGGGGAGTTTGGCGGACATCCGTGAACGAACCGGAACCGATCGATGATTCGCGAGCTCGGCAGGCCGCGGATGTATAACAGTGTTTCAGCAGACAGCAGGGTCCGGGTCGTTTGGATCGATTCCCGCGCTTGCGGGTTGAACCATTCCTGAAGCTGAGGCTTTACCACAGCCATTTCATGATTGCCCATCACGGTGGGAATTGCGCGCTGCCGGATCAGCCGGACGGTTTCTTCGGGTTCGGGACCGTAACCGATCGTATCTCCCAGACAGACTATCTGATCCACCCGGCAACGGTCCATATCCCGCAGGACTTCCCGGAAGGCGTCCAGATTACCATGAATGTCCGAAATCACAGCGATTCTCATCTAAATCTTCTTTTTTTGAGCACCATTCCAAGACGAAAGCCGGTATGGGTTCATTCTTCTGCGTTACTGCAGCCCATTCCAGTACCAATAAAGCAGGTCTTCCCCAAAGAATATGTGAACCATTGCACCGATTGCCAGAAAAGGCCCGAAGGGGATTTTCAGTTTCAGGGAGGATCGGGTGTAGAGCATGACCGCTCCGCCTGCCAGCGTGCCGACGACGGATCCGGTAAACAGGGTCACCAGAACCCCTTTCCAACCGACAAAAGCGCCGATCATGGCCAGCAGCTTGATATCGCCGCCGCCCATGCCTTCTTTATGGGTAAAATATTCATAAGTCCAGGCCACCGTATACAGAATTCCCCCGCCCAGCAGAAGCCCCAGGATAGATGCCTTGAACGTCATTTCCGGTAATAAAAAACTGGCGATGACGCCGACCGGAATGCCGGGAAGGGAAATGACATCCGGAATAATATAATGGTCGATATCAATAAAGGTGATCACTACCAGGACGGCGATGAATCCGTAATAAATCAGAGATTCCAGGCTCATTCCCCATCGCAGGACTGATCCGAGTGCAAATAATCCGCTCAGCAGCTCGATCAGGGGATACCGGATGGAAAAAGGAGTTTTGCAGTTCCTGCAGCACCCCCGAAGGAGAAGATAGCTGATCACGGGAATGTTATCGTAAAAACGGATCGGCTGATTGCAGGCCATGCAGGTAGATCCCGGTGATACGATGGATTTTGATGCCGGAATTCGGCAGATGCACACATTCAAGAAACTGCCGATACAAAGACCCAGTATAAATGCGATAGATTCCAAATTCAGATAGCCCTTTCCAGATCCAGATAGGGAAGCAGGGTTTTAAGATTTCGGCAGTAGCGATTTTCTGCCAGGTCCTGACGCAGCGGCTCCAGAGGGTAGGGGATCCGAAAGAGGGTGAGGGTTTGCGCGCTGCTGTCCCATAAAACCGAGTTGGCGGCGAAGACGCCATCCCGGTAAGGGCCTCCGACGCTTCCGGCCTTGATCCAGTAGCGCGAGCCGGAATGCAGCGGAATCGTCATGGATTCACCGGCAGCGGGCCTGTGAATCCGGACATCCTTCAGGTTCGGCACTGTCTCCGATTCCACAATTTCATATACGGACGGAATATGGTCATGTCCACTGAAAATCATTTTTTTGGGGAAAGAACGCCAGGCTTCAAGGCAGCCCAGGAGAGCGGCTTCATCCAGATAGTTGAAATGGGTGATGGACGGTGTGATTCCGGGGCCCGGAAGATGAAAGGGGCTGTGATGAAGGATCGCCATCTCCGCGGTTTCAATGGACAGCGGCAGGGAAAGCAAATAATCCAGCGCGCCGGGAAGGGCCGAAAGCAGCCCTGAATTATAGGCGCTGGCCTGCATTCGGTCCAGCTGCTGCGGTTGATCCGGAAAGAGACCGGCGACCATGAGATCATGATTTCCGGCGACCGTCGGCAGATTAAGAGATTGCATGCGGGTCAGGGTCCGGTCGCCAAAGGGGAGCCATCCCACCAGATCGCCCAGGCAATAGATGCAGTCTGGCTGTATCTGCCGGTAATGCTGAATCACGGCCTCAAGAGCAAAGGCATTGCCGTGGATGTCGCCGAAAAAATAGGTTTTCATGGCAAAATATCCTTTCGATATTCAGCGGTGCTTTGAGTCTTGACTCTCAAGAAGACAAAAAAGGGTGTAAATGAACTTGACATCGGTATCATCATAATGGATACATCAAATGAATTCAAATTTATTATGCTCATATCTTTAGAACCAAGCCATTCCTTAGCCGACAACAACTGAACAGGGAGCACCAGGGAAGCAATGTGGGGACACCCTCTGACGAAAATTGTTTTGATCATGCTGGGGGGAGGCTTGGGATCCCTGAGTCGGTACGGGATCACGCTGCTGTCGGTTAAACTGTTTGGCATCCGGTTTCCCTGGGGAACGCTTGTGGTCAATCTCACGGGATGTTTTTTGATCGGGCTGTCCTTTGCGCTGGCCGAGCGCAGTTCACTGATGAATCCGACTGTAAGACTCTTTTTTGTGACTGGTTTTTTGGGGGGGTTGACCACATTTTCCACTTACGGATATGAAACATTCAATGCAATTTATACTGGAAATCAGTGGATTGCCATCGGAAATCTGCTGTTTAATAATGTCGCAGGGCTCATCCTGGTGTTTATCGGTTTCAGGCTGGGGGGTATTCCCTGATAAGGAGGGCAAAGCATGCCGACATATAAAATCATCGAGATATTTACCAGCGAAGGTATCCGTTGGAAAGGAAAATCCCTGTCCGATGCAATCATTGAGCACGTCAAGGGTAAAAAAATAGCTGCCCGCTGCCTGGTCAATAGGGCCATAGAGGGCTGTTATGAAAATGGAGATATTGCATCCACAGGACTGGAAATATTGTCCATGAACATGCCGCTACGGATCACCATTGTCCTTCCGGATGCTGAAATGGAGAGTGTTCTGCCACAGATCGAGGAAATGGTCTCGGATGGCATCGTTGCGGTTCAGGAGATTCAGGTCCGGTCTCATAAAACCCAAAGGCAATTGATTCCCAAACACATCAGGGTTAAAGATGTCATGACGGCATCTCCTCAAAAAGCTTTTCTGAAGACGCCGATCAGCGAGGTGGTGGAACTTCTCCTGTCTTCACATTTTACCGGAGTTCCCGTGGTCGATGAAAAGGATCATCCCCAGGGGGTTATCTCGCAGGGCGACCTGATATACCGGGCAAAAATGCCGCTTCGTCTGGGTATTCTGGCATCGTCAAATACAGACAGGATCAAAAGCGTGATGCAATATTTATCGCAGATATCTGCAGAAAAAATTATGACCCGGCCGGCCGTATGCATCCAGGAAAACAAACTGTTGGTGGAAGCCGTCGACCTGATGCTGATAAAATCGCTTAAACGCCTTCCGGTCATAAATGCCGCCGGAGCGCTTTCAGGGATTTTGTCCCGGCAGGATATCTTTCACACCGTCGCCAGGGAGGTGCCGGACTGGAACGCCTTTGATCAGCAGAATGTTCAGGTGGGGAATATGCGCCGTGTCTCGGATATCATGCGTCGGGATACCCATACGGTTTTTCCCGAAACACCGGTGATGGACATCATTCACATTATCGACGCCAATGATGTCCAACGTGTTGCCGTGATTGACGACAGTGGACGTTTTCAGGGCATCATCTCGGACGAGGATCTGTTCAGCGCTTTTTCCGAGCATTCTGAAGGCCTCTGGGAGTTGTTTGTCCGAAACCTTCCCTTGATTGAAAAAAGGAATAAAGCCGAGATTGCGCATCTATCCAATAGATCTTCCGTCAAGAACAAAACGGCAAGGGATGTGATGGACACGAAATGCATCACGGTTTTGGAAAACGCTTGCATCGACGAGGCTATCGGAATCATCGTGTCCCTGGGCATCAAGCGGCTGCCGGTCCTGGATGGACAGGGCAGATTCAAAGGCCTGATCAGCAGGGAATCTCTGCTGCGAACCGGATATGGGTATGAAACAGAGCTTTCAACTGCACAAACAGACAACGAACATCAATGAAGAGAGCAAAATAAATCTGCAGGATTGAAGTCAGGAAAATGAAAAACGGATTCGAATGAAATCCTGTTGACTTTATGGGATACGTTCGTTACAAATTTTGGTTGAATTGTGAAAATAATTCGATTTTTCAAGAAAAAACAACATACCATTCGCGTAATCGGATGCCACAATCAACTTAAAAGGCCTTATCATGGAACGAATTGCATCAATTGTCCGCCAAACCCTTGAAACCGATATCCAGCTGACACTGAATCTGGATGGGACTGGAAAACGGGTCATATCCACCGGCATCGGCTTTTTCGACCACATGCTCACCCTCTTTACGGCTCACGGTTTTTTTGATTTAACGATTCAGGCCAAAGGCGATCTTCATGTGGATCTGCATCATACGGTGGAAGATGTGGGTCTGGTGCTGGGGGATGCGTTCGACCAGGCGCTGGGCGATCGAAAAGGCATTCGGCGTTATGGACATTCCGTGGTACCGATGGATGAAACGTTGACGGCCGTCACCGTTGATTTATCCAGAAGGCCGTATCTGGTATTTCAGGTTCCCGGGCCGTTTTCTGAATCCGACGACCGCTTCGATGTCGGGCTTTGCAAGGAGTTTTTCAGAGCGTTTGCAGTACGCGCAGGCATGAACCTGCATATCAACGTCTGGTATGGCGAAAACCAGCACCACATTCTGGAGTCCATGTTTAAGGCTGCCGGGCGAGCCCTTGACGGCGCTGTTTCCCTGGACGGACGCATCACAGACATCCATTCTACAAAAGGTAATTTATAATATGAAAATATCCTGGAAGCGCACGGCACTGGGCATGGGTTTCATCCTGTTTTCGTGTTTGTTGCTGGGCTCATGCAGCACCCGGGCGATTCATCCGGAACCGGAACGCCATACATCGAATGTCAAGAGAATTTTGATACTGCCTTTTCGTGATGTTTCAAGACTTTATGAGCCAAATATTCAAGTCAGATGTTATCTTTGCGGTCAGATCATGACAACCGGATATGTACCGGATTCCGCAGGGCCATTTCTGACATCCGAGATTATCTCCCTGATGGAAAAACAACAAGGCTACATCGTTCTTTCTTCCGAGGGATCTCAGGATATGCTCTCCGGCTTGTCCGGCACCGATATTGATACGGAACAGTATCTGAATCTTTATGTCAATGCCGGAAAGCGCGCAGAGACGGATGCCGTGCTCATCGGCCACATTTTTCGCTTCAATGAGCGCCAGGGGAACCGCGCATCGGTGATTTCCCCGGCATCTGTGGCTTTTGATCTTCACCTGATCGATGTCAACAGCGGGAAAATTGTCTGGACCGCGAATTTTGATCAGACTCAGCGGCCGCTCAGTGAAAATCTTCTGGAACTGAGCGCTTTTATTAAAAGAAAAGCCAGCTGGGTTACCGCCGAAGAATTGGCTCAGGGCGGATTAGAGGATATTGTGAGGAGATTCCCCCAACCATGATGATTATTCCGGCAATTGATATCAAGAACGGTAAATGTGTCCGGCTACTTCAGGGCCGGATGGATGCAGAGACCGTGTTTTCCAATGACCCTTCGGCCATGGCCAGACAATGGGAGGATCAGGGCGCCGAGATGCTGCATGTGGTCGATCTGAACGGCGCTATTGAAAAAAGCCCTCAAAATTTGCCATCCATTCAAAAGATCGTTCAGGATATTCATATACCGGTTCAGGTAGGGGGGGGAATTCGGGACTTGCAGACCATTCAGCAGTATTTCGACATCGGTATTGCAAAAGTGGTCATTGGAACGGAAGCCATTCGAAATCCGCAATTGGTCCGGCAGGCCTGCAAAGAACACCCCGGATGTATTGTCGTTGGCATTGATGCCAGAAAGGGCAGGGTAGCCATTGAGGGCTGGACTCAGACGACCGATATACGAGCCGTTGATCTGGCCAGGCAGTTTGAAGATTACGGTGTTGCAGCCATCAATTTTACGGATATTCATCGGGATGGCATGCAGACCGGTCCCAATATCGAAGAAACCCGTCAGCTCGCAGAGTCCGTGCGCATTCCCATTGTGGCCTCCGGCGGGGTATCCACCCTTGAGGATATCCGGAACCTGCTGCCATTATCCCGGTTGGGAGTCATCGGTGTGATCACCGGAAAAGCGCTCTACAGCGGAACCCTGAATCTGAAAGAAGCCATAGCGCTGGCAAAGCCATAGAATGGTCATTTTCATGCAAATCATGCGTTCACGGCATTTTTGATACATGAAGCCGGAGCAGATGTATCAGGGGCTCGTAGATCTTGCTGACAGACTGGGCATTGTTGTCTCCGAACAAAAACTGTCCGCAGTGAACCTTAAAGTCAAAAGCGGACTTTGTAAAATCAAGGGCCGGCTCATCATAATCCTGGACAAGCAGTTGTCCATTCATAAAAAATGTGCAATTTTGGCCAGTTGCCTGAGTGACATGCCGCATGACGCCATTTTTGTAATTCCCGCTGTCAGAGAATTTCTTGCCAGACACCGGAAACCTGAGAATATTCCCGGCCAGAAGGTCTTTTGGCCGGAAGACGGAATGATCCAGGGCCAGTAAGCCTGCTGAATTTTAAAAGTTTACATAATATCCATTATCAGACGTTAATATTATCATCAATCATATATGGTAGCCTGTTAATAGCCAATTTTTATGATCGAACAGCGGCGCATCTATTCGGTTTCTGAAATCAATGACCATATTAAGGGACTGCTTGAAAAATCCTTTCCCCTGATATGGATTACCGGTGAAATTTCCAATTTTCGAAGGCCTGCATCCGGCCACGGATATTTTACCCTCAAAGATGCGCGTTCCCAGATTGCCGCAGTCATGTTTCGGGCTCAGATGCGAAACCTGAAGTTTGATCCTGAAGACGGGCTCAGCATTGTCGGATTGGGTAGAATCAGTGTTTATGAACCCAGAGGCGCGTATCAGGTTATTCTGGAATATATTGAACCCAAAGGAATCGGTGCGCTGCAAATCGCCTATGAACAGTTAAAGGCAAAACTGGCCGCCGAAGGTCTGTTCGATGAAAGCCGCAAAAAGCCTCTGCCATTTCTGCCTTCCAGAATCAGCGTGATCACATCCCCGACCGGCGCCGTGATTCATGACGTCATCCACGTCGTAACCCGCCGCTTTCCAGGTATACCCATTGAAATTGTTCCGGTAAATGTGCAGGGAGACAGCTCCGCTGACGACATCGAAAAGGCGTTTCTGCTTTTAAACGACCGCAGCACATCGGATGTCATCATTCTGGCCCGGGGCGGCGGATCTCTGGAAGATTTACAACCGTTTAATTCCGAACGGGTTGCACGGGCGATTTTTGCCTCCCGGATTCCAGTGGTTTCGGCTGTTGGCCATGAGACCGATTTTACAATTTCCGATTTTGTTGCAGACCTTCGCGCGCCCACACCTTCCGCAGCCGCGGAACTGGTCTCGCCCTCCAGGGACGAACTGGTCAGGCGGTGTTCGGAGCTGACCCTGAGAATCACATCCCGGACTTATCGGTATATCGAACAACTCCGGACTCGGCTCTCGGAAAGCACACGCTACCTGACTCACCCCCGGAAGCGGATTCAGGATTCCCGTATGCGTCTGGATGAAATGTCCGGAAGGATGATCCGGGCCGTGACGAACCAGCTTCAGCAAAACCGGGAAAGGCTGGTCTGGCGAACCAACACCTTGCTAACCGCAAGCCCAAAATTTCAAATACAAAATTCGCATGTTATACTTCAACAATATAGCCGTAACAATTTGAATTATATTAAATTAATATTTTATAAAAACAAAGCGGGATTTCGAGAACTGGCTGCAAGGCTTCAGGCTCTGAGCCCTTTGGCGATTTTGTCCAGGGGGTACAGCATTACCCGCTCCGTGCCCCAGGCGGCGGTCATTCGCAATTCGAACGATGTGCATGTCGGGCAGGATCTGGAAATTCTGCTGGATAGGGGAGCTTTGCTTTGTACGGTGAAAAGGAAATTATCTGATGCCAAAACAGACATTTGAAAGCGCCATGAAACAACTTGAGCAAATCGCGCAGGAGCTGGAAGCCGGCGATCTTTCCCTGGAACTGGCCATGAAAAAATTCGAAGAAGGGATTCAACTGTCCAGATTCTGCACCAAAAAGCTGGATGAAACCGAGCGGCGGATTTCCATCCTGCTTCAGGATTCGGGCGGTTCGATTCAGGAAGTCCCTTTTGAAGAAAACCAGGCTGAAGACTGACCAAGAGACCATCCGTCCGATCACCTGACCCATTTAGATAATATCGTAAGTTAATAAATATATTATAACATGCTTGATTTAAAACTATATTTACTTGATAAATGTCAACAGATCGATGCGACGCTTCATCGGATTCTGGAAACAGCGCCTCAGCCCGGGGCCCGAATCGCCGAGGCGATGCGGTATGCGTTGATGTCAGGAGGCAAACGCCTGAGACCGGTCCTTTGCCTGGCTGCCTGCGAAACAGTCGGCGGCAATGCGGAGCAAGCATTGCCGGTTGCCTGTGCGTTGGAGATAATTCATACTTATTCCCTGATTCATGACGATCTGCCGGCAATGGATGACGATTGCCTCAGAAGGGGCCGACCCACCTGTCACATTGCTTTTGACGACGCAACAGCCATTCTTGCCGGGGACGCACTGTTGACACTTGCCTTCGAAACGCTTTCTTCAAAGGAAATTCGCAAACAGGTTCCTTCAGAACACTTGCTGGATATCATTTCCCTGATTTCCGTTGCCGCTGGGTACAAGGGAATGGTCGAGGGGCAGATGCGTGACATGCTGGCTGAACAGCAGGCGGGCCATTTATTGTCGGAACTGGAAGAACTCCATTTATTGAAGACCGGTGCGCTGATCGAGGCTTCGATTTGGTCCGGGGCAATTCTGGGACAGGGATCATTCGATCAGATTGCCTCCCTCAAGGTCTATTCCAAAAACATTGGACTTGCCTTTCAGGTTGCAGATGATATTCTAAATGTTGAAGGAGATCCTTTGATCATGGGAAAGAGGGCCGGCACTGACCGGAATCGATGCAAAAGCACCTACCCTTCCCTGCTGGGATTGTCTGAATCCAAAGAAGCGGCTTCCCGACTGATTACTCAAGCCATTGAGTCGCTGGCCCGATTTGACCGTAAGGCAGAGCCCCTTCGCGCCATTGCTCGATATATCATCGAAAGAAACAGATGAGAGATAAAGGAAATAATTGACTGTGGGATTGCTTGATAAAATCATATCACCGCTGGATTTAAAAAAAATACCCCGATCGGATCTTCCGGCTCTGGCAGCGGAACTTCGGAAAACCATTGTCCAGGTGGTTTCCAAAACCGGAGGTCATCTTGCTTCCAGTCTGGGCGCCGTGGAACTGACCATTGCCCTGCATTATGTCTTCGATACCCCTAAAGATAAAATCATTTGGGATGTGGGTCACCAGTCATATGCCCACAAACTGTTGACCGGCAGGAAAGATCAATTCCATACGCTTCGCCAGCACAACGGATTATCGGGCTTTACCCGAAGGAGCGAAAGCCCTTATGATACCTTTTCAGCCGGCCACAGCAGTACCTCCATATCTGCCAGTCTGGGAATATCCTGTGCCAAACGGTTGAAAAACGATCCGGCCAAGGTGATAGCGGTGATCGGGGACGGATCTCTGACAGCCGGTATGGCTTATGAGGGACTCAACCAGGCCGGCGATATTCATAAGGACATCATTGTCATCCTCAATGACAATGAGATGTCCATCAACCAGAATGTGGGTGCGCTTTCCTCATTTCTCAGCCGCAAATTCTCCGCCAAGATGCTTCAGGATCTGCGCCGGGAATTCGGTGATTTTCTCAAATCGCTGCCCAAGATCGGCGATGATGTGTATCAGTTTGCCAAGCGATCCGAAGACTCTTTTAAAACATTCCTCACGCCGGGCATGCTGTTTGAAGCCTTCAGCTTTGAATATTTTGGCCCCATCAACGGCCACAAACTGGATCATCTGATTGATATCCTGAACAACATCAAAATGCTGAACGAGCCGGTTCTCCTTCATGTCTCTACCGTAAAAGGCAAGGGATACCTGCCTGCGGAAAAAAACCCCATTCATTTTCATGGCGTCGGATGTTTTGAAATTCAGACCGGCGCAAGCAACGGCCGCAAACCCACTGCACCGAGCTATACCGAAGTCTTTGGAAAGGCCATGGTCAAGCTGGCTGAAACCAACAATAAAATTGTTGCGATTACAGCCGCCATGCCCGAGGGAACCGGACTGATCAAATTTTCAGAAACCTATCCCGAACGTTTTTTCGATGTGGGTATTGCCGAACAACATGGGGTTACTTTTTCAGCAGGCATGGCGACCGAGGGGTTCAAGCCGGTTGTCGCCATTTATTCTACGTTTCTCCAGCGGGCCTACGACCAGATTCTTCACGACGTTTGCCTGGAAGCGCTTCCGGTGGTGTTTGCCATTGACCGCGGAGGTATTGTCGGAGAAGATGGATCAACCCATCACGGTCTGTTCGACTTTTCTTTTCTGCGAAGCCTTCCCAACATGGTGGTCATGGCTCCGAAAGATGAAAATGAACTTTGCGCCATGCTTGCCACAGCCATTGCTCATTCAGGACCTGTTGCCCTGCGTTATCCCCGGGGTGCCGGATGGGGTGTGCATATCGACTCTGATTGGCCCCTGCTTCCCATCGGAAAGGCGCAGGTCCTCAAACACGGTAATGATGTGCTGATTTTGGCCATCGGCAGAACAGTTGGGGAAGCCCTTCTGGCTCAGGAAATACTTCTAAATGAAGGCATATCCGCAACCATAGTCAACGCCCGCTTTGTCAAACCCTTGGATATGGGTTTGATCTGTTCCCTTGCCGTTGAGATACCGCACATTGTCACTGTGGAAGAAAATGTTCTGCATGGCGGATTCGGCAGCGCAGTTCTGGAATGCTTGAACGACAATCACGTAACCGGTTACCGGTTGACTCGTCTGGGAATTCCGGACTCATTTGTGGAACACGGTCCCCAATCCCTGCTTCGATCCAAATACGGTATCGATGCGCAGGCAATAGCCCAGGCATCCAGACGGTTGCTGACGGAGTAACCGTGGCTGAACCCAAAATGCGACTGGACCGGCTGATGGTTGAAAAAGGGCTTGTCTCCAGCCGGCAGCGGGCTCAGGCCATGATCATGGCCGGAAATGTCCTGGTAAACAGCCAGTTGGTCGAAAAATCCGGATATCCGGTTTCTGAAGGCTCTGAAATCACATTAAAAGGCGAAGATCTTCCGTATGTCAGCAGAGGGGGGCTCAAGCTGGAAAAGGCTTTGGAGTCCTTTGAGGTATCTGTGCAAGGCCTGGTCTGCCTGGACGTCGGCGCTTCCACGGGCGGTTTCACGGATTGTCTGCTTCAGCACGGTGCGGCACGTGTGTATGCGGTGGACGTCGGTTACGGCCAGCTGGCATGGCGGCTCAGGCAGGATAGCCGCGTGATTCCGATCGAACGGATGAACATCCGGAACATGCCACTGAACATGCTGCCGGAACCGGTTGATCTGGTAACGATCGATGTATCCTTCATTTCCCTTAAAATCGTTGTTCCTGCCGTGATGAAATTCATCAGGAAGCCGGCACGGATCATTGCTTTGATCAAACCCCAGTTCGAGGTCGGAAAGGGCAAGGTTGGAAAGGGCGGCGTGGTCCGCGATCCGTTGCAACACGAAAGTGTTATCGATGAATTAAACCGGTTTTTCAAAGACAGTGGATGGGCCTGTCTTCCGGCTGTCCCCTCCCCTATTCTAGGCCCCAGCGGCAACAGGGAGTTTCTTGTCTTTTTGAGTTCCCGTGAATACCCCGAATCCCGGAAAGCCAACTAATAAACACCGGGGTTCAGGGAAATAATTTTCATATATTTTTCTCCTGTAGCGAGGCCTCAGTATCAAACGCCAGCTGCGGCTCAGGATGGTTGTTCCCTTTGCTTATGCCTGTGCTTGCCTCGCAGGTAAGCAAGCCAATACACGCCGGCAATCAAGAGGGTTCCGCCAACGATGTTACCTGCACTTACCAGTACGAGGTTTCTAGCAACACCCGCAATCGACACAACGCATTGCACATCCAACGCCATCCCGTATGGCAGAAAAAACCAGTTTGCGATCGAGTGCTCGAAACCAATGGCCACAAAAGCGCTAACGGGAAGCAGCATGCCCAAGACCTTGTCGGTTACGCTGTGCCCACCCATTGCAAGCCAAACCGCCAAACAAACGAGTGCGTTGCACAAGATGCCGCGAGAGAAAGCCTCAAGCAGGGAGAGATCCGCCTTGGCACGGGCAATCTGGAGCGCCATTTCCCCCACAGCACCGCCTCCCAGACTGCCGATATCGGCCCACACGACAAGCATAACCGTTGCCAGACAGCCGAACACATTGCCGAGGTAAGTTAGAAACCAGTTTCTCAGAACATCGCGGGTACTGATCAAGCTGCTCGCCCAGGCCATTCCCAGGAGGTTGTTTCCTGTAAACAGTTCGGCTCCGCCTACCACAACAAGAACCAGGCCGAGGCAGAAACTCAGACCTCCGAGCAAACGGGTAGGACCAAAACCAAGGCTGGCCTTGGTAACGACTACAGTAAAAAAAAGAGCTCCAAGTGAAATGAAAGCGCCGGCAAGTACTGCCAGCACAAGCAGAGTCAAGGTTTCCGCGCGTGCTTTCGTAACGCCCATTTTTTCAACCCGTTGAGCAATCTGGCTGGGTTGATAGGCATCTCCGAACAAGAGTTCTTTAGGCATCGAGATTTTACCTCCTAACTGAATTTGATGGTTTGGTCCGACCCAAGATTCGACAGCATTCAATTCGGAATTGTTGAATGTACGATTTGCTATTGCAAATGTGAACATTTTTCAATATAAAAAACAAGTTCTTATTTTCCCCTCAAAGCAGGTTCTTATCCATCGGCGGGACCTGCAGGGTCTGAAAAATGCGCCGATGGGACTGCGAGAAGCCGCTATGCCGGATCCTGTCATGTCAAACCCACCCACCCGCCTTCGCGGCGTCAATCTCGGCGGCTGGTTGTTGCTTGAGAAGTGGATGGCTCCGAGCTTGTTCGAGGGGCTCGCGGCGACCGATGAAACCACTTGGTGCGCAGAGATGGGTTTAGAGGCGCCGGTACGGCTACGCGCCCACTGGGAGCACTTCATCACGCGCGAGGATTTCGCGTGGCTTGAAGGCGTGGGCATCAACGCAGTGCGCATCCCGCTCGGACACTGGATCTTCGGCCCGCCTTATCCGTATCACAGCAAGTACGGCGCAAACCCGCATCCTTTCGTTGAAGGCGGCATCAACGTGCTGGACCGCGCGTTCGACTGGGCTGCGGAGTTCGGCATTTGCATTATACTCGACCTCCACGCGGCCCCCGGCTGCCAGAACGGCTTCGACAACGGCGGCATCAAGGACGTCTGCGAATGGCACACGCGCGAGGAATATCTGGCGCATTCGGTCGAGGTGCTGGGACGGCTTGCCGAGCGTTACCGCTTCGCGCCCGCCCTGTACGGCATTCAGCTGCTCAACGAACCGCGCTGGGACGTACCCACGGCGCTGCTCGAGGCGTACTACCTGCGCGCCTACCAAGCGATCCGCTCACACTGCCCGCCGGAGCGTGTGGCGATCGTCTTCCACGATGGCTTCCGCTCGCACCGCGAGTACCTGGGCTTCATGCAGCCGCCGCAGTACCAGAACGTGATCTTCGACATACACCGCTACCAGTGCTTCGCCCGCGAGGAGATCGAAATGGACATACACGGCCACCTGCACAAGGCTGGAGACCTGTGGCGGCAGGAGGCAGACGACATTCAGCGCGAGCTGAAGCTCCCCGCAATCGTGGGCGAATGGAGCCTGGGACTCGATCTGGAGGTTGTCTCGCTCTGGGCCGAGGGTCCGTTCGACCACGCGCTGCGGGGCCTGGACAAGTTCCAGCAGGACGTCGCGTATCGGGCTTACGGGGCCGCACAGCTCCTTACCTTCGAGCTTTACCGAGGCTGGTTTTTCTGGAGTTACCGCACCGAAACCACACCGGAGTGGTGCTTTCGCGAGTGCGTCGAGAGAGGCTGGCTGCCGCCGCGATTTCAATGAACGCCGATGCCGTTTTCGCGCCGCCTGTTAAACAGAACCTTCGCATCCTGCACCCGGCTCAGAACCAACGTGCGGTGATACAGTTGCCTGAGACCCGGATGAAAGCTGATGTTGAGCAGGGTCGCGTTGGGTAGCTCGCGGTGGAGCATCTCAAGGATCAGCCGCTCACCCTTGGGGTCAAAGGCGTCGGTGGCCTCTTCCATAAACACCCAGACCGGCCGTTGGAGCAGAATGCGTGTGATGCCCAGCCGCTGCTGAGCTCGCTGCGGCAGCACCTGCTCCCAGTTGTCCCGCTCGTCCATGCGCTGGGCAAGCCATGCCAGGCCCGCGCATTCGAGCACGTGACGGATGGCGGAGGTGGGGAAGGCATCCGGAAAATGCGGGTAGCAGAGCGCTTCGCGCAGGGTGCCCTCGGGCAGGAAGGGACGCTGGGCAACGAACAGCATGCTGCCCTTGGCCGGCAGCCACACCCGTCCGCTTCCCCAGGGCCAGAGCCCGCCGATCACTTTGAACAGGCTTCCCGTCACCGCCGGGTTACCTTCGATCAGCACCCTTTCGCCGCGGCGGATATCGGCGCTGAAGTGCTCGAGCAGGACATGCCCCGAGGGTTCGGTGATGCACAGATCCTCGATCACCAGGCGGGCGCGTTCCGATCTGCCCAGGGCGATGCGCTGGCCGCTTGGCGCATGAACGTCCTCATCCAGTTGCCGCATATCCTCGTAAAGTGACAGCACGCGATCGGCTGAAGCGCGGCAGCGCGCGATCTCACCGATATTGTCCACCGGCCAGGAAAGTGCCGAAGTCAGGCGCTGGAATGCCTGCGCGGCCTGCATCAGCACGCCGAGCGACATAACCCCGTGGATGTACTGAGGAGCGGCGACCAGGAGCGGCAATACCGGCAGCAGCGCACCGTATCCCGACCCGAACGAGACCAGACCCATGTATGCGAGCGACTGCCGATCCCATTCACGGATGATCTGGCCAAATCGCAACGTGGAGCTGGCGCGCTCCATTGGTTCGCCGCGCATGAGCGCGATCGCTTCCGAGTTCTCCCGCGACCGTGACAAGCCGAAACGAAACGTCGCCTCCGCGGACTGCAGGGCGTTTGTCGCGCGCACCAGCGGTCGGCCGATCATCCAGCTGATCGAGCTGCCCATGGCCGCGTAAAGGAAAGCCAGCGGCACCAGGTAGCCCGGCACCTGAACCCCCCCGGTACCCGGCACAACGATCGAACCCGACACCGACCACAGAATTTCTATGAAAAGACCCAGGGTCATCAGCGAGTATACCAGCGAGTGGATCAACGCGATCGCGCTCTCCGTTGCGATGTGAATGTCCTCGGCAATGCGCTGATCGGGGTTGTCATGTTCGCCGGCGCTGAAGAGAAGGCGGTAGTGACGACCGTCTTCCATCCAGTTCCCGACCAACTGCTCGGTCAGCCAGGCGCGCCAGTTGATCATCAGCCATCGCTTGACAATCAGGTGCACCGCTGTAACGGCGATAGTGAGTACAAAGATCACCGCAAAGACCGCCACCATGAGAAGCACGCCACGCACGGAGTGCTGTTCGAGCGCGTCAAACAGCGCTCGGTTCCAGTAGTTGACCCATACCGTAAGCCCGACTTGCCCCATGGTGAGCAGCAACAGCAACAGTGTTGCGCCGCGGACTTTCGCGCACCGCTCGCAATTCCAATAAGGTCCTGCGAGGCGAAGCACCTGCCGAAGGAAGCTCTTTTTAGTGCCGGGCACGGTGCCAGGGGAGGCGGCCGGCGCTGGATCAGGCGTCGATTCAATCATTTGCAGCAATTATAACCAATTGTAGAGAACATCTCAACACAAATAAAACCACTGCCGTTTAAAACCATGGCCACCGAAGCATCAGAAAAAGGTCCACGCTGCCCTTACGCTGAGCCTTTTATGATCCGTTACTTGTTCTGGATAAAAAGATCCTTGTTGGTAGCGCGCATGTCCCGTTTCAGAATTTTTCCGGTTGGGGTTTTGGGAAGCGCATCCATGAGCACGATTTTCTTGGGGACTTTAAAGGGCGCCAGTTCTTTTTTGCAGCGGTCGATGATTTCCTGCTCCGCTACCTTTTCGCCCCGCCGGACCACGACAAAGGCCGTGACCGCTTCCACCCACGAGGGATGGTTGATGCCGACCACCGCCACTTCTTCGATGCGGCTGTCCTGGTAGATCACTTCTTCCACCTCGCGGGTAGAGACGTTTTCCCCGCCGGTCTTGATCATGTCTTTTTTGCGGTCCACAACCGCGATATACCGGTCCGCATCCAGAACGCCTATATCGCCTGAATGAAACCATCCGCCCTTCATGGCTTCCTCGGTTTTCTGGGGCTCCTTGAAGTACATCATCAGGGCATGGGGGCCTTTGCCGCAGATCTCTCCGGGAACGCCTATACCGGTGACCGGCAGGTTTTCCTCATCTTCCAGGCGGGTTTCCATGTTCAGCCCCGCCATACCGGCGGATCCCAGTTTGGACATGGCGTCCTTGGCCTTTAAAATCGTGTGGTACGGGGCCAGCTCGGTCTGTCCGTAATAATTGTAGACTTTGCTGCCCGGCAGGCGTTTCATCATTTCCTTCAGGACTTCCACTGGCATGATGGATGCGCCGTAATAGCATTTTTTCAAACTGGACAAATCGTATTTGTCAAAATCGGGATGGCGCAGAAGTCCGATCCAGACCGTAGGGGGGGCGAAAAACACGGTTGCCTTGTAGTCCGCAATGGTTTTGAGGATTTTATCCATTTCCGGCGTCACCAGGATGTTGGTGGCGCCGACCCAGAACATGGGATTCAAGAACACGTCCCGCTGGGCGCAGTGAAAGATGGGAAGGGCGTTCACGCTGATATCATCCGATTCATACCCGCCGTCGATGATGGCGCCCATGTACTCGGACATCAGGGCCTGGTTGCTGATGATGACGCCCTTGGGAAGGGATTCGGTGCCGCTGGTATAAGTCATCTGGCAGGGATCGTCGATGTGAAGGACCGTGTCCGGCTCGGTTGCGGGAAAGACATGGTACCAGGCGTCAAAGTCCTTGAAACGGTCGCTGACAGGCGGTTTCCCCGCACCCTGGGTGGACCAGATCAGGGTTTTTACGGTCGGCATGTCGTCCAGAACATCCTTGACCAGATCGTAAAGCGCATCCTCCACGATAAACACGGTGCTTTCGGAATGGTTGATGCAATAGGTGATGTCTTTTCCGCGCAGCAGGTAATTGATGGCCAGATACACGGCCCCGGCCTTGCAGCATCCCAGCCAGGTCAGCACGTGGTGGATCGTGTTGTGGGCCAGAATCGCCACCCGGTCGTATTTTTGAACCCCGAGCCCGATCAGGGCATTGGCCACTTGGTTGGACTGGTCTTCAAGCTCGGTGTAAGTCAGGCTCTTTTCCCCGAAAATCAGGGCTTTTTTGTCCGGATAGTGATACCGGCTTCTGCGGATCATATCCGCGATGACCCATCGGTTGACCTTGTTGTAGCGGTTCTTTAAAAATTCGACGGTGTCCCGGTTGACGACGTTGTAACAGGCCGATTCTTCCCGGGTCAAAGGGGCGTTCTTCCATTCGGACATGTTTGCCTCCCGATGCGGTTGAGGCTGCCGTTGCCGGCAGCCTGAGTTGAAAGTTTAACCTGATAGTTACAGCATTTCGATGGCGCAGGCCATGGACACGCCGCCGCCGCCGCAGAGGGTGGCAAGGCCCAGCGTGTTGCCCCGTTTTTTCATGGCATGAATCAGGGTGACCATGATCCGGGCGCCGGTGGCGCCAACGGGGTGTCCCAGACCGATGCCGGAGCCGTTGACATTGGTGATCTCGCGGTTCAGGCCCAGATCTTTTTCGCAGCCGATGTACTGGGCCGCAAACGCCTCGTTGAGTTCGATCAGCTCGAAATCAGCCAGTTTAAACTTGTTTTTCTCAAGCAGGTTTTTAACGGCCGGAACCGGGGATAGACCCATGACCGCCGGATGGCAGCCGCCCCGTGAGGTGGCCTTGATCCGGGCAATGGGGGTAAGGCCCAGCTCTTTGGCCTTTTCCGCGGACATGATGATCATGCCGGCAGAGCCGTCATTGAGGCCGCTGGAATTGCCGGCCGTGACCTTGCCGGTTTTGGGAATGAATCCCGGCGGCAGTTTCTGAAGCTGTTCCATGGTCAGACCCGGCCGGAAATGCTCGTCCTTGTCGAAAATGATCGGCGCCTTTTTTCGCTGGGGAACTTCAACCGGAACGATTTCCTCTTTGAAAGAGCCGTCGCGCGTGGCCCGTTCGGCATTGTTGTGGCTTCTCAAAGCCACCTCATCCATTTCCTCGCGGCTGATGTTGTGAAGATGGGCCACGAATTCGGCGGTGTGTCCCATGATATAGGGTTTACCGGAAAAGAACTTGGCCGGGACTTCTTCAAGATTCAAAGGAGCCGTGGCATCCAGGGGCATAATCATGGAGCCGCAGTGCAAAGCGTGAATCATGGCGTCGGCAAACTGCTGATCCTGAAGCCGGCACCCCCACCGGGCGCCGGGAACCGTGTAGGGAACGCCGGACATGTGCTCCACGCCGCCGGCCAGGATGATATCGGCCATGCCGGCCTGGATCATGGCCATGCCCGAAACCACGGCTTCCATTCCGGAAATGCAGACCCGGTTGATGGTGGCGGCGGTCACGGTTTCCGGAATGCCGGCCATGAGCGCGGCAACCCGTGTCGTGTTCAAGGTGTCGTGATGTTCCAGACAGCACCCGTAGCGCACATCATCGATCAGGGCCGGATCAAGATTGTTGGCCCGTTTGATGGCTTCTTTCATGGTGATGCTGGCAAGGGTGGCGCCGTTCAAGTCCTTTAAGCTGTTTCCAAACGCACCGATGGCGGTCCGGCAGGCGGAAACGATGACTACATCTTTCATACGCGTATCTCCCTATATAGTGTCTGAACGGAAAGGCTGTTCAGGCAAAATTCGAATTTCTAAATAATTAAAAGTATCATTGTTTTTAAAAGGGGGTTGCTGACTATTTTCCCCCGAAGGCGTCCTCGGAAAGTTCGGTTGCCGTGCTGTCCAAGGTGAGAACAACATTTATTTTTCCGAAGGTCACCGGCAGAACCGTATTGACAAAGAACCGGGCAGTTGCGACCTGTCCCTCATAGAATACCGCATCTTTGCTCTTTGCGCCCTCCTGCAATTTTTTGGCTGCTACAACCGCTCGCCAAAGCAGCATCCATGCCATAACCACATCGCCTGTGACATCCATGAACGTATAGGCATGGGAATAAGCGGTCATGGCGTTGTCGGATGCGGCCATCCTGCCGATGAAGCCGGCGGTCTTTTCCAGTCCCACCGCGGTCGCCTCTACCTTTTCGGCCAGATCTTCAAGGCCGTTCATATTTTTGGCGGATTCAAGGGTCTGCCGGATTTCATCAAGAAGGTCCCTGAAGGGCTGTCCCTTGTTGAGTCCCAGTTTTCTTCCCAGAAGATCCATGGCCTGAATGCCGTTTGTGCCTTCGTAGATATGGGTGATCTTGCAATCGCGCAGAAGCTGCTCCTGCGGATATTCCTTGGTATACCCGTATCCCCCGTAGATCTGAATCCCCTGGCTGCAGACCTCGAAGGCCCTGTCCGAAACATAGCCCTTGGCAATGGGAATCAATAAATCGATGAGTCCCTGATACCGGGCTTTTTCAGCCGGATCGTTGCTGACGCGGATCATATCCTCGCAAAAGCCGATGTAATAGATAATGCTCCGGCACCCTTCCGTATTGGCCTTCATGCTTAGCAGCATCCGGCGCACATCCGGGTGCTGGATGATGGGAACCGGAGGAGCGTCCTTTCCGCCCGCCAGAAGGTGCCTGCCCTGAACGCGTTCCCTGGCATAGTTCAGCGCATTCTGGAAAGATGCGGACGCGCAACCCAGGGCCTGCATGCCCACATCCAGACGGGCCTCGTTCATCATGACGAACATGGCCCGCATGCCTTTGTTTTCTTCACCCAGCAGGGTGCCCCGGCACTGTCCCTTGCCGCCCAGCGTCAAGGAACAGGTGGGGCTCCCGTGGATGCCCATTTTTTCTTCAATGCCGGTGCAGACAACGTCATTGGGTTCTCCCAGGCTGCCGTCGTCGTTGACCCATATCTTAGGGGCCAGAAACAGGGAAATGCCTGAGGTTCCCGCCGGCGCGCCCTCGATCCGGGCCAGAACCGGATGGATGATGTTTTCCACCAGGTCATGCTCCCCGCTGGAAATAAATATCTTGTTTCCGGTAAGGGAATACGTGCCGTCGGCGTTTTTCACGGCAGTGGTGGTCAAGGCTCCCACATCCGAGCCGGCCTGGGGTTCGGTAAGGAGCATGGTTCCGCTCCATTCCCCGGTGTACATTTTTTTCAAAAACAGATTCTTTTGTTTTTCCGTACCGAATTTCTCCACCAGTTTTCCGGCCCCATGTGACAGCAGGATGGTCAGGGTAAACGGGAAATTGGCCCCGTAAAAATAATTTTTTACCGCCTGGGAAACGGCTGCCGGCATGCCCTGCCCGCCCCATTCGGGATCATCGCACAAGGCGGTCCATTCCCCTTCCTTGAAAAGTTCGTATATTCTATGAAAAGATTCCGGAACCTTGACCGTGCCATTTTCAAATTTACACCCTTCCTCGTCGGCAATTTTCAGGACAGGCAGCATTTCCTTGACAGCCAGATTGCGCGCTTCGGATATGATCAAATCGACTGTTTTTTTATTGAACTCGGCAAAGCGTTCGTGTTTTGCCAGTTTTTCAATTTCCAGTTGTTCATGAAGGACAAACTCCACATCTCTTTTGTCCGTTATCACCTGTGCCATAATCGTGTCTCCTTAATTTTTTATTCAGATTTATTTCGGTCTTGAACAGGGTTTCTTTCAGGGTAAAGCCGGCCGAAGCGGCCCCATTTTAGCAGCACAAGTCGTGCCAATTCAAATTGATTCAACAATTCGGATAGATATCATATTGGCAGAAAAGATCAACCCCTTGGCACAGATATATCAGTACTATTTGGATGAGAAAGATTTTTTTCCGGCGACGCGGGCAACACTGGTAGCGCTTGAATGCGACTTGGAATAAGCACAGTGAAGCGGTTTGCCCTTGAGCAGCGCTTCAAAGCAAAGGTTGCAGGAAATGCATGAAGGCCTTGCGCCCTCCCCTTTTTCCCACCGGCCGATGATATCCGGCTCGCGGATCAAAGGCCGGCACAGGGATACATAATCCGCCTCGCTATTCTGAATGACTTCCTCCATCAGTTCAAAACGCCTCAGTCCGCCGACCATCATGACCGGCACATCAACCGCTTCCCTGACCTCTTTACACCAGGATCTGAAATACCCTTCTTGTTCCGGACCTTTGATCTTCGTGCGGAATTCCGTCTGGCTGTATCGCTTCCCCCGTAGTCCCTGGCTGATTTCGATGGCGTCAAACCCCCAGTCAGCGCAGAGAACGGCAGCGGTTTTGCCTTCGGAAAATTGAAGCCCTTCGGCGAATCCGTCCGCAACCCCGATTTTGATCAACACCGGATAATCAGCACCGACTTTATTCCGGATATCCTTGTAGATTTCGTGAAGAAAGCGCAGACGTTTTTCCGGATTTCCTCCCCAGGCATCGGTACGACGGTTGGTAAAAGGGGATAAAAACTGGCTGGGCAGATAGGCATGGGCTCCGTGTATCTGAACGGCGTCAAAACCCGAGGCCCTGGCCCGGACGGCAGCATCACCGAAAGCCCCGATGATTTCGATGATTTCATCTTCCGTTATGGCCCGGTATTTTAAGTTGCAGAAAGGGTCGTTTGAGACGACCGATGGCGAAATGGCTTCCTTTTTTCTGTATTTCTGGTATACAGCCGATTCCCTGCCGCCATGAAAGAGCTGCAGGGCGATTCCTGCCCCGTGGGACTTGACCGTATCGACGAGTTTTTTCAGTCCGGGTATGGCTGAATCGTCACTGACGATATTTTGAAAAGCGGAAATCCGGCCCGAAGGATGGACGCTGGCAATACCGCTGACAATCAGGCCCACCCCGCCCCCGGCCAGTTCTTCATAGAGATGAATCTGTTTATCGGTTACATGACCGCCCTTATCCGCACAGCCGTCATAGGTGGCGGACCGGACAAATCGGTTACGCAGCCGAAGCCTGCCGATTTTCATGGTTTCGAACAAGATGCTCATTTAAAAACCTGTAACTGTTAAATATTATATGTTTTCAAAGCCCTGACGGAATCCGGATGAATCATGATAAGAAGGACCGTCACCACCCCATAACAGCCTGCCGAAATAACACAATTCAAGGCATAGGAACCGGTGGCGTCGGCGATCCATCCCCATAAATATGGACCAATCCCCCCGACCAGCCCATGCCCCAGGGTAATGGCGCCCATGAGTGTTCCCACAGCCGATCTGCCGAAAATATCACCAAGAAATGGGGTATAAAGGGAAAATGGGGCGCTGTAAACGAATCCGATCAGTACGGCAAAAGCAAAAAAGCTGCTGCTGTCATGGATATACACCCAACCCCACATCCAGATTAACATGGTGCAGGCATTGAAAAATATCAAAACCGGCTTCTTGCCGAAACGATCTCCCAGCCAGCCTGCCAGAATTCTTACCGGAATGGAAGGGATCGTCATCATCGCCATGATCAGGCCCGAATCCGCCGGGGCGACCCCTGCCTCCACCCCCCAGATGATGACATGGCCCAATGCACCCTGAAGCGGAATGCCGGTAATGGAATATGCCAGAAAAATATACCAGAATGTCCGGGTGTGCAGGGCTTGCCGCAGGGTCAGTTCCCGGGATGTCTCCGATAAAACTGTGTCATCCCTGAAATTCGGTGTCTGAACGCTGCCAACCAGATGCGCTTGGCCATAAGGCGATATGCCCATGGACTCGGGGGTGTTCCGGATCACCAGAACGGCAATCAGCATGATCAAAACGCCGATAACGATACCGCATATCAGGCAGATGCTCCGCCAGCCCATGGATGCGCTGTAATGATTGATGACGGGCGGCAGGGAGGCTAGACCCAGAACCGTTCCAATGGTCACCACACCGGTGGCGAAACCCGCTTTTTTGACAAACCATTTCCGAACGATGGCGGTATTGGGAACGAGATGGGTCATGGAAACCGGGGCTGCCAACAGGACACCGAAAACCAGATAAAACTGCCAGATCCGCTGCACGGCAGAAAGACAGACAAGGCCGATCAGCATGAGGGCGCCGCCGGTAAAAATGATTGTTCTTCCCCCGATCCGGTCGATGAACCGCCCGGTCGCCAGGGCGAAAAATGCATAAACCCAGAAATGGATCGTAAAGGCAAGGCCGATGGTTTCACGGGACCAGCCTGGATCCTTCATGATAAACGGGAAAAAGGAAGTCAGGATATACCGCCCCATCGGGCCCAAAAATGCAACCCCGAAAAGCCCTCCGATAACAACCCATCCGTAAAAGATTTTCGACTTTTTGGAGTCCGGGGATTCGTTAATGAGAATTTTCATGTTGAAAGCAAAATGGAATTAGATGCCGGTAAAAACTGGTTTCCTTTTTTCCAGAAAGGCGGAAAATCCTTCCTTGCAGTCTTCGCTGCTTCGAACCGTTGCACTGCCCTGGGCTTCCACATTCAGCCCGGCATCGAGTCCTTCGTACAGCCCGGCCGTCATGGCGTCCAGAACGCAGCGGACGGCGATCGGCGGGCGATCGGCCAATTCTCTTGCAAAGGCCGTTGCCTCGTCCATCAGCGCGCCGGGTGCGGACAGCCGATTCACGAGTCCGATCTCAAATGCCTGCACCGCAGAGACTTTTTTGCTCAGCAGGATCATTTCCAGCGCCCTGGATCGGCCCACTATCCGGGAAAGACGCTGAGAGCCTCCCCAGCCGGGAATGATACCCAGATTGAGTTCCGTAAGGCCGACCATGGCCTTGGGCACATCCGCCATGATCCTGAAATGGCAGGAAATGGCCAGCTCCAGCCCGCCGCCGAGCGCATGGCCGTTGATGGCGGCAATGACCGGTTTTGAGGAGCGATCGATCCTTCGCCAGAGCGCTCGCGCCTTGGGGCTGATGATGGGCGCATTGACGGCATCGCTGACATCAAAACCGGCTGAAAAACACTTCTCACCTGCTCCGGTAAGAATCAGAACCCGGACATTGCCGTCATTTTCCACCTGGCCGATCGCATCCTCGAATTCATTCAATGTCGCCAGATTCCAGGTGTTGGCGGGCGGGTGATCGATGGTGATAATGGCGATATGGCCATTGAGTTCATATTTTATATTCTGGTATGAATGCAATTATATTCTCCTTTGAAAATGGAAGACGGAAATAAAGCAGGACAACTCCCGAGCCGCTGTCCGCCGTCAGTTGACACCCGGATTAATCCGGCAGCGGAACGATAAAAACCGGTTTTTTGGAGCGTCGCAGTACTTTTCTGACAACGCTGCCGGAAAACGCCTCGGCCAGAAGGCTGCGCTGACGGCTTCCCATGACAATGACATCGCAGGCATGATCTGCTGCAACCGAAATGATTTCATCGGCAATATTTCCTTCTGCAACAACAATATCCTCAATTACATCGCTGACAGCTGAATTGATATCAGGTCCGGTTTTCCTGCAGATATCTGCCAGATACTCCCGGATCTTCGGAGCCTCTGTTTTTTTATGAATCAGGATATCCCTGGCCCCTTCCTTTTTCCGGGTTTTCAGTTCCCGGTACAATTCCTTGCCAAAGGCTTCGGCCACCCGTTCTTCGGATCCGGGCGCCAGTTCTTCCATGACATGTAAAATGATGATCCGCGCCTGGCTGTATGCGGCAATGAGCGCCGCATGCTCAAAGGCATGTCTGGCGTTTTCCGACAGATCGGATGCAAATAGAATTTTCCGTATTTCAGGAGCCATTGAATTACCTCCGTTATAAGTGGCGCCTGAACGGAAAGTCCGTTCAGGCGAAATCCGAAAATCGAAATTCGAAACAAATTCAGAATTCCAATGTCAAATGGAGCGCTGTCGAAAATGAATTGCTACCGGGTCACCATCATGTTCGGGAGCCAGGTGGCCAGTTCCGGAAAAATCATCACCAGAATCAGGCAGATCATCTGTAGAACGACAAAAGGCATGATGGAACGGTAGATATCCATCATGGTGATATCCGGAGGCACGATCCCTTTCATGATAAAGAGGTTGAATCCGAAGGGAGGTGTGATATACGCCATTTCCATGTTGACCACAAAAAGGATGCCGAACCAGAGGGGATCGAAACCCAGTTCCGTGATAATGGGCACAAAGATCGGCGTGGTCAGCATGAGAATGCCGGCCGGGTCCAGAAACATGCCCAGCACAAAATAAATGAGCTGAATGGCGATCATGATGAGCCAGGGTGAAACATGCAGGGAAAGAACGCTTTTATGGATCAGCCCCTGAATTTCCGAGTATGACATGAAATGGGTAAAGGCGGTGGCGCCGATGATCAGCCAGAAAATCATGGCATTGATTTTAATGGCTCCCCAGAGGGATTCTTTGAGGTTCTTCCAGGTCAGTTTGCCGTAGAAAAGGGCGCAGGCCAAGGCGCCGAAAGCCCCGACAGCAGAGGCTTCCGTGGGTGTGCAGATGCCGAAATAGATCACCCCGAGAACGATTGCGATCAGGATCACGGGAAGAATGACGCCTTTTAAAACAACCAGTTTTTCCTTCAGGGTATAGCTTTCATTGACAGGCGGCGCAATATTCTTGTTGATCATCGTACGGATCAGAATATAGACGATAAATACCGCGCACATCAAAAGTCCCGGAATGACGCCGCCGATAAAGAGCTTCCCCACGGAAACCTCGGCCACGGCGCCGTACAGCACCATGATGATGGAGGGGGGAATCAGGATACCCAGGGCGCCGGCCGCAGAAATGCACCCTACAGCCAGCTCTTTTTTGTATCCCCGTTTCAGCATCGACGGCAGGGCGATCAGCCCCATGCTGACGGTGGCAACCGAGCTGACCCCGGCCATTGCCGCAAACAGGGCGCAGATGATGACCGTGCCGATGGCAAGCCCTCCGGGCACCCGGCCCATCCAGCGGTAAACCACTTCGTAGAGATCATCGCCCATGCCGCTGGACTTGAGCTGGTTCGCCATGAAGATAAAGAGCGGAATGGCGGACAGCAGAAAACTGGAGGATTCGCCGTAGGCGTCGTTAAATAAAAGCAGCAGGCCTTTGGGGCCCCAGGTGAATAAAATACCGATGGTGGCGATGCCGCACAGGGTAAAGGAAATGGGAATACCCAGACAGAGCAGAAAAATCAGGCAGCTCACCACGATGATTGCAAGGGTCCATGTCTCCATTGATCAGGTCTCCTTTCCGGGATCTGCCCCGCGGGTCAGCTGCATGACCGCGCGCAGAGCCCTGGCCAGGCTCTGAAGACCGATCAGCGCCGCGCCGACGGGAACCATGACCATGGAAGGAAACAAGGGCATTGCCAGGATGGTCTGGGACCGCTTGTCGTGAATCAGGGCGTCATAGCAGAGCTCGCCGCCTTTCCAGACGATGGCTGTTACAAAGGAGAACACCATGATAAAAGTGAGGATTTCGACGATGGCGCGGGTTCTCCAGGTGAAATTGCGATAAAAGATGTCCACGTTGACATGCTCGTTGTCAACCAGACAGTATCCGCCCCCCAGCATGACCACGGCCACAAGAAGGTACTGGCTGATTTCGTTGGACCATCGGGTGGGGGCGTTGAACAGATAGCGGCTCAACACCTCGTACATGATGACAAACACGAGCGGAAGGATCAGAAAAGCCGCTTTCCTGCCAATCCAGGTGTTCAGTCGGTCAATGAAGTCACTGAAACGATTCATAGGGTTTTCTCTCCACAGTCAAAAAAGCCGGGCGCGGAAAAAAACTTCCGAACCCGGCGCCGGATTCAATCAGTCGAGGGTGATTCCTTTTTTAACCAGATAGGCCTTGAGGGCGGCAACGAGCTTGGCGCTGGTATCGCTCTTGGAAGCGACGTCATTCCACAGCGGCAGGGTCATCTTTCTGAACTGATTCACGGTCTCGGGAGTCAGGTCAATGATGGTGACGTTTTTTTCCTTGCAGATCTTGTAGGCTTCTTCGTCCCAGACCGGGTTGAGTTCAACGGATCGAAGAAAGGTTTCCCAGCCCGCCTGATCAACGGCCTTGCGGTGCTTTTCCGGAAGAGACTGATAGACCTTTTCGTTCAGCAGGATTTCAACAACGCCCGGCGTATACAGGGCCGGACGGATGATGTGGGTGGCAACTTCGTAAAGCTTGTAATTTCCGATCGTATAAAACGGATAATTCGTGCCTTCAACCGTGCCCTGTTTCAAGGCCATGTATTGTTCGGCGCCGGAAATAGCCACCGGAGAAGCGCCCAGGGCATCCATGATCTTGGCTTCCATGCCCACGGCCCGGATCTTTTTGCCCTTCATGTCTGCGACGCTGTTAACCGGAAAATTGGTGATGAGGCCCATGGATGCCACGCCGAGCGGCGCAACATAATGCACCCCGTGTTTCAGGGTGGCTTCCCGCATCAATTCGAGCCAGCCGTGATTCTTATAAAGGTCCAACATTTCCTTGGGATCGGCCCAGCCAAAGGGAAGCCACTCGCAGTTGACTTCCGGAACATAGCCGGAAAAATAGAGCATGCTTCCCGAATACCCGTCGATCATTCCCTTGGACATGGCGTCAAAAGCCTCATTGGTTTTAACGAGCTGGTCCGGCCAGAAAATCTTGATGCTCACTTCCCCGTTGGTCAGGGTAGCAACGCGTTCCGCAAAAAACTGCGTATTCTGGCCGACATAGGCTTTTTCAGGATAGACGCACTGAAGCCTCAGCTTGACATTCTCGGCGGTGCTGACACGGGGCCAACCCATCATGGCGCAGACGACAAAACAAATGGCAAGTGCTGTAAGTCTTTTCATTTGGGGCCTCCATCTTTGGTAAATGGTTGAAAGTGACAAGTAAATCGTGACATGTGACAAGATTCTAACGGCTGGCTTTGCGGTATCCGAGCTGATCCATGGCGATGATCTGTTTACAGATGTTCGCGGAGCCTTCAACGATCACGTATGTGGGAATATCCCGGTAATAGCGGGCAATCGGGTATTCCGTGGAATAGCCGTAAGCGCCCATGATCCGCATGGCGAAATTGGCGCATTTCATGGCCACTTCGCCGGCCATGTATTTGGCCTGGGCCACTTCCAGACCGTTGTTCAGATGGCCCTGATCCTTCTGCCAGGCCCCCTTGTAAACCAGAAGACGGGCCGCCTCGATTTCCGTGGACATCTGTGCGATCATGTCCTGGTTCATCTGGAATTCCCCGATCGGCTTTCCGAACTGCTTTCTCTGGTTGCAGTATTTTACGGCCATGTCCAGACAGGCCTGGGCACATCCCACGGCTCCGGCCGCAGCCGATATCCGGGTGTTGTTCAAAGAGCTGAAAACGATATGGGCCCCGTCTCCGGGCTTTCCCAGAATGTTTTCTTTGGGAACTCTGGTGTTGTTGAAAAATATCTCCCCGGTCGGCGAGGAATGAGAACCCATTTTTTCCAGATCCGTGGTGGTGATACCGTTGAAATTCTTCAGCTCGATCACCAGGGCGGACATTCCCTTGCTTCTTTTGACCGGGTCGGTATAGCAGTAGCAGATCACGATGTCGGCCTGATTCGCGTTCGATATCCAGGTTTTGGAACCGTTTACCAGCCAGTGGTCGCCCTTGTCTTCGGCAAGGGTTTTCATGGACATGATATCCGAGCCCGCATCCGGTTCGGTAATGGCAAAACCGCCCAGGTATTCGCCGCTGCAGAGTTTGGGAACATATTTTTGCTTGATGGCTTCGGTTCCGTAGCAGCAGATGGGGTAGGCGCACCCCAGCCCCAGCAGGTTGTACTGCACCCGCAGGGAACTGGACGCCCTGGCGATTTCTTCGGTGATAATGACCGCAGCCATCCACCCCATGTTTTCCCCGCCGTATGCTTCCGGAATGACGGCTCCGAAAAACCCCAGATCTCCCATGGGTTTGATGACTTCCTTGACCGGAAGGTAATTCTCGGCATCCCATTGATCGGCAAACGGGGCTATTTTTTTGGCTGCGAACTCCCGCACCGCTTTTCGCAGCATTTCATGTTCCTTGGAAAGTCCAAAATTCATATCACTATTCTCCTTTATTATCGGATAGATGAGCCTTGATTGTCGTTTGGGGCAAACAAAGGATGGTCCAGATCATTACTCCTTATGGACGATCACCCCTGTGGGCAGCTTGCTGTCCGATGCATGAGCATAAGGGAGGAGGCCGGCTTCTTTTGCCTCTTTTTCCAGTTTATTCCGTTTTCCGGGATGAGCGATGGCAATCAATGCCCTGGCCCGTTCCCCGACCGTCAGGCCCCGCAGCCGGGCGATTCCCCATTCTGTGGCCACATGATCCACCATGGACCTGGGAACCGTGACATTGGCGCCCTTGGGTAGCAGGGGAACAATTTTGGATTCTCCCTTGTGCTCCGAGTAAAGGGCGATCACGCTGACCCCGTTTCCGTCATGGGACAGCATGGTGCCCATAACAAAGTCGAGTTGCCCGCCGGTGCCGCTGATCTGAACCGGCCTGTCGCCGCCGATCTGCTCGGAGGCGATTTGTCCGGTCAGGTCCACCTGAGCTGCGCTGTTCAGTGAAAACATGTTCGGCTGGGCCGCGATCACCAGCGGGCTGTTGGTGTAACTGACCGGGTACGTGGCAAAAGCGGGATTGCGGTCTGCAAAATCGTATAATTTCCGGCTGCCCAGGCCAAAAGCAAAGACGGACTTGAATCTGTCCATCTTTTTTTCACTGTTGGTGACCACACCGGCTTCAATCAGATCCAGCATCTTTTCGGTCAGCATCTCGGTGTGAAAACCGCAGTTTTTGAATCCGCCGTCTTTCAGCAGGTCCAGAACCGAGTTGGGAAGCCCGCCGATGCCGATCTGAAGCGTTGATCCGTTTTTGATCAGGTTCGCCCCCAGGATGTTTTCGGCGATCATCTTATCTTGTGGCGTTCCCTTGACCATCGGCAGACAGAAGGTTTCAAATTCATGGTCTTCGACAATATGATCCACCCGTGAAATATGAATTGCCTCTTCATGGCCGCCGAAAATCGCCGGCATATCCTTTCGGACAATGACAACGATTTTATCCGCCACGTCCGCGATGGCCATGGTTTCCCCCGTGGTGAGACCGAAATTGAAATACCCGGCGTCATCCATCGGCGCCGTTACCAGAAAGAAGATATCGAATTTCAGGCTGCTCCGGATAAATGCGGGCACATTATGCCAGGTGCTGGGGATATAGACGCCGATCCCGCGCTTTTTCGACAGGTCCCGGGTAAATCCCAGAACAAAGCCGCTGTGCCATTTGAACACCTCGCCTTCGGGATCGGCATCGCAGATCCGGTACCGGGCCGTATCAATGTAGGATCGAACGGTAACGTTCTCCAGTTCGGCCTTTCGTTTGGCCAGATATTTGTCGATTACGGTCGCAACATTTGCTCCGCCGCCGAAATGGATACTGTCTCCGGATTTGACCATTCCGGCGGCCTGCTCCGCAGAGATCAGCCTGTCGCCATACTCCTTTTCAAATCGATTTCCCATAAATTATTCTCCAGACATCCATCATTTCATATTTTCCCATATCATCGAATATCCCTGGCCCCGGCCCACGCACATGGTGGTCAGGCCGTAGCGGGCCCTGGGGTTTTCCCTGAACAGCCCGGCCAGAAAGGCAATCAGACGCGGGCCTGATGACGCCAGCGGATGCCCATAAGCTATGGCGCCGCCCCAGATATTGACCCGGGGGTCATCCGGTTTCAGTCCCAGGCGGTCCAGATCATAGAGGGCCTGAACAGCAAACGCCTCGTTAACTTCGATGATATCGATGTCTTTCATGGTCAGGCCGGCCTTTGCCAGGGCTTTCAGGGTAGCCGGAACCGGGGCCGTGCCCATGATTCTCGGATCCACGCCCGCAATTCCGGTGGACACCCATCGCATTCTCGGCGAAAGTCCCAGTTTTTGGGCTTTTTCCGCGCTCATCAGAAGAACTGCGGCAGCCCCGTCATTCAGGCCCGAAGCATTTCCGGCAGATACCCGTCCGCCCTGTTCCCGAAACGGAGTTTTCAGCCCGGCAAGGGTTTCGATCGTGGTTTCCGGACGCGGATGCTGATCCTTGTCCGCGGACAATCGGGTGCCATCCGCCATCTCTACTTCGATGGGAATGATCATGTCCTTCATTTTGCCGGATTGAATGGCCTGATACGCTTTTTTCTGACAGGCTGCGGCGTATGTGTCGGCCATTTCCTTTGTAAACTCTGGGAACCGGTCATGAATATTCTCAGCAGTCATGCCCATGTTAAAGGCCGAGGCATCTCCCATCACTTCTTCGAATCGGGGATGATTGTCCCGCATGAACCCCATGGGCAGATGCCCCATGTGCTCGACGCCGCCGGCAATCAAACAGTCGGCCATGCCGCTGGCAATATAGGAAACGCCGAATCCCGTGGCTGTCAGGCCTCCGGCGCACATGCGGTCCACCGAGCATCCGGGAATTTCCCAGCCCCAGTCCGCCAGCATCGAAATCATCCTGCCGATGGTCCCACCCTGCTCCTTGATCTGGTTCGTCGCCCCCCAGATCACATCTTCGATATCCTGGGGCTTGATCTGGGGATTTCTTGCCATCAGGGCTTTCAGCACGGCAACGGACAAATCCTCGGCGCGGGTATTCCAGAAAATGCCTTTTTCACCGGCGCGCCCAAAAGCCGTTCGCACGGCATCGATCACTACAACGTCATGAATATTCGTATTCACGCTCCATCCTCCCTGTCGGCTGAAAACCAAAAATATTATTCGGTAGCTTACCTTTTTGAAAGGGGAAAAAACATCCGTTTTATGGCTTTCGCTCAAGCACGGCGGCAATGCCCAGACCACCGCCGCCGCAGATGCATTCCAGCCCGTACCTGGCGCCCCGTCGTCTCATTTCATGCAGCAGGGTGACCAGCACCCGGGTTCCGGTACAGGCAATGGGATGACCCAGCGATATGCCGGAGCCGTTGACGTTCACACGTGCGTAATCCCTGGGCCCGACTCCCATTTCATTCAGATCCGCCAGAACCTGCGCTGCAAAAGCCTCCTGAATCTCGATAAGATCCATGTGTCCCATGTTCAGACCCGCCTGGGACAGCGCCTTTTCGACTGCAATGGGAACCGTTTTATAGGCCCTCCTGGGATCGGCACCGGCCACGGCACAGCTTCTGAACGCTGCAAACGGTTCAATTCCGAGCTCCGCTGCCTTTTTTGCAGATGCCACGATTACGGCCGCTGCCCCGTCGTTTTCCGTGGACGAGTTGCCGGCCGTGCAAACCCCGCCCAGAACCGGTTTCAATTTTGCCAGTTTTTCAAGAGTCGTATCGGCTCTTGGGTTTTCATCCCGCTCCACAATCACCGGCTCTCCTTTTGGCTGAATCACGGATACCGGAATGATTTCATCACGGAATTTGCCGGCTTCCATGGCCGTGCAGGCTTTTTTATGGCTTTCAACTGCCCATTGGTCACAGCTCTGACGTGAAACATTTTCTTCCTTTGCCGCGGTTTCCGCCCAAGACATCATGGAAGGCAGAATACCGTAGCGATCCTGGGGCTGAGACATGACCCTTGCCCGCTGAATCCGGTCGTAAAACGGCAGGCCCCAGATCGCCAGGTCCCCGTGACCCTTTGGCATGCCCCTGTTTCCACCCACGCCCCATTTCATGCTTCCGGGAAGGTAAAATTCTGCATTGCTCATACTCTCAACACCGCCTGCAACCACGATCTCAGCCTGACCCGAAGCAATCAGGGCCGCGGCATACCGGACCACATCCAGACCTGTGCAGCAACGCCGATCAAGTGTGATTCCAGGAATGCTCTCCGGCCATCCGGCTTTCAGAAGCGCCATCCGGGCGATATTGACATATTCGCCGTTCTGGTAGGACTGGCCCATGATCACTTCATCCACCAGAGTCGGATCGATATCAGCCTTCCTAATGGCTCCGTCAAGCGCAATAGCCGCCAGATCATAGGCTTCAATGGTTTTAAGCGCCCCCATGTACTTGCCAACGGGGGTTCTGACGGCACCGATAATTACTGCTTCATTCATAGTTTCCTCTTAAAATGCATTGTCCGGGATTTCCAGGATCTCTCTGCCGTGACGGCAACAGGTTTCGATGGTGGCCAGGGTATGGGGCAGGGTCATGTCCACAAAATAAGTGGCCTGCAATACCTTTCCTTTGTAAAAATCGCTTTCCTTGCCTTTTTTTCGGGTCGAGGGGTGGGCGATGATGGCCATATCGAGCAGGCGCCAGGCCATGGCGACTTCCCCAAAAGCGATCAGTGCAGGATAGGTATAGGAAGCCCACTGAAGCGGATCCGAGGTCATGCGGTTCTTCATCTCGCCGGAAGTTTCCCACAGCCGTTTACCGACGCCGGCAAGCGCCCTCACCCGGTCTCCGAGTTCCGGATGCTCCCGGTGTCTCTCGCAGAAACGATCAATTTCCGTTTTGAACGCCAAAAAAGGAGCGCCATCCCGAATCGACATTTTCCGGCCCATCAAGTCCATGGACTGGACTCCATTGGTTCCCTCGTATAGCGACATGATCTTGGCGTCCCGCAGATACTGCTCCAGCGGGTAATCCTTGCAGAATCCATATCCGCCAAGGCACTGAATGGCGGTTTCGCATACGCGGAACCCCATGTCCGAGCAGTAGGCCTTGATGATGGGGGTCGTAAAATCCACCAGGTCCTGATACCGATCTTTTTCCTTTCCGCCCGGCAGTTCAAGGGCCAGCTCCGCCCAGTAGGCGCCGGTATAGATCATGGAGCGCATGCCATCCACCATGGCTTTCATCCACAGCAGCATGCGCCGCACATCCGGGTGATCGATGATGGCCACGTCGCCTTCTTTTCTCCGGGCGATATCCCTGCCCTGAATCCGCTCCCGGGTGTACTCCAGGGCGTTTCGATAGGCCGTGCCGGCAAGGGTCATGCCGCTGACGCCCGTATTGATTCTGGCGGCATTCATCATCTGGAACATGTGGGCCAGACCGTTGTTCTCCTTGCCGCAGAGGTAACCGATACACCCCTCGGCGGCGCCAAAATTCAGCACTGCGGTCGGAGAGGCATGCAGGCCGAGTTTTTCTTCAATCGATCCGCAGACCACATCGTTTGGCTCTCCGAGGGAGCCATCTGCATGGACCCGAATCTTGGGAACGACAAAAAGGGAAATACCCCTGACCCCATCCGGCGCGCCATCGATCCGCGCCAGCACCAGATGGATGATGTTGTCCGTCAGGTCGTGTTCCCCCCAGGAAATGAATACTTTCGTCCCTTTGATTTTAAAATGATCCCCTTCCCGGTAGGCGGTTGTCTGGATATCGGCAAGATTGGATCCGGCATTGGATTCGGTCAGACACATGGTGCCGGCCCATTCGCCGCCGAACATTCTGGGAACAAACCGGCTTTTCAGGTCTTGGCTCCCGAAACTTTCAATCAGATGGGCCGCGCCGTGGGTCAGACTCGGGGCCATGTTGAAGGACTGACAGGCCCCATACATCATGTCGTTGACAATGATGCGCATCATGTGGGGAAAGCCCTGGCCGCCGTATTCCGGATCTCTGGCAGCGGCCGTCCAGCCGTCGGCCCCATACTGTCTGAAGGCCTTTTTGAATTCCGGCGGGCAGGAAACCTTGCCCTTGTCAAATGTCAGACCCCGGGTTTCCCCGATTTCATTCAGCGGGTCCAGAACCCCTCTGGCAAAGCTGATGGCTTCGCTGACCATCAGATCCAGGGTCTTTTCATTCAGATCCCGGTAACGGTCCAGGGTACAGAGGTGACCGTAATTGAGCTGTTCTTTCAAAATAAAGAAGATGTCCTTCTGATTGACCTTGAAATGTCCCATTTTCGCTTTTCCTTATGCTTTCCGGGTTCCGTCTGCGTTGTACGTGTACCATCCCCTGCCGGTTTTCCGGCCCAGATGGCCTGCCTTGACTTTGCGCCTGAGCAGAAGGGGCGGATAAAATCTGGCGTCGCCGGTCTCTTTATAAATCGACATCATGGCCCCGTAAGTGATATCCAGGCCCACCATGTCTCCGGTTTCAAAAATTCCCATCTTTCTCCCCGAAGCCAGGCGAAGCCCCTTATCGATATCCTCAACGGTTGCCACTCCCTGCTCCACCAGATTCATGGCCTCGATGGTGGAAGGAAAATTGATCCGATTGATGACAAATCCGGCGATGTCCCGATTCACCATGATCGGCTCCTTGCCGATTTTGAGGACAAAATCCCTGCCGGTTTGCGCCGTTTCATCGGAAGTGGATGCGCCCTTGATGACCTCGACTGCCTGCATCATCGGGACCGGGCTGAAAAAATGAACGCCCAGCACCTTCTCCGGCCGAAGGGTCGCAGCCGCCAGCTCCGTGATGGGAATGGAAGAAGTGTTGCTGGCGATCAGCGTTTGAGGCCCGCAGATCTGATCAAGTTTTCTAAAAATTTCCTGCTTGAGTTCCATGTTCTCATAAATGGCTTCTATGGCCAAATCCGCATCACTTCCAACCGCGTAATCGCCGGTCGCGGTGATCCGCTTCATCACGGTTTCCCTGTCTTCGGAGAGTTTGCCTTTTTCGGCGAATTTTCCCACAGACCAGGCAATCGTTTTCATGGCCTGGTCCAGAGCTTCCGCCGAAACATCGTTTAAGATGACCTCGATTCCGGCCTGGGCGCAAACCTGGGCAATGCCGCTTCCCATGAGGCCGGATCCCATAACCATTACCTTTTTAACATTCATTTGCCTTCTCCTGATCGTTGCCATTGACGCCGGCCCGGATCTTCCGGGTTGAAAATGAATTTTCCTGAAAAATCCATTCGAATCAATGCAATTGATTGATATTGAGCCAAATGGCTGAATGGCCGTTATCAAGCAAGTCATGTTCCAGAAGGAATAAAACGCACAAAATAATTTTTAACAAACCGGAATGATGATGGAATATAATTTTCGGAGGGAAACGGTAAAACGGGAGCTATTCCGCGCAGATGTTGATGATTTTATACATCCGATAAGATAAAGCTGAAAAACAATTTGATATCATGGCGTTTAAATCTGATGAATAGAAATATCTACATGAATAGAAATATCTACGCGTTTCTTCAGTTTAACAATCGTAAGGGCAGGGATGAATTGATAAGGAATAATCAGGGAATATGGTATTTTCTCATCTTCTGATAGAGGCCGGTGCGATGAATTTTCAACAGCGCTGCAGCCATACTCCGGTTGTGGCCGGTTGCCTCCAGAGCATGGAGGATGGCCTCACGCTCTGCATTTTCGATCAGGGTTTTCAGGGACGAATCCAGCGCGTTGTTTGAAGGTGCTTCTCCTGCCTGCTTCACGGTCACGGACATGGGCAGGTCATCGAGTTCGATCCGGCCCCCCCTGCAGACGATCAGTGCCCGTTCGGCAATGTTTCTCAGCTCCCGGATATTTCCCGGCCAGCAATAGCGCCGCAAAGCCGCTGCCGCCTCCGGTGAAATCTCATGGCATTTGCAGTGATTCTCCCGGCGCAACTGATTCAGAAAATGGATGAAGATCGGAAGGATATCCTCCCGGATATCTCTTAGCGGCGGCAGCCGGATGATGATCACATTCAGCCGGTAGAACAGATCGAGACGAAAGGTTTTCTGCCTCACCATGGTTTCCAGGTCCAGATTGGTGGCGCTGATGACCCGGAAATCGATCTGCCGGGGCTTGCCGCCGATCCGTTCGATTTCTTTTTCCTGAAGCACCCGCATCAGCTTTACCTGGAGCAGATGCGGCATATCCCCGATCTCATCCAGAAAAATGGTCCCCTGGTGAGCCATTTCAAACTTGCCCGGTTTTCCCTGTTTTCGGGCGCCGGTAAAGGCGCCCGCCTCATATCCGAAGAGCTCGGATTCGATGAGCTCTCCGGGGATGGAGGCAGAGTTGACCTTTACAAAATTATGATTCCGGCGCCGGCTGATCTGATGAATGGCATGGGCGAAAAGTTCCTTGCCGGTCCCGGATTCCCCGATAATCAGTACGGGAGAGTCGCTTTCGGCAGCCTGTCTGGCCAGAGCCTTGGCCCTTAGTGAAAGCGCAGAATTTCCGATGATATTTTCAAAGGTATAGCGGCTGCCGTATACCTGATTCAAGATTTCCTTGTAGAAATCGAGGTTGTTTTTGAGTGCTTCGATCCGTCCGTAAAGCTCTTTGAGCTTTTCGGGGCTCATGAACATGAGTTTGCCGGCAGCCCCCACCACACGGCCGTCTTTGAAGAGCGGAATCCGGGCAACGATCCGATGCTGATTCTTCAGCACCATGCTCCTGCCGATTTCAGCTTTTCGCGTTTGAAGTATTCTCGGCATCCGGGTGTCGGCGCTGACCTCGGTGATATGGCGGCCGATGGCATCCTTTACGGGTATCGGATAAATGCCTTCATTGGAGCTGCTCATGAAACGAATGATCCCCTCGGCATCAATCAGGATCAGGCTTTCATAGGGATTGTCCAGAAGGGCCATCAGCAGTTCGCCGGGAATCTCTTTGATCGAAATCCCGCTGTCCGCTGAACCCTGAAGGCTTTTATTCATTGACGCCTTCCCCGCGTGAATCATTCCAGTTCCTCATGGCCGCTCCCGGCGATTCCGCACCTTCCGACGACAACAGCATGATGCCGGTCCAGAAATCCTTTGATCGCAGGGGCATATCCCGGCGTCTGGCTGGAGCCGCTGTGCCCGGCTCCCGGAGCCACGTAAAGATCTGCCTGTCCGGGCCTGAAACTGTTTTTCAGGGTATGGGCATAGGCAACCGGAAAGCGCTGATCGTTTTCCCCATGAATCAGCATGACCGGCATCGTGATACCGGGCGCGATCAGGGCCGGGCTAGTCAGGTTGATATCGCTCCGGTAAAACAGATCCATCCAGAATATGATGGCCGGACCGAAACAAACGCCAAAAATCCGGTTGAACCACCGGTAAAGGCTCAGCAGCGCTTCCTTGGTATATGCATAGCATCCTTCGAGAAACAGAAGCTGGATGCGATGGGGGTTCCGGGCGGTGGCAAGAATGGATCCTGCGGCGCCGGCTGAATGGCCGTAAAGAATCACGGGACTTCCCACCCAGTTGAGAACCGCCTCGATATCTTCAGAGAATCTCATTGCATTCATGAACCGCCGGGGACTTGAATTGCCGTGGTCCCGGGCGCTGTGCAGGATCGTCGTAAAACCCATCCTGCCGAACATTCTGGCCCTGCCGACCATCCGGCTCCGGTTCCGGCTCCATCCATGGGCCAGCACCACCGTTCCCTTTGAAGGTCCGTCCGGCTCGATGCGCCAGAGCTCAAGCGAACCGCCGTCAATGGCCGGAATCCGGGTATCGAGAACCTTTCCCCAGTCGGGTTGATCGGTTACCGGTCTTCTGGGATACTCCTGGACCAGGTAAGTCAAAATCAGCGTCAGGAGAATATAGGCGCCGATCAGCCACAACAAGCCATATGCCAGAAAACCCATCATGGCTGCGCCACCGGATTGACGCCCATCAGTTCCCTGCGCAGCAGATCCAGGGCCGTCATGGCAAAAATCTGCTTGTTCATTTCACGGTTTCTGAACCGGTACTGAAACCGGTAAGGCCGGACATCCTCCGGAGTGGCCAGGCCGATGCAGACCGTACCCACAGGTTTTTCATCGGTTCCGCCTCCCGGCCCGGCAATGCCGCTGGTGGCAAGGCCGTAGGTGGCGCCGGTGATCAGCCGGACCTTTTGCGCCATTTCCCGGGCGGTCTCTTCATGAACCGCGCCATGCCGGTTCAGGGTATCCTGAGAAACCCCCAGCAGGGCAACCTTGGCCTGGTTGGCATACACCACGCCGGAATAGAGAAAATAATCGGAACTGCCGGCAACATTGGTCAGCCAGTGAGCGATCAGCCCGCCCGTACAGCTTTCGGCAACGGCGAGGGTTGATTTTTTTTGAGAAAGCAGACGGCCCACGACAGCTTCCATGGATTCCCCATCAGCAGAGATGAGCTTATGGCCCAGTTTTCCCGAAACCCACCGGGTTGCGCCCCGTATCAGTTCTTCCACCTGTTCGGCATCGGTTCCGCGAATATAGAACTTGACCTGAATTTCAGGGAATTTGGCGCGAAATCCCAGTTGAATCTCTGGAAATGTCGAGGGAAAATCCTTCAGCCGTTCGCCGGTCAGCGATTCGGTCAGACCGAAAGTAGTAAGGGTTTTGACCCGGCAAACCTGCCGGACCCCTCCCTGAAGCGCTTCGATTCGGGGGAGCACGGATTCAGAGAGCATCCGGCGCATTTCGGATGGAACGCCGGGAAGAAAAAAAAACAGGCATTTTCCCAGTGTCATCATGAATCCCGGAGCCGTTCCAATGGGATTCGCCAGACAGGTGGAGCCTTCGGGAAGATAGGACTGCTTGATATTGGAAGCAGTGATCGGACGGTGAAAGGACCGGAAAAAGGATTCTACGATCTCCAGCGCCGCCGGGTTCTGAATCAGCGGCACCCCGGCCGCCCTGGCTGCAGCTTCGGCGGTAAGATCATCCGAAGTCGGCCCAAGCCCGCCGGTTACAATGGACACGTCCGCGCGGGATGCAATTTCCTGAAGCACCAAGACCATGACCGGAATATCGTCGCCAACGGAATGATGCCGAACGACCGCAATGCCGATTTCTTCCAGTTTTTGGGCAATATACGCCGAATTGCTGTCAACAAGCGTGCCGGACCGGATTTCATCTCCGGTAGCCAATATTTCTGCGATCATGGTTATCTTTTAAGCCAGTGGGAGGTATTCGAATGTGTGAGGGCAGATGATTTTTCTGTCATCCGCCCTCACGGTCGTCTGATATGACACGTTAAGCCTTATTTGGTGAGCTTGACAACCACAAAACCGGCGTTCACCCGCCAGATAAACATCTGGACAGCATCGTTTTTTTTCAGTTTGGATATCTGGGAAGAATAATCCTGTACGGATTTGATCGCATGATGATTGATCTCCTTGATCACGTCCCCGGCCTGAACCCCGGCTTCCGCAGCCTTGCTGTCGGGTTCGATGCGTTCTACCAGGACACCCTCGGTCGGAGACAGGTTCAATCGCTGTGCGATCTCCGGCGTCAGATTCGTTACCCGGACCCCCAGTTCATCTTCACGACCTTTTCCAGGGCTTTTGGAGGCCATCTTGCTTTCTTCAGGACGCTTGGCGATATCAACCGTAAAGGTCATTTTCTTGTTGTTCCTGAGAACCATTATCTTGACCTTTTCGCCGACAGGGATACCTGCGATCAGACTGGTCAGATCCCTGCTGGTTTCCACCTTGCGATCGTTGACTTCAAGAATGATGTCGTTTGCTTGAATGCCGGCCAGATCCGCCGGGTCCCCCTTGACAACTTCCATGACCATGGCGCCTTTTTTATCCTGAACCCCGTAGTATTCCGCCACATCATCATTGATATCCGAGATGACCACCCCAAGCCATCCGCGTGTGACCTCTCCCTTGTTCTTCAACTGCTCGATAATGCCTTTGGCCAGATTGATCGGAATGGCAAAACCAATTCCCTGGCCGCTGGCAATGATGGCGGTGTTGATCCCAATGACCTGCCCCTGCATATCAATCAAGGGTCCGCCACTGTTGCCCGGGTTAATGGAAGCATCGGTCTGCAGAAAATTATCATAGGGGCCCGAGCCGATCACCCGGCCTTTGGCGCTGAGAATCCCTGCCGTCACCGTCTGTTCCAGTCCAAACGGACTGCCGATGGCCACAACCCACTGTCCGACTTTCAGGTTGTTCGAATCGCCGAAAGTAACCACCGGCAGGTTGTTCCCGGAAGACACCTTGATGAGGGCAAGATCGGTTGAAGTATCTCTGCCGATGATTTCGGCAATATATTCTTTCCCATCCTTCAGTTTGACCTTTATCTTGTCCGCATTTTCAATCACATGATTATTGGTGACGATAAAGCCGTCCTTATCAATGATGAAACCGGAGCCCAAGCTTCTTTCCTTATGGTCTTTGGGAAGCTGTTCGCCAAAAAACTTTTCAAAAAAATCATTGAACCGATCATCATTTCCAAAGGGATTCTGATTAAAGTTGCGATAGACCCGGCCACCCCCCTGAACGGTTTTCTCGGTTCGTACGTTGACAACCGCCGGGCTGACCATCTCCGCAAGAGAACTGAAACTCTCCGGGACCATGACGACATCGCCGGCTTTGGCCTCTGCGCAAATAGAAGTCCCCAGAAAAAAAACCAGTCCGATAAGAGCAGATACCAGATAAAAGCCGGAAAAAGAATGACCCTTATTCATACTACCACGTTGACCAAGCATAACCGCCTCCATCATTATGAGTAATGTTACCGGATACTTGTTGCAAAATGCGACAAGTCCCGGTAAAGCTGAGCATCCACCATGCTTCCTCAGCAACGTGTATCAAGATAATTCCACTTCCCTTGATGTCAACTTTGACGGCCTTACCCCAATTCTCTGACATAGATGATCCTTAAATCATACAGGATACTTTGCAGCATAGAAGTTTCGTCCTGAGTCAGATTCCCGCGGGTTTTCTCTTCGAGCATCGCCAGAACATCGATCGTCTGTTTGGCCAGGAGTAAATTCTTGATCCGCTTTCCCGTGCCCGGTTCATCGATGATTCCCAGATTCGATAGAACAGCGGCATTCAATGAGACGATAAATGTGGAAAAGGTAATTATCGGCAGCTTTGAAGCGGATTTTTCTTTGGCGGAAGCACCTCTATCTGTCGTTATTTCCGGCATGATAATTCTCCTGATAAACGGTTATGAACTGACTTCCATGAAAAAGACTGAAGGAAAACATCGTTATCCTCCAGCCCATATCTGCCCGTAATGACCCAGCTAAAACTCAAGAGGAATCGCCATCTTGACCGAAGGCAGTGATCGCAGTTCACCGATCACATCATCGGGAATGGGGGTGTCGGTGCACAGGAAAATGATATTCCGGTTCCCCTCCTCCTCCTGCCCGACCTGCATCCGGCCGATGTTGATGTTGTGTTTTCCCAGACAGGTTCCGATCTCGCCGATGGAGCCCGGCTTGTCGATGTTGTAGATCAATGCCAGATGTCCTATCGGAATCATTTCCAACCGGAACGTATTGATGCGGACGATCCGGGATTCTTTTTTACCGAAGAGGGTGCCGGCAACCGTATTGGTCATCTCGGATGTGATGGCTTTTACGGTAATCAGATTGACATAATCCTCAGACTCAAAACTGACCGTCTCCGTAATCTTGATCCCGCGTTCCTTGGCAATGATGCGGGCATTCACAAAATTCACATCATCCTTGACCGCAGCCATCAGAAGCCCTCTGAGAACCGCGGTTGAAACCGGAGTCAGATCCAGCCCCTGAAAATCTCCTGCGAACTCGATAATGACTTCCTGGAGCGGCCCGCGAATGAGCTGGGACTGGAGCTTTCCGATCTGATCGGCCAGCGATAGAAATGGTCCGAGTTTGACCAACAGCTCTCCGGTTATCGAGGGAACATTGATTGCATTTCGAATGGTGCCATTTTTTAAATAATCGATAATCTGCTCGGCAATGGCAACCGCCACATTGGTCTGGGCTTCCTGAGTGGAGGCGCCCAGATGCGGCGTGCCGATCACCCGGTCCAGCTCGAACAGGGGGGAGTTGCCGGGAGGCTCCGTTGCAAAAACATCCAGGGCAGCACCGCCGACCTTACCGGATTTGATCGCCTCGACCAGATCCGCTTCATCCACGATACCGCCGCGGGCGCAATTGATGACCATGACCCCGTCTTTCATCTGGGCAAAAGCGGATTTGTTTAAAAACCCGATGGTGTCTTTTAATTTGGGGACATGAACGGTAATGTAATCGGAGAGTGAATACAGGGTTTCCAGAGAAACGCATTCAAAGCCTGCTTTTTCAATGAGATCCCGGGTGACAAACGGATCATAGACAATGACCCGCATTTTAAGTCCCCTGGCCCGGTCTGCCACGATCGATCCGATTTTACCAAATCCGATGACCCCCAGGACCTTATTGAATATCTCCCTTCCCTGAAGATTCTTTTTTTCCCACCTGCCCGCTTTTAAAGCGGCGGTTCCCTGGGGGATGTTCCGGGTCAGTGCCAGCATCATGGAAATGGCATGTTCGGCAGTAGTCACCACATTTCCGCCCGGTGTGTTCATCACGATGACACCCTGCTTGGTTGCTGCCGGAATATCGACATTGTCCAGTCCAATGCCGGCACGGCCCACAACCTTCAGGTTGGTCCCCGCCTTTATGATCTCCGCAGTCACTTTGGTGGCACTTCGAATCACCAGCGCGTCATATTGGCGGATGATGTTTTTAAGCTCATCCGGAGACAGCCCTGTCTTGACATCCACCTCGATCCCCTCTTCCTTTTGAAACATTTCGATGCCGATTTCACCCAGATTGTCACTGACCAGTACTTTCATTATATTCTCCCTTTGCCACGGCTTGATAGAATAATACTCCCTGCGGCCCGCAGGCCTGATAAAGCAATTTCGTTACCGGTTTCGTAATATAGATTCACGACAAAATCAATTAAAATACAATGCCGGCATATCCCACAAAACTTTCTCCAGGACTTTTTTCATGGCTGGTTGCATATGTCACCAGCCTGGATCGAACCGCCCCCAATGTCATCCCCGCTGACAACGCAGCGGCGGCAGCCCCTGCACAGCAGGCATTGTGTTTTTCCTGAGCCTCTTCAATGATGCTCAGCGGATGCATGGACAAGATGGCGTCTATCACGCTGCGATCGTTTGAATCGCGGGCCCACTGCAGGGCGGCGTTGCCCCGACCCTTCGGTGTATAGCCGTAATGGGGGCCATAATGCGTTAAATCCGTTGAGCCCAGTACCATAATATTCAATCCCATTTTCTGTGCTACATCAGCCACGGTCTTTCCCATCTCTACCGATTTTGGAGAAGGCGGCGCCCCAATGGGAACAATTTTAATGTGGTTCCAAAAATATTTGATAAAAGGGAGCTGAACCTCGATGGTATTGTCCGGAGCATCGTCCCCGGATGCTTCGATCTCAAAAGAAGTCTGCAGAGACAGCTCCCGGGCAAGGGGTTCGTGAATGGCGATATTCCCCAATGGGGTTTCCCAGGCCCCTTCTTTCATGATGGTAAAGGGTGCGTCCGGATACAGATGGGTTCCAAAAATCACCAGGGCATCCGGTGAAGGAACCCCGCTGCTCAGCAAACGGATGACATCGCAGGCAATGCTCCCGGAATAATACCAGCCGGCGTGAGGAACTATTCCGCCGACAACCGGACAGGACGGATCAGGCAATGCGGTTGAGTTTTTGATAAAAAATTCAATCTCCTGCCGGCACCCCGAAGCCGTGCCCGAATACCATGTCCCGGATAACATCGCTCGTCTGGTTTTCATAGCGCCTTACCTCCTTCTTGACCTTTATCATCAGGTTTACTATGTAAGGTGGACTTTCGTCAAAATCGTTCTTATTGTTTATCACCTTTTCAGGGGGAAAAAATCAACGTTTTTTATTTAATGGGTACTATATCAGGAGGCAGATATGTGGGAATATACGGACAAGGTAAAAGATCATTTTCTCAATCCCCGCAATGTCGGAGAAATTGAGAATGCGGATGGGGTCGGGGAGGTCGGATCTCTGGCTTGCGGAGACGCCCTGACCCTCTATTTTAAACTGGATGACCAGCAGCGGATCAAGGAAGCCAAATTCAAGACGTTTGGCTGCGCCAGCGCCATTGCATCTTCTTCAGCCCTGACCGAAATGCTGATCGGCAAGACGCTGGAAGAGGCTGAAACAATCACCAATGAAAACATTGCCGACTATCTGGGCGGATTGCCCAGAGAAAAAATGCACTGCTCGGTGATGGGACGGGACGCTCTGGAAAAGGCCATCACCTGCTATCGCGGAAGCGCCGAAAAAAAGATCGAGGGTGAGATTGTCTGCGAATGTTTTGGCGTTACCGATATTCAGATTGAACGCGCTGTCCGTGAAAACCATCTGACCACCATCGAGCAGGTCACGGATTACGTCAAGGCAGGCGGCGGGTGCGGAAACTGCCATGAAAAGATTCAGGAAATCATCAATACGGTTCTGGGCAAAGAAGAAGCGCCGGCCAGAAAAAAATCGCCGGTACTGACCAATCTTCAGAAAATCAAGCTGATCGAGCAGACCCTGGAACGAGAGATCAAACCTGCGCTCAACAAGGATGGCGGGGACATCGAGCTGATTGATGTTTCCGGAAACGTCGTACAGGTTCGGCTCCGGGGCACCTGTGCAACCTGCAAGAAATCGCAGATAACGCTCAAGAATTATGTTGAAGCCAAACTTCGCGAACTGGTAACGCCCGAACTCATGGTTGAGGAGGTGACCCTATGAACCCGCTCTATTTTGACAACAACGCCACCACGCGGGTCGCGCCCGAAGTGGTCGAAGCCATGCTTCCCTATTTTACCGAATACTACGGGAATCCTTCCAGCATGCATACCTTCGGGGGAACCGTGGGCCGTCAGATCAACGAGGCCAGGGCAAAACTGGCCGATCTTCTGGGCGCATCCCCCGAAGAAATCGTTTTCACAAGCTGCGGCACGGAAAGCGACAGCACCGCCATCATGGCGGCCCTTCGATCCAATCCGGATAAAAAGCATATCATCACATCCCGGGTCGAGCATCCGGCGATAAAAAATCTCTGCGAATACCTTGCCAAAACCGGCTATCGGGTCACTTTCGTTCCGGTGGACGCCAAGGGCCGGCTCGACATGGATTATCTGACCCACAATCTGACCGATGATACGGCCATTGCCAGCTTCATGTGGGCCAATAACGAAACCGGCGTGATTTTCCCCGTTGATGAAATTGCCGGGATTCTGTCGGAAAGGGACATCATTTTTCATACCGATGCGGTTCAGGCTGTGGGTAAAGTCCCCATTGACGTCAAAAAAAACCGGATTGACATGTTGTCGCTGTCCGGCCACAAACTTCATGCGCCCAAAGGCATCGGCGCGCTGTATGTGAGAAAAGGCACCAAATTCTCTCCCTTTCTGATCGGCGGTCATCAGGAGAAAGGCCGGCGGGGCGGCACGGAAAATGTGGCCTCCATTATCGGCCTGGGCAGGGCCAGCGATTTTGTGGCCGCCCACATGACCGAAGAAAATACCCGCGTCAAGTCCCTCAGGGACAAGCTGGAAACCCGGCTGGTTCAGAAGATCCCCAATGCCCTGGTCAATGGCGATACGGACAACCGGCTTCCCAACACCAGCAGCATTGCCTTTGAATTCGTGGAAGGAGAATCCATTCTGCTGATGATGAATGAATTCGGCATCTGCGCCTCTTCCGGCTCTGCCTGCACTTCCGGGTCCCTGGAGCCGTCGCATGTGCTTCGCGCCATGGGCGTTCCGTTCACCGCCGCACACGGAACCATCCGCTTCAGCCTGAGCATTTACAATACCGAGCCGGAAATTGATCTGATCGTTGAAAAGCTTCCGCCCATCATCGAACGCCTGCGGGCCATGTCGCCGTTCTGGAAAGGAAGCTGTGGCTGCGCCACCTGATCCGGCAGACTTTTAGAGAATTGAACATCAGGGTAGACAATGAAAATCGCCATTGCTCAGATCAATCCGGTTATCGGAGACTTTTCTCACAACTGCCATCAGCTGATCCGCTACTCGGAAAAGGCCAGAGCCCGCAATTGCGATCTGATCGTCTTCTCGGAACTGGTGATTCCGGGGTACCCTCCCCGCGATCTTCTGGAGAAGCCGGATTTTATCAAGTCCAACCTGGAAGCCCTGCAATTTGTCATGGAACGGATCACGGGCATCGGGGTGATCTGCGGATTCGTGGAAAAAAATCCCGAAAATCAGGGAAATCCGCTTTTTAATGCCGCGGTGCTCTTTGAAGAGGGCCGGATGCTTCACAAGGTCCGAAAGAGGCTCCTGCCGACCTATGATGTATTTGATGAAAGGCGGTATTTTGAGCCCGGCAAAGAGAGCCGGGTTTTCGCCTATAAAGGGCGAAAGATCGGACTGACCATCTGCGAAGACGCCTGGAACGACCGGGATATTTTTCAAAAACGCATCTATCCCATTGATCCGGTGGCGCTTCTGGTCCAGGACGGCGCGGATCTGATCATCAATCTTTCCGCATCGGTTTACCATGCCGGCAAATCCGATTTCAGATCTCACATGCTGGGATCCATTGCCGGAAAATACGGCGTTCCCCTGATATATGCCAATCAGGTTGGCGGAAACGACAGCGTTTTGTTTGACGGGTCCAGCATGGCGTTTGACTCCCGCGGCTCAAAAATTGCTCAGGCAGCGGATTTTGAAGAAGATCTGGTGACGGTGGATCTGGATACTCCCGCCAGCCTGGAAATGCATCCCGTTTCAGAATCCCTGACCGCTTCGGTGTTAAAGGCTCTGGTGACCGGCACCCGGGATTATGTGAAGAAATGCGGTTTTTCCCGAACGGTGGTGGGTCTCAGCGGCGGGATCGACTCGGCGCTGACCCTGGTGATCGCCGGAATGGCTCTTGGCCGGGAAAACGTTTCGGCTGTTTTCATGCCATCGCCTTACACTTCAGGGGACAATTACGAGGATACCGCGGAGCTCTGCCGGCGGCTTGACATCGAACTGACCACCATCCCCATCGACGGCATTTTCAGAGAATTCACGGCTGTCCTGTCCCCCGGCTTCAAGACCGATGATCCCGGAATCGCCGAGCAGAATATTCAGGCCAGAATCCGGGGAACCCTGCTGATGGCCATTTCAAACATGAACGGCAGCCTGGTGCTTTCCACCGGAAACAAATCCGAACTGGCCGTGGGCTACTGCACGCTCTACGGCGACATGAACGGCGGCCTTGCGGTGATATCGGACGTTCCCAAGACCCTGGTCTATGACCTTGCCCGATATATCAATACCCAAAATCCCGTCATCCCCGAGCGCATCCTGGATAAGGCGCCTTCGGCCGAACTCAAGCCCGGCCAGACCGATCAGGACGATCTGCCGCCTTATGAAGTGCTGGATGCTATCCTGAAAGCCAGCATCGAAGATCTCAAGGCCTTCGATGACATTGTCGGCATGGGTTTTGACCCGGCGCTGGTCAGGGATATCCTTTCCCGGATCGACCGCAATGAATACAAGCGCAACCAGGCGGCCCCCGGCCTTAAAGTCACCTCCAAAGCCTTTGGTTACGGAAGAAGATATCCCCTGGCCAAGCGCCTGACTTCCCCGATATTACAGTGACATTCCCGCATGAATGCTTTTATTCACACAACCCCGATCTCTACCTGGCCTTATTCGTTTGTTCAACCGTAGGTTGCAGGGTGCGGTTACGGGCAAGGATTTCATTCAGCAGGGATTTCGCGGAACCGTTGCCAGGACTGATCCGAATTGCCTTTTCAAGAAGTGCGATGGCTTCATGCTCCCGTTTCCGGCTGGATAACCATCTGGCATAATAATAAAAGCATTCCGGATTATTCGGGTCTAACAGCAAGGCGTTTTTGAAATATCTGGCAGCTTCTTCCGGCTGGTTCATCGCAGCCTTCAAAATGCCGATGTTTACATGAAGGTAAGCATATGCCGGCGCCAGCACCAAAGCCTTTTCAAAATATCCGAGGGCATTCTCAAAATCTCCTTTTTCCATCTGAGTCAACCCATAATTCATGAGCCCCCTGCCATTATCAGGGCTCTTGAGGGTCACGTCATGCCAGAGTGATTCCTCCGTCCGCCATACTTTATTGCGCTGATATGTTCCAAAAGCGTTGCCGGCCAGAATTGCCGATGCAAGAATGATCAGGGTTGTCCTGAAAACAGGGGTTTGAAACAGAACCCCTTCATTTTTGATGATGCATAAACCCAAGGCCCAGCATACCGCAAGCATCAGGCCGATAAAGGGGAAGAACATCCGGTGATCGTTCATGACTTCGGCCAGGGGAATCACACTCGATGTTGGCGCAAGCGCGATAAAAAACCAGAGGATGCCGAATGAAATCGGCCTGCTATCCGGTTTTTTTGAAGCGATGTATGCGATATAAAGCAGGATGAATACAAACAGAAAGCCTGCCGCCGCCCGGATATCCAGGATGCTGTTTATTACCTTCCAGTCGCTGTCGGCGCTTAAATCGACCGGCAGGAAGAACGTCGTGAAATAGTGCAGCAAGACAAAAGGCTGGGTGATGAAATATGCATACCGAGAAGTCCCTCCCGGCGTCCACATTGCCGACATTTTTTTGATAACAAAGATGCCCAGAATCATGCATATCAGCATAGCAGGGGCGGACGCCTTTAATATTTTTGATAGATTCCTTGGCTTGAATCCTTCACTCATGGACTGGTTTTTCTCAAAAAGCATGATGTAGAAAAAAACCAGCGGCGCAAACATGGCCGTGGGTTCCTTGAAAAACATTCCGATCGCAACGGGAATCAAATAAATGCACCAGCGCCGCCATTCGGGCAGATACGCATACAAAATGAATCCGGCAACAACCATCAAGGCGGAAAGCGCATCCGCCCGCTGACAGATATAATTGACCGTTTCCGCATTGGCAGTGTGCAAGGCATACCAACTGGCCCCGAAAAGTGCGATGAACCTGTTCCACCGGTGATTCCCGGTCGTTGAGATGATTTTATAATACAAGAAATATAGCAGGGTACATTGCGCGACATACCAGATAAAAGTTGACAAATGAAAATACAAAGTCGTTTTCAGTCCGTTTCCCAGCCAGTAGTCAATGGCAAAGGTTGCGGACGTTAAGGGACGGTAGGTCTGATTGGCAGGCAGAGAACTATGGGTTCGCGCATCGGTAAAATAAAGTGGAATGTTTTTGATATCTCTGATGAAATCGTTATTAACGATGGTATGGGAGTCATCAAAATGGAAGGAGTTATGAAAATGATTGGAATAGGCCAGAAAAAGCAAGAAAAATGCAGAAAAACAAAAAACGATAAAGACGGAATTATCTTTTTTCATCCCTGGGTCCGCATTCAGACGAATCAATTTCATTGCGGGCTTATCCGGACCCCTGATAGAACCGGAGTCCGGATAAGATTAAGAAGGCCACAGCATACTCAGGGACCAATAAATATCCATCCAGCATCGGTAGGTATATGATTAGCAAGAGCACAACTGCAAGAAATATTAAGGCATACGTAAAACTTAATACCATCAGTGTACCATAGAGTACCCTTTGACGCAGAATCAACGCAAGCTGCGTCCCCGGAGTAAACGTTTACTGATCCCATCGGTCCGGTAGCTCCGGCAGCACCGGTAACCCCGGTAGGTCCAATAGAACCGGTAGCTCCGACAGATCCCATCGGACCAGTCGCTCCGATAGACCCGGTAAGTCCGATAGACCCGGTAGGTCCAGTAGGTCCGGGAGGACCCTGAGGACCCGTTGGGCCGGTATCGCCCGCAGGGCCCTGCGGGCCGGTCTTGGCATTTCCCAGTTGGACTTCGGAAAGGCTCGTCACTTGAAGCTTTAAAGGATCAGTGTTCGGCAGCATCTTCATCTGGGCATCAAAATACTGAATCGTGCCGTCTGCGGCCGTCACGGCCAGCACCGGAATGTGCAGAATGTACAGCATGCTCAGATCACTCTCTCTCTGAACCGTGAGCTGTGACGGCACATCCGTCACTCCCAAAGAAGGTACCGCCTTCTGGAAAACAAATATTGACAGAATGGCGATGTTCCCGCCCTCAGGGTTTAATAAATCCACATCGAAAGCAGAATAATCCGGTAAAGACACAGATGGCACATGAAGCGCTCCCGTATTCTTTGTGTAGATTGCAGCAGCCAATCCTTCGCCCTTAAAGGATATCGATACAATGAGAATAAAAACCGCCATCATCACCGCAAGACGTTTTTTCATATGTACTTCCTTTCTTTTGAAGGATTGGATTATCCTTTCCGTACATCATATTTTCTCCTTTTCTCTGCCGGGAGAAAATGTTACCCTTTCAAAACTATTCCTGACCATATGCAGTCAACGCCGTTTACCCGGACCTCATTCATATTGAGAATACAATGAAAACAAGGGGCCTCGTGCTAAGAATCTTCTCATTTTCCAGCTATCATATTCTTTGCGTATATTAATATAGACACCGTGTCAATATGAATCGTTAACCTACCCGAAAAAGTGTATCCACAGGAGGCAAAAAAAATGGACAGACGCGATTTTTTCAAGACATCGTTTTATCTGAGTGCCTTGGCCATGGTGCAATTATCCGGAATCGGCTGTTCACGCCAGTCGGGAACCGCAGAGTCGCTATCGGGCCTAAGCCCCCTTCCCTACAACAAAGACGCTCTGGAGCCCTACATTTCTTCCCGCACCATTGAATTTCATTACGGCAAGCACCATCTGGGGTATGCAGCCAATACCCTGAAGCTGATTGCCGGAACGAAACTGGAGAAACTGCCGCTGAAGGATATCATTCAAAAATCGTACGGGAATAAAGACCTTGTTCCTACCTACAACAACGCAGCTCAACTCTTTAACCATAATTTTTACTGGGACAGCATGAAGCCAAATGGCGGCGGCAAGCCCCAGGGGAAAATACTTCAGGCCATTGAGCAATCTTTTGGAACTTTTGATGCTTTTGTCAAAACTTTTTCAGAATCCGCCGCCGCCCTGTTCGGCAGCGGCTGGACGTGGCTGGTGAAGGACGGCAATCAATTAAAGGTGATCAGCACCGGCAATGCCGACACGCCGGCTGCCATGGGAATGGTCCCCATTTTAACGATTGATGTGTGGGAACATGCCTATTATCTGGATTATCAGAATCGCCGGGCTGACTATATCCGGGCATTCATGGACCATCTTGTCAACTGGGAGTTTGCCGGGAAAAACCTGGAACGGACCGGATGACCGATTGAAAAATATGAAAATTGTCTTTCTGAACGGGTCTTGACATCAGTCGTACCAGTATTATTTTCCAGTGAGCCGAATCATCATCAGGTGTTATTGAACAAAACGGAAAGAATTTTACAATGAATTGAAGGAGATCCTTCTGGCACATGAGCAAAACCCAATCCTCTCATAAAAAAACGGATAAATTATCTCACGATGCAGATATCCCCAAACCTCCTGCTGTTGAACAACCTCTTAAAAACGCAGTTGTTCCCGATCCTGTGAAGGAATTGGAAAAGCGATGTGAAACGGCTGAGCAGGAGTCCAGGCAGCATTATGAGCGTTTGCTCAGGGTCTCTGCCGATTTCGAGAATTTCAAGAAACGCTCGTTCAGGGAAGCGGATGATTTCAGAAAATACGCCAACGAACTGCTGCTTCTGGAGCTGCTTACGGTCGTGGATAATCTGGAGCGCGCCATTCAATCCACCAGCAGCGAAAAGAACGCAGCCGGATGCGTGATTGAGGGTGTTGAGATGACCTTGAAGGCCCTGCTGAAGATTTTTGAAAAATTTTCAGTCAAACTTATTGAAGCTGTCGGAAAACCATTTGATCCCAATTTTCACCAGGCCATGATGCAGGAACCATCGGATTTATACCCTGAAAACACCATCGTCCGTGAGTTTCAGAAAGGATACCTGCTTCATGACAGGCTTTTGCGGCCTTCCATGGTGGTGGTTTCCAAGGGACCCGGCAAAACTGAATAACTTACGGCAGCCGGGGCTCTTTGTTCCGGTTGCAACACATACTGATAAAGATATTTTCTTTTATATATTCAAGGAGGATTACCCATGGGCAAAATTATTGGAATTGATTTAGGAACCACCAACTCCTGCGTGGCCATTATGGAAGGAGGCGAAGCCAAAGTATTGACCAATGCCGAAGGCGGCCGAACCACCCCTTCGATTGTGGCGATTTCAGATAGCGGAGAACGTCTCGTCGGACAAATTGCCAAGCGACAGGCTATTACCAACCCGGAAAATACGGTTTTTGCGGTTAAACGGCTGATCGGCCGCAAATTTCAAACCCCGGAAGTACAAAGAGACATCAAAGTGCTTCCCTATAAACTGGAAGAGGCCAGCAACGGGGATGTCCGCATCAGTCTGCGGGACAAGAATCTGAGCCCGGCTGAAATTTCTTCCTATATCCTGGCCAATATCAAGAAGACCGCCGAGGATTATCTGGGAGAGACCATTACCGATGCCGTTATCACGGTTCCGGCGTATTTTAATGACAGCCAGCGCCAGGCCACAAAAGACGCCGGAAAAATTGCCGGATTGAATGTGCTTCGCATTATCAACGAGCCGACTGCGGCATCGCTTGCCTATGGACTGGACAAGAAAAAGGAAGAAAAAATCGCGGTGTTCGACCTGGGCGGCGGAACATTCGATGTCTCCATTCTGGAGATCGGCGAAGGCGTATTTGAAGTCAAATCCACAAACGGCGACACCCATCTGGGCGGCGAGGATTTTGACCTCCGGCTGATTGAATATCTGGCCAGCGAATTTAAAAAAGAACAGGGAATTGACATTCGAAACGATAAAATGGCCCTTCAGCGCTTGAAAGAGGCGTCTGAAAAAGCCAAAATGGAGCTTTCAACCTCCATGGAAACCGATGTCAACCTGCCGTTTATCACTGCGGACGCCAATGGCCCCAAACACATGAATATCCGGATCACCCGGGCAAAACTGGAAGCCCTGGTTGCAGACCTGCTGGACAACCTGGAAGGCCCGTGCCGAATCGCACTGAAAGATGCCGGCATGACCCCCAGCGACATTCAGGAAGTGGTGCTGGTCGGCGGTATGACCCGCATGCCCGCGGTTCAGGATCGGGTCAAACGTATTTTTGGCAAGGAACCCCACAAGGGCGTTAACCCGGATGAGGTTGTGGCCATCGGGGCAGCCATTCAGGGCGGGGTTCTGGGCGGAGACGTCAAGGATGTTCTGCTTCTGGATGTAACGCCGCTGTCTCTGGGTATTGAAACCCTTGGCGGCGTGATGACCCGGTTGATTGAAAAGAACACCACCATCCCCACCAAAAAAAGCCAGGTGTTCTCAACAGCCGCAGACAACCAGCCCGCGGTTTCCATCCATGTGCTTCAGGGCGAGCGGGAAATGGCAAACGGAAACAAAACCCTGGGCCGTTTCGAGCTGGTCGGCATCCCGCCGGCGCCAAGAGGCGTGCCGCAGGTTGAAGTGACCTTTGACATCGACGCCAACGGCATCGTGAATGTTTCCGCAAAAGATCTGGGAACCGGCAAGGAACAGTCCATCAAGATCACCGCCTCCAGCGGACTGAATAAAGATGAAATCAATAAGCTGATCCGGGATGCCGAACTGCATGCCGAAGAGGACAAGAAGAAAAAAGAGCTGGTCGAGGCGCGTAATGCAGCGGACACGCTGATCTATTCAACAGAGAAGTCCATGAAGGATCTGGGGGATAAAGTGGACGGCGCAACCCGCAGCCAGGTGGAAGCCGCGATGTCGCCCCTTAAAAAGGCGATGGAAGGCGACGACATCGAGCAGATCAAACGCCTGACCGATCAACTCATGCAGGCATCCCACAAGATTGCCGAAGCCATGTATCAGAAGGCATCCCAGTCCGGCGACCCCTCCGAGGGCGCCGCTGGAGGCCCGGGCGGTCCCGGTTCAGAGGGATTTTCGTCATCTAAACCGGCTGACGATGATGTGGTGGATGCGGATTTTGAGGAAGTCAAAGGAAAGAAATAACCGTTTGGCAGTCTGACGACGGATGACTGAAGGCTGAAGGAATATGGGCACGGTTGCACACCGTTTTTGCCTGTAGCCTTCAGCCTTTTTTTGTCATCCGCCTTCCGGGGTCCGCTCTCAGCCATCTGCCTCATTCAATCTTGAAGCTTTCCGCGTTTCCCGCATATTCTTTCCGCAGCTTTGGCTTTTCGATTTTTCCGGTGGGATTCCGCGGTACCTGCGCAAAAATAATCTTCCGGGGTCTTTTGTACCGGGGAAGATTGTTGCAGAATGCATTGATTTCATCCTTGGTCAGATCCTGACCCGGTTTTACCTGAACAATTGCGGTTGCAATCTCTCCCAGACGGAAACTGGGAAGACCGATGACTGCAACGTCCTGAATTTTGGGATGAGACTGAAGCCAGTCTTCGATTTCGACCGGATAAATATTTTCCCCGCCGGTAATGATCACATCTTTTTTCCGGTCCACCAGCCAGATAAACCCCTCTGCATCCTCTCTGGCAATATCCCCTGTCATGAGCCACCCGTCCACCAGCACACTCCGTGTTGCCTCCGGGTTCCCATAGTATGCCTTCATCACCCCCGGGCCCTTGATCATGAGCTCTCCGGGATTTCCTTTTTCAACGGGGTCCAGATTGACATCAACGATCTTGTATTCCCAGTCAAAGCCCGGCCGGCCGATGGCGCCGACCTTGTGCATGTTGTCCAGGCCAAGATGCACGCAGCCGGGGCCTGTGGACTCCGTAAGTCCATAATTGGTATCATATTCATGTTGGGGAAAGACCTTTTTCCATTCCCGGATCAGGCTGGGCGGAACCGGTTGGGCCCCGATATGCATCAGCCGCCACTGGCTCAGGTGATAATGCTTCAGTTTGATCTCCCCGCTTTCGATGGCAAACAGGATATCCAGTGCCCAGGGAACCAATAACCAGACAATGGTCACTTTTTCTTCGGAAATCACCTGAATAATCTGCCGGGGTTCAACGCCTTTTAAAATCACCGCCTTGGCGCCGACAATAAAATTTCCGAACCAGTGCATCTTGGCGCCGGTATGATAAAGGGGAGGCAGACAGAGAAAATTATCCGAATGGGTCTGGCGATGGTGGTGATTTTCAACCACGCAGGCAAATTCCAGGTTGCGGTGGGTTAAAAGCGTTGCCTTGGGCGCGCCAGTTGTCCCGGATGTGAAATAAAGGCCCGCCTCGTCGGTCAAGTGGATCGGAATAGCCGGATCTTTTGATGCAAAAGGGGCAATCACTTCCGGATAGAGTTCAGCATAGGCCGGCCGGATCGACTTGTCTCCGACAAACCAGTAAGTGTCAAGGAAAGAATCCATTTTCGCCTTGATGGTTTCAATCCGCGCGATAAATTCCGGACCGAATATAAATGCCTTTGCTTCTGCGGTTTCAACACACTGCAAAATGGTGGCGGCGTCAAAGCGGAAATTCAGAGGCACTACCCAGGCGCCGGTGCGCAGGATGCCAAAATATATGGGAAGCCATTCAATACAATTGGTCATGAGCTGAACGACTTTATCACCTTTTCGGATGCCGCGGCTGATCAGGGCCCGGGCGATCCGGTTGGAACAGTCATCAAATTCTTTCCAGGTGATTTCCACCCTTTTGTTTTTCGCCGGTTCCCGCTCGATCAATGCAGTTTCCGTCCCGTACATCCGGGCGTTTCTGGCCAGTATTTCTGTAATCAGCATGGTATTCCTTCTTTTGTCATGTATTTTTTGCCCTGCCAGGAATCGCGATTGATCTGTGTTTCCTGTATCATTGAAAAAGTCTGTGTTTTTTGCAGAGACCAGACCGGCGCAACCAACTCCTGGGGATGGGGATCTCCGGTCAATCTCTGGATGACCATTTCCCGGGGAAGCAGCTCCAGAACATCGCAGACGATATCCACATATTCCTGCTGTTCCAGACATCGGTAATGCCCCTGCCGGTAAAGGGTTTCAAGGGCTGTTCCCCTGACGACATACAACAGGTGCAGCTTGACGCCGTCAATTGCCATGCAGGCAACGGTTCTGGCAGTATCCAGCATCATCTCCCGGGTTTCTCCGGGTAGCCCCAAGATCAGGTGGGTACAGATTTTGATTCCCCGGTTGCGGGTCAATGCCACGGCTTTCTGAAAACAGTCAAAGTCGTGCCCCCGGTTAATCCGCCGCAGGGTTGAATCGTGTACGGACTGAAGACCGTATTCAATCCACACCAGATATTGATCCGCATAACTTTCAAGAAGATCGAGAATCCCCGCATCCACGCAGTCCGGCCGGGTTCCGATGGCCAGTCCCACAACCCCCGGAATGGTCAGCGCCTCATCATAGAGACGTTTTAATATGTAAACCGGCGCATAAGTATTGGAAAAAGACTGAAAGTAGGCTATATATTTTGTGGCCTTGTATCGCTTTGCAATCATTACTTTGCTGCGGTCAACCTGTTCGGCGATTGATATTCCCTGAGCAAACGCGCCGGTGCCGGATCCTCTGGCATTGCAATAAATGCAGCCGCCCGTACCGATTTGGCCATCCCGGTTGGGGCAGGTCAGTCCGGCGTCAATCGAGATTTTCTGGACCCTGCAACCGAAGATCTGCCGCAGATAGGTATTGTAGTCGGTATATCGTTTGTTCATGGCCCATTTTTTTATCATACCAAAAGGCTTTTACCAATGGTTTTCTATACAAAACACTACGATATTATTGTGGTCGGTGCAGGACACGCCGGATGCGAAGCGGCCCTGGCTTCGGCACGGATGGGATGCACGGTTCTGCTTCTGGCCATTGACCTGGATAAAGTTGCAGCCATGCCATGCAGCCCTTCAATCGGCGGAATGGCCAAGGGCCAGCTTGTCAAGGAAATCGATGCGCTTGGCGGAGAAATGGCCAGAATTGCCGATCAAACCGCCATCCAGTACCGGACACTCAATACCAAAAAAGGGCCGGCGGTTCACTCCTCACGCACCCAGAATGATAAAAACCGGTACCATACCCTGATGAAATCCGTTGTTGAGCGCCAGCCAAACCTGGATCTGAAGCAGGCCATGGTGGAGCATCTGGTGATTGAAGGCAATGGCGTGGTGGGCATTGAAGATCAAACCGGGTTTGGATATCGTGCTCACGCCGTAATCCTTGCGACCGGGACGTTTCTGAGCGGACTGGTTCACATTGGATTTCGGTCGATACAGGCAGGAAGAGCCGGAGAATTCGCCTCCTACAGCCTTCCGGAACATCTGAAAGCCCTGGGGTTTTCCCTTGGCCGGATGAAAACCGGAACCCCCCCGCGGCTGAAAAAATCCAGCATCGATTTTTCAAAATTTGCTGCCCAGGGGTCTGAAGAAAATCCGAAACTGTTTTCATATTTTTCCAGAAACAGCCCCCTGCCTCAGGTAAACAGCTATATGGGATATACCAATGCCAGATGCCATCAGATTGTCCGGAGCAACATCGGCCGATCCGCGCTTTATGGGGGCGTTATTCAGGGAGTTTCCGCCAGATACTGCCCGTCTTTTGAAGACAAGGTGGTCAAATTTCCCGAAAGAGACCGGCATCATGTCATCCTGGAAGCAGAAGGACTGGAAACGGAAGAAATTTATGCCAGCGGCCTCGGGAACAGCCTTCCCCTTGAAATACAGATTGAAGTTGTCCGCACCGTGGACGGGTTGGAGAATGCTGAAATCATGCGGCCGGCTTATGCAATCGAATACGATTTTGTCAATCCGGTTCAGTTGAAACCGACGCTGGAAAGCAAGTTATATTCCGGCCTGTTTCTGGCCGGCCAGATCAACGGAACATCCGGATACGAAGAAGCGGCCGCCCAGGGGATGTGGGCCGGTATCAATGCTGCCTGTAAAATTCAAAAAAGGCCCCCGTTTATACTGGACCGATCTCAGGGTTATATGGGCGTTCTGATTGACGATCTGGTCACCCGGGGAACCCGCGAGCCCTACCGCATGTTCACGTCCCGGGCAGAATACCGCCTGATGCTTCGGGAAGACAATGCCGATCTGCGTTTGATGGAAACCGGCTTTGAACTCGGGCTCATTGACCGGAGTACCCTGACCGATATCAAGGAGCGAAAAAGAGCGATAGAAGATGAGATTCAACGTGTCAAAACAACGGTCATCCGGCCTACGGATACCGTCAACGCATTTCTGTCTGAACAAGGGACAAAACCCATTGATAACGGCATCCATCTGGATCATCTGCTGAAGCGTTCGGAACTGGACTACCGGGTTGTGGAAACCCTGGCGCCTGCCGAACAGCCTCTGTCCCTTAAAGACAGTCAGCAGGTTGAGATTGAAATCAAGTATGAAGGCTATATCCAGCGTCAATACCGGGAAATCGACAAATTTAAAAATCTCGAACGCATGAAAATACCGGAAACGTTGAATTATGCCGACATTCATGGACTTTCCAATGAGTTAAAAGAAAAACTTGAAGCAGTAAAACCCGCGTCACTTGGCCAGGCCTCACGGATTGACGGCATGACGCCTTCCGCCATCTCGGTATTGATGATTGCGCTGAAGGTTTTTGACAGACATGCAGCACTTTCTGCTTGACTAATATTCTTGACATGCAGCAGCTATGAACATATTGTTAAATGATAGGATAAAAGCAGTTACCCGGAAAAAGACAAACGGTTAGCCCTTAAGGTTTCTTTTTCCCCGAGCCTGCCGATCCTGAAGCGGCCGGGAAATACCATCAGGGCGGGCATCGTTATGGAAGAAAACAATACCATCAAGGATTTTTACGATGGCTGAAACAGATTATTACAAAGCATTGGGTGTTAACAAGACCGCTACCGATGACGAAATCAAAAAAGCATATCGGAAGCTTGCGATGAAGTACCATCCCGACCACGCCAAGGGAGACAAGGCTGCCGAGGAGAAATTCAAGCAGGTCAGCGAAGCCTATGCGGTGCTGAGTGACAAGGAAAAACGTCAGCAGTATGATACCTTCGGCTCCAGTGGATTTCAGCAGAGATACTCGCAGGAAGACATTTTCAGGGGTTTTGACATGGAAGATATCCTGCGCGGGTTCGGGCTTGGAGGCGCCGGTTTTTCTTCAGGAAGAAAAGGGGGCGGGCGGAAATTCTCTTTCGGGGGTGGCTCTCCTTTTGGAAATTTTTCCGGCCAGGAATCACCGATCAAGGGATCGGATCTGATTTATGAACTCCCGCTCACGCTCCTGGAAGTGGCCACCGGTGCCAGCAAACAGGTGAGCTTTCAACATGGTCCCCAGTCTGAGAACTTAACTGTCAAAATTCCCAAAGGGTTGATTACCGGCAAAAAATTGAGGATCTCCGCAAAAGGCGAACCCGGTTCTTACGGCGGGCCTGCCGGTGATCTTTATATCAAAGCCAAAATCCTTGATGACCCGATGTTTGATGTCAAGGGCCATGACCTGCACATCAAACGCAGCATCAAACTCACAGAAGCGATATTGGGCATCACGCTGGCCATTCCCACAATTGACGGGAAAGAACTCAGCCTCAAAATTCCTGCTGGTGTCAAACACAAAACGCAGTTGAGGATTGCAGGCAACGGTCTTCCCTTTATGAATGAAGAAATCAGGGGGGATCTGTATGTGCAGATCGATGTTCAAATGCCAAAGCATTTAAACAAGGAACAAAAGAAACTTGTTGAACAATTGGCGGAAAGCGGTTTGTAATGATGACGACTCCAGAGCTTGTTCCAGTCCTGACAAAAGATGAGATTCAACAAAAAATCATTGATATTGCGGAGATCATTTCCAAGGATTATGCAGGAAAAGAGCTGCTGCTGATTGGCATTCTGAAAGGGTCTTTCATTTTTCTTTCGGATCTGGTAAGACATCTTTCAATTCCGGCGAAGATTGATTTTATTCGTGCATCCAGCTATGGAGATACGATGTCTTCTTCCGGCAAAATCAAATTAGCCCAACCTGCCCAGATGGACGTGAAAAACAAACATCTTCTTCTGGTTGAAGATATCGTGGATACCGGTCTGACATTATCCTGTGTGATGGATTATTTTCGATTGCAGGGGGCTGCATCCGTTAAGATCTGTGCTTTTATTGATAAATATGAAAGGCGAGAGGTGAATATTCCGGTTGACTATTCATGCCATGCAACCCAGGAAGGGTTTCTGGTGGGCTATGGCTTGGATTATGCCGAGAACTACAGGGGTTTACCGGGCATCTATCATCTAAAAATATAAGCAGCGAGGCAAATGTCATGATTGTAACCTGTGAAGCGTGCTTAACAAGCTTTAACCTGAACGATGAACGCGTCAGACCATCAGGTTCAAAAGTCCGATGTTCAAAATGTCAAAATATTTTCAAAGTTTATCCGCCCATTGCAGCGGAACCCACTCCGGCGCTGCCCACAGAAACTGCTGACATCAACCGCAAAATTTCTTCCACCCCTCCCCTTTTTGAATTCTCTCAACTCAATGAACACAAAGCTCAGCAGACTCCGCTTTCGGATCATTCCGCTGAAACGCTTTCTTTTCCAAAATCGTATTCGGATATAACCGAATACGATTTCTCGGAAATCGACAAAATGATTCAGGCAGATAAACGCGAAAAATCAGAGCCGGGTAAATCAGAGAACGATCTTTTGGTTTTCCCCGAAGACGAGCTTGCAGATATGGATCTGGCGCTTGACGCAATAACAGCGACTTCTGAGTCAAAACCGCAGGAAGCGCCCTTGGATGATTTCGAAAAATCACTGGAAATGGACTTTTCTGATATTTCGCTCATGTCTCCTGCTGATGACGAAACAGCTTATAACCAGCAGATGAATGTTACCGCAGCGGCAAATGGTAAAAGCCAGAAATTCAAACATGATCAGTTTTCTGAAGATGAGCCTGGTGGATTCAACGACATCGAGGCCCTGGATCTGTCCGACATCGAATCCCTTCTGGATGAACAGGCCGCCGGCGAATTCACAACGTCTTTGGCTGGTGGCGCCGAAACCTTCAAACGTTCCGGTTCGCTCATTGTTTCCGCTCCTTCAGACACAGAAACCGACACGACGCTGGAAATGGAAAAACAGTATCTGACATTTGACGAACTTCAACTGAATAAGGATGAATCAGCATCTGCCACGCTGCATGAAGTAAAGGAATCTTTTTCTCCAGACATCGATGTTTTTGAACCCCCTTCTGAGCCCTCCCTTCAGAAGGAATCCAAAATCAAAAAAACTGGATCGGGCGATGAAGATAAACCCCCTTCAACTGATACAGTTATCGAAGAAGAACCTGAAGAAACTCCGCCTGCTCCCAAAAAAGGAATCAGTCCCCTGCTGATCGTTCTGCTTATCCTGGCAGTGATAGCCGGATTGATTTACGGAGGGTATACCCTGATAGACTCCAATGGAATTTCCATTCCTTTTACAAAAATCCGGTATAATTTTTCATTTTTAAGTAAGGAATCTTCTTCCAAAATTCAGGACCCCGGAAATTTCAAGATTAAACCATTTGATATCAGCAGCAGATTTATTGATAATACCAAAATCGGTAAATTGTTTGTTATTACGGGAAAAGCCAAGAATGAATATCCGACTGCCCGCGGTGCGATCCAGGTGATCGGCAAGCTCTACACCAAGGATAAGGCCATGGCAAAAGCAGAAACCGTATTCTGCGGAAATATTATTTCGGATATGGATCTGGCAAATGCCGAACAGCCAACGATCCAGAAACGGCTCCAGAACCCATCCGGAGACAATGACACCAATCTTAAAGTCGCACCCAACGATGCCGTTCCTTTTATGCTCGTTTTTTCAAATCTTCCGGACAATCTGGATGAATTTACGCTGGAAGTCACCGCTTCTGTTGCGAAATAATCTGTTTTTGCTTGACGAGCAACTGACTATCTGTTATTTAAATTAAGTTTTCGGCGGTTTTCAGAAAGAGAGATTGATTTTTCTGAAACCATCAATTGGCGATGTAGCTCAGTTGGTCAGAGCATGCGGCTCATATCCGCAGTGTCCGGGGTTCAAATCCCTGCATCGCCACCACCGCATCATCCAGTATCATCCGATACTGTCCATAAAGGCCCGAGAAATCGGGCCTTTTCATTTTTCTCTTGTCCAACGAAATCCATTAAGGTATAGCTAAATCCAAGGCGATGTCCCCATATCATTGACATAGCGCTGGGTAGGCCAGCAGTTCAGAAAACGTCCATTGATGATCCGCCACACTTGCTGCCATAGCTGGGGTCTTGGGCCGGAAGATTCGATCTTCGCTGCGGCTGAGCGTTTCGTGGGGCCGGATCAAATTGTAGCAGGCCACGCAGATGGCAAACTTGGCCTTCAACCATCGCATCGAACGGGCAAGGTTGGAGCCTTTCGCGCAAGGTGCGCGTCCCATAGACGCCAGTCCAGATTGGAACGTTCGATATATGCTGTGCGGAGAGCGTTTCTTTTCGACCCACACCCAAACCCATGCCCCACTGCCCGAAGTCATTGCCAGCACGACTACAGGGGACCGGCATTGAAAGAACCTGCTTCCCCATTCGAAAATCAGGCTGAAATCATCCAGACGGGTCCGGCCATAATTCCGGAACAATATGCTCGGGTCCAGATACCAGAAATGCCGACCGCAAATACCGGAATACCTGCGGTGGGTCCTGGAACCGGATCATGAACCATGTTTCAAAGCATGGATGCCGAGTTATTCCTGGGATCGGGGCTTCCTTCCTGTGACCGAGAACCATCACCTCTTTTCTTTTAAAGCTTGTAAATATGTATCGCATGTGGTACATTTATTTATATGGATAATCCTTTGGAAAAAATACTATCCGCGAAGTTTTACAGCACGGCTGCGGGCAATGAGATGATCTTGTTGCATGGCTTTATAAAAAAGACCCGAAAGACACCGAAAAGTGAGATTGATTTGGCAGTAAAACGAAAAAAGGAGCACGAAAAACATGAGTAAGAATCCTCACACAGGGTCTTCCTTTGATGATTTTCTGAAAGAGGAAGGCTTACACGAAGAATGCACGGCCGTTGCACTGAAGCGCGTTTTGGCTTGGCAACTTAAACAGGAAATGAAAAATAACCACCTGACAAAATCCGCCATGGCGGAACGGATGCACACAAGTCGAGCGCAGCTTGAGAGGTTGTTAAACCCTGAAATGACCGGAATTTCACTTGAGACAATGCAACGCGCAGCCGTGGCCGTGGGTCGTGAATTGCGAATTGAACTGGTTTAATAAACCTCGGCTTTGTTTGGCGAACCTCCTTTCTGCCGTCATTTCCACTTTTACTCCGTATATTGCGGTTTCCTTGAAAGATTAATTTTTTGGCAGTATCGGTATATAGTTGACACGGTTTGCAACTGACCGTTTTCTCGATGTTTTATGGTTTTGCTTGTTTAAGTCAACCTATCGATTTATCACGTAATTATGGATTTATATCAACGAAACACAGACACTACCAAGAAATGCCATATCTGAGAAAATAGTTGTTTTGAGTAGACAAAACAGAGCGGTTATGCTAATCAACCGAAAATTGAATTTTATTCAGGGTCTGGGAAGGTAGTCTTCTCAGAGGGAGTAATGATGGTCGGGCCGCTATCACGATCGATTCGTGTTTAGCGGCTTTTTTTATTATGGACAGTGTTCAATGAAGTGCAACGAATACTGTGTGACGCTAAGCCAGTTTTATACAAAGGGAAAATGAAAGCAACTATATTTATGTTTGAGAATCTATTTGGGCGCTGACTGCGCCTTCTTATTCAACAGGCAAAATTTTAATTTTCTTCGGGGTCTGGGAACAAAGTGTTCTCAGAGGGAGTAATGATGGTCGGGCCGCTATCACGATTGATTCGTGTTTAGCGGCTTTTTTTATTATGGACAGTGTTCAATGAAGTGCAATGAATACTGTGTGACGCTAAGCCAGTTTTATATAAAGGGAAAATGAAAGGAGAAAACTCATGATGAAACGAATAATGAATACTCTGGATAAAGGTCTGACATTATTTGAAGAATGGAGCATTTTCCTGATGGTCATGACGGGGTTATTGGCTTTATTTGCTAATGTGTTTCTGCGATATGGCTTCAATTACACCCTGGCCTGGTCTGAAGAATACATAAAACTGGTGCTCATCTATACGACTTTTATCGGTTTAAGCGTCTCGGTCAAAAACAAGTCCATGATCAAGGTGGACGTGTTGCTTCAATTCTTTCCCAAAACCCGATTTCCCTTGATTGTTTTCAGTAATCTGGCGACCATCGTATTTTCGCTGCTCATGCTGGTTTACGGGTGGAAGATGGCCATTCAGCAGGCAAGTACCGGCCAGACAACCATCATTATGCAGATTCCGATGGTCTGCCTTTACGCATTGATACCGCTGATGGGTGGATTGACGCTGATACGAACCCTTCAGGTGCTTTATCAGGATATTGCCGCAGAAAAGGCCAAAAAATTAAAGGCTTGAAATCAACAGAGACGAAACGGTTCTTGGCTTTCTGTTTTTTGCCTACTGAAATGGAACTAAATAATTCCACTGTTGATTTGGATTGTGATGCGTCTGCTGCATGGAGCACCTGGTTTTGACGGATTCAAAAACAAAATTGCTGATTGTTGAAATTGACGATGCCTTTCGCCGGCACCTGGCCGAACGCCTGCGCGCGGAAAATTTCAAGATATACGAGGCCTGTCAGGACACTGAAGCCAGACAGATCCTTCAGCGCAAAATCATTGATGTCGTGCTTCTGGGAAGCTGTGAATTCAAACAAGGGGGATTGATGCTGCTGAAGGACATCAAAGAATTGAAACCCCTTACCGAAGTGATTCTCATGACCCCTGCCGATGGCCCCTCTCTCTTTGCCTCTATCCAGGCCATGAAACTGGGCGCATTTGATGATCTTCATATTCCCTTCGATATGAATCAATTGATCGAACGGATCACCGCTGCAAGGCAGAAAAAATCTGAGCGAGAAAATGCTAAAAAGACGACCATTCAGGATAAACCGCAGGGTTCAGATGCGAGAGAATAACCGTTTTGAACACCGACAAATTAAGGAGATGAATGAATGAAGATACGCGTGCTGCTGGTAGACGACGAAAAGGATTTCATCGATGTGCTTGCCGAGCGCCTGGAGGCCAGGGATTTTACCACCTCCAAAGCATACTCGGGAGATGAAGCAATGGGGCTGATCCGGGAAAAAGACGTGGATGTCGTTCTCCTGGATGTCCAGATGCCCTTAAAAGACGGGGTGACCGTACTTCGGGAAATTAAGGCATTCAACCCCCTGGTGGAAGTCATCATGCTCACCGGCCATTCCACCGTGGAATCCGCCGTGGAAGGCATGAAGATCGGCGCTTATGACTATCTTCTGAAACCGACGGAAACCAAGGATCTGGTTGAAAAACTCGCGATGGCCTACAAGCGGAAGTCCGAGCAGGAAACCCGCATCCGGCAGGCGGAAATCGAACGGATACTGTCCCGAAAGGGCTGGGCATGATAAAAAGGGGGAATATGCAATCAACGAAAGTCAAGGAATTGA